>Ga0210388_10004498_pt1 | contig 10913 bp, 6 predicted proteins | sample IncBWC19OmetaG_FD_155485 | JGI IMG/M metagenome (GOLD analysis project Ga0210388, IMG submission 155485) | Forest soil microbial communities from Barre Woods Harvard Forest LTER site, Petersham, Massachusetts, United States - Inc-BW-C-19-O ...
GTTTTTCGACGGTGTGGCGCTACTTGTACCCAATTACATGAAGGAAAAGCCGGGCATGATCGATCCGGCCATCGTCGCCGGGCTCGAACAGCACAACCTCCTCTACATGCTGGAGCCGGAAAAGGTCGTCGATGCGACTGCCACGGAGCAACTTGCTGCAGCAATGCGGGAAATCATCGAGAGCGGAAAGCTCGATGGGCTGAAATCGGACTCGGACTTCCACGAACTGTCGATGTCGAGGCTCGGTTATTACGGAAATGAGAGCCTCGCGACGGCATTGTTCAAGGAACTTAAGAAACGCGGGCTTGCGCGAGAAAGCGAAGACGGCAAATCGATCCCGATGCATGCGAAGGTTCGGTCGCTTGTCCTTGTCCTGCTATCGCAAATCCTGCGCTCGTACGGATCGACAGTGAATGCCGAACTGAGCCCGGTGACGGACCGGCCCATGGTGGTGAGCGCCTTAGCTGAGATGCTTGCGCAGAAAGTTCTGCCGTCCACTGGCTCCGTAATTTCCTTCGACATGGCGACGGCAAGCGTCGATGTCGGAAGCATTCCGATAGACGAAGTGCTGTCTTTCCGGAAAGAAAACCTGAAAGCCTATCGGCGCTATACCCTGAGTGTGCGCCGGTTCGCCCAGGAGCTGTCTAAAATGACCGATGCGGAACGGAAAGATGCATTCGATCTGCGTCAGGCCGAACTCAACGATTTGGCCGGCGACATTCACAAGAAAGCGACAAAAGCGTGGAAGAAGCCCGCGGCTCTCGTGTTCTCGCTCACCGGCGCGGCTGTTAGCCTCGCCGCAGGACATCCCCTTGCCGCCGGGTTGTCCTTGAGTGCCGCGCTTCTGGGATATACGCCGGGGGCAAAGCCTGAAATGGGCGCGTACTCATACCTGTTCAGGGCTTCGGAACGTTATCCGTATTAGAGCGATCATGCAGCTCCAGTGTCACGGCTGCCTTCCTGTTTACGAGTTCAATCCGTTTGCACATGCAGAACTCGATAACCCGCATACCCACACTAACAGCGTGATCAGCGACCTGCCGCTCGATGACCGCCGTTTGGGTTTTGTGAATGACGCGATTACGGAGTTTGATCACTTCTAGAAGTTGGGTCTTCAGATCGGGCGGCAGTTCGAGGCCCATGGTCGGCAGGTATTTTTCGAATTTTTCCGGTGTTCGGACCTGAGTTCTAAATCGGCTGTTCGGGCTGTCGCTTTCCCAAAGTCGTTCACGGACCAGGCTGGCAACGGGTCCGGCATGCTTGAGGGACCGTTCGACCGGTCGAACAATGCCGTCGTGAATGAGTTCGTTTGCGAACCAGTCGAGGATCATGACCGTGTAAACGATGGCCAGATTCGCTGAACCGTCCTCCGCCTGTCTTGCCGCCTCTAAAAGGTACTGCTCGTAAATCGAAGGCTGACGCCCGGACCTCATCATGCCGGTCAGCCTCTTGAAGTTGCCGGAGTGGTCCGCCGGTATTTCGACCTGCCGTGGCGGGTTCGTTGGACGCTCCGTGCCTTTGACCACAACCACACGGCCATGTTTGGTCATCACGAAGAACGAATCGAAACGGGTTGGCAGATAAGCCTTGGGATCGCGCGCGGCCACTTTGTAGGTCTTCAGAAATACCTTGACGACCTCGCGCGTCTCCCGGTAGATCCGCGTCGTCAATTCGGCTTCGTAGGTCGCGGGCGTCAAGGGAGAGAGGTTCGAGAGCCATGAGGCCTGCGATGGAACGAAGTGGATATTGAACGTCGGATAGCTTGCGACGGCCGCCAGATAGTCCTCGTAAAATTCGCGTCGTCGGCCCCACAACTGGAAAGACACAAGCGCCTGGGTCCGGACCTTGGGTTTTAAATCTGGGCTACTATCAGTCGATGTCGAAGGGGACATCGGCGCAAAACAGATGTACGGATTTCCGTATTCAGCGGGCACATGGAGCCATTTGCGCTCGGGAAGCAGCATGCGATACGGCAACTCGAAAAGGGCCATGATGACAGGGCGGTCACTCCCGCGCATCGCGGCATAGGCAAACCCCAGCGTGTCCATCGAGCACCAACAGTCGGCGACGAGCTTGTCGATGATGTTGCCCCGGTTGGAGTATCCGATGGTCGAGTTCTGCCGTAGAAGCTCACCGATTTCATCCATAAAGAAACCGTTGAACGAGTATACGTCGATTCCGGTTGCCGATTCGCGCACCCGAACAAAGTTTCGGCGGAAAGAGCCACTCGCTGCTGAGACGAACTTAACCTCAGCAGCGCTGCTCGGGGTTCCGTTGGCCCCGTTCAGGGCCAGTCCGGCGGGTTGACGGCGGTGATGAGCGCAAGCCCCGGAATCATGCAAGAGAAGGTTTTGAAGGCGTGGCTCGTCACGCAGTCGGTGAAAAGCCCCAGGAAAATTCCGATGGCGCTGGGCAGATCGAAGAGAGCCACCGCCAATACCGGTGGCGCGAGGGCCGAGTTTCGCAAGCAGGTCGATATGATTTTGTCGATGTCAGCAGCGACGTCCGCGGGAATGCGGACATAAACCCACAGGTCAAGTCGCGAGGTACGGAAATAGATCCACGGCAAGCGCAAAACGATATGAACGCCGCAACCGATGTTGATATCCACATCCTTCCATGTGACCTTGACTTCAGGCCAAACGGCGAGAGTGAGCAGAGGCCACTGGTCAGTGCGAATTTGTCCTTCACAGCCGGTCTTCTTGGCCTCGGCCTGCATAATTCCATCGATTAGGTCGCCAGCGTTGGCGTTGTTGCCCGTCACTTCGTGCACCGGGTCTTTCGGCTTCGGATTGGCGGAGGGCTTCCCGACGAGTACGGTCGAAAAAAGCTTGTAATTCGTTTGCTTTTGCTGGAGATACTCACCCAACGGGTGCTCGTTGCGTGACTCGTCATAGAGGCGTCCGTTCGTGCTCCCTGTGATAAGCCCGAGCGCGGCCTTGCGCTTCCCGTCATGAGGCACTCGCGCCCCAACCTTGGTTAGCGAAAACACATAGGCCACAAGGAACACATCGGCCGTGATCGAAGGGTCAGCCGCCATCTTAGCTTGCGCGAAGTCATTGGGATCGCCGTCACTTTTCGGGTTGTAGGCACCGAAAAATCCCTGAATCTTCCCCGCAATGCCCTTATCAAGACCATTTTTGAGGAGAAGCGTCCTCTTCACTTCAAGAGTGACCTGATGCTCATAAACGACCTCGATATCGAAATGCCCTGAAACCTGGCCCGCCCTGCGTGAGCTCGTAAGTTTCTTTCTCGGTCCAAAACAAGCGGAGCTTGTCGCCTGCTGGCGTCGCCGAAATGGTATCGACGGATTTTCGCTGCTTGACATCCCATTCCACATAATCCGCGCGCTTGACTTCCGGTTCGTCCACTGTCGTCTTGGCAGCATCGAAGAGGAATTCGTAGACGAAGTCCTGGTCGAGATTTGGCGCATAATTCATCGGAATGTGGGCCTTGGCTGCCGGCGCCTGTCCTTTCAGACTGGTAAGCCCACCTGCAGCGGCGAGGACTCCGAGCCGCTTTATCATGCGTCTGCGATCTACGATATGAGATGCCATTGTCGATAGTTATCCATCTGGCCGCGCACACAGATCTCCTCTGTTTTCGCGCGCGGGTTATGCGCTCGACGTAGAGAGCTAGTTATCCAGCCACGGGTGACCGAGACTCTTGGCAGTCATCAGTTCCCGAAAGAGCTGACAAACGAACGACTTATTTTTAATCGCCTTCGGTGAAAAACGCGGTAGAAGGATGGGTGCGAGACGGAAGGAGGCACGCGTAGAGCCTAAGAAGCCCGAAGCGTCAAGAGCAGCATTGCGATTGCGGTGAGAGAACAGGACCTTGTTGCACATACAGGATGCGACAGCAAACCCCTTTCGGTTGGTTTGACGTGCGCCGAGGGCGCACGGTTGCAAACTTGAGCGCCAATTCCCGCGTCGCCGCGAAGATTATCGATACCAGATCTCGCGGCGCAATGCACGGACGGAATCTGAAGAGCGTCGAAAAAGCTGGTTGATTGCTCGGTCCAACTCTTCTTCCTGTGTGAGCAACTGAACCGGTTTCACGGCGTCCATAGCAGCGGCTCGAGTCGTGATGATATTTCGGACGAAAGCATCAAGCGAGCGACCACGCGCTTTTGCCTGGGCGCGACAAGGTTTGCCTCAGCTTCCGGTGGGAGTTCCGGTGTGATCGTCATCAGTGCCTCTTTCAACATCGTACCGCTAAGCTAGTGTTCCAGAGTTATTGTCATCGGTTGTGTGTAGTCAAACTCCTGGCGTATTCGAATCAGACGGTTGGGATTCGGGGTGACAGGCTTGGCACGGAGGCGTTGAGGGATGTTACATAGGTTCATTCGCGCACGACTTGACGCTGGCATTTCTGGGCGGGCCATCTGCGTATTTTTCCGGGGTCGCGTGCAAACTCTTCTTGAAGTTCTCTGCGGCAGCAGCTCGCTGTGCTGAAACGCAAATGAAGTGCGGAAAGGGGTTTTGGGATCTGCACCCACGACATCCAGAACCACAGTCTGGTGCTACCGCCAACTCTGAGTGCTGGACTGAAGAGCGAGGGGCCATTAAGGGGCTGCAAACCGCAAGAACCGCCCAATCTGATCGAAGTGAACATCGCCAAGTCATTAAGTCCTTTAGAAGCAGAGTTTGTTCCTGTTTCGACTCCCGCCGCCTCCACCACATCCAGCCTCTTTGTTTTCATACGCTCCGAATCCTGCTAGTCCTGCGTACGTACTGCGTACAGAATCTCGGCTTAACATCGGGACGTACTCAAACTGTACCGCCGCCTGAAGGAATGCGGCCGCACCTCGATGAACTACCGGTGGTGCCGCTGCCCGGTCTGGGTCATCGGGACGGTCAAGGGAAAGGCCATAAGGAAATCGCTCGACACCTGCGGATGGCAGGACGCCGAAGCGATGATGATGGGAATGGAACCGGGGGAAATTCTCGCCCCCACGCTTGCCCGGGCGACGGAGAGATTTCTCGACGACGCGAGGCGGAGTGGGCTGTCTCCGGACACGATCGCGAAATACCCGCTGCTGTTCAAAAGTATGTCGGCGCTCCCGGAGAGACTGAGGGACATCACGGCCGACGATTTGGCGCGCGTGGCCGAAGGCTGGAAGATGCCGCCCGTGTCGGCCAAAAAATGACCTTCAGCGCATGAAGGCGTTTTTCCGGTCCTTGCGACTCAAGGCGCTTTTTGATGCCTACGCCGCTTATCTGCGGGTTCTGCACGAGCAACGAACGCGCTCGCTCGCGGTAATGGTGCTTCGTTTTGGTCGATATCTTGGGCATGGAAGGACCAGGCTGGGTTTAGCCTCAACACGACCATTGGTGTGATATTTTGCCAGCGATGTTTCCAGGCGTTGCCGGCGTGGCTCGGCCTGGAGTTGGTTGGCAACATCGAAGATGCGGTGGCCAGATTGAAGAAGCAAGGCGTTCAATTTCACGGCGCCGTTAGCGAGGATAATGCCGGGAAGTCCATCTACTTCAAAGACCCGATGGCAATCTTCTGTATATGATCCAGCTCACGAAATGGAACAATCACGAATCTCCAGAGCACGCCTATCAGAAGGCCTAGATCCGCGGGCTCTTCAAAGGTCCGCATGGAAACAGCACTGGTAACGGGAGCAACGAAGGGAGTCGGTAGGGGTGTTGCGGTCAGCCTGGCCACTGCTGGTTTTCGGGTCTTCGCAACCGGCCGGAACATCGCTCACGCCAGTCTTCCCGACACGGTGATCCTTATCCCGTGCGACCACTCGAAGGACGAGCAGACGGATGCCGCCTTCGGCCAGATCGTGGCCTATAAAGAGCCTCTCGACCTCCTGGTAAATTCCGCTTGGGGCGGCTACGAACGAATGATCGAGGACGGACAATTCACCTGGCCACTGCCGTTTTGGGAGCAGCCGGCACATCGCTGGACCAGCATGATGGACGCAGGCGTGCGTGCCGCCTTCGTTTGCTCGGCCCGCGCGGCCAGGCTCATGCTGGCCCAGCGCCGCGGACTGATTGTGAACATCAGTTATTGGGCGGCGCGGAAGTATCTGGGCAATGCTATTTACGGCATCGCGAAAGCAGCCACGGACAAGATGTCGGCGGACATGGCTCACGAACTTCGCGAGCACGGCGTCACTGTTGTTTCGCTCTATCCCGGGCTGGTGCGGACGGAATCCGTTCTGCAGGCGGCCAGCGCGGGGTGGCTGGACATCTCCAACAGCGAGAGCCCGGAGTACATTGGGCGCGTTATTGCAGCGCTCGCCCGCGATCCGAGCCGGATGTCGAGATCGGGCCAGGCGCTGGTGGCGGCGGCCGTGGCTGCGGAATACGGCATCGAGGATGTGGACGGACGGCGTCCTACACCGTTAACCCTCGAAACATCCTGAGAACGTCCGGCCGCCCCCATGGTGAGGCCGTCCTGCTTCAGTGCTCGATTGACGCTCTGTTCTCCGACCGGCTGATTTCTTTTCAAAAACCGGGTTGTCCCCTTGCTCACGCGCGGGGCTACAGCGATCCGGGGTTGTAGCCCCGCGCGTGAGCAAGGGGAACAAATCAAGTAGTCAGAGACCTAGGTGCTTTTTCAATCTTTCCTTGAGAATCTGTGCGATACTGTGGCCGCCATTTGGTTCGTTTCGCAGAGGAACGTGTGAAGGCGACTGCGACCGAGCCGAGGTGGTGAGGTTTGTTCACGCACACCTCACTGCCAGCCGCCGCCGAGAGCGTTATAAAGCTGGACCACGCTAACCAGTTCGCCGTAGCGGATCTGCTCCAGGGCCAACTCGGCCGCCAGCAGATCGCGATCTGCATCGAGTGCGTTGAGCTGCGTATCCACGCCGCCTTCATAGCGGCGGTAAGCCAATCGCTTGCGGACCTCGAGCGCAAGCACCAGTTTCTGCTGCTCCACCCGGCTCTCGCGCGTTCGCTGATGCGCGATCAGCGCGTCCGAAACCTCCTGGAAGGCCGTACTGATCGATTTTTCGTATAGGATCTGCGCATCCTGGCGCTGCGCTTGAGCCAGCCGCACATTGTTCTTCAGCCGACCGGCGGTGAAGATAGGTTGCGTTATTTGGGGCACGAAGCTCCACGCCGCGTTTGGGCCGGAGAAAAGCTTGGCTAGCGCCGTGCTTTGGCCACCGATCGAGCCGGTCAGGCTGATCTGCGGAAAATACGCGGCTTTAGCTACGCCGATATTGGCGTTAGCTGCAATCATCGCCTGCTCGGCCGCGCGGATGTCGGGCCGGCGCTCCAGCACGGCCGAAGGCAGTCCCGCGGGCACTTCCGGCGTAACAAAATCCGTGCTGAAGGTGTGCGCGCGTTCAATGTTGCCAGGATTTCTCCCTAGCAGCAAGGAAATCTGGTTCTCAGTCTGCTCGTTCTGCTGCTGCAACTGCGGAATGCTTTCGGCCGCGCTCTCGACGAGTTGTTCGGCCTGACGCACATCCAGTTCCGTGGCGATACCGTGTACTTCGCGATCCTGCGTCAGTTTGAGAGATTCCTGTCGTGTCTGTAGCGTGGTCTGAGAGATCCTCAACTCGGAATCCAGTTCCAGCAATTGAAAGTAATCGGTGGCGACCTGGCTCACCACGGTAGTGATTACCGTCTTGCGGTTCCAGTCGGCATTTAGCAGATTGGCGCGCGCGGCCTCCGTCGCGCGGCGCAGCTGTCCCCAGAGATCCACCTGGAACGACAGAAGATTAAGCATGGCTTCCCCCCAGTTGCGGTTCTGATTGGGGAGAAACGCCGCCGGAAGCGGAGTCTGCCCATCCCGCGACAAGCGCGTAATTTGCAGATCTCCGGAAGCGCTTATTTGCGGGAATTGGTTGGAGCGAGTGATCCCGAGATTCGCCCGCGCCTGGTCAACCCGCGACACGGCATCGCGCAGGTCGTAATTTTGGACCAACGCGACCTTGATCAGTTCGTCGAGCTGCGGATCGCGGAAAACCTCGAACCACTTCAAGTCCGCGAGCGAAGCTCCCTGCGATTGAGGCAGCGGTTCCGGTGCACGGAAAGTTTCCGGTACGGCGATCTGCGGCCGCTTGTAATTAGGACCAACGGTGCATCCGGCAAGCGCTAGCGCCGCAACAGCAGTTCCAATATAGATAGAAGATCTCATATCAGTCTCCTTGAGCCGGTGAGGGTAAGGGATCCGTGCCGGGTGCCGTCGCCTTAGCGCCCGACAACTTCTCGACCACCACAAAGATGGCGGGAACTAAGAATCTGCCGAGGAACGTTTCCGCCACCATGCCTCCGATGGCCGCCGTGCCGATGATCTGGCGCGCGATGGACCCGGCGCCGGAGGCGATCCACAGCGGAATGCAGCCGACGATGAAGGCGAGTGCGGTCATCATCAGAGGCCGGAAGCGGACTCTTGCCCCCTCCAGCGCGGCGTCCACCAGAGGCGTGCCTTTTTCATACAACTCTTTTGAAAAAGCGACGATCAAAATCGAGTTCTTCGCGCCCAGGCCAATGAGCATCACTAAGGCGATCTGCAGATAAACATCGTTTTCGATCTGCACCATATAGGGCGGCTCAAATACACCCAGCACCACACGGCGGAGCCAAAGCGCGGCCACCGCGCCGAAGACCGCGACTGGCGTGCTCAGCAGCACGCTAAAGGGAAGTGACCAACTCTCGTAAAGCGCCGCGAGAACGAGAAAGACGAAGACAAAAGAGAAGCCAAAGATCACCCACGAGGAAACTCCCTGGCGCGCTTTTTGCTCCTGATACGACATACCGATGTAGTCGAAACCCATTTCGCTGGGCATCGTTTGTCGGAAGACTTCTTCGAGAGCCGCGGTCGCCTGATCGGAGCTGTAGCCGGGAGCGGCGCCGCCGTTGATCTGCGCGCCGCGGTATTCGTTGTAGCGCAAAGTGAATTCGGGGCCGGAGCGCTTTTGGAAGTTCGCTAACGCCGTCAGCGGCACTGCCACGCCCTGGGTGTTCCGCACGTAGAACTGGCCAAGGGTGTCCGTACCCGACCGATAAGGGGCCTCAGCTTCTACGTATACTTGCCAGGTACGTCCGAAATCATTGAAGTAATTTATGAACAGACCGCCCATGTAGGCCTGAATGGTCTGGTAAACATCGTTTAGCGCGACGCCCTGCTTCAGCGCTTTTTCCCGATCCACCTGGATGTATCGCTGCGGGACGCTGGGCAGAAAAGTAGTGTTGAGCGTGCCGATTTCAGGCCGCTTTCGCGCGGCCGTAAGAAACTTGTTCAGGTTGTCGGCCAGGAACGGGATATCCTTGCCGGCGCGGTCTTCAAGGATAAACTGAAATCCGCCGGAAGTGCCCACGCCGGGGATCGCGGGCGGCGAGAACGTGAAAGCCGTTCCCACGGGCAGACTGCCAAGTTCGCGATTCAGCCGGTTCTTAATGGCCTGGAATTGCTCTTCTCTGGTCTTGCGATCGCTCCAAGGTTTCAAAGTCACGAAGAAGAAGGCGTTGTACGTGGTCTGCGCAAAGCTCAACAAATTGAATCCGATGACGGTGGTGGTGTATTCGACGCCAGGCGTATTGGCAAGAATTTTCTCCACTTGCGCGCCAGCCTCGCTGGTGCGTTCCATCGATGAAGCCACGGGAAGCTGCATACTGACGTATCCGTAGCCTTGGTCCTCGTCGGGCAGGAAGCTGGAGGGAAGCCGTTTGGCGACGAAAACTCCGGCCACGCCGCAGACCACAAGCGCAAGCAGCACCACAGCGCCCTTGCGAATAACGACATCGGACCAGCGGACAAAACCCTCCGTGGCTTCCTCCCAATAGCGATTGAAGATGCCGAAGAATTTTCCGAGCAGTCCGCGGCGCTCACCGCCAGCGTGCATCGGTCTCAGCAACAACCCCGCCAGAGCTGGGCTGAGCGTGAGGGCGTTGAAAGCCGAAAGCAGCACTGACATCGCAATGGTCAACGCGAATTGCTGATAGAGTCTTCCAGTGATGCCGGGGATAAAAGCGGTCGGCACAAAGACGGAGGCGAGTACCAGAGCGATGCCCACCACGGGGCCTGAAAGTTCGTCCATCGCTTTGCGGGCCGCGTCCTTCGGCGCCAGGCCTTCCTCAATGTGGCGCTGCACTCCCTCCACAACTACGATCGCGTCGTCCACCACCAAACCGATGGCTAACACCAGGCCCAGCATTGAAAGCGTGTTGATGGAAAAGCCGAAGATCGGGAACAGCGCAAAGGTCCCGATCAGCGAAACCGGTACCGCCAGCATCGGGATTAGCGTGGATCGCCAATCCTGCAGAAATAGGTAAACCACAAAGATCACCAGCACGATCGCGATCACCAGAGTCAGAAAAATTTCCTTCATGCCTTCCGTAACCGGTTGCGTCTGATCCAGCGATACGGCGTAGTCGATATCTTCGGGGAATGTCCGTTTCATCTGCGCCATCAGCTTTCTCACGCCGGCCACGGTTTGAACGGCGTTCGAACCCGGTAACTGGTAGATGGCTAGAATCGCGCTCGGCTTGCCGTTGAGCCGGCCTTGGATGCTATAGCTCTGCGCTCCCAACTCCGTCCGGGCAACGTCCCTCACGCGCACGGTGCCCCCATTGGGGGCTTCTCGGACCACGATGTCGCCGAATTCCTCCGGCGACGTCAGGCGTCCCTGAGCCAGAACGGCATACGTGAACTGCTGCTTCGCGGGAGCAGGCTCGCCGCCTACCTGACCGGCGGGGTTCACCGTGTTCTGCGCCTGGATGGCGTTGACTATGTCCGTCACGGTGATGTTCAGCTTCGCCAGCTGATCCGGTTTCACCCACAGCCGCATGGCATACTGTCCCGCTCCGAAAACCTGGGTCTGACCAACGCCGTAAGAGCGTGCCACAGGGTCATTCAGATTGATGTAGGCGTAGTTAGCGAGAAATGTCCCATCCCGTGTGCCGTGCGGCGAGTAAATGGCCACCAGCATCAGCGGA
>Ga0210388_10004499_pt1 | contig 10912 bp, 11 predicted proteins | sample IncBWC19OmetaG_FD_155485 | JGI IMG/M metagenome (GOLD analysis project Ga0210388, IMG submission 155485) | Forest soil microbial communities from Barre Woods Harvard Forest LTER site, Petersham, Massachusetts, United States - Inc-BW-C-19-O ...
AGGTAGTCGCGCGTCACATCCGCCACAGTGCGCGTCTCGAACCCGGCGAAGCGCGCCACTCCGTGGTCCTCGTGCACGACGATGTCGCCGGTGCGCAGTTCCGTGAACGAGCGCAGCGCGCCGCGTCGCGAGCCACCCGCGCCGCCGCGACCGGAGCGATCGGCGGCGCCGCGCTCGGCGCGGCGCCGGCGCAGCAGCCGATGCTCGGGGAACACGGCCAGCTTCAGCTGCGGCGCGACGAAGCCCTCGCGCAGCGACGCGGCCGCGAAGCGCAGCGACGGCTCCAGCGGCTGCGCGTGGGCGCCGGCCGCGTCGCCGTCCTCGCTCAGCCAGCTGGCTTTCAAGCGTCCCAGGTTGTACGCCGCGCGCTCTCCCTCGCCGCGACGGGGGAACGCCACCACGGTCCTGTAGCCCGACCGCACCAGCTTCTCGAGCTCCGGCTCTGCCTCGCCGAGCGAGCGCGCCGCCGTGTCCGCCGATTGCGCGCGCAGCTCGATCTCCTGCCCGCTCGACAGCCCCGAGAGCCAGATGCGCGTGCGCTCCGCGAGCGTCGCGCGGATGCTGTCGGGACTTACGTACAGGTGGTGCGCGTCCTCGTCGCCGAACGCCGCGCACACGTCCGCCCAGTGGTCCGCGAGAACCGGCTCGAGATCCTCCTCCGCCGCGACCACCAGCTCGGTCTCCGAGCCGACCAGGTCCAGCAGCGCACCGAAGCGCTCCACCGGCAGCAGCTCTGCGATGTCGGGTCGCTCGGAGTCCTCGGCATCGCTCGCGCCCGCGGCGCCGGCGAGCGTGCGGGTGGGCATCTGCTCCGCCGCGATCTCCGCGAGCTCGCGGTGCTCGAGCGCGAGCTCCGCCGCCGGCGCGATCTCGACTTCGTCGGTCTCTCCCAGCGAGCGCTGCGTGAACGTCGAGAACCAGCGCAGCGACTCGATCTCAACGTCGAACATGTCGACGCGCACCGCCCGCTCCTCCGTGGCCGGGAACACGTCCAGCAGACCGCCCCGCAGCGCGAACTGCCCGCGCTCCTCGACCTGATCGACACGCTCGTAGCCCGCGCTCACGAGCTCCGCCGCGCACTCGTCGAGGTCGAGCAACTCCCCCACGCGCAGCTTGAACGAGCGCGGGCGCAGCTCCGGGTCGGGCACCTTCTCCGAAAGCGCAACCGCGCTCACGACCACCACCGGCGGCTCGCCTGAGGGGGCCTGCGCACCGCTCGCGCTCGCGCCGAGCAACGCATCAAGCGCGGCCACGCGCAGACCGACCAGATGCGCGGGCGGCGCCAGGTGCGACTCGTACGCGACGCCCCTCGACGGGTAGTAGCGAACGCGCCTCGGCGCGAGCCACGCGCCGAGGTCGGCCGCCAGGTCGCGCGCCCCACGGTCGTCACCGACCACCACCAGCGTCGGCCGTGACTGCGCGTCGGCGTCGATCTCAGCCAGCGCCGCGACCACGTACGCGCGCAGCGACGACGACACGAACGCGTGGCCGCCCTCGCGGGCCAGCCGCAGAGTCGAGTCGTCTTCCTGCGCGAGCCCGAGCAGCGAGCGCAGGGCTCCCGTGCCGCTCGCCATCACGGCTCCTCGCCGAGCACGACCCGCTCGGCATGCTCGCTCGCGCGCTCGACAAGCTCAGCGACCTCCGCGGCCGGCTCGCGGAAGCGGCCCAGCACGTACGCGGAGACGATCTCCGGGTCAGTCGAGTCGGGGCGCCCGACACCCGCCCGCACGCGCATGAAGTCCGCGCCGCCCAGCTCACGCTTGATCGACTTCAGCCCGTTGTGGCCCGCCAAGCCGCCGCCCAGGCGCGTGCGCACCTCGCCGAACGGCAGGTCGATCTCGTCGTGCACCACCAGCACGCGCTCCAACGGCAGCTTCAGTGCGCCGCGCGCGGGACCGACGGAGCGCCCCGCGTCGTTCATGAACGTCTGCGGGCACAACACAGCCACGCGCGGCCCGCGGACGCCTGTCCCCAGGCCCCCGCCGGCCGCGATGCCGGGCGCCAAGGCAGCTGCCTCCGGCGCCGGTACGCGACCTTCGGCGAGCCGACCGCGGAAGCGATCCTTGGCGCGGCCCAAGTCCCAGCGCTCGACCAGCGCCTGCGCAACCATGAAGCCGATGTTGTGGCGAGTGCCTTCGTACTCGCGGCCGGGATTGCCCAGTCCAACGATCAGCCAGTCGACCGTCCCGCCGCTCAGCGGGCGCCTCAGTCGCAGGGGGGCTTACTCCTCGCCGGAGGAGCCCTCGGAGTCGCCGCCGTCGGCGCCCGCATCCTGCGCGCCGTCCTCGCCCACGAGCTCAGTCTCGGCTTCGATTTCCTCGGCGGCTTCGGTCTGTAGGCGCGGCGGCGACAGCGTCGCAATCACGGTTTCCTCAGGATCGTCGAGCAGCGTCACGCCGTCCGGGGTGGTGAGCGCGCTGAGCAGGATCGTCTCGCCGATCTGCATCTCGCCGACCTGGTGGACGATCGACTCGGGGATCGCGGTCGGTAGCGCTTCGACGTTGAGATCGCGCGTGATCTGCTCCAGCACGCCGCCTTCCTTGACTCCAGGCGCGTCATCGACACCCTCGAGTTCGACCGGCACGACCGCGTGGATCGCCTCGTTGAGGTTGACGCGCAGCAGGTCCACGTGAACTGTCTCGCCGCGTACCGGGTGGCGCTGAGCTTCCTTGAGCACCACTGGCGTCGGTTTCCCTCCGTCCACGCTCAGATCGAGCACCGCGCCCGATCCGGCCAGCGCCAGTCGCAGCTCGCGCGCATCCGCGTCGAAGCCGACCGGGTCTCCGCCGCCACCGTAGAGCACGCCCGGCACGCGCCCGCTGCGGCGCAGGCGGCGTACCGCGCGCGAGCCTTCCGCGGCGCGGCTGTTGACGCTGAGCTTGGTCGTGGTGGTGGCCATGAGCGAGCCAAGACTCTAGCAATCGCCGTTCATCGTTCTACTGCCGTCGCTTCTTCTTCTTCGATTTCGTTGCGGGTCAGCTTGTGGCAAACACCTTCGTTGTCGATCGGAGCGCTGAGGCCGAGCAGCTGGACGTGAACGCCCGTCAGGAAGTTGCCCGTGCGGCGTACATCGACGCATTGCACCACCGGCAGCGTGCCGATCACGGTCCAAGCCAAGCGTGTCTTGCCCGTGGCGCCGAACGGCGCATACGCGGTGCTCGCTTCCAGCTGCAGGATCTTCACGGCGCCCGACCTGCGCAGCCGCGGGTTGCTCGCGTTGGCCCTCACGCTTGCGACACACGAGCGGCTCTCGCGGCAACCACTCAGCTCGTCGAGCATCGCCGCCGTGCTGCCGTTCACCTCCCCCTGGATCAGCGCCACCTCTTTGGCGCGTTCCGCGTTCTCGACGCTCAGGAAACGCGCGAGCCCAGCGCTGACGACGAGCACCACGATCACGCCCACCGCGAACAGGACGCGCAGGACCCGGCGTCGACGCGGCGTGAGGCTGCGCCACCAGACACGCGGGCCGCGCTCGGCCGCGGGCATCGGGCTCGCCGTGAACGCCACCTGCTGCTAGTCCTCCCGACCTGGCGCCGGCCGTTCGGGGAGGTCCGGCGCGGGCCACAACACGCACGCTCGCGCCGCCGCCGAGAGGATCACTCCCGCGTCCAGGGCCGCCGTCGTCAGGGCGATCTCCTGCGCAGGCCACTCGCACGCGAACAGCAACTCGCCCGGCGGCGGCAGCGGCCACGCCCACAGCCGCTGGTCCCAGCGTCGTTCTCCACCGGAGCCGCCACGCGCGAGGAGCACCGCGCCCTCCGGGCGCCCGTCGCCCCGGCTCCACGCAGCCGGCTCGCCGACGTTCGTCGCCTTGCGGCCGTCGGCGAAGCGCAGCCCGAAACGCAGCTGCTCGGGCGGGATCTGATCCTCGAGCGCGCCACGGCGACCACGACGATGGAACAGGCGCATCCCGATCGGGTCTTCGACGTCCGTCTCCTCCCTGAAGAGCACCGTCAGTGTCATCTCGAAACCCGTCGGGTACACGCGCGCCCCCGTCACGAATATCGCGAGCTCGCCGGTGTTGACGAGGACGAGATCCAGCGGCGCCAGCGCCGGGGCGACGTTATCGGGCGGCCCAAGCCACTCCGGCTGGCGGTAGCGCTGGGGCTGCGGCGGCTCGGGCCGCCTGGGTGGTGGCTCGAAGAAGTCCACGCGCCAAGCTTGCCACAGCGGCAGCCAGCCAACACGCCGTGAGGGCTCGTTCCGGTTTTCGAGAGGACTCACCTCGCGGGGCACGAATCCAGCGGCATGCTCGCCGCACTGCATTTCCTCACCGAACAGGTCTTCGGCGACAGCTACCTGGAACTGCTGACGCTGGCCGTGCTCGTGTCAGCGTTCGCAACGGCCTACAAACACGTCGAGTGCCACCGCTCGGGCTGCCACCGGCTCGGTCGCTTCACGCACGGACACCTGAAACTCTGCGCCCGCCATCACCCGCTGGTGCCCGACAACGGCAGGATCGGACCCGAACAGATCGAGGCCGTGACCGGCAGCCACCAGCCGTCCTAGCGGCGACCCCCGGCCGGCCTAGCGGCGACCCCCGGCCGGCGTCGAGGCCGGGCGCCCTAGAACAACTGGTTCTCGCCGCCGAAGACCTCGCTGACGGAGTCATCGACGAAGATGCGCCGGATCGAGTCGGCCAGCAGCTCTGCGCACGGCAGCACGCGGACGTTGTCCGGACGTCCCGCGGTGGCGATCGGGACCGTGTCGGTCACCACGATCTGCTCGAGCCCGGACTCTTCGAGGTTCTTGAACGCGTCGCCCGAGAAGACGGCGTGGGTGGCCGCCGCGTACACGCGCGCGGCGCCTTCCTCCATCACCGTTTTCGCGGCCGCCTTGAGCGTGCCGGCGGTGTCGATCATGTCGTCGACGATCACCGCCGTGCGGCCCTTCACGTCGCCGATCACGTAGCCGATCTCAGCGACCTGCTGCGCTGGGCGCTCCTTGTCGAGGATCGCCAGCTCGGCGCCGATCTTCGACGCGAAGTTCTTGTTCAGCTTGACTCTGCCCGCGTCCGGCGCCACGACCACCAGGTCCTCCAGGCCGAGATCGGAGAAGTACTGGGTGAGCATGAACAGCGCCGTCATGTGATCCACGGGCTTCTGGAAGAAGCCCTGGATCTGGCCCGCGTGCAGGTCCATCGTCAGCACGCGGTCGGCGCCCGCCGCCTCGAGCATGCGCGCCACGAGCCGAGCCGAGATCGGCTCGCGCGGCGCGGACTTCTTGTCCTGGCGGGAGTACCCGAACCACGGCGTCACCGCGATCACCCGGTGCGCCGACGCGCCGACGGCGGCGTCGATCATGAACAGCAGCTCCATCAGCGAGTCGTTCGCCGTGACACCGGTTTCGGGGTTGCTGCACGTGGACTGCACGATGAACACATCCGCGCCGCGGATCGAGTCCTCGTAGCGGCAGTACACCTCTCCGCCGGAGAACGTCTTCAGCTCCACCGGCCCGAGGTCGACGCCGAGCTTGTCGGCGATGTCGATCGCCAGCTGCGGGTTCGCGCGCCCGCTGAACAGCATCAGCCGCTTGTTGTAATCGATCGGCAGGCTGGCCCGCGAGTACTGGGTGCGGGCGTCGATCGCACTCATCTCATCAGGGAGTGTAGACACCGCGCCCCGATCGTTCATGTCGATCGAGAGCCTCTTGCCGCGGCCGCGCGTCGCTCGGCGTAGCCCTCGATGTTCTCCTGACGCGCCCGCGCGATGCCGAGCGCGCCGGGCGGCACGTCGTCGGTGATCACAGAGCCCGCGCCCGTATATGCCTCGTCGCCGACGCTCACCGGCGCCACGAGCGTCGTGTCCACCCCCGTGCGTACACCGCTGCCAACCGTCGTGCGGTGCTTGGCGTGTCCGTCGTAGTTCGCCGTGATCGTCGCGGCGCCCAGGTTCGTTCCTACGCCTACATCCGCGTCGCCGATGTAGGACAGGTGCGGGACGCGCGCATCGGGACCGACGTCGGAGTTCTTGACCTCGACGAACGTCCCCACCCTCGTGCCCGTACGTAGTACCGTCCCGGGTCGCAGGTAGCCGAACGGCCCGACGCTTACGCGGTCCTCGAGCACGCAGTCGACCAGGTAGGAGTGGCGGATCGTGCAGTCGCGTCCAATGCGCGTCGTGCCGCGGATCGTGGTGAAGGGCTCGATCAGGGTGTCCTGCCCGATCTCGACATCGACGTCGATCACTGTCGCTGCAGGGTCGACGATGCCGACGCCCGCCAACATGTGGCGCTCGTGGATGGCGCGTTGCGCCAGCGCCCGTACTCGCGCGAGCGTCGCACGATCGTTGACGCCGAGCACCAGCGCCTCGTCGCCCACCACGTGCGCCGCAACCTTCGCACCGTCTGCCCTGAGCACATCCAGCACGTGCGGCAGGTACCGCTCCCCTTGCGCATTATCCGTCCCGAGGCGCGGCAAGGCATTCGCCAACGCCTTTGCCGCAAACACGAAGATGCCCGTGTTCACCTCGCGGATCTCCCGCTCGGCCTGCGTGGCATCGCCGGGCGTCTTTGTCTCGACGACCCTCGCCACCGCGCCGTCGGCCTCGCGCACGACGCGTCCGTAGCCCGTCGGGTCATCGAGGATCGTCGTCGCCATCGTCGCCGCCGCGCCGCTCGCTCGGTGGGCGTCAACCAACGTCTCAATCGCCTCAGCGCTGACCAGCGGGACATCCCCGCTCAACACCAGCACCGGCGCCGACGCGTCCGTCGATGGTCCGTCACCGGCGTCGAGCACCGCCATTCCGGCGGCCACGGCTCCGCCCGTGCCGTCGGGGCGCTCCTGCACCGCCAGCTCGACGCCATCCGGCAGCACCTCCGCCAGCGCCCGCGCGGGCGAGTCGACGACCACCACCCTGCCGGCGCCGGCCGCGAGCGCGGCGCGCACCGGCCACAACACCATCGGGATGCCGCACAGCTCGTGCAGCACCTTCGCCTTGTGCGAGCGCATGCGCGTTCCCTGGCCCGCTGCAAGGATCAGGACAGAGGGAGCGCTCACGGGTCAGATGCTATTCGCTCGCCGCGTGTCCGCCTTCGAAACTGGGGGGCAGGGACTCGAACCCCGATTCTCAGGACCAAAACCTGATGTCCTGCCGTTGGACGACCCCCCAAGGGGCCTAAAAGAATAGCTGCGCGCGAGGCGCGCGATGCAGGCTGCAGCAGGCTTTTTGAGGGGGATCGCGAACCCCGGCAACAATGCAGCAACGCGTGCATCGGGCGGTCCTGCAAGTATTCCGCCACTTGCCGGCGGTCACGACAAGACGCGGGAGCAGGATTGGTGTCGCATTGGCCGCGGCGCTGATCGCGTGCGCGTGCGCGCTCGCGGCGGCGCTGCTGACGTGCGTGGCGGCGCTCGCCGCGCACACGGGGCGCCGGCCGGAGGATGCTCACAGCGCCGCCACCGGCTCGCCGTGCTCGGGCGAAAGCCTGCTGCCGACCGCCACCAACGTCCGCTCCGTCGACGCGGCGACGCTGTGCTTGATCAACCGTCTGCGCGGCGCCCGCGGCCTGGGTTCGCTGCGCGCCAACCGCGAACTGCGCCACGTGGCCTCGAGCCAGGTCGACACGATGGTGCGCCGCGACTACTTCGCGGATGACCGTCCCACCGGGCAGACGCCGCTGTCGCTCGTCGCGATCACGCGCTATCCGATGCACACAGACGGGTTCGCCGTCGGGCAGAACATCGCGTGGGGCACCGGCAGCGACACCAGCCCGGCGCACATCGTCGAGGAATGGATGGCCTCGCCGCCGCACCGCGAGATCATGCTCAGCAGCGAATATCGCGACGCGGGCGTCGCCGTGACGCCCGCCGTGCCCACCGTGCTCGACCGCAACGGCCACGGCGCGACGTACGCGATCGAGTTCGGCGTACGCCGCTTCTAGAGACAGCCTGCCGCGCTAGGGGCGCCTGCTCGAGCGGCGGGGTACGCGCCCGGCTTCCGCTCCGGCCTCCGACGCGGGACCGCCTGCGGTGACGATTCCGAGCACGCGCATCGACTTCAGCCCGAGGCTCAGCTTCTCGCGGCCGTCGCTCGAGCTGACGTCCAGGCCCGACAGCTCGCGCACCCGCTCCAGGCGATAGTAGATCGTGTGGCGGTGCGTGAACAGCCGCTGCGCGGTCCCGGCGACGTTGCCGTCGGCCTCGAGGAAGGTCTCCAGCGTGCGCACCAGCTCCGTCTCGTACTGCTCGTCGTAGGCCATCAGCGGCTCGACCGTCTCCGCGTAGAAGCGCTGCAGCTCGGTCGGGTTCTCGCTCATCGCCGACAGCAGCAGCCGGTAGGCGCCGGTCTGATCGAAAGCCAGCGCGGCGCCATCCGGGGAGCCCTGCGCGACGTTGGCCGCGAGCAGTGCCTCGCTCGCTGCGCGCGGCAGCTCGGATGGATCCTCGGTGATGCGGCTGCGGCCCAAAGCGAACGTGTAACCCGCGAGGCTCGCTTCCATCTCGTTGAGAACCGCCTCCGCCGCCCGCGCCGCCGTCTGCTCGTCGCCGCCGGGGATCAGCACGAGCACCTCCGCGCCGGGGACGCCTTCGCGCTCGGACAGCGCCGCGATCGAGCGACTCGTGACAGCACGCGCGCCGCGCTCGGCGACCGCGCGCACGCGTCCGCGCCAGCCCTCGTCGGTCGGCGACTGCGGCACCGCACGGGCCACCAGCATGCTCGCGCCGTCCTCGATCACCAGCGAAAGCGCCTTGGCGCGCTCGAGCACCTCGCCGCGCTCGCTGAGCTCGCGGCTCGTGATCGCGCGCAGGAAATCCGCGGCGGCCGTTTCCGAGACGCGCTCAGGTGCCCTCACGCGCTCCACCTCCGAGGCGATGATCGTCAGCAGCAGTCGGCGCATCGAGGCCGTCGGCTCGCTCTTGACGCGCATGTGCAAGGTCCCCACGGTCGTGTCGGCCACGCGCAGCGGAGCGCTGCTGATGCCCTCGCCCTGCGACAGCAGCGAGCGCTCCTCCGCCGGCGATCGCGCCGCGACCGCCAGCGTGGCTCCCCACGCGTCGGTCACCGCGAGACTCGCGTCGAGGGCCCTGGCCGCGGCACGCACGACCTCAGGAAGGCCCGCACCCGACTCGACCGCCTCGGTGATCGCGTCGAGCGCGGCGAGGTCTGACACGCGTCAGCCCCAGAGGTAGACGGCCGCGAGCGCGCCGACCACCCCGACGCCCACCAGCACCGCCAGTACGTACAGCGAAAGCACGGTCGCGGCCAGCCGCTCCCAGATGCGCGAGTACGACGACCACGCCGGCACGAGGATCAGGCCGGCGAACAGCCCCAGGCTGATCAGGCCGGCGGCCGCCGCCACCAGCTCGTTGATTTGCGACCTACTCATTGGAGGTCGCCGGATTGTGACGTACCGGGCCGTCGTTCGCCCGCGACGAGCGACACCGGCAGCGCAAACGCGCCGTCCACGGGCGTCGCGCAGATCGGCGTGGGGATGCGGTTCGCGAGACTTGCAGCGGCGGCCTCGGCCAGCGCGAGGCCGCTCCCCGGCGACCGCCCCACGGTCGGGAACAGTCCCAGGACCGTCGGGCCCGAGCCGCTGAGGAGCGACAGCTCGGCCCCGGCGTCGCGCGCCTGCGCCAGCGAGTCGATGATCTGCGGGCACAGCGACACCGCCGCGCGCTGGAGATCGTTGTGGAGCAGCTCCGTCGCCGCGGGCAGCGCCGCGCCGTGCTCGAGCGCAGCGCTCAACTCGAGGCGACGCTCCTCGAGGGTCGCGTGCGCGCGCAGCTGCCCCAGCCGGTCGGCCTCCGCGTACACGGCCGCCGTCGACAGCGCCGCGTCCAACGCCAGCACGAGCACGCCGAACGGGGATCTCGGCGGCGCCAGCTGCTGCAGCCGCTCGCCCGCGCCGCTCGCAAGCCAGCGGCCCGGCGATACCTGTGCAGGCACGTCCGCGCCGAGCTCCGCAGCGATTGCGCGCAGCAGCTGCTCGTCCCCGAGGCCCGAAGCGTGGCGCGCCAGACGCAGCGCCGCGGCCGCGTCCGCAGAGCCGCCGCCGAGGCCGGCTGCGACCGGGATCCGCTTGACGATGCTGAGCCGCAGCGGCGGCGCCTGCCATCCGGTGGCGGCGCGAAACGCGCGCAGCGCCGCGCCCGCCAGGTTCTGCTCGGCGAGCACCGGGACACCCGGGCACACGATCTCGTCGCGCTCGCTTGCCGCCGGCGCCGGCGCCGGCTCCAGCGTGAGCTCATCCGCCAACGAGATCGACTGCATGACGCTGACCAGCTCGTGCCTGCCGTCGCTCGCGCGGACCGGCCCGACGAACAAGCCGAGGTTGACCTTCGCCGGGGCCAGCGCCCGATGCACGCCCGGCGCGAGCGCGTCGCGCGCGCTCATAGCTCCAGCAGGCGCTCGAGCGCGCGGAAATCCTCCGGCGAAAGGCGCTCCGCGCGAACGTCAGGCGGATGGCCGAGGGCCACCAAGGCGTCGCGCAGCTGCTCACGCGAGCGCTGCGGAAGCGGAAGGTGGCGCGGCTGGGAGCTCGATTGCCCGCCGGCCAGCGCGAGTGAGCCGGCGAGTGTCTTGCGGCGATGCGCGAACGCGGCCGCCACCAGCGCTCGCAGCGCCGGCGAGACATCTTCGCCCGTGCCCTCCCGCCTGCGCATGCCGACGAGCACCGAGTCGACGTTCGGCACCGGATAGAACACCGCGCGCGGGATCGCGCGCAGCACCTGTACGTCACACGCCAGCTGCGCGAGCACGGAGGGCACTCCGTAAGCGCTTTTCTTGGATCCCGACCGCCCGCCTTTATGAAGTCCCGCCCGCCCACCTTTATTGAGTCCCGCCCCCCCACCCCCTGCCGGCCCGGCGGCGAGCCGCTCACCGACCTCGCGCTGGACCATCGCCACCCACGAATGCACGCTCGGCAGCTCCTCGATGCTGCGCAGCAGCACGCTCGCCGCCACGCCATA
>Ga0210388_10004502_pt1 | contig 10911 bp, 7 predicted proteins | sample IncBWC19OmetaG_FD_155485 | JGI IMG/M metagenome (GOLD analysis project Ga0210388, IMG submission 155485) | Forest soil microbial communities from Barre Woods Harvard Forest LTER site, Petersham, Massachusetts, United States - Inc-BW-C-19-O ...
GCGGATGCGAGAGCCCCTCCCCGATCCCACTTCTGCCGGCACCGTCATCATCGGCATGTCGGGCGGCGTTGACTCGGCCGTCGCGGCTCTGCGTTTGCGCGATTCAGGCTACACCGTACAGGGCTTGTTCATGTCCAATTGGGAGGACGATGAGGACCGCTACTGCACCAATGCCGCGGATTTTCAGGACGCGCGCCGGGTATGCGACGCATTGGGCATCGCTTTGCATCGGGTAAGCTTTGCCGCCGAATATCGGGAGCGGGTCTTCGCTCACTTCCTGCGCGAATACACCGCAGGCCGCACGCCGAATCCGGATGTACTCTGCAACCGCGAAATAAAATTCGGCGTCTGCCTGGATTACATGCAGCGCTTGGGCGCCGCCTGGATCGCCACCGGCCACTATGCGCAGGTTCGCCACGGGCCAAACCCGGAACTGCGGCGTGCGGCGGACAGCGCGAAGGATCAGAGTTATTTTCTGCACGGCGTGGCCGCGTCCGCGCTCGCGAAAACGCTGTTTCCGATCGGCGACCTGCACAAGACCGAGGTGCGGAAAATGGCGCATGCGGCCGGCTTGCCGGTGTATGACAAACCCGACAGCACCGGCATCTGTTTCATCGGCGAGCGACCCTTCCAAGAGTTTTTGAGCCGCTATCTGCAAACGCGGCCGGGACCGATCGAGACCGCGGAAGGCCGGGTCATCGGCGAGCATCGCGGTCTCGAGCTTTTCACCTTGGGGCAGCGCTCGGGCCTGCGTGTGGGCGGGCGTGCGGGAGCCGCCGCCGCGCCCTGGTACGTTGCGGAAAAGGACGCCGCGCGCAACGCGCTCATCGTGGTTCAGGATCAAGACCATCCGTTATTGCTCTCCGATGCCTTCGATGTGGAGCAAATGCACTGGATCGGAGCGGCCGGCCTATCCGCGAGGCCGCTCCACTGCACCGTGAAGACGCGCTATCGGCAGCGTGATCTTGAGTGCTCGGCCAGCCACGGCACAGGTTCGAACTGGCGCGTGACCTTAAGCCAACCCGCGCGCGCCGTCACGCCCGGTCAGTACGCGGTGTTCTACAGCGGCGAGCGCTGTCTCGGCGGCGGCATTATCGCGCGGCGGTTCAACTCCGCGCCCGCGGCCGCGGTGCGCACTATCGCCTATAATTCTCTTTTTTCCGTGGAGGGGTCATGACAGATAGCTTCAATGCTCGAACGACACTCAAGGTGGGCGCGCAGCAGTATGAGATCTTGAATCTCGCGGCACTCAAGTCGTTCAATGTCGATCGTCTGCCCTTCTCCCTGAAGATCCTGCTGGAAAATCTGTTGCGCTTCGAAGACGGCGTCAATGTGACCAAGGGCGACATCGAGGCGCTGCTCAAGTGGGATCAAAAAGCCCTCCCCAGCCACGAAATCGCGTTCACCCCGGCGCGGGTCATCATGCAGGATTTCACCGGTGTCCCCTGCATCGTCGACCTGGCGGCGATGCGCGAGGCGATCGTCAAGCTCGGTGGCGATCCACAGAAGGTCAACCCGTTGGCGCCGGCCGAATTGGTCATCGACCACTCGGTGCAGGTCGATGAATACGGCGCCGCCAATTCGCTGCAGCACAATAACGAAATCGAATTCAAGCGCAACGGCGAGCGCTACATGTTCTTAAGATGGGGTCAAACGGCCTTTAGCAATTTCAAAGTGGTGCCGCCGAATACCGGCATAGTGCATCAGGTCAACATCGAACGGCTGGCGCGTGTGATTTTCGCCGACGATGCGGCGGGCAGGAAATCCGCCTATCCCGACACCCTGGTGGGCACCGATTCGCACACCACCATGGTCAATGGTCTGGGCGTGCTCGGCTGGGGCGTCGGCGGCATCGAAGCCGAGGCTGCCATGCTGGGCCAACCGGTGACGATGCTGATACCGCAGGTGATCGGGTTCAAACTCACCGGCGCACTGCCGGCCGGCACCACGGCCACCGATCTTGTGCTCACCGTGACCGAAATCCTGCGCAAGTTCGGCGTGGTCGACAAATTTGTCGAATTCTTCGGCGATGGCTTGCAGGGCCTGCCGCTCGCGGACCGCGCCACCATCGCCAACATGTCGCCGGAGTTCGGCTCGACCTGCGCGATATTTCCGATCGACGAGGAAACCATTCGCTATCTCGAACTCACCGGCCGCTCGGCCGAACAAATTGCGCTGGTCGAGGCCTATGCCAAGGCCCAGGGTCTGTGGCGCGTCAATGGTGCGGCCGCCGCCGACTACACGGCTGTTGTTGAACTGGATCTGTCCACCGTCGAGCCCTCGCTTGCGGGACCCAAGCGGCCGCAAGACCGGGTGCCGCTGAAGAAGGCAAAAGCAGTGTACGAGGCCAGCGTCAAGAAGATGGCCGAAGAGCGCGCGCAGAAAAACCCGAGCGCCAAGGGCAAGGCTTCCGCCACCGTGGACGGTAAGAGCTTCGACGTCAAGGATGGCGCAGTGCTGATCGCCGCCATCACCAGCTGTACGAATACTTCGAATCCCGCGGTCATGGTGGCCGCCGGCCTGCTGGCGCGCAATGCTCTCAAACGTGGGCTCGCATCCAAACCTTGGGTGAAGACTTCGCTGGCGCCGGGCTCGCGCGTGGTAACCGATTATCTGACCAAGGCGGCATTGTTGAAGGATTTGGAACAGCTCGGATTTTATACCGTGGGCTATGGCTGTACCAGCTGTATCGGTAATTCCGGACCTTTGAAACCCGAAATCTCCGAGGCGGTAAAGACTGGCGACGTGGTGGCCTGCTCGGTACTCTCCGGCAACCGCAATTTCGAGGGCCGCGTTCACCCTGAAATCAAGATGAACTTCCTGGCTTCGCCACCGCTGGTGGTGGCCTACGCGCTCGCCGGCAGCCTCGACATCGACATCACGACCGAGCCGCTGGGCGAGGGCAAGGACGGCAAGCCCGTGTACTTGAAGGACATCTGGCCCAGTGCCAAGGATGTGGCCGATGCGGTGGGCGCATCGGTCGACTCCGCAATGTTCAAGAAAGGATATGCCAACGTATTCAAGGGCGATGCCAATTGGGCGGCGATCAAGACGCCTGCCGGCAAGATTTATTCCTGGGATGGTAAATCAACCTACGTCAAGAACCCGCCCTACTTCGACGGCATGACGATGACCCCGGCGCAGCTTGGTGACATCAAGGGCGCGCGAGCGCTCGCGGTGCTTGGCGATTCAGTCACCACCGATCACATTTCGCCGGCCGGCAATATCTCCAAATCCAGCCCCGCGGCCAAGTACCTGCTGGCTCAGGGAGTACAGGTCGTGGACTTCAATTCCTACGGCGCTCGCCGCGGCAATCACGAAGTCATGATGCGCGGAACCTTCGCCAATATTCGCTTGCGCAATCTGCTGCTGCCCGGTACGGAAGGCGGCGTGACTCTGCACATTCCGAGCAACGAACAACTGTCGATATTCGACGCGTCCGTGAAATACAAAGCTGCGGGTACGCCGCTGGTGATACTCGCAGGCAAGGAATACGGGACCGGCAGCTCGCGCGATTGGGCGGCCAAGGGAACCATGCTGTTGGGTGTCAAGGCGGTGATCGCCGAGAGCTTCGAGCGCATTCACCGCTCCAATCTCATCGGCATGGGAGTGCTGCCGCTGCAATACAAGCCGGGCGACAGCGCGCAAAAACTAGGGCTCACGGGCAAGGAAACTTTTGAAATTGTGGGGCTGAACCGCGGAGCGGCGAAGAACGTCAAGGTCATCGCCAAAGCCGACGATGGCAAGACCACCGAATTCGAGGCGCGCTTGCGCATCGATACTCCGAAGGAGCTCGATTACTATCAACACGGCGGAATTTTGCAATACGTGTTGCGGCAGCTCGCCGTGCCTAAGAGGGCCGCATGAATACCGTGACGATGTATCAGGCCACGGTACCCACCTGCACGCGGGCGTTGAACAGCCTCGCGGCAATTCTGGAGAAAGCCGCCGCCTACGTCCAAACCCGCAAGATCGACCCGGCGGTGCTGCTGCAAACCCGGTTGTACCCCGACATGCTGCCGTTGAGCGCGCAGATTTTCATTGCGAATGATATTGCCGGCGGCGGAGCCGCGCGTCTTGCAGGCGCGCCGGTGCCCACATTCGACGGCAAGGACAAGACCTTGGCCGAACTGATCGCCAATACGCGCCGTACAGTCGAATATCTTGCGAGCCTGAAGCCACAGCAATTCGAAGGGTCCGAAAACAGGACGGTTACCTGGCAGACACGGTCATCTTCCAAGAGCATGCAAGGCATGCCCTACCTATTTGGCCACTTGCTACCCAATGTGTTTTTCCATGTGACCACCGCCTTCGACATTCTGCGGCAGGCGGGTCTTGACATCGGCAAGCAGGACTATCTGGGCAACGGCTAACCTAATGCGTGCTGCTGCCGGCGGCTGTGACACTGCCGGCTTCGACCAGCACCATCGTGCTCGGATTGAGATGGGTTTTGATGGCGGTGTTGACCTGCGCCGTGGTCAAGGCTTTCACGGCCGCGGGGTATCCGTCCAGCCAGGACAGGTCATAGCCGCGCTGCGTATTCGAGAGAATGGTGCCCGCCAGGCCGCCGGTGGTCGACAGACCCACGAAGTAGCCGCCGGTGATTCCCTGTTTGCGCGCCGCCAATTCCTGGTCGGTAACGCCGTCATTCCACCACTTGTCGAGTTCCCGTCGAGTGGATGCAACGCCCTTGGACAGCAGCGCCGGTGCGAAACTGGCGTTGATGTTCCAGGCGCCGTCGACAATGCTGTCATCGCCCATGCTCGCGCTGATCCCGTAAGTCAGGCCTTCTTTGTCGCGCACGCTGCTCATCAAGCGGCCGGTGAATCCGCTGCCGAGAATTGCGGTTCCCACCCGCAGCGCCAACGAATCCGGATCCTTGTATTTGAGGCCGGTCGCCTGTCCGAGCAGCACGCTGACGCTGGGCTTGTCCGCGAGCGGCACCATGACCTCGCTTGCCGCCGATGATTGCGCGGGTTTCGCGGGCCGAATGTAGTCCTGCCCGCCGCTCCACCCGGAAAATGCCTTGCCGACTTCGGCTTGCGTGTCGGTATCCGAGACATCGCCCGCCACCACCAGCGTCATATGCGAAGGACCATAAAATTTAGCTTGGAATGCCTTGACCTCGTCGAGATTCGCCGACTTGGCCGCCGCTATGTATTCGCTCAAGGTATGAGGCCGATTGGGGTGGCCGGCGGGGAATATCGCGCGATCAAAAGCCTCCAAGGCGCGCGCGCTGCTGTTCTGCGCCGAGTGCTCCAACTCGCCGACCATCTGTTGCTTTGCTTTATTGAATTCCGCGACTTGCAGCGCCGGAGTGCGCAACTCCGCGGCAATCAGTCCGACCACGAGCGCCAGGTCCTTCTTCAAGCATTTGGCGCGGATTTGCAAGGATTGCGAGCCGACCGAAAAGCTGATTTCGGCGCCGACATTTTCCAATTTGTCGGAAATCGCGAACTTATCGAGCGCCTTCGTGCCGCGGTCGAGCATCATGCCGGAAAGCGTTGGAATCGCAATATTGCCCGATCCGGCCATCGCATCGCCGGCGGGCAGCACGCCCAGAATCACGACCACGTCCTTCACCGTCGACCGATAGGTGATCAGATCGATGCCATCGACTTGCGAACGGTGCGCATGATCCTCCATGTTTGCGGCGAGCGCGGAAGAGGTGAGCGCAAACAGCGCAATCAGTGCATACAGGCGCATCACGAGCCCTTCTCCGTTGTCGGCGTTACGGGAACAAACCAACCCGTCGTGCTTTGATCCACGGCGAGGTATTTCTTGGCCACCCGCTGCACGTCCTTGGCGGTGACTTGCTGCACCGACTGCGGGAACGTGACATACAAGGTCCAATCACCCACCCCGATCCACTCGGCGAGTTCGCTGGCAACGCCGGCGGTGCCGTCGCGCTTGTAGGCATCCTCGGCAATGTACTGCTGCTTAACCCGGCCGACCTCGGCGTCGGTCACCCCATCGGTCTTGATCTTGGCGATTTCCGTCAGCAGTGCTTTTTCGGCCTGCTCATGACTGGTTCCCGGCGTCAGCGCCGCGTAAACGCTATGCAGCGACAGATCGCGCAGCAAGTCGGTGCCGGCCTCGGCGTGCAGCGCCAGTCCCTGATCGACGAGGGCGCGGTACAAACGCGCGTTCTTGCCCGAGCCCAAGATGGCATCGAGCATCTCCAGCGGCGCCTGGTCGGCATCCCTGCCGTTCGGCACCTTGTGCGCAACGATGACCGTGCCAAGTTCGCCGGGCCGCCTGATCAAAACACGCCGCTCGCCGCTTTGCGGCGGCTCCTCGGTGTAGATGTCCGGAATCGGCGCCGGCGAATGGGAATACACGCCGTAGTATTTCTTGATCAAGCCCAATACTGCCTCGGGCTCGATATCGCCAACCACGGTAACGGTGGCGTTGTTCGGCCAGTAGAAGGTGTCGTAGAAGTCGCGCAGCTTGGCAATGGGCACATGCTCGATGTCGCTTTTCCAGCCGATCACCGGATGGTGATACGGCAGCGCCACGTAGGCGGCTGCAGTGACTTCCTCCGTCAGCACATTTTCAGGATCGTTCTTGCCGCGCTCGTACTCGTTGCGAACCACCGTCATTTCGGATTGCCGATCCGACTCGTGCAGCCATAGATGACGCATGCGATCGGCCTCGATTGCGACGTACCCCTCCAGGCTCTCGCGTCCGATGGTCGCGAAATAGTTGGTGCGGTCGAACGAGGTGTTGGCGTTGAACTGCCCGCCGACGTGCTCCAGCAGCTGTTTGATGCTGTTGCCTTTCGCGTCATTGAAGGCATCGCTGCCCTTGAACATCATGTGTTCCAGAATATGCGTGGCTCCGGTCGTACCGGTTACCTCGTTGCGCGATCCCACCCGATAAGTCACCTGAAATGTCACCACGGGTGCGGAATGGTCCGGCACCAGCAACACGCTGAGGCCGTTGCTGTCGAGCCGATATTCATCGATCCCGCCCAAGGATTTGATGTGGGTGAACCCGGGGAACGCTTGAGCCGCGGGCGTGTTCTCGTCGCGCGGCGCGGCCGCTGTGGCGAATGCCGCCAGGGCGAGCGCCGCTACGCCCGCGAAATACCCCGCGCGGACGGTATTCATGACCTTCTCACACATGCTGACTCCCGGCGCTCTACCGCAAAAACGCTAATTCTAATTGTTTCCCGCGCAGGAGTGGCCACATTCGCGCTGCGACAATTGGCTCGCTGCTAAGTTCAAGCGGCGAGCGTCTGAACTTCATTTGTCCAGACTTTGAAGCTAGCCAAGGTGTTGGGTCCGAAGGTCATACTGATGGCCACGTCCGCGGCATCTCGGCCGCGCGCGATCAGCACTCGTCCGATGCGGCGTTGGTTATTGCGCGGGTCGAAGACCTGCCATCCGCCGCCAATGTAGGCTTCCAGCCATCCGGCAAAATCCATCGGCGCGTCCGCAGCGGCAACGCCGATGTCGCCCAAATAGCCGGTACAGTATCGCGCCGGAATGTTGAGACATCGGCACAGGGTGATCGCAAGATGTGCGTAGTCGCGGCACACGCCGGTCCGCTCGTTGAATGTTTCCCATGCCGTTTTGGTGGGACGCGCGCACAGATAGTCGAAAACAACGTGCCGATGTACGTAGTCGCAAATGGCCTGCACCCGCGACCAACCGGGCATCATGCCGCCAAACAGCTTCCAGGCGGCGGCGGACAAGTGCTCGGTCTCGCAGTAGCGGCTGGGCAGGAGATACACCAGCGCCTCCTCCGGCAATGACTCCACGCTATGCTCGCAGGCGAAGGGAAACGAAGGTTCGGCGATGCCGCTGTCGCGAATCAACGCGTCGGCCGTGAGCTTGAAGCTGCCGGGCGGGGCGACCACACGAGTGCACCAATTACCAAAGCCATCGCGGTACATGAAGATCGGCACGGCGGGTTCGGTGACGAGGGTGTCAGTCCGAACCAGGTCCGACGCGCGGCTATAATGCACATTCAGATTCAAAATCATCGGCGTGGCCTGGGCGAACTCGTACCTCAATTCATAGCCGATTCGTATCAACATCGCGATCACCCCCTCGTAGTCGGCGTCCTACGGCGAGATCAGCCTGGCCAAGCCCAGAATCGAGCGCGAAAAAGGCGCAGGAACACCCAGCAGGCCGGCGATCTCAACCACTGCGCCGAGCTGCGGCGCAAGCTCCAGCGGCCGGCCGGCCTCGAGGTCGGCAAGCATCGAGGTAGCGAAGTTGCCGAGCCGCTGCGTGATGCCGATGCGCTCTTCCGGACTCATATCGATGCGCAAATCGAGACGCGCGGCGCACTGCTGCATTTCCCGCATCATATGCGCGCACAGCTCGCGTACTTCCGCGCTGCCGAGCATCGTGGCGGTTGCACTGCGCGTCAGAGCGCTCAACGGGTTCATGTTCATGTTGCCCCAGAGTTTCGTCCATACCTCGCGGCGAATTTGCTTCGACGCCTGCGCGTTGATGCCGCCGTCGCGCAGTGCACCCACCAGGGATTCAAGCCGCGCCGTGATTTCACCGCCCGGCTCGCCGAGCAGCAACCGATCGACGGCGATGACTTCCACCCGTGCGGGGGCGAGCACGCGTGCCGCGGCGTGCACCACCGATCCCAACGTGCGCTGCCGCGGAAACGTTTGCTGCTGAAAACCGCCGGGATCCACCGACTCGAGCCTTCGGTTGTTGAGCTCACCGCCGAAGTCCTGGAAGAACCACCAGGGAATGCCGTTGGTGCCGCTGACGACCACGGTCGAGGGTCCGATCAATGGCACTAAAGTAGGCGCCAGTTGCGGCAGGATCTGCGCCTTGACGGTGAGAAATACAAAGTCATGCGCACCCAGCTCCACCGCTGTCCCCGCGCGTGGACGAGAGTGGCGCGTGTTGCCTGCACGTGACACCGTCAAGCCCTGGTTGCGCAAAGCATCCAACGTCGCGCCGCGCGCCAGCATCGCTACCGGCCAGCCGGCGCGATCGAATGCGTCGGCGAGCCAGGCGCCAATGGCGCCGGCGCCGACAATGGCCACGGTGGAGCTCATAGCTTGGGACAATACCAGCGCTCTAGCCAAGGGCGGGCACTGTATAGGACTATTGGCGGCATCTTACAAGCGCGCGCGAGCGGTGATACTAAATCTAGATACAATATATAACCTATTGTATATGAGGAATATTTGATGGCGAACGCCGAGAGCACCGCGACTCAGCCTTGGGTGGCGCTCTTCGATTTGGATGGAACCCTGACCTGGCGCGATACGCTGCTGCCGTTCCTCCTGGGCTTCCTGCAGCGCCATCCGCAGAGGCTGCTGCGCCTGTGGCCACTGCCGTTCGCCCTGTACTGCTACTGGAGGGACCGCGACCGCGGCGCGCTCAAATCAAGCGTCATACGCATGGTCATGGGCGGCGCCCGCCGTCAGGTGCTCGAGGCGTGGGCTGAATCCTTTGTCAGCGCTCTCCAACCCCGACACAAATTCCGGCCGCTCGCGCTTGCGATTCTGGAGACTCACCGCGCGGCGGGCGATCATCCGGTGCTGCTCTCGGCGAGCCCGGATCTTTATGTCGATCACATTGGCCGCATGCTCGGCTTCGAACGGACTCTGTGCACCGAACTCGTCTGGTCCGGCGATCGGCTCGACGGCCATTTGAAAACTCAAAATCGGCGCGGCGAGGAGAAATTGCGCTGTCTGGCCTGGCTGCGCGAGCAGTATCGCGACCTGCCCATTATTGCCTATGGCAACTCAGCGTCCGATTTGGATCACATGCGCCATGCCGATCGCGCGCTGCTCGTCAACGGCAACAACGCCGCACGCCGCCTGGCTGCCAAATGGGGAATCGCGGTTTCGAACTGGGCCTAAGCGCCGGGACGCAGCGCATTCTGCAGCGAGTTGTGCAGCTTCAGCAGCAGGTTCTCGGTGGTCGACCAGTCGATGCACGGATCGGTAATCGACAGCCCGTACTCGAGTTTGCTCAAGTCCTCAGGGATGGGCTGACTGCCCCCCTGCAAATGGCTCTCGAGCATCAGTCCGACGATCGAACGGTTGCCATCGACTATTTGCGCCACGCAATTCTCCGCCACATGCGGCTGCACGCCCGGATCCCGATTCGAGTTGCCGTGACTGCAATCGACCACGATGGTTGCCGGCAGGCCGGCCGAGGTGAGCTCCCGTTCCGCCACCGCAATGCTGACGGCGTCGTAATTGACCCGCCCGCCGCCGCCGCGCAGCACGATATGCGCGTGCGCATTGCCGCGCGTGCGGAACACCGCCGACTGTCCCTGCTGCGTGATGCCGAGAAAATGATGCGGATGCCGCACCGATTGCAGGGCGTTTATCGAGGTCGCCAACGCGCCATCCGTGCCGTTCTTGAATCCCACCGGGGTCGACAGGCCGCTCGCCATTTCCCGGTGCGTTTGCGATTCGGTGGTGCGCGCGCCAATGGCCGTCCAGGTGATGAGCTCGGACAAGTACTGCGGCATGATCGGGTCGAGCGCTTCGGTGCCTGCGGGAAGTCCGAGTTCGGCTATGTACAGCAATAATTCGCGCGCCAGCAGTATCCCCTTTTCAATGTGGAAGGAGTCGTCCAGATCCGGATCGTTGATCAGTCCTTTCCAGCCGACGGTGGTGCGCGGCTTCTCGAAGTAGACGCGCATGATCAACAGCATGCTGGACTCGACCCGCGACGCCAACTCCCTGAGTCGGGTCGCGTACTCGCGCGCGGCAACGACGTCGTGAATGGAACAGGGACCGACGACCACGAACAGCCGGCTGTCGCGGCGCTCCAAGATGGCGCGGACGATTTCCCGGGATTTGAATACCGTCGCGGCGGCTCCGGCCGTGAGCGGCAGCCGCCGTTTGACCTCTTCGGGCGTCGCCAATAGCTCGCTGGACGCCACATTGACGTTTTGCAGCTGGTCTTGAAT
>Ga0210388_10004503_pt1 | contig 10911 bp, 9 predicted proteins | sample IncBWC19OmetaG_FD_155485 | JGI IMG/M metagenome (GOLD analysis project Ga0210388, IMG submission 155485) | Forest soil microbial communities from Barre Woods Harvard Forest LTER site, Petersham, Massachusetts, United States - Inc-BW-C-19-O ...
GGAGTTGGCGTCCTGGGGATTCGGAGGATTCTTATCGTCGGGGAAGAGGGTTTCGTCAGCCATGTCTACCCTCCATTATAGCTGTTTAAAGAGGGTAAAAACAGGCTGGGGGGAGGGCCTTGGGAGGTGCGTATTTGTTGGGGATTGTGTGAGTTGGGGGTGGGAGGGGGTTGTTCGTTCTCAGTTCTCAGTTCTCAGTTGGAAGTGGGGTGGGATTTGGGTGATGAATGCCGATCTGCATCGACTGGTGTACTGATCTATTGATCCAAGGGAAAGATGCGCTTCCAGTCGTTTTTCATGCTGATCACAGTCCAGGAATTCTTTGTTGCTTCAGCCAGCAAGGCGTCGGAGAACGTACCGACACTAGTATCTGGAAGTCCTTTGGCGGGACCGTAAGCGTATTCCCGCTTGGCATCGTCATGCAGGACGAGCATCATCAACTTCGCTCCAGGTCCTGCCTGGGTCCATTCGAGCATCTGGGCGTCGCCTGACTTCAGATCGGCAGAGCCTGAGTTGCCGAAGGCAGCCTGTGGCCGTTTGCCGATGAATAGATTGATGCCGACTGGTTTGCCGGGACCGTCGTCGATGAAAAACGGCTTTGGCTCTCGCATGAGTTCTGGCTTGCCGTTTGTGTTGACGTAGTTGGTGACAATACTCGAACCTACGACCTGCTCCGGTGGAACGCCGTAGACTCTCTGGCTGTAGACGCGTATAAACTCCTGGCCGCCACCCGAGACGATATAGGTTTTGAAGCCGTTGGCGCGCAGATGCTGCATGACTTCCAGCATTGGCTGGAAGACGAGATCGGTGTAGGGCCGATTGAAGCGAGGAGCTTTGGTCTTGGCGAGCCAGTCGTTCACGAGTCCTTCAAAGGCTTGCGTGCTCATTCCGGCGTGAGTGACTGCGACAATCTGCAGCCAGTCCGCCTCGGTGAATTTGGCCATTGCGGCGTAGTCACGGGAGAGTACGGTCTGAAACGGCTGTGTGGTCTTCCACTCGGGGTGGCTCGGAGCCATGTCGCCGACACGGGCCAGAGCGAACGCTGCCTGGCCGTACATGGGATGCTCTGTCCAGAGCGTGCCGTCCTGATCGAAGGTGGCAATGCGATCCGCTGGCTCGACATAATTCGAGCTTGATTTATCGGTAGTGTCTCGTACGAACGCAAGAATCGCATCCTTCGCAGAGCCGGCATTCCAGGAGGGCAGGGGGTCGCCTTGGGGTTGAGCCTCGGCCATGCCGAGATGCGCCGATAAGATAGCGACCGCGCCCGTTGAAACAAATGTGCGACGACTTAGCTTGCTCGCTGGATTTTCCATGGAGCAAGGATAGGCATGGCTTTCTGAACCTTACAACTGGCAATATTGATAGGTTTCGCCAGCTAAAGCCCCCGGCAAAGCCCAGGTCGACTCAAATGCCGATTCAAGCGATGGGGCTTCCTGCTGCCGCATAGATTGCTTCGATCGCGAGTAGATCGGCCAGGCCTTCCTCTCCTGGCGTCGACGGCTGTACGTTATGCAGAACGCAATCGGCAAAATGGGTTGCTTCTGAGACAAACTGATCGGGATCATAGACCGGGCCAGATCCGGATAGGTCAGCATCGCCGGCGGTGCCGGTGTACTTCAGGATCGCATCGCCATAGACGAACGCGGGCTCGAGCCGAAGGTGGCCTGATGTGCCATTGATGGTGAGGAAATTGGTGCCGCTCTGGGCATAGGAACTGCCGCCGCTGCCGAGAATGCCGGAGGGAAACTTCACCATCCAGTCGATACTCTGTTCGACGCTCGCGAATGCCCCACTCTTGTCACGCGTAGCCACCAGGCCTCGGCAGGATTCAGGCTCTTCGCCCGTGAACCAGCGCATGGTGTTGAGCGGATAGATGCCAAGGTCCAGCAGAGAGCCGCCTCCGGCAAGAGAGCGATCAAGTCTCCATTGCTGTTTATTTCTCATGCCGTAGAAACCTCCCTGATAGGCCTGGATCTCTCCGAGAGCGCCGGAGCGAACAAGCTCACGAAGCTTGCGAAAGGTCGCATCGTAGTGGGTGCGGTATCCAATCATCAGCTTGACGTTGGCGCGACGGCACGCATCGATCATGCGACGGCACTCTGCCGAGGAGATGGCCATGGGCTTTTCGCACAGGACATGCTTGCCCGCCTCGGCTGCGCGTATGGTGTACTCGCAGTGCATGCTGTTGGGGAGCGCGATGTATACAGCGTCGATCGCCGGATTGTCTTTCAGCCGATCAAACGTCTCGTAGGTGTAGATGGAGTTGCCTGGCACGTTGTAGAGCGCACCGAACTTTGTGCCTTTCTCTGCAGGATGGCCGGTGACGAGGCCAGTGATTCGGGCGTTGGAGGAAGCTGTTACCGCGTGCATAAACACTTCTGCAATGCTGCCCAGGCCCACGGCGGCGATGCCAACGCGACGAGTCGGGGAGATTGAGCTGTCAGGCGATTGGCCAGAAATTCGCACTTGCATGTTGGCCAGGGTGAGGGCGGAAAGCTGGGCGAAGCGGCGACGGTCCATGGGAGATGGACGTTATCTTACCGGAATGGTGATGAGGAGATCTAAGTAACTGCCACGGCAAGCGCGGCCTAGAGGCGCGTGAGCTTCTTCAGGGCACTTCGCAGCGCCGCATCGAGGCCGTCCAGATCACGTTCGCTGATTCCCTTCCACAGCCTGCGGTCCAGCGCCTGCGCGATCTCTCGAGCCTTGACCAGGAGTCGCTCTCCCTTGCCCGTCAGCTCAGCGACGAGGACACGGTGGTTGGCTTCACTTGGCCTGCGCCGTACCCAACCCTGCGTTTCCATCATTGCGAGCGTGGTCTGCCCAGACTGTGGCGTTACGGAGCATAGCCGCGCGACCTTTGCGCCCGAGATTCCGGGATTCTCGGCGATCGACCACAACATGCGCAGCTGCGAGGTTGTAATACCCAGCGGCTGCAAGTCTTCGTCCATCAGCACCCTCAAACCCTGCAGCACTGCCTTCATTTTGGTGATGCGATCGAGGATTGGCTTGCCGACGGAGGGTTCGGTCGATCGTGCTGCGTATTGCTTGTTCGGCTTAAATGCGGATTGTTTGTTCATTTTTTTATATCCATATCAGCCTCCTGATATTCTATATCAGGAAGCTGATATGGCCTACGACGCAAACTGGAAACCAAAATACAACCCGTGGGCCATCGCGCTAACGGTCACGCTTGCGACCTTCATGGAGGTGCTCGACACCTCGATCGCGAACGTGGCCCTGCCGCACATGGCGGGGTCACTGGGCGCGTCGCAGGACGAAGCTACGTGGGTGCTCACGAGCTACCTTGTGGCGAGTGCGGTCATTCTTCCTATTTCAGGGTGGTTGTCGGATCGTTTCGGGCGCAAGCGCTTTTACATTACGTGCGTGATCATGTTTACGGTCTGCTCGCTACTCTGCGGCCTGGCGCCGACGTTGCCGTTTCTTATCGTGGCGCGCGTGCTGCAGGGGCTTGGCGGCGGTGGGTTGGCGCCGTCGGAACAGGCGATTCTTGCGGATACGTTTCCGGTAGAGAAGCGTGGTCAGGCGTTCGCGGTGTATGGCATGGCGGTGGTGGTTGCGCCTGCAATTGGACCAACGCTGGGCGGCTGGATTACGGACAATTTCAACTGGCATTGGATTTTCTTCATCAACATACCGATTGGGCTGTTCTCCATCTGGCTGAGCTCGCGGATGGTCGAGGATCCGCCGGCGCTGATCGAGCGCCGCAAGGCCTCGGTTGGAAAGAAGGTCGACTTCACCGGCCTTGCGCTTGTTGCCAGCGGTGTCGGAGTGCTGGAGTTCTTCCTGGATAAGGGCCAGGAGAAGGACTGGTTCGGTTCGTCGGCTATTACGACTGCCGCTGTTGTCGCAGCGGTGTTGCTGGTGACGTTTGTGTTTTGGGAGTGGAACCATGAAGATCCGATCGTCGACTTGAAGCTGCTCAAGAATCGTAACTTTGGCACGGCGGTGTTTCTGCAGTTGATACTAGGCATGGTGCTATTTGGATCAACTGTGCTGATTCCGCAATACCTGCAGACGCTGCTGGGGTTTACCGCGCAACTTGCGGGTGAGGCTCTGTCGCCGGCGGGTTTCGTGATGATGTTTATGATGTTCGTGGCTGGGCGTCTGATCGGCAAGATGGATCCGCGGCTGCTGGTTTGTATCGGATACGTGATCACTGCCGTAGGTCTCTACAACCTGACGCGGCTGTCGCTCGACACGAGTTTTGCGACGATCACGCAATGGCGCATGTTCCAGGTGATTGGGCTGCCGCTGGTGTTTATTCCCATCAGCACGCTGAATTATGTGGGCGTGCCTACGACGAAGATGAATCAGATCTCGAGCCTGTCTAATTTTGCGCGTAACCTTGGCGGCAGCGCAGGCACAGCGTTGCTTACGACGTTCCTTGCGCGCACTTCGCAGACCCACCAGATGCAGCTCGCGGCGCACAGCGGGGCCGGTCAGGCAGGTTACGACAACTACATCTCCCACGTCACCCATGCCGCGGCGACCCACGGCATGAGCAGTGTGCAGGCAGGGCAGATGGCGGTCGGTTATGCGTACGAGCAGATGGTTCGGCAGGCGAGCATGCTTGCGTACAAGAACGCTTTCGCGATTCTTGCGGGGGTGATTATTTGCCTTACGCCGCTGCCCTTCGTGATGCGGCTGCCACCCAAGGCGGCTAAACCGTCCCCAGAGGCCATGAGCCACTAGTTGGCAATCAAGGTGCGGCGCGGCTTTCGGTTTTGATGGCCGAACGTCTTATAGAAGATCTCGTTAATAAAGCTGCGTCGCAGGTACCCCCCTGCGCAGGGAACCGGATGCTCACGTTGAGCGTATCTGGTGAAGGATGAATACTTCGGTGAATAGTTTTGCGCCAGGACGGCATATGGAGTGGGGCTGGTGAGGTATCGGGCTGGGAAGATCGGATTGAGGTTGGGCGTTGCTGCGCTTGCGCTGATGCTCGCGGGGGCTGCGCGGGCGCAGGTAAACCAGGGGACCACGGGAAAGCCGACGGTCACGAGCGAGGCGAAGCCGAAGTCGCAGCCTCTGCCGGATGCGAAGGTGCCGCTGCTGGCCGCGCCAATTTCCTTGAAGGATTTTCCGGACATGGAGCCGAGGGCCGGGCTGAAGGAACAGATGGGGTATGCGACGCAGTTCATTCAGAACACGCCGGTGGATGGAGCTCCGGCGACGGAACGCACGGAAGTGTACTTGGGTCGAACGAAGACGACACTGTATATCGTCTTCCTGTGTTTCGATGGGCAACCTCAGTTGATTCGCTCGCACCTGGCGCGGCGCGAGAACATTCTCAATGATGATTTTGTAACGGTGAATCTTGATCCGTTTCAGGATCGGTTGCGCGGGGTGCAGTTCCAGGTGAACCCGGCTGGGGTGCAGGCCGATGCGTCGTGGACGGAGGCCAATGGTCCTGATTACAGCTACGACCAGGTGTGGGATTCGGAGGCGAAGATTACGAGCAAGGGATGGATGGCGTTGATCGCGATTCCGTTTCGGAGCATACGGTTTCCGCCGAAGAGCACGACGTGGGGTGCGGTGTTCTGGCGGAATTTTCCGCGCAACAGTGAGAATGATTTCTGGCCGCGGGTTTCTGCGAATGTGACGGGTGAGTTGAGCCAGGAGGGCACACTGCACCTGGATGGTCTAACGGGGACTGCTGGGTCGCACAATATTCAGATTGTCCCGTACGTGCTGGGGCAGAATGAGCACACGCTGGAGACGCTGAATCCGACGAACCCCTATTGGTCGACGCGCAATGCGGAGGCGACGGCGGGCGGCGAGGTTAAGGCTGTGCTGAAGGATTCGATTGTGCTGGATGCTACGGTGAACCCGGACTTCTCGGATGTGGAGAGCGACCAGCCGCAGTTCACGGTGAACCAGCGCTATCCGGTGTATTTTCCCGAGCTGCGGCCGTTCTTTCTTGAGAACGCGAGTTACTTTGCGACGCCGCTGACGCTGCTTTATACGCGCAACATCATTCATCCCGAGATTGGTGGACGCGTTACAGGAAAGATTGGGCATACGAATATCGGCGTGTTGGCTATCAACGATCGCGAGCCGGGACAAACCGTGCTGCCAGACGATCCGTTGTATGGGCACAAGGCGGGATTTTTTGTAGGGCGGGTGTCGCAGGATCTGGGCAAGGGGTCGAATGTTGGGCTGATGTATACGGACGAGGAGTTTGGGGGAGGGTGGAATCGCATTGGCGGCGCGGATTTCACGTGGCGGATGAATAGTCACTGGACGACGCTGGGGCAGATGGTGGAGAGCTCGACGATGCAGAGCAATCCGCAGAGTACAGCGGCGGTGTTTCCGGCGGGATACCACGCGGGTCCGGCGGCAGACGTGCAGGTGACGCGCAACGGGCACGCGTTCAATATGTTTAACGAATACCAGGACATCAGCAGCGGCTTCACGACACTGGTGGGATTTTTGCAGACTTCGAATATTCGCAGCGACCATCTCCACGCGACGTACCAGTGGTTTCCGAAGCATAAAAAGGTTCAGAGCTTCGGGTTGGAGACGAATCAGAATGTAGCGTTCGATCACGCGCATAACCGCGTGTATCACTACACGACGTTCGATCCGTTTGTGCTGTTGCCGAACAACATTGTGCTGGCGCCGCTGGTGGGGCAGAACTCGGATACGGTGGGGCCGCAGGACGGATATCCGATGCCGTCGAGTGTGAATTTTACGGAAAACTTTGGTGGGTTTGTGGCGCGCGGCCAGCCGTTTTCGCAGTTGAGCTTTAATATCCAGGCGCTGAAGAGCGGCAACGTTAATTACAACCCGCCGACGGGGCAAGTTCCGTTCCTGCTGCACCAGGAGACGGTGCAGGCGTTGATCTCGATAAATCCGCTGAAGCATTTGACGGACGACAACACGTATCTGCTGGACCGCGACCATAACGCGCATGGTGGAGAGCTGGTGTACGAGACGCAGACGTTTCGGACGAAGTTGAATTACCAATTCACGAGGGCAATTTCGGCGAGGGTGATTGTGGAGTATGACACGACGCTGGCGAATCCGCTGGAGACGTCGCTGGCGCGGACCAAGCAGATCCAGACGCAGGCGCTGCTGACGTGGCTGCCACATCCGGGGACGGTGCTGTATATCGGGTACAACGGGGATATACAGAACTACAATCACCAATTCTGCACGGTGTTGCCGGCGGAGGGTACGTGTGATCCGACGCAGCCGATTCTTCCGCGCGGGCCGGGATATTTGAATGATGGGCGGCAGTTTTTTATCAAGGCCAGCTACTTGCTTCGTTTCTAAGGTGGATGCAGCAAGCAGTGACGATGTTGAGAAAAGGCCCGAAGCTGTGGAAGCAGCTGTGATTTTTGCGTGGATTTTATTCTTTGCTGAATAGCCCGGAAGGGGCAGAGAGCATTCATACGGGTGTGGTGTAATGAGGGCTTCTTTGGTACCACCTGCCAGCAAAGGAGCTTTATATGCCGCACATTAAAACGAAAGATGGCGTTGAGATTTTCTACAAGGACTGGGGAACAGGCCAGCCGATTGTGTTCAGCCACGGATGGCCGCTCTCGGCCGATGACTGGGATAACCAGATGCTGTTTTTTCTGCAGCAGGGATATCGAGTGATTGCGCATGACCGCCGTGGGCATGGGCGATCGACACAGGTTAGCGATGGGCATGACATTGAGCATTATGCTTCGGACCTGTCGGCGCTGGTCGATCACCTGGGTTTGAAGGATGCGATCCATGTGGGGCACTCGACTGGCGGCGGCGAGGTGACGGCTTATGTGGCGCGGTATGGCCAGGGTCGCGTGGCGAAGGCTGCGCTAATTAGCGCGATCACTCCGTTCATGCTGAAGACGGAATCGAATCCGCTGGGACTGCCGAAGTCGGTGTTTGATGACTTGCAGGCGCAGTTGTTGGCGAGCCGAGCGCAGTTCTATTGGGATCTGCCGGCGGGGCCGTTTTATGGATTCAATCGGCCCGGAGTGAAGACGCTGACGCCGGTGATTGATAACTGGTGGCGGCAGGGCATGATGGGCGGGGCGAAGGCACATTATGACGGGATTGTCGCGTTCTCGCAGACGGATCTTAGCGACGACTTGAAGAAGATTACCGTACCCGTGCTCGTGATGCATAGTGAGGACGACCAGATTGTTCCGTACCAGGCTGCGGGTCCGCTGGCGGCAAAATTGCTTCCGCATGGGACGTTGATTACGTACAAGGACTTTCCGCATGGCATGCCGACAACGCATGCGGACACGGTCAATGCGGCGTTGCTGAAATTCTTCAAAGGGTAAAAACGCTAGAGGCTTGCGGGCGGCCAGTGATTTGCTGGCCGCCCGTGGTTTTAAGCTGCGATGCTGTGAGGTTGCGTTTGCAGGCGCGGGCTTCGTTTTGGGTTGTAGACGTATTGTGCGAAGGCGTAGCCCCAAGGCATGGCGGCGATGGGAAGGATTACCCAGAGGAATTGTGTGGTGATGTCTGCGGCGGATGAGGCTGCGAGGGTCCCGCGCGACCAAAGTGGATAGGCGACGAGAATCAACCAGAAGACCTTGTAGAAGATCTCGAGAAGAATGATGGGGAGGAACTTCAGGGGGCGGATGATTCCTAGGCCCGCCAGGGTGGCGAAGGCTGTCCAGACGCACCAGACGACGGCGTTGACGGGATCCCAAGGACCTTTGTGGGTGAGGACGTGTGTCCAGGTCACTTGGCCGAGGACGAAGAACATGAGGATGTAGAGAAAGCGCAAAAGGTAGATGTTGATAGGGCGAACGCCATCGTACTTGTTGGCGCGGCGGACGATGTAGAGAGGATCGATGGTCACGGAGATCTCCTTAACGCGCGGAGGAGCGCACGGTGTCGGTGGTTGGATTGGAGTGGAGTTAGTCTTCGACTTCGTCGTCGAGGACAAGGATGTCGCCGGGTTGGCAACGGAGGGTGGTGCAGATGGCTTCGAGTGTGGAAAAGCGGATGGCGCGCGCTTTTCCGGTCTTAAGGATGGAGAGGTTGGCGAGCGTGATGTCGACGGCCTCGGATAGTTCGGTGAGGGACATGCGGCGGCGGTCAAGGACTTCGTCGAGCTTGATGGCGATGGGCATGATCTACACGGTTCCTTCCAGCTCGTCGCGCATAGTGGAGCCGGCGGCGAAGACGCGGCTGAGGACGAAGACCATCAGGACAGCGAGCCAGCCACCGGGAGAGAAGGAAGCGTCGGGCGCTGCGGAGCCGAGGGCAGGGCAGAATTTGTCGAGGAGCGCGCAGGGGATGGCGAGCAGCTGCAGGCCGAGTAGCGCCCAGCCGATGGTTTGCAGCCGGCGCGCGTTGGCGGAGATGAAGGGATCGCCGGCGCTGGTGCTGGCGATGATCTGCGCGAGCGTGCGGAGGACGATCTCAGTGGCGATGGCCATGGTAAGACCGATGAGCATCAGAAGACGGAGGCCGGTGAGGGCTGATGCGAGGTTGGATGCGGGCGTTTGCGCGATGAGAAGCGGGACGAAGCGGGTGGAGAGAATCACGGTGGTGATCAGGAGAGCAATGACTCCGAAGAAGAACAGGCGGTTGGCGATGATGGCGATGCGAACGAACAGGCGGGAACCTTTGATGAGGCGGTCTTTGTTCCCTGATATGTGGGCGTTGGTTAGCATGGGTGCTCCTTATCGATAAACAATAAGTGCGAGGGTGCGGGGTGTCAAGAGAAATTTATTGATAATCGATAATTTCTTTTGGAGACCTAGAATGAAGTGACACAGCGAGGAGGCTCAACTCCCATGAGCGACGAGACAGCGAACAATAGCAATGGATGGAACACTCCGGAATTTCGGCCGGACCTTGCGTTCCCGAAGCTTACCGATGACATGGTCGAGCGGCTACGCAGCTATGGACGGGAAGAGACCTTTGCGGCGAACGTGAAACTGTTCAAGCAGGGGGCGCGGCAGGTGGATATGTACGTCGTGCTGTTGGGGGAGATTGAGATCTCGATCCCAACGGAGAACGGCGGGTGCAAGGTCATTGCAAATCATCGGCGGTTTGATTTTACGGGTGAGCTGAACTTGCTGAACTCGCAGGGATCGCTGGTGGAGGCGCGGACGGTGGAGGAGACCTTGGTGCTGCGCATACCGCGCGACGAGTTGCAGCGACTGATGCGCGCGCAAGGAGATATTGCGAACGTGATCACGTCGGCAACGATTTGGCGGCGGATTGGGATTATCGGCGATGAGACGGGCGGCGTCGTGGTGATGGGGCACGCGGGCGATGCGGAGACGATGGAGGTACACCGGTTCCTGGTGCGCAACAGCTATCCGCATCGGATGGTGGAGGCGGCAGCGGAAGAGGCGGGTGCGTCGGACGATCCTTTGGCGGAGAATGAATCGGCTCTGCCGGCGGTGGTGCTGTCGGATGGGCGTGTGCTGCATCGGCCGACGATTACGCAGCTTGCGGATGAGCTTGGGATTACAGAGCTGCCGGATCCGACGATGATTTACGACGTGGCGGTGGTAGGTGCTGGGCCGTCGGGGTTGGCGGCTGCGGTGTATGCGGCGTCAGAGGGGCTGTGCACGATAGTGATTGAGGGGACGGCTCCAGGGGGGCAGGCTGGGACGAGCTCGAAGATCGAAAATTATCTTGGGTTTCCGACGGGAATTTCAGGGCAGCGGCTGGCGAGCCGGGCGCAGTTGCAGGCGCTGAAGTTCGGCGTGCGCTTCGCGATTTCGCGGGAGACGATTACGGCGGAGCAGGTGGAGGGGATTCATAAGCTGACGCTTGCGGGAGGGATTACGTTGTGTGCGCGTGCGGTGGTGGTGGCGTCGGGTGCGCAGTATCGCAAGCTGTCGGTGGAGAACTACTCGCAGTATGAGAACCGCGGGATCTACTATGCGGCTACGGCGATGGAGTCGTTGCTGTGTC
>Ga0210388_10004505_pt1 | contig 10907 bp, 8 predicted proteins | sample IncBWC19OmetaG_FD_155485 | JGI IMG/M metagenome (GOLD analysis project Ga0210388, IMG submission 155485) | Forest soil microbial communities from Barre Woods Harvard Forest LTER site, Petersham, Massachusetts, United States - Inc-BW-C-19-O ...
GCGCTATACCGGAGCGTGACCAGACCGGTCGGATTATTCGGTGGTATGCAACACTGACGGACATCGAAGATCGCAAGCGGACAGAAAAAGCCTTCGAAGAAATCAAGAAATCAGAAGTACGTCTTCGAACCATTATCGACACAATCCCAGCAATGGCCTGGTGCGCACTGCCTGACGGCTTCGCGGAGTTCCACAATAAGCGCTGGTTGGACTACACCGGTCTCTCCGACGAGGAGGGGCGGGGATGGGGTTGGAGAACTGCGTTTCATCCTGAGGATGCGCAAGCTGCGGTAGACGACTGGCGTGACATTATAGCTTCAAAGAAACCCAGCGAAGGCGAACGCCTCATTCGGAGGTTTGATGGAGAATATCGACGGTATATGTACCGTGCCGAGCCGTTGATGGATGATCAGGGAAACGTCGTTCGATGGTACGGCACCATCACCGATATAGAAGACCGCAAACGGGCCGAAGACAGCCTTCGATCCAGTGAACAGAACTTTCGTCGGATCGTTAACAGTATTCCCGGATATGTTTGTGCTTTGACGGCGAGTGGCGAGATTGAATTCGTCAACAATCAAGTATTGGAATATTTTGGCAAGACCCTCGACGAATTGAAGAACTGGGCTGCGTCCGACACCGTCTATCCCGACGATCTTCCTGAAGTCATTGCCACGTGGAGGACTTCCATCGAAACCGGCCAGCCGACTGATGTCGAGCTCCGCCTTCGCCGTGCTGATGGCGTATATCGTTGGTTTTTGCTACGTCGCCTGCCGCAACGTGATACCCAAGGCCAAGTCGTCCGCTGGTATACGATGCACACCGACATTGAAGACCGAAAGCAGGCGGAAGACAATATCCGCCGAAGCGAAACGGAGCTTCGACAGATATTGGAATTCGCACCCCAGTACGTCACCGTACTGGCCCCTGATCGCGATCGCACTCCTCTGTATGCCAATCAAATGGTGCTCGACTATCTTGGGTTCACTCTTGAGGAGTGGCGGAGCAGCGATCGTCACAATTATTTTCATTCAGATGATTGGGAACGCTTGGCGCGCGAAACCCAAAGTAAATTCCTAAGCGGACTCCCACACGAATTCGAAGTTCGTATTCGAAGAAAGGACGGGAAATATCGTTGGTTTCTGACGCGCTGGAACCCGCTAAAAGATGAACAAGGACGTGTCACACGTTGGTATTCCGCAACGTTCGATATTGACGATCTCAAGCAGGCTCAGCAGCGCCTTCAGAACGAAAACATTGCGTTACGCGAAGAAATCGATCACGCATCAATGTTTGAGGAGATCGTCGGCTCCTCAGCGGCTCTCCACGGGGTCCTATCGCAAGTGGCGAAGGTGGCGCCCACAGAGTCCACGGTGCTAATTTTTGGCGAGACTGGAACGGGAAAGGAATTAATTGCGCGGGCAATTCACAATCGATCGAACCGTCCAACTCGTGCATTCGTCCGGGTGAATTGTGCGGCAATTCCACAATCCTTGATTGCATCCGAACTCTTTGGACACGAGAAGGGTGCATTTACCGGAGCTACACAGCGACGTTTGGGAAGGTTTGAACTGGCGCATGACGGAACGATCTTCCTGGACGAGGTTGGAGAACTTCCGGCCGAGACTCAGATAAGTCTCTTACGGGTGCTCCAAGAGCGAGAATTCGAGCGCGTGGGAGGAAGCCAGCCGATAACCGTCGACGTTCGCGTAATTGCGGCGACGAATCGAAACCTTGTGGCGGCAGTCGACGCCGGGTCCTTCCGGCAAGACCTCTTCTACAGATTGAACGTTTTTCCAATTACGGTGCCACCGCTCCGGGAACGCTCGGATGATATTCGGCTTCTGGTTGAGTATCTGATTGAGAGGTATGCCAAGAAGGCGGGAAAGAGGATCACTAGCATTACAAAGAGAACCTTGGAACTTTTCCAGGCCTACGATTGGCCGGGCAACGTTCGAGAGCTACAGAATGTCGTCGAGCGAGCCATTGTCCTCTGCGAAGGCGACACATTTTCCGTGGATGAATCATGGCTGAAATACGAACTACCTCAAGAACAGAGACCCGCGGCGGGGGTTGAGCGGGGACTTGTTCGCTTAGACGCTAGCCGCGAGAAGGAACTCATTGAGACAGCGCTGGCGGAATGTAAAGGCAGAATCGCAGGTCCTGGCGGCGCAGCGGAAAAGCTGGGGATCCCACGTTCGACCCTTGAGTCGAAGATCAGAACCCTCCGAATCAACAAGCACCTATTCAAAGCGCAAAGTGCTTGAGTTAAGGAATTTCCGCGGTCGGTCTGCCAGACGCTCAGGTCCAATTGAAGGTGATGAGGCGCTTCGATGGGAGTCACCACTGATTCTCAAATTTTCGGCTCCCGCACCAGGAGGAAGACAGCCCGAAGTACTCGACACTGAAGTCAACTCCGATTGGCGTGGAAAGAGTTTCTTGCCTGACTTAACTTTGTTAGCGCGAAAGATTTGAAGTTGTCTACGACTTCCGTTCGAAATTGTTTACTGACAGCGAGAACAATTTCAGCCGTCGGTATCCGGTCTAAAATCCCACAAGCGACTACCGAAGCAACATAATGTTCATGTGTTTCCGCTCATTCAAACAGAATTTTGGCCATCATTCCCTTGTCTTCGTGATTCAAGAGATGACAATGGAAGACCGACATTCCCCGTATCACCGGGTTCGTGAAATCCATAATCACGTCGACGGAGCCGCCGTAGGGAACATTGACCGTGTCCAGCCATAGCGGGTCGGCAATAGGTTTGTCGTTTTCAGCGTACGCGAGGAAATGCACCTGGTGGATATGCATGGGGTGTAGTTCCTTCGTTGCGTTGACAATTCTCCAATGCTGAAACGTTCCCACTTTTGCTTGTAACATCGGAGCCGCATCGGGTGCGAATTTTTCACCGTTGATGTAAAAGTCGCTCTTCTCCTCAGTGAATGTCACGATGAATCGAGGAGGGGCGTCTTCTTCAGCCGTCAGGTCCTCCATTTTGAGGGCAGGTTTGAGTGGGGTCTTCGCGGCCTTAAGACTTGAATCTGCTGCCGGCCCTGGAACAATGTCTGCCAGTATCATCGCCGGATTCGGATCGCCTTCTGTACCGGTGTCCACGCAGCGGGAGATGAGCCGCGTTCGTGTACCGGCCTCAGGACCCGAAACAATGGCTTCCAGTCGCCCTGCGGGCGGCAACAAGACATGGTCGGCCCTACGCGTTCGACGATTCGGGTCGTGCTCAGCGATGGGCATCCCGTCCATGGCCACGATCTCGAATGTTTGTCCTTCGAGTTGTAGATCGATGTAGCGGTCAGCAGAAGCGTTCACAAGCCGCCAGAACTGGCGCTGACCAGGAGCAAGATCTATTTCAGGCCGCACAGCCCCGTTTACGGTCATGATCTCGTCCGGAGTTCCCGGCACGCTGCGACAGACATCAGAACCGAGTTCAACGCGATGCTTCAAAGTAGCAGCCTGTGGATCGTTCGCAATGGAACGACCTCGCACCACAAGGACCCACTCCGGTAAGCCTGCAAGAGGCGGGAAATAAGATTCCATTCCCTCGATCACGAGCGCTCCGGACATGCCGTCAAGGACTTGTCGGTGGCTCTCTCCATGCGGGTGGGTGTGGTACCAATACAAGCCAGGTGGGTGGTCTTTCGGAATCTGCACGATATAGCGGAGCGTTTGTCCCGGCATGGCCATCATGTTCAAGACGTCGTCCTGCGGAGGATCAGGAGAGACCGTCAGTCCATGAAAGTGCAGGTTTGTCATATCCATGCACGGTGTAATCGCGCAGTTCTCCCTAGGGTTTGCCGGGAGGTCATTGATGTAGGTGATCTTGAGTTGGTCCCCTGGTGAAAGTCGCAACGTAGGAGCGTTTGGTTGGCCGTTGTAGTAAAACGAATTCTTGCCATCGGCGGCAATGGCTGCGTGCAAAGTGAGGGAAAGCGTGTGATCTTTGGCGCGAAGTGACAAAGGAAGCGGAAGCAGGTTCGGCGGTTCCCCTGTCATTCCCAGTGACGAGAAAACTGCGACAGCTATGATTACAATTGCGGGAATTGTGCTTCGCGGGAAAGTTGCAGAACGTAACATAAGCGGATCGGAAGTTGCGGATACATTTCTCGGCATAGTCTGTCCTTCTCAGGTATTGGCTTCCTCTTGTTGGGCTAGACGCAGGACCCTCGGCAGCACGCGTGCTTCGACTGGAATCGAACTGACGCCGGAGAGGTTCTGCTGAGCAAGATCGCTAAGAGTATGTCCAGGCGGCATTTCGAGAAAAAGGTGACAACCCAATTCCTTGAGGACGATTGTCGATTCATACCAGCGGACGCCGTGAGTAATGTTATTCGCTAGATCATCCGCGACCAGTTCCTTGGTGCGCAAAGCTCGCGCGTTGACATTTCCAATGTAAGCCACTTGCGGTGCTCTCAGATTCATCGAGGAAATCCGTCTCGCCATGATATCTGCTACTGGTCGGAGTAAAGGGCAGTGAGACGGGACAGAAACATTCAGACGTACTGCCTCGCTAGCACCTCGGCGACGCGCTTGGTCCAATACTCGATCCATCCCCACATTCGAACCAGCAATGACAATCTGGCGCGGCGCATTGATGTTTCCAACAAACACCGGGGCCTGGTCCGACGTCGTAGCCTGGACGATTTTCGTTACCTGAGATTCATCCAGTCCTACGATCGCAGAGAGACCATAGCCAGTCGGGTAGAGACCGATCATCTTTGTTGCACGCAACCGCACTAGCTCAACGCCATCCGTCAACGCCAGAACGCCAGCGACTACGGCAGCGGCAAATGCGCCGACCGATAAACCGGCGACTGCTGTGGGCTGGACGTCTTGCTCTATAAGAGCCCGGGCCGTAGCCACCCCTGCGGAGAACAAGGCGAGCTGTACCGACACGTCAGAATTGAGACATAGCTGGCAATCGAGATTGCGCACATCTGTGTGGAGGACTTCGCTGATTTCGTCGAGCGTGCGGACGACTGCTGGATGATTGAGCAAGTGGTGCAGCATCCCGGAGGACTGCGAACCCTGGCCAGGAAAGACAAAGGCGACGCTCATGTGGCCGTCTCCATCGTGCTTAGGCAGCCACTCCAAGGGTCATCCCCGAGCCTCAAGCCGCCTGGGTAGCGCAAAAGGATTCGCGGACACGAAGCGCAAGCGAATTCCTCGAGCGAGAAGCTGCATTCTGGAGTTTCCACGCGAACGTCAACTTTAGTTTGCAGCCCAACAACTCGCTCCCATAGAGACCGCGCCTGCTCCCTGGAGATTCGCTCTCGCGCACGAATTGCGATATCGAGATCGCTGACTTCGGCCGTCACCGGACGTCCAGTAGCCAGTTCGAACCCAACGCTACCTGTCGGCCCCCATGGAAGGTCGAGGTCCGCCCACCGGTCTTTGAGAACGTTCAAGGCGCGAAAAGCAGGTATGACATCTGCTCGTGACATCGGAACGGTGCGCCTTAGGAGTTGCGGCGGCGAGAGGATGGTTATAACAAACTTCGGATGACAGAAAGTGGCCCACCGCTGATTCCTTTCCGCTCCGCGAACACCGACGGGAATTTCCTGGTCGGTGAGTCGACCACGACGAACAACGACAAACGGACTCTTGCGCAGATACTCCTCGACCCACTCGGGCGCAGACGCGTGCGCATCGATGAGATGGTTCGCGTCTATCCCCAACAAATCATGTGTCCGAACAGAGTGAGGTTCGCAGTGAAACATGAGACGTCCTAATGCAGGTGGTCGAGGAAAACAATCCATCCCGCGAGAGTGAAGATGCCAAGGACAGTACTCGCAATCAGACTCGAGCTTGCCACTTCCGGAGTTGCGTTAAAACTTTCGCCGAAGAGAATGCCGAAGAAACCGCATGGAATGGCGCTTAGCAAGACCACATATCTGATCTGTTCCAGCGGCATAGCCAATGGAAACACCACAGCAAGACAGAGAGCAGGCTGGATCACATTCTTGGCTAAGACAGCCCATCCCACACTCCAGTTCAGGGTGAAACGCTGCGCCGATACAATGAGGCCGGTCACAAACAATGCGGTGCCCTCCGTCGCGGCGCCGAGAATGATCAGGCCCTTCCCAACATAAACTGGCACGTGGAACTCGACGACCGCGATAACAACGCCGAGCAGAGGAGCCCAGAATACCGGATTCTTGAGAGCACTCCACAGGGATGCACGGATGCGAGCTGCGTGAGAGAGTGTCCTATCAGCACTCGTACTGCTTTCCAGAATCGCGAGGGTAATCGGTGTGATCGTAATTGCACCAACCGCGAGAGCAACGGCGACAGTGACGGAGGCCCGAGGGCCATAAACGGCCTGGAGAAGAGGAATGCCCACTGCGGCAGCATTTGGAAATCCCAGCGTCAGCGCTAGTACGGCACTGTTTGTAGCAGCATCCTTAGTCAGATGCCGCGATGTATAGTAGGTCGCGACAAAGAGAGCTACATACACGATCGCAAAAACGAGGGCAAGTTTGACTTGACCCCGCAAGAGCGGACGCGGCGTGCTTGCCATGGTGACGAACAAATAGCAAGGTAGGGCAAAGGTCATGAGAAAACTGACGAGGGCCTTTACGTTCTTGTTGTCAACTACCTTGCGCAGGCCTGCCGCATAACCAAACAACAGGCCCACAAAGATCGGCACGAGCGAATTGGCCAGAAGCTCGATCACTTAGTTCTCCAGCCACTGTGCTTCGAGCTTGCTGCGAACCAGCAGGGAAGCCTTTCTCATCTCGAGTGCTCCCTTCGATTCGAGGCGATTGCGAAGATCGACCGGGCCGCTGCGCGCGTCTGCTATAGCTCCAGCTAATTCGTCTTGTACGTTCCGAATATCCGTTACAGACGGTTTCTCTGGATTTTCCACGTGAAGCAGTTTGTAGAGGAGACCCAACTTTGCGTAATCCCGAATGTCGTACGACATGGGGACGATCTTCTTCCCGAGCTTCTCCAATTCCGCCACGGAGCGTTGCGTGACCCGGGCCGCTGCCTCCTTGTGCATTGCATGGATCATGACGCCGTCGTCATCGAAAGCCAGAATGCGATTGGCCTGGTACCCGTGCATGAGGAAGCCACCGGAAAGTGCTTGGCCAACGACCAATGTAATTACAGGATGACCTTCGAGCCGCGCTGAGCCGTAAGCGTCTGCAGCTGCGGCGGCGGCAAGAAAGATGGCGCCGGTTTCCTCGCGTCGGCCATATGCCTGGCTCTTCGCGTCGACAATAGCGACGATTGGTCGCTTGATCGTGTTCTTACATTGTTCGATCACCTCGCGAACGCGTGTTGCGAGGGTGTAAGCCTCTTCCAGTCCTACTTCCCCATGTCGGGCACAAGGGAATCGCCCATGGGGATCCGGAACAACGCACAGGAATCTGGCTTGCTCCTTGCCGATTGGTGCATCCGATGTAAGGACCGACTTTGGATCACCAGGCATAGGCGACGCTTGCCCTGTGAGCGCGCGGAACCACACGGTTCCTCGAATGCCGGTAAATTGACTCATTGTTTTCCCTCCGTAGCGCTTTTCGCTGTCCACAGTGTGCGGAGCTCTTTGGGATCCCACTGTCGCGACGTATCGAGCGCTCCAATACGACTGCGATAGAGTTCTACCTGCGAGCTCCGATGCACGGCCGGAACACCTTCTCCGACGAATCGTCGAATCGCTTCCACAACTTGGGGTGTGTCGTCTTCCACGAGTGCATCAATCAGGCCCGTCGCGAATCGTTGCTCGCCGCCATCGATTGCCCAGACCAGTGCATGATCGCTCGAGTCAAACTCATCGATACCGTTCTCCTGTTCAATCACCTCGGGACCGTTTAATCCGAGTCGAGCTTCGCGCGTCATAACCACATAGCTGGCTAGGCCTGCCACGAGCGACATGCCCCCAAAACAACCGACCGTGCCTGCCGAAAGGCAGATCACCGGGGCATATTTTCTTAATAACAGAACGGAACCCATGAGCTCAGCGATTGCCGCGAGTCCAAGGTTGGCTTCCTGAAGACGCACCCCTCCGGTCTCGAGCAGAATCACCGCACTAGTTGGTGTTCCTTTCTTGCTGTCGGCATAGGCCAGATCGAGAGCGGCAGTCATCTTCTCTCCGGACACCTCTCCCATGCTGCCGCCTTGAAAGGCGCCTTCGAGCGCAACGACCACTGCCGCTTGGCCCGCAATCTTTCCTTTCATCACCACACAGCCATCGTCTGCCTGCGGGGTGACGCCCTGCATCGCAAGCCAAGGAGATTCCACGCGGTCGAAGGGGCCAAGCAATTCGCGCGATGTTCCCGCGTCGAACAGGGCCGTGGCCCGCTCCCGTGCGTCGAGCTCAATAAAGCTCTGTCGGCGGATGAAGTTTGCATGTCTTTTGTCGGTCATTGTTCGCTCGCCTCCACGGCCTGCTCCAGGCGCAACTGGGCGATGCCGGGCGTTCCGCCGGCGTCGTTAATCTGAATACGGGCAGCCCCATCGTACTTTGCAAAGAACCGGTCCAAGACTGCTTTCCAACTCGCGCCAAAACCGTCAACGCTGGTGCGAATGAATACATGAGCAACTGCGCCTTTGGCAGGTTCCAATAAGACTTCCATATCCCCAGAGCCCACCACACCGACATGGGCTCTCTTCGGGACCTTTCGTTCCGCTGGGTAGCTGAACTCAATCTGCTCCATATATCTCCTCCGATCCGCTTTGGTCCGCTTGCACTTCGTCGTGTCCCTGCTCAACTGCATCAAGAAACAGTGTTGCCGCCAAAAGATCTCCGCTCCCACCCGGGGAAACTCCCAGCTTCAGCAGCCGACGGTCGAGGCACTGCAATTCCTGCTTTCCGAGCGCAGTCCCACTGCCGCCAGCACTCTGGACAGCAGCAGCGCCGATCTTCGCGACGACGAGCGCTTCTTCTCCTCCGCGGTAGAGCAGACATGTATCGTCCAGGCAGGACATGATGCCGAGCAATGTGTCGAGGCGAGCTACGGACTCGGTCGCACCACCGGCGCGCCTCGAATGAAGTATTGGCAGGCCGATGTCAACAACGTGGGGAAAGCCGCCGAGAGCTTCGCCGCGCGCTCCCGCGACACCATATCTCTTCGCGACAAAGTCACCATGCGAGACCAGCCGAGGTGTCGCGCGATCTCTAAAGGATGCGATCTTCTGTGCGGCCTCGGCAATCGCCGAGGCCGGCGTCTCGTCCTGATGTAGCATCGCGGCGGCGGAGGTTAGCAGGCCTAAGATCCAAATTGCGCCCCTATGCGCGTTGCTTCCGCTTGTTGTCTGGAGCATGGCGTGTTCCGCCTCGCGTCCGATGACCGCAAGTCGTTCCCGTAACGGCTGGCTGGGGCAATTTCTGCCAGAGATGAGTGCCATCTCGCGGAGGTATGGTTCAATCGCCAAGGCAGACCGCGTCATGATTGCGAGCGACAGATCGCTATGAGCGCCTGCACCGCGACGGTCGACCAGGCCGGGTTTTGGGGTTAGCTCCGCCTCTGCGATCAACGCCTGGCGGGCAAGGCGCGCCAACTGGATCGCCCGTGCCTGATCATAGGAAACAGTCCAGGAAGTCTTTAGAACTGTGGCGGATGGTAAGTCTGTCCTCATTACCAACTCCGGAATCGGGCTGGCGGGTTATACAGTCCGCCGGACCAAGCGACGAGATCTTCCATACTTCGTGCGGCTAACAGAGAACGCTTCGCGTCGAGGCGGCGAACTCCGATATCTTCCGGGTATGCGACCACTCCCTTCTTCCGCAGCGCTTCTGTCTCAGAAGCGACAGCCTTCCGACCCACGGGGCTGACTCCTGCCACCCCCGCGAGAGCGCGGCGGCGTTCCTCCTGACCTTCGGCTTTGTAGAGGTATGCGATACCCTCTTCGGTTACGACATGACTTACATCGTCGCCGTAGATCATGACGGGGGCGATGGGCATACCCGCGTGCTTGCCAACCTGCACCGCGTCGAGAGTCTCAACAAATGCAGGAACGTCACCCTTCTGAAAGGACTCTACAGTCTGTACAACGAGCTTTCGACCACGAACAATTGGCTTGTTCTCTGTAATTAGATCTAGCCACGCGTGTGAACTGTGCCGACGGCCATGCGGATCGTGTCCCATGTTCGGTGCACCGCCAAAGCCAGCGAGCCGCCCAGTTGTTACCGTCGAGGAGTTTGCGTCCGCGTCCATCTGCAGCGTCGAGCCAATAAACCCATCGACGGCATACTGCCCAGCGAGCTGACACAGGACGCGGTTCGAACGAAGGCTGCCGTCCCGTCCCAAAAAAAAGACATCGGGGCGCGCTGCCACGTATTTATCCATTCCCACTTCGCTGCCAAAACAGTGAATGCTTTTTACCCAACCAGTTTCAATAGCGGGGATCATTGTCGGGTGCGGGTTGAGTGTCCAGTGTTCGCAGATCTTTCCGCGCAGTCCGAGAGACTCGCCATAGGTCGGCAGGAGAAGTTCGATGGCAGCTGTATCGAAACCGATTCCGTGATTCAACGAGTGAACTTGATGACGTTCATAAATGCCGCGAATCACCATCATCGCAATCAGAATTTGCAACTCATCGATGTGGCGCGGGTCGCGAGTGAATAACGGTTCTATGGCGAATGGCCTATCGGCCTCGACGACGACGTCGACCCAGGAAGAAGGAATGTCGACGCGCGGCAATTTTTCAACCAGTTGGTTTACCTGTACGATGACGATTGCATCGTGGAATGCGGCCGCTTCGACAATAACGGGCGTGTCTTCCGTGTTCGGCCCAGTATAAAGGTTGCCCTCCGCATCAGCCTGTTCGGCGCAAACGAGGACCACATTCGGTATCAAATCCACTAGCAGCCGTGCATACAACTCGACGTAGGTGTGAATGGCGCCGATGTCGAGCTTGCCGTCCTCCAACAGTTGCGATACCCGTAGGC
>Ga0210388_10004506_pt1 | contig 10907 bp, 8 predicted proteins | sample IncBWC19OmetaG_FD_155485 | JGI IMG/M metagenome (GOLD analysis project Ga0210388, IMG submission 155485) | Forest soil microbial communities from Barre Woods Harvard Forest LTER site, Petersham, Massachusetts, United States - Inc-BW-C-19-O ...
CCCGCCGTAGCTTGATCCGTCATAAGTTTTCCTCTCGTGCTGGCCCGCGATCTTCGACGGTCACGCGGGCAGCGGAAGCCGCTCGTCCAGTGGCGTGGAGGCAGTCCCGGGTTTGTGAGCCGCAGCTGGTGCGGCGCTCAGTTTCCCTTGATTTTGAATTTCATTCGGGTGCCCGAGGTGCGGTCCGCAGCTCACGCGCTGGCACGACATGAAACCCAGCGCGATCAGCAACGTCGCCGGTCAGAGCGCGATCCTCTAGGCAGAGGCTGCCGCCGATGCTCTCGGCCGGTGAACCCTCACGGGATCATAGCGGCTATTTTCGGCCAGTGAACGGCAAGCACTACGTGTTCACCATTTTGTGATAGGTGCTGCCGCTGCGGTAGGGATCGGGATCGTCCCGGGGCATATATCAGACTAATTCCGGCGAGCACCGGCTCCCGACTTGCCGTCGGCCCGGTAGTGCCGGGCTGTTCGGACATACGCGGCCAGCCGTTATCGCGGCATTCGGCAGTTATCCCATCCGCGGCTGCCTCGTCACGGCAACCGGCGCGGAGACCGGCAGCTGGCGATGTTCTTTGACGTAGCCGCGATTGCCTGCACTGGCTCTGGCCGCACCGTGGCGACGTCGGACATGTGGCTCGGTGCTCGGGCACCGGGGACTCCTTGCCGAGCAGCCCCCGCCGAGTGAACTCCAGGTACGCCTGGGCGCGGCTTTCCGGTGCCGCGCCAGCGGGGCACCGGTGCCGAAGGCTGAACGGAACCTCGCGCGACTGGAGTCGTGCGGCAGCACGGGATAGCAGTAGGCCCCACATGCCGCCCTTGGCGGCGGTCGCCAGCTAGCCCGGTCCGTCGCTCCCGTGGCTCGTTCGGCAGGCCGAAGTACTGGCATGAGACGTCTGGCGCGCCCTGGTGACAGCGTTGACCGCAGCCGGATGGCGGCACGTTGTACAGCGAAGGGCCGGAGGCGACGTCGCTGGCTAGAGCGCCACTCACCATGCGGTATTACTGCAGGACTGCCGGTTGGCGGAGCACAGGGATCATGGTGGCTATTTCACATAGCGGGGGCCAAGAGTCTCCCGCTTGAGTGTTTTGCGATTGCCGTCCACGCAACCCAGAACGGCTGCACGGACCAGCCAGCCATTTAGAGTCCCGAACAGATTCCGGAAAGGACACCTTCTGATCGGAACTGCTCATAAATACGCAGACGGTCATGTACTGTACCGACGAGTCCCAGCAGCACCGACAGCTGTCCGTCGCGTGTCGGCGGAGCCGGACGCCTAACCCGGACCGGGGGGATGCATGGGCGCGCACATGTTGCCTGGCCATGAGCGATGGCGCGCGAGGCGCCGCTCGATCCGGTTCACCGCAACCGTGATCATAGCCGTGCCCGTCCTTGCCGCGGTCGCGATGTGGGCCTTCGCCGGCGCCACGATCAGCGATGCAATCGCAAGCCACGGGCAGACCGCTCAGCACGGGACGGTACTGGTCAGAATCGCCCTCGCGGACGTGGTGGGTCTGATTGCCACCATCATCGCGGCCATCGCCATGACCTGGTTCGCTCGTCGCCTCTTCCATGAGGTCTCCAGCGTCGAGGCGACCGCCCGGCGCTTTGCCGACCAGCAGTTCCCGGATCTCGTGGAGCGGCTCCGGCGCGGTGATGAGCTTGATCTGGACAGCGAATTCCCCGTCCCCGCCCAAGTGAAGATCACTGAGGTCGCCCGGGTAGCTGCGGCCGTTGCCACCATCCAGCAGACCGCGCTGACGGCAGCCGCTACCGAGACCAGCCTGCGTACGGGGATCAGCCAGGTCTTCGTGAGCCTGGCCCGACGGAGCCTTTCCCTGCTGCAGCGACAGTTGCGGCTGATCGACGACCTCGAAGAGAAGGCCACTCACCCGGCCGCGCTGGCAGACCTTTTCCCGCTTGATCACCTCACGACCCGGATGCGCCGTCATGCCGAGGGCCTGATCATCCTCTCCGGCTCCGTTCCCGGGCGGGGATGGACCAGCCCGGTGCCGGTCATCGACGTCGTCCGGGGGGCCGTCGCCGAGGTGGAGGACTACAAGCGGGTCGAGGTCGTCACCGACTCCGAAGACATGGTGGCGGGCTCGGTGGTGGCTGACATGATTCACCTGCTGGCCGAGCTGATCGAGAATGCTGCCTTGTTCTCGCCGTCGGGAACGCGGGTGGAGGTCAGGGCGGAGCGGGTAGGCAACGGATTTGCCTTCGAGATCGAGGATCGGGGCCTTGGCATCAAGCCTGATGAGCTGGATGCGATCAATGCACAGCTGGGCAGCCCGGCGGATTTCGATCTCGCCAACGCCGACCAGCTTGGCCTTTTCGTGGTCGGCAAGCTGGCCGCCCGGCACGGTGTGCGCGTCTTTCTGCGCCCGTCCCCCTACGGCGGGACCACGGCGATCGTGCTGTTGCCCGACAGCATCATCACGTCGGCGGCGGAGCCAGCGAAGCCGGTGCAGCCGGCTGAAGGCGAGATACCGGCGGCCAGCGGCCGGGACTTGGCGCTTGCCCTGAGCGGCCGGACGGAGCGGCCGGCGCAACGGACAGAGAGCGCGGCGCCCTTTCGCCAGGTGTTCACAGGCCTGCCTCCGGTCGGCGGAACCCCCGTACCCGGCGGCCCGGACAGCGATCCCAGGTTGCCGGCCATCGGCGTAACAGCGCTGGGCGCCAGCCCCGCTGACCCGGCCTTGCCGCTAAGGGAGCCGACGTTCCTCGGCCAGCGGGTCGTCCCCGGCCAGGCGACGGGTGGCGGCAGTCAGCCGGGCGGGGCGGTCCGCTCGCCTGCCGCACCGCAGCCGCCACACGGCGCCCCGGATTCAGGTACCCACCGGGGCTTGCCGCGGCGGGTGCGCCAGGCGAATCTGTCTCCGCATCTGCGTGCCAAGCCCTCGCACGGACCCGCCATTCCGTCCCGCGAGCCCGAAATGCGCTCGCCAGAACAGGCGCAGAAGCTGCTCACGTCGCTGCAGAGCGGATGGGAACGCGGCCGCAAGGCCGAGAAGGGGCCAGACTCTGGGGACACGGCCGGTGGCCAGGATTCGGCGGGCGGCGCGCGTGAGGCACAGCAGGAGGATGCGTGATGGGTTCATACGGCATGACTTCGACAGGCCAAGAACTGAGCTGGCTGCTTGACGACCTCGCCGCCCGGGTGGACGACATCGAGCATGCCGTGATTCTCTCCCGCGACGGCCTGGCCATCGCCGCATCCCAGGCCCTGAGCCGGGAGCACGCCGAGCATCTGGCTGCGCTGGCCGCGGGCGTGCAAAGTCTCGCCAGGGGCGCAGGTGAACATTTCAGTCTCGGCGACGTACGCCAGACGATCATCGAGCTCGAGCAGGCATTCCTGTTCGTGACCGCGGCCGGTTTCGGCAGTTGCCTGGCGGTGATGTGCCCGGCGAGCGCCGACGCCGGCCTCGTCGCTTATGAGATGGCGATGCTGGTCAAGCGCGCCGGGCCGCACCTCGTCGCTCCGCCCCGGCTGGCCGGCCCCCAGATACCAGCTGAGTGAGAACCCGTGGCCCAGTACGACAGGTGGCTCGACCGGGAAGCCGGCCGCGTCGTCCGGCCCTATGCGCTGACCGGCGGGCGAACCGATCCGGCCGGCGGCGCGGTGCTCGACGTGATCTCGGTGATCGTAGCGGCCGGGCCGCCCCCGACCGCTGCCGCGTCACGCAGGCTCAGTCCCGAGCACCGTAAGCTCATCGGTCTGTGCCAGGAGCCGATGACTCTCGCTGACGCTGCTGCGGACATGGCGCTGCCGCTGGGCGTGGTGCGGGTCCTGCTCGCCGACTTGGTTCAGCAGAACTTGATCACTGTGCAGCCGCGACGGGCCGTGCGCCCGCAGGCAAGCCCGGATCTGCTCAGGGAGGTGCTCAATGGGCTCCGCTCCCTCTGACGCCCTCGGCGCGGCGGACGACAGTCTGCTCACCCCTTTCAAGATCCTCATCGCCGGCGGGTTCGGCGTAGGAAAGACGACGCTTGTCGGTGCGATCAGCGAGATCCGCCCGCTGCGCACGGAGGAGACACTCACCCAGGCGAGCATCGGCGTGGACGATCTCAGTGGTGTGGGCGACAAGACCACCACCACGGTGGCGATGGACTTTGGCCGGATCACCATGGCCAGACGGCTTGCCCTGTACCTCTTCGGCACCCCGGGCCAGGACCGCTTCTGGTTCATGTGGGACGACCTGGCCTATGGCGCGCTCGGCGCCGTGGTCCTTGCCGACACCCGCCGCCTCATCGATTGCTTTCCAGCAGTCGACTACTTCGAGCGGCGGGGACTGCCGTTTGTCGTAGCCGTTAACGTCTTCGATGGCTCGCCCTACTACGATCCCGAGGACGTCCGCATCGCACTCGATCTTGATCCCAATGTCCCCGCGCTGCTCTGCGACGCCAGGGATCGGTCCTCGGTCAAGCAAGTCCTGATTACGCTCGTCGAGCACGTTCTCAACGCCGAAGTGGGCCAGGTGCCGCAGGCTGATGCCCAGCTGTCGCCAGCGGAGGCTGCCGCGGAGAGATCCGGCCGACGATGAAGCCGAGGTACGGCGTGATCGCGCGTCCCGCCCATACATAGGACGCGCCGCAATCCACCCGCCACTGGTTGAGGCGCCGGTAGGCAAGCGCGATGCCGAGCATGAGCAGGAAGCAGACGGCGATCGCGACCGGGCCCGGCACAGGAGTACGTCGCAATTAAACGTATTTATGACCTTTGCACGCCTGCGTGGAATGGTGACCAGGCCTCGTACGGCGGTGACCGCTCGCGGACTGCCCGTTTAAATATGAATTATGCGGACACATGTATGCTGACCATGCATTGCGCTGAAATAAGGTTGCGCTGCGTAAGCGCTAGGCAAATTGCGAAACGCTAAATGCACCGCTGTAGGCCGTTATCGTGTCAACTTGGTTAGTTCTGCTAGTGATCTTCGTAACTGGCTGTTATGATCACAAACCTTCGAACCGGAGTCCCCCGACAACAGCAAGGTTCGCTGGTCACTTCTCACTCCGAGGCCACAGCTATGCGTTTGCGCAGCCTGTCCATACGCCTGAGGATCCTTCTCCTCGTGGCCATCCCGATCCTTTCCCTGATCGGGGTGTACGCCTTCGCGGCGACGACGACCGCCAGCGATGCCATCAATCTGTCCAGGTCAAGGACGCTGAAGGACACCATCGGCACGCCAACCGGCAACTATGAGGCCCAGATCGACACCGAGCGCCTGCTGGCCGTGGCCTACCTGGCCGCCCCGGTGCCATCGAACTTGGCTACGCTGCGTGCACAGGAAACCAAGACCGAGGCCACCGAGAACGCGTTCAAGAAGGCCGTCGGCAACGTGATCGGCAACGCCTCCCCGGGCGTCAAGCAGGCGACCGCCAGCCTGATCAAGGTCTCCGCCGGCCTCCCGGCGCTGCGCTCCCAGATCGCCTCGCTGGCCGTCGGCAGGCCGCAGGCGATCAGCGCGTACGACAACGTCATTAACGCCGCCGACACGGTGCTGAACCAGACGATCCTGGAGGAAAACAACGTCGGGGTGGCGACCCAGAGCCTGACCCTGGTCAGGGTCGGCCGGGCTGAGGACATCCTGCTGGAAGAGGACGCGCTCATTAACGGCGACTCGATCGCGCGGACGTTCTCCGTCGCGGACCGGCAGGAATTCACTCAGCTCGTCGGCGCCCGCCGCGCGGTGCAAGCAGAGAACCTGCAGGACCTGCAGCCGATTTACCGGGCCTACTACACAAAGGATATGAACCCGCAGGCGCTGGCTTCGCTGACCGCGTTCGAGAACAAGATCATGGGTGTCAACCACCCCGGTCACGTCCCGCCGGTGCCGCTCGCGGACTGGAACCTTGCGGCCGGGGCGGTCTCCGGCGGAATGTTCAAGGCAAGCGAGCAGGCCGCGACCGCGCTTACGGTCCGCGCACAGCCAGTCGCCAACGCGACCTTCCTCCGTCTCTACCTGGTCGGCGGGCTCGGGTTGCTGGCCGTGATCCTCTCGATCATCGTGTCGTTCTTCATGGGCCGTGGCCTGGTGCGGCAGCTTGCCGCGTTGCGGCGGTCCGCTCTCGACCTGGCCAACAACCGGCTGCCCAGCGTTGTGGAGCGGCTCCGTGCAGGCCAGGACGTCGACGTTTCCGCCGAGGCACCGCCGCTGGAATCGAGCCTGGACGAGATCGGGCAAGTCAGAGAGGCATTCAACGCGGTACAGCGGACGGCGGTGGAGGCCGCCGTCGACGAGGCCCGGCTGCGCCGGGGCGTCAGCGAGGTCTTCCGCAATCTGGCCAGGCGCAGCCAGTCCCTGCTGCACCGCCAGCTGGCGCTGCTCGACGCCATGGAACGCCGCGCCAGTGAGCCCGAAGAGCTCGAGGACCTGTTCCGGATCGACCACCTCACCACCCGGATGCGCAGGCATTCAGAAGGCCTGATCATCTTGTCGGGCGAGTCGCCAGGGCGAGGCTGGCGTAACCCGGTTCCGTTCATCGACGTGCTGCGCGCGGCAGTTTCCGAGGTCGAGGACTACACCAGGATCAGGGTCACCGTCGGGACCCCCGCGGCGCTGGTCGGGCCGGCCGTGGCCGACGTCATCCACATGATTGCCGAGCTCGCCGAGAACGCCACGATCTACTCTCCGCCCAACACCCCCGTGCGGGTTCATGGCGACGTGGTGGGCCGGGGATTCGCCGTCGAGATCGAAGACCGCGGGCTCGGCATCAGCGATGAGAAGCTGGCGGAGATCAACAGCGACTTCGAGAACCCGCCGCAGTTCGACCTTTCGGGCAGCGAGCAGCTCGGCCTCTTCGTCGCCGGGCAGCTTGCCAAGCGGCACGAGATCAGGATTACCCTGCAGGGGTCGCCCTTCGGCGGTACCACGGCCGTCGTGCTGATCCCGACGGCCCTAGTGGTCGACGGCGCCGAGGACGGCGGGGCGCCGGCACTGCCGACCGCGCCCGAGCGCCCGATCCGGCTCGCCAGCAGGCACGCGGCCCGGAGCAACGGCATGATCGCGGAGCCTGCCGCGATCACCCGGCCGAGCGCGCTGATGCCGCCTGCCGAACCGGTGCCGGGCACGGAGGCCGGCATTCCCGCGTCCGGCCTCCCGCCAGCAGGCCTGCCCCCGGCAGACCTGCCCGCCGCCGACGCGCCTGCGTCGGGTCTGCCGCTGGCCGACATCCCCGCGGCGGATAGTCCCGCGGCAGACTGGCCCTCCGCCGAGGAACCGCAGGCCGACGCGCTGCACGGCCCCGACACGAGACCATTCGCCGTGCCAAGCTTGCCCAGCGTCAGCATTCCGGACGACGGCGATGGCCTCGGGTCGGCCGTGCCCGCGCCGCCGTTCGGCGCTGCGCCCCCGCCCCCTCTGGCCCCCCCGCCGCCGCCGGCTTCCCCTGCCGCCCCGGCTGCTGAGGAAGAGAGCCTGTTCACGCCGCGCCGCTCGCGCCAGGCACCGGCCGCGGCCAGCAGCCCGTTCTCATCCTTCGGAGAGGAACTGCCTGCCCACCCGGACAGCTCCGGCGCGCAGGACCCGGCGGTCGACACGAACGAACTGGCCAGGCTCGGCCTGCCGGTCCGGGTGCGCCAGGCCAGCCTGGCACCGCAGCTGCGCGACCGCGCGCCCGGGACCGACGGCGCGGACACGGTAGCGAGCGCGCCGTCGCCCGAGGCGGCGCGGAGCATCATGACAGCACTGCAGCGGGGCTGGGAGCGTGGCCGGTACATATCCGGGTCAGTGAAACCGCCTCCCGACACCACTCACAACAGCGAATCCAGCGGCAACGGCGCCGAGAACAGCGATCAGTGACGCCGCGAGGCTGTCGCGACGTCGGGAGCATCAAAGGGGGAACACGTGAGCCAGGCCAGCGAGCTTGACAGGCTCCTCGATGATCTGGTTGCCAGGGTCGTCTACATCAGCAAGGCCGTCATTCTGTCCAGAGACGGCCTGACGATCGGGGCGTCGGCCAGGCTGAGCAAAGAGGATGCGGACCATCTCTCGGCGGCCGCGGCCGGATTCCAGAGCCTGGCCCGGGGCGTGGGACGGCATTTCGGCGGAGGTCCAGCGCGCCAGATCATCGTCGAGATGGAGGCCGAGTTCCTGTTCGTGACCGCCGCCGGCGAGGGCTCCTGCCTCGCCGTGCTGTCGTCCTCGTCCGCCGACGTCGGCCTCGTCGCCTACGAGATGGCGGTTCTGGTCAAGCGGGTCGGTGAGCATCTTGCCATCAGCCCCCGGCCCGTCGGCTACACAGCAGAGACGAAGTGACCTGACGTGCCCCCGGCAGACGACAGATGGCTTGACCATGAAGCCGGACCGGTCGTCCGTCCTTACGCGCTGACCGGTGGCCGGACCAGGCCGAGCGGCGAGGATACTTTCGACCTGATGGCGATGGTCACCGCCGTACGCGGAGCACACGCCACCACCTACGATCTCGAGCCCGAGCATCTGACCCTGCTGCGTCTGTGCCGGCTCCCGGCGTCGGTGGCCGACCTCGCCTCCGATATGGATCTTCCGGTCGGCGTGGTTCGCATCCTGCTCTCCGACATGCGAGAACGGGGGCTGGTCAGGGTCTATCACCCGGTGCCTACGCGGCTTACCGACCCGCAGCTGCTAAGGGAGGTGGCAGATGGGCTTCGCAGGCTCTTATCGGAACAGCCACGCCGAGCCGGTCCCGGTCGCGATCAAGATCCTGGTGGCGGGCGGATTCGGAGCCGGCAAGACCACACTGGTGGGCGCGCTGACCGAGATCAGGCCGCTGCGGACCGAGGAAGACCTGAGCGAGCCGGGTATGCAGGTGGATATCACCGCCGGCGTGGAGAACAAGACCACTACGACGGTCGCCATGGACTTCGGCCGCATCACGATCAGGGAAGACCTCGTGGTCTACCTCTTCGGCACGCCGGGACAGCACCGTTTCTGGTTCATGTGGGATGAGCTGGCACTCGGTGCTCTGGGCGCCGTCGTGCTGGCCGACACGCGGCGGCTGGCCGACTGTTTCCCCGCCGTCGACTACTTCGAGCGGCGGGGCACGCCGTTCATCGTGGCGGTGAACTGCTTCGACGGGGCGAGGCGCTTCGATCCAGAGATCGTCAGGTCGGCGCTCAACCTGAACCTCGACGTGCCGGTCGTGCTGTGCGACGCGCGTCAGCGCTCGTCCTGCCGCGACGTGCTCGTCACCCTCGTCGAGCACGCGATCCGGCTGCTCGCCGTCGGCCCCGACCCAGTCAGCTCCGCCAGATAAGCACGAGCGCGCAGTCGTCCGACTTCGCACCCGGCGCCTGCATGGCCTGGACGAGCTTGCCCGCGCCCGTCCCGAAGCCCGACGTGACGAGAAGGTCGGCCTGGCCGAGCAGCCGGTCGATCCCGGCGTCGATGTCCCGGCCCGGAGCCTCGATGAGCCCGTCGGTGTAGAGCATCAGGGCATCGCCCGGGCGCAGTACTCCCCGTTCCGGCACACTCCGCAGGTCAGCGACCACGCCGAGCACGATCCCGCGCGCCTGGGTGAGCCGCCAGTTCCCGCTGCCCGCCTCGAACTGCGCCGCGGGCGGATGCCCGGCGGAGTCGACGACGTAGTCGCCGGTGGCCAGGTCGAGCGACAGGTGAACCGCTGTCACGAAGCCCTCAGCCGCCCCGCCCCGGCGCAGGTAGGCGTTGCATGCGGCGAGGAAGTCGCCGGCCGGAACCGAGCCGAGGAGCCCTCCGAACGCGCCGGACAGCAGCAGCGCGCGCGTGCCGGCGTCGATGCCCTTTCCGGCCACATCGACGAGGGCCACCTCCAGGGTCTTGCCGTCGCACGCGGACACCAGGAAGTCCCCGCCGAACGACACCCCGCCGGCCGGCTTCAGCACCGCCGCGGACCGCCAGCCATCGGGCAGGTCGGGCATCCTGCCCTGGGCCCGGATCCGGTCCCGCAACTCGATGAGCATCCGGTCGCCGCGCAGCCCCAGCACGCCCAGTTTCGCCCTGGCCCTCGCCAGCGCGTCCGCGAACACGATCGTGACCGCGACCGTGGCGATGATTCCGGCCCCGGCCTTGCCCATCAGCGCGTCATAGGTAAGCGCGAGGGCGACGAGGCAGAACAGGATCCGCAGCGCCCGGGGCCAGAGCAGGAGCCCGCCCGCCAGCAGCGGCAGGATCATCACGCCGGGCGAGAACCAGAACTCCGAGACGTGAACCGCCGCAACGCCGATGACGACGACAACGAGGGCGAGCCCGGCCGCGAGCCGCCGGTTCCTGGTGATGAACTGCCGCAGGACCAGCCCACGCACCCGCTGCACCACGGCGAGCGTTGCGGTCAGTAGCCGATGCGGGACAACACGAACCATCCTGCCGGCACTGTACCGGTATCTGGGCATTACGGCACGTTCCCGGGGGCGGCAATATTCGGTCGCGGCACCCGCCCCACGCCAGGTAAGAATCAAGACATGGCCGCTGCCTACCCGATCCGCCCGATCAGCGAGGAGGAGTTCAGTGCCTTCTACGCGGTGATCGAGCACGCCTTCAACGCCCAGGACCCTACCGGCGAAGAGCTGCGGCATGAGATGGGCGTCTTCGAGTTCGACCGCTCGCTGGCGGCCTTCGACGGGGCCGACATAGTAGGGACCGCGGCTGCGCTGTCGCTCCGGATGACCGTTCCGGGTGGCGCTGCCGCGGTGGCCGGGGTGACCGCGGTCGCCACGGCGCCGTCGCACCGGCGGCGCGGGATCCTGACCAGCCTGATGCACCGCCAGCTCGCCGACCTCCGCGAACGCGGTGAGGCGATCGCTGCGCTCTTCGCCTCGGAGGCGGGCATCTACGCCAGATTCGGCTACGGCGCCGCGACCAGCGAACTTAACCTGACGATCCGCCGCGGCGAGGGCGCGCTCCTGCCGCGAGACACCGCGCCGGGAGAGCAGGGCCCGCAGCGGCTG
>Ga0210388_10004507_pt1 | contig 10906 bp, 2 predicted proteins | sample IncBWC19OmetaG_FD_155485 | JGI IMG/M metagenome (GOLD analysis project Ga0210388, IMG submission 155485) | Forest soil microbial communities from Barre Woods Harvard Forest LTER site, Petersham, Massachusetts, United States - Inc-BW-C-19-O ...
ACCGAGGAGATTGGATGCTCGCGTTCGGATGTAAAACTGATCGGTGGTCGTCACGGAATTCTCGGCGGTCAGTCTCGACAAATCCGTGTACTGCCGTCCATCGAGCTCCGCTCCAAACGCTTCGCCCAGCGGAGCCCGCGCTTCACCAGTGAAGTCCACCACGCCGAGCATCTTGCCGACTGGAGAAAGTTTCATGCTGTGAGCTTCTGCTGGCGCCAGCCAGACGCCCTTGTCAAAGCCTGCAAGCAGCACGCCCCCAGCTAGGAGCGCTCCCCGGAGCACTTTTCTTCGACTCGGATTTTTGCTGAACCCGGCGTTACTCCTGGCCTCCGGATGAATCATTTTTCGCATGGTGCGGGAGACAAAAGCTTACTATCTTCGGCGCAATTTATCTTCAGCGCAAAAGAAGAGGGCCCTCGCGTCAGCCGAGGGCCCTCTTGGGGTTGAAATTGAATCCAGCTAGAACGTGTACCGGACAGCGAACTCCATTTCCCTGGCGCCGCCTCGCGGCCCCGCTGTCGATGTAAAGTTTCCAAAAGTGCCGGGACTGGTTGGGTCGATGTTGAACCCGTTAAAGTTAACGCTGTTGAACACATTGTATGCGGTTACGCGGAACTGTATGTTCTGACGTTCACTCCAAGGCATTCTAAATGTTTTGTCGAGCCCCACGTCGGTGGAAGCGTAAGCAGGTCCTGTGAGGACATTTCGAGACCCGGGAAGTCCAGGAGCCGTAAACGCTACGTCTGCCAGGGCTGCTGCGGCATTCGAGAATATGTTCGGAACGCCAGACGGGCCATTGCGCTGGATGCTAGTTTGAAGTGGCGCAATCAGTGTGCCGGGAGTGGTCAAGAAAAAGTTCGTCGGAAAGTTGAAGCCATTGCCTGGGCTGAATGGGAAACCGGAATGCCACCTTGCGGCTCCAGTCAGTTCCCAGCCGCCGATCGCGGCATCCACTAAACGGTTCGCGCTGCTGGCGAACTTCTTTCCTCTGCCAAAAGGCAAACCAACCACCCAGTAGCCGTTAAAATTGTGCTTCAAATTGAAATCCGAAAGGGCTCGGCCGGACCGCAAGTTGAAGGGATCTTGAATCAGACCGCCCAACTCATTCTGTCCGGGAATAAGATCCTGGTTTGAGGCCGCCGACGTATTGTCGATGGATTTCGAAAACACATAGTTAGCCCCGAACACCGCAAACCCGACATTCTTGCGAAGGGAGACCTGCAAGCTGTTGTAATTGGAATTACCCGCGTTTCCCCAGCCCGCTATTGTCTGGAATTGAGGCTGGAAAAGAACCAAGCCATTGCGCTCCGGATCAACGGTCGTGTTCCAAGGGCTGGGCAGGCCGCCCGGCGATGGTAGGGTATCCAGGGCAAACAGCGCGCAAGACCAGGATTGCTGCGCGTTCCTCACCATGAACGCATAGAACGCCTGGGTCGGCGTTAGGTTGGCGTATCCCGCCGTTTTGCTGTAAAACGCCTGGGTAAAAGCCGGCATGTCAGGAAGCATGTCGTTGAAGAATGGAATTGACGCGATTCCCGTCAGGCCCGCTGGCGCGTTCGGATTGGGTCCTTGCACGCCGTTTGCAGGCGTGATGTTGGCGATTTTTGCGATTTGCTGCATGGCACTCCACAAATCCACACCGCTCTTCGGATCGCGGATGTCCTCATATTGTGCGTAGTCCAACTTTGCCAAAAGCCGCCGCCCGAGTGTGCCAACATACGCGACGTCCAGGACAAAGTGTTTGGGCAATTCGCGCTGGAAGGAAGCCGTCAGGTGAATGGCATAGGGCGTGCGAATGTGCTGATCCACGGCGAATCCGACTCCGCTTTGATTGGCGGGCGGCGTGAAAGGGAAGGCAGTTCCAGTGGGCGGAGTAAAAAATGGTGGCCCAGCGGTAGGCAGCCCCGTGCATCCCGTGGCAGTGCAAGCTCCCGAGAAGCGCGGTGCCTGCGAGGTCCCGGGAATTCCCCCGCACGTCGCCGTAGTGGTGCCTAGACAGAATTGCTGCGACCCGTCGAACAACTGGGTGGATGTACCTGGCGATCCGTTCAGATCGCTGTCCACGGCGATGGATTGCCCGATGAGATCGTAGTCCAGGCCCGCTCCCAATCGAAGCGAAGACTTTCCAACTCCACCGAATATGGATTTGAGCAATCCGCTGTCATAGGCTGGAGAATACGCCAAGGCCAGCCGCGGCGCGAAACCTTTGTGGTAAGGGTCGTACCATGAGTTTTGTCCCTTGTTGGCTTTTCCGGCGAGATCCCAGCTGAGGAGGGGCGACGCGTCTGAGGGAATTCCGTTGTTCATGTTGATGGTTCGCTGATTGAACCACTGCTGGATATCGACTGTTGGCCGGACTTCGAAACCGTTCGTTTCCCAAACCGGGGTTTCATAAGTGTAACGGAGGCCGTAGGTGACAACGACGTTGGATCGTAGCCGCCAACTGTCCTGAGCGTAGCCCTCGTAGACCCGCTCGGCAAAGCTCCTGGTATCGGGCGTGCCTGACGGAAGGATGGCGCCCGAGCTTGGATTCCCGAAGAAGGTCGCATTCACCTGGGTGATGGAACCCGTCAGCATCATGAAGGCCCGCGTAATGGCCGTCGGGTTCGTGGAATGCGGGAAAGCGCTGCCTGTGCCATTAATTTCGTTTGCAACGTCGTCACAGAGGTTCAGACAGAAGCCGTTGTTGGCGCCGAAAAACGGGAACGAATTGGCGTCATCGATTCGGTCGTTCGTTACGATGCGAGCCACGCCCCCAAACTGGATGGTATGTTTGCCTTTGACCCAGGTAAGGTCATCGTTGATATCGTGAACAGGAACTACTCGTCCCAGTGGGCGAGCGCCGAAGTTGACAAGGTCGGCGAACGAGCGGATATCAAACTGCGCTCCGGTCACTCCGGATTGAGTCACGCCCAGCCGGGTGTACCCGTACCGAGCGGTATCGATGAGCGTAGGGGTGATCATACCTTGATACTGAACGGAGTAACCGCGGCTGTTGTTAAGTAACTGCGATGCGGCTGATTGCCCCGGGAATTGCGCCCCGATTAGGTCGTCCTTTAGCCCCTGCATACTCCCGCGCCAGAAGACGCTGTGATGGCCGTCGCTTGTGAGCTTGTAATCGAAGCGGGCGATATAAATGTTGTTCGAAAGATGCTCTGGAGCATTGAATCGAAATCCCTCGAAATTAGCGACAACCGAACCAGTGGCGTCGAACCCTTGCGTAGGATCATTTCCTGCGGGGAATAATTTCATGTAAGCGAGCATCGCAGAGTTGATCCCGGTACCCGCCGGATCGAGAGTCTGCACTGTTGCCGGTCCAATACCAAAAAAACCTGGAGCGATCGTATGAGCCGCCGAAACTCCCTGCACGCTTCCCCCTGGGCATGACGCTCCTGCCGAACACTGGTAAATCAGCACGCCATCTTTCAAAGAATTAGAAGGGACGATTTCAAGTTGATTCGCTCCCGTCGAATCGCGGCGATCTTCATTGTCCAGGAAGAAATAGGCACGGTCTTTCTTGATCGGTCCACCCAACGATCCTCCGCCGATATTACGCTGGAGTTTTGCATCCGGAATGCCATTGAGATTATTAAAGAACGAGTTTGCGGTCGTTCCTGTCGTCCGGTAATACCAGCGCGCATTTCCATGAAATTCGTTCGATCCGCTCTTTGTAACCAACTGCACTCTCGCTCCGCTCACCAGACCATCCGTCGCGTTGGCATTGCTGGTCGTCACTCGAAATTCTTGCACGGAGTCGAGCGTGACAGGCAATGCGCTCGTAAATGCTGCCCGGTTCTGCCAGTCATTGGCATCCACGCCATCCAGCGTCACGTCCGTCTGGTTGCCGCGAACACCATTCACGGCCCCTTCGCGAGGGTCAAGGTTCTGAATCGATCCCATCGACAGCTGGTCGGTGTCGGATCTCCCCGTCGAAACAACGCCGGGCTGCAGCATGAGCAGATTGACCACGTTGCGCGCCAGCATCGGCAGGCTTTTTACTTCTTGTTCTCCGATGGTGTTGCCGACTGTGGCGTCCTCCGTGTTCAGCGCCGGCGCCGATATGGACTCAACGATCACTTTCTCCGAGACTGTCCCCAACTCCAGTCGTATATCCAAATGAGTGGGAGTAGCCACCAATACGCTGACAGTCTGCGCGAGGTAGCTTTTAAATCCGTCCCTCTCGGCCAAAACCTTGTAAGTGCTCGGTGCGAGCTGCGAGAACCCGAATTCGCCACTGGCGTCCGTGGTGGCGGTGCGCGTGGCCCCGCTGGACAGATCGGTGGCCGTCACTTTCACTCCAGAAACGGCAGCTCCGGACGCGTCCGTTACGGCCCCTTGAAGGCTACCCACGTTTTGCGCCCGCGCGCAAACCACTCCGAGCATGCACGCCAGGAAGGAAATCAAAAAATAGCGCTTAATGTACGACAACTTCATAAACTACTCCCTTCGCGCACCGTGTTTAAGATTTTGATTTGGGAGGGCGGGAAGCACCAAGCAAGCACAAATACGCACTCACTTATTGCCTCGGCCACTGTCCTGGACGAAATGAAAAAGCAAGTCGCCCCTCACGCCACCCACTTAGCGAACTTTGGTGTAGCTTTTAGGTCAAATCGCCGGCACGTGTCAAGTAAAGTTCTTATAAATCGTACTGAATCTGATTTAGGGGGAGTTTATATTCTTGAGAAACTAGCCTTCGAAGCAGCCTCTCCGGTTTCCACACGAGCGGAAGTTCAGCCTGGCCGCAGAATCGAGCATTTCATCCCAAATTCAGCAGCCGCGCTAGCCAGGCTGCGCTACGCCCCGAAGTTTTCGTCAATGTTTATCAGTTAACGCGGGATTGCCAGCTCTGCAAGAACTACCCCTGGAAGGGAAGCAAAACCGCCGGGAAAGGAAAGCTTCCCGGCGGCCCTTAGTGCAAGTTGCAAACTAGCTCTAGAACTCGAAGCGCAATGCGAACTGCATTACGCGTGGGTTGGTCAGAAGACGGGTATAGTTGCCAAAAGAAGGGCCAAACGTGTCGATAGCGTTGTTGGTGCTTTGATCGTCGAAGCGCACGGAATTGGTTATGTTAAAGACTTCCCAGCGCAGTTGCAGACTTTCTTTCTCAGTCCAGGGCATTGTCCAGCGCTTGGCGAGGCCCATGTCAATTCCAAAATAGCCGTTGCCTCGAGCAATGTTGCGGTCGCCGGCTTGGCCAGGCAACGGTTCGGTGAAGAAGGACGAGGCCGCCGTTCCGCCAACGGAGAAGAAGTTGACAGCGCCGGGCCCCGAGGGATTTGGCGGATTCTTGTACGCGCCAGTCGCGGGCAGCGGACCAGTGAGCACCGCGTTGCCGCTTAGATCCCAGTCTGTCGGGAAATTAAAGCCGTTAAAGACGCTGATGGGAAAGCCGGTGGTTAACCGAAACAGTCCCGAAAGCTGCCAGCCTCCCACGATCGCGTCGAGAGCCCTGTTCATGTCGTGACCAAAGGCCCGTCCGCGCCCAAATGGCAAATCGGCGACCCAGTTTGCGTTGAACTGGTGCGTGGCATCGAAATCCGAGACGGCTCGGAACTGATACGGCGACCATGCGTTAATGATCTGATTGCCCCCGATGCCGCCAAACGGTCCTGAGCGCTCGGCATCGGAAGAAAGGTCGATAGACTTCGAGAACGTGTAGTTGAAATCGAACTGCACGCCATGCGTCAACCGATGCTTCAAAGTAACCTGCATGGCGTTGTAGTTGGCCGTTCCCAGCGAACGCCAGGCATAGAGCGCCGCATACTGCGGCGTAAAGAAAGTGAAGGGCCCACCAAACCCAAAGTACGAACACGGTTGGTTCCCGGCCGTGCCGCAGGTGTTCGGGTCTGCGTTGGCATTTGGTATTCCGGCTTCATCGAGGAATTGGAGCGGCGTCGTTTCGTTAAACTTGCCTCCACAAAAAATATCGAACGCAGCGAGCAAGGGATCAATGGTCGAAGTTGGCCCGTTCTGACCGCACCCTCCCGTGAGGCCCCCGGCACCGATCGCGTAGGCTCCCCCACCGGTTGGATGCTGGAGAATGTCTGACCAATATTGCGCAACTGCGGTGCTCACCATGGAGTCGTTGAACGTCGAATCGGTGACTCCCGATCGGTAGAGCTTCGCCAGCGCTTGCACCGCGGTAAAGTAGTCGAGCCCGGTCTTTTTGTCCCGGATGTTGAGAGGCTGCGCCAAATCCTCGGACGTCAGCAGACGATGTGACAGCCTGCCGACATAGGCGACCTCCAGCGAAAATCCGTGGCCCATGTCGCGTCCTACAGATAAATCAATAGTGTAGGAATAGGGCGTCTTGAGAGACGAATCCAGACCCGTCGCGGCTGTAAAGGTTCCGGAGGGGAATGGCTCTGGGAAGTTAGCCGGAGGAGCTTGGAGGAAGATTTGGTTGCCGTTGTTATCGGTGGTCGGAATGGTGTTGATGTTGGTCGTTAGGCGAGGCGCTGAAGAAACTGTTTGCGCTTCCGCCGGATTAGTAAGGGTGGAAGCAAGACCAAACGAACCAGATCTATCGAAGTTATCGACTAGCTGCTGCCCAAAACGGTCATAAACAATTCCGAAGCCACCTCGGATGGAGGTCTTGCCGCTGCCGAAAATACTGCCTAGCAGCCCGCCTGTCTTGTTAGGTGCCCAGGCAAAAGCGACCCTGGGGCCTAGATTTCCAAAATCCCAGTTGTAAAATCCTCCGTGGCCTCCGTTGGCTGGTCCGGCCCAATTGAAGGCTATAGGCTGGTCCTGGTTCGAGGGAATCATATTTGCACCTTCAACTCCTCGATTTGCAAACCATTGGCCCAGATTGAGTGTCGGAGCAACCTCAAGCCCGTTCGTTTCCCATGGCGGAGAAAAAAGTGAGTAGCGCAGCCCGAATGTGACTGTAAGTGTCGGTTTTATTTTCCAAACGTCCTGTACATAGGGCTCGTAACTATCGATGGCAAAGCGCCGCTTTAAAGCTGCACCCTGCGCTAGCGGGCTTCCATTTCGCGTGTAATTGTATTGGGCATCAACTTCAGAAACCATTCCCATCAGCGCAGTGAGCGGAAAATCATAGGAGTTAGCAAAGTTCGGGTCGACGTTAGGGTAACAGCCGCTTGCGGGCGTTGTCGCGGTCGCCGCGACGCAAGGAGCCGATCCACTCGGGTTCAAGGCAGGATTTAGAGGGGAATTCTTGTCCGCAAAACCGGTGCTATTAAACCAGCCAGCGTTCGCGCTCCCGTCGCTAAAAGAGGAGGCGAAACTGTTGCGCGGCTCGCGGATATACGAGATCACCCCTCCAAATTGCAAGGTGTGTTTCCCCCGAATCCAGGAGAGATCGTCCGCAAAAGTGTTCACGGGGCGTTGAAAACTGCTCGAGCGCGTAACCGCTCCGGCCTGATCGTTGAGGCCTCGGAAAAACACCCACTGCTGATTTGAGTTTCCGATGTTGCCGACGCTCTCTCGAATGAATCCATAGCGGAAATTATTCACTAGAGACGAACTCAGGACCGCAGAATAGTTGACAATGATTCCTTTGCTGTAATTCACCATGGCGTCGGATGGCGCTTGGCCCGGCAAGAAAGGCGCGCCGAGTGTATCGTTGGCGTCGTTACGAACCGCGCCGGACACCGAAATCCGATGCTTCGCGTCTCGCGTAATGTTGTAGTCCATTTTTGCGATGTAGACGTTTTGGTTGTCCGACACCGGCGCTGCCCAGTTGAAGCCAACATAATTCACGCCATCGCCGACATTGAGATTGTTGGGCTGCGGAAAGGTTTGCATGTAAGCCATCGCGACGCTATTCGGGCCGATATGCAAGGGATCAATCTGCTTGAGCTGCGTGACACCCAATCCATAGTAGCCCCCAGGAGGTGAATACGATTTGCCGCTGACGCCTTGTACCGCGGCGCCGGATCCGCCGGGACAATCGGTGGCTAAGTTGGGATCGCTTTGGTCGCACTGATAAAACATTACCCCATCGCGCAAAGAGGCGCTGGGTACCGTATCCGTTTCGCTGACCTGCTGGACGTTTCGGGTGCCTTCGTAGTTTGCAAAGAAATACAAGCGGTCCTTGATAACCGGACCACCCACGGAACCCCCAAAAATATTGCGAATGAGCTTGGGCGCCAGGTTGCAATCCGACGCATTGGGCAAGTCGCAATTCTGGAGCTGCGTCTGCTTGATGAAGTAATCGTTCGCGCTGGTGTACGTATTGCGTAGATACTCGTAGCCGGATCCGTGAAAGGTGTTGGTTCCACTCTTTGTCACCAATGCCACACCTGCACCAGATGAACCTCCCTGGTCTGCGTCGGCATTCGTGGTCGTTACGCGGAATTCTTGCACCGAGTCCAGCGTGACAGGCAGGACGGAAGTAAAGGCATGGCCACCCTCGTCATTCACGCCGATCCCGTCGAGAGTAATGTTGCTCTGGTCGCTGCGTGCTCCATTTACTGAACCGCTGCGCGTGTCGCTGGCAGGGACGTCCGCGCGATTGCTCGTATACACGACTCCCGGTTGCAAACTTAGAAGGTCGGGCACGTTGCGCCCTTCCATGGGCAGCTCTTTTACTTGATTCTCATTAAAAGCGATGCCGAGCGAGGCATCCGTTGTATTCAAAGCCGCGGCTTGGGCCGAAACTTCCACTGTTTGCGTCGATATCCCGACCTCCAGCGTCACGTTCAGCGTCGTCGGCTCATTCACCAGCAGTTGAAGATTCTTCTGCTCGAACTTGCGAAATCCCGCCAGTTCCACCGTTAGCGTGTATGTCCCCGGCGGCAACGCGAGGAAGTCGTATTCACCTGCGCTGTTCGTTAGCGCTTCGCGCTGAAGCCCCTGCCCGGAATTGACCAAGTTGACTTTTGCATTTGCGACCGTAGCTCTAGTCTTATCCGTCACCACACCATGCAAAGAAGTCGTCCCCACCTGCCCCCGCACGCTTGTCGTAACGAGGAGAAATGCTAGAGCGGAAAGCATGATATTGCGTTTTACGAAAACCCACCTCATAGACTGCTCCTTTCGCGCACCCCAACTTGAAATTATTTTTGTACGCTGGTGGGCAGCTCCAAGCCGGCGCTTATAAATAAAACGAAGGCACTTTCCGGGTCTCAACCTGGAGGAAATCTTCGACCGCGGACAACCTTCCCCACCGCTCGACTGGCTAAGCTTTGACAGAGTTTTAGGCCAAATCGCCTGCGGATGTCAAGGAAAGTTCTTTGGAATTGGCTTTTGATTCTGATTTATCTGAATCTTGGATTGTAGAGGAGAAATAACCTCAAACCAAAACTGAAGGCATTCAAACGAGGAAGGCCGCATGCCATCCTCAAATAAAATGATCTCATCCCAAATTCAGCAGCCGCGCCACGGTGATCGCCGGAATGCCACGGATGGCTCCTAGGATTGAGTCCGAAACTTCGCCGTCCAGCCGCACCAGCGAGACCGCTTCGGCCCCCTGCTTTTCGTCCCGTCGCCCTAGAGCAAATGTGGCGATGTTCACTCCCAAGTTGCCTAACGTCGAACCGACCTGACCGATGACACCGGGCTCATCGCGGTTGCGAAGGTAGAGCATCGTCCCAGCTAGTTCCGCCTCCAGCGGAATGTCGTCAATCTGAAGCACGCGCGGTGAACCGTCATGTAATACGGTTCCTTCCGCCGAAAAACCCTTCGCACTACCTGTCTTCTCCGGTAAAGCCGCGACTTCCAACGTGTTAGGGAACCCGCGCTCCCGCCGCCGCGTCTCTTCCTCGACAAACAATCCCCGCGCCGCCGCCACTGCGGGCGCGTTCACCACATTCACCTTTTCGTCGAGCACCGCGTTCAGCATCCCAGCCAGCACCGCGCTGCGCAAAAGGTGCGTCCCTACTTCCGCCACTTCGCCCGCGTAACGAATCCGAATCCGTGCCGGCCTGACAGCCACTGCCTGCGATACGAGCGAGCCTAACCGCTGAGCCAGCGCGAGATACGGGCGCACGCGCCGGTATTGGTCCGCTGACAAAGCCGGTAGATTCACCGCGTTGCGGATCAAACCTTCCGCCAGGTAATCCTTTATCTGCACGGCGACCTGGGTCCCAACTTCTTCTTGCGCCTCGGCGGTTGATCCCGCCACGTGCGGCGTGGCAATCACATTGGCCATGCCGAGCAGCGGCGAATCCTTTGGCGGCTCTTGGACGAACACGTCCAGCGCCGCCCCAGCGAGCTTGCCACTCTTCAACGCTTCCGCAAGTGCAGATTCATCAATAAGTTCGCCACGCGCCGCATTGATGATCCGTGCGCCCTTCTTCATCTTGGCCAGCGTCTCCGCGTTAATCAGATTCTGCGTAGCCGGGCTCAGGGCTGTGTGCAGCGACACGAAATCGCTCTCCGTCAGCAGCTTCTCCAGAGGCACCAGCTCGACCTGGACCTCCTTCGCCGCCGCCTCGCTAATGTAGGGGTCATATCCGAGCACTCGCATGTCAAACGCATCGGCGCGGATGGCCACTTCGCTTCCAATGCGGCCAAGTCCAATCAAACCAAGGGTTTTGCCCCGAACTTCCGTGCCCGCCGCCGACGACTTCTCCCACTTGCCTTCATGCATGGCTTTGTCCAAACGGGGCACCTGCCTCGCCAGCGCTAGCAGCAAAGCAAACGTGTGCTCCGCCACGCTGACGGCATTTCCTCCAGGAGTGCTCATGACCAGCACACCGCGCGTGGTAGCTGCGTCCAGGTCAATATTGTCCACGCCGACGCCTGCGCGCCCCACCGCCCGCAGTCGCGGAGCCAGATCCAGCAATTCCGCCGTGACTTTCGTCGCGCTCCGTACAATCAGCGCGTCCGCGTCCGCAATCTCCGCATGCAAAGTCTCTTTTGTCGGCAATACGATATTCCAGCCGGTCTTCCGCAGCAGTTCCACGCCACGTTCGCTAATTTTGTCGGCAACAATGAC
>Ga0210388_10004508_pt1 | contig 10904 bp, 12 predicted proteins | sample IncBWC19OmetaG_FD_155485 | JGI IMG/M metagenome (GOLD analysis project Ga0210388, IMG submission 155485) | Forest soil microbial communities from Barre Woods Harvard Forest LTER site, Petersham, Massachusetts, United States - Inc-BW-C-19-O ...
CCGGCCTTCACTTCCTGCACCGCCTTGGCCACATCAACCGTGACCGTCCCCGTCTTGGGGTTCGGCATCAAGCCCTTGGGACCAAGAACCTTACCCAGCCGCCCCACGGATTTCATCACGTCCGGAGTGGCGATCAGCGCGTCGAAGTCGGTCCAGTTCTCTTTCGTGATCTTCTCGACCATCTCTTCGCCGCCGAAGAAATCAGCGCCCGCGGCTTCAGCTTCCTTAATCTTGTCGCCCGAAGCGATTACCAAAACCTTCTTCGACTTGCCCAACCCGTGCGGCAACACCACCGTGCCGCGGACCATCTGGTCGGCGTGCTTGGGATCTACGCCGAGACGCAAGGTAATTTCGACAGTCTCATCAAATTTCGCAAACTTGACCTTCTGCAGCAGGGGAACCGCATCCTGCAGCAGATACGGGCGTTTTTCGACCGCGGCGTGCGCCTTGGCTATGTTCTTTCCTTCTTTTTTCATTTCACTTTCCTCGTCTCCCACCGCTCATCGCTGTTTCGAAGAGCCGTAGTGTTTTCGACTTCAAACTCGATGTGGGGGACGGCCGTCCTCGACCGTCCGCGGAGCAAAGCTCCGCTATTACCCAACCACTTCAATTCCCATCGACCGCGCCGTCCCGCGAACGCTCTTAACCGCAGCGTCAATCGAGGCAGCGTTCAGGTCAGGCATCTTCTGCTTGGCAATGTCTTCCACCTGCTTCAGCGTAACTTTGCCAACCTTGTCCTTGTTGGGCGTACCCGACCCTTTGGCAATGCCGGCCGCGCGCTTCAGCAGAATCGAAGCCGGCGGCGTCTTGGTGATGAAGGTAAACGAACGATCGCTATAAACCGACACCACGACCGGGATGATCAGCCCCTCCATCTCTTTCTGATTCGTGCGAGCGTTGAACTGCTTGCAGAACTCCATGATGTTAATCTGCGCCTGTCCGAGCGCCGGACCTACCGGAGGCGCTGGAGTAGCCTTGCCCGCCGCGATCTGCAACTTTACGAAACCTGTTACTTTCTTTGCCATCTAAGATTTCCTTCGGTTTTCAATTACAAAATCACCCAATTACTAAACTCCTAAGCCACTTTCTCCACCTGGTTAAACTCCAACTCCACCGGCGTCGAGCGGCCGAAAATCGTTACCATCACCTTCAGCGTCTCGCGATCTTCATTCACCTCATCGACAGTTCCGGTGAAGGTAGCGAAAGGCCCTTCGGTGATGCGCACCTGCTCCTGCTTCTCGAACTTGACCTTCAATTTGGGCTTCTCGCGGCTGTCCGCGACTTTGTAAACAATGTGCTGCACTTCTTCATCGGAAAGCGGCGTGGGCTGCTGCCCAGTACCCACGAACCCGGTCACACGCGGCGTGGATTTCACCACGTGCCAGACGTGATCGTCCATGTCCATTTCCACCAGCACGTAGCCGGGATAGAACATGCGCTCGGAGGTGTACTTCTTGCCGCCGCGCACTTCGGTGACAGATTCGGTTGGGATCAGCACCTTGCCGATCTTCTCCTGCAGCCCAAAAGCCTGCACCCGCGACTCCAGTGACTCTTTCACCTTGCGCTCAAACCCGGAATAAGAGTGGATGATGTACCACTTCATGTTCGGATTGCGAGGCGGCTCGCTGGTTGCGGCAACACCCTCCGCGCTGGGCGGCTGCTCGCTACCTGCAGCAGCTTCGTTTTTTTCTTCGTCCTGCATGATCAAGTTAAGCTCCAGCCTGCTCTTCGACTTAGTGGCTCCCGAAATAGCTGTACAAAAACGAAACGCCCCTCTGAATCACGTTGTCGATCACCCAAAAGTAGACGCCAAAAATAAATACCGTCACTACGACAACCGCAGTGGTAGCGCGCACTTCCTTCCACGACGGCGCCGTGACCTTGCGCATCTCGGTGCGCACGTCGTTGTAAAACGATTTGATCCGCTCCGGCCAGGATTTCAGCCGGTCTCCAAAATTCTCGCCGGCGGTTGCGATTGAGTTTGCCATCTTCTTCGTTTCCACTCCCATACTGCTCCTGGCCTTCCCGTCGTCCTTGCAAAAAATCTGGCAGGGGCGGAGGGATTCGAACCCCCAAGTCCGGTTTTGGAGACCGGCAGTTTAACCGTTGAGCTTACGCCCCTGTAAACCAGGGATCAGGGCCCAAGGATCCGGGGTCAGTTCCTAGCCCCTGAGCCCTGAACCCTGGCCCCTGCTATTTCACTTCCTTGTGCGGCGTGTGCTTGCGACAACGGCGGCAGAATTTTTTGAACTCCAGCCGCTCCGTCGTCGTCTTCCGGTTCTTGGTCGTCGAATAATTCCGCTCTTTGCAATCACCGCACTGCAACGTAACAATTTCTCGGGGCATCGCTCAAAACTCCCTCTTGCTGAACTGTCTTGCCTATGTGGGGACAGCCGACCTCGGCCGTCCGCGGAGCGAAGCTCCGCTCTTTTCTTCCTTACTGCACAATCTCCGAAATCGTTCCCGCACCCACCGTGTGACCACCTTCGCGAATGGCAAACCGCAACCCCTTCTCCATCGCTACCGGCGTAATCAACTCAATCACCAGCGAAACATTGTCCCCCGGCATCACCATCTCAGTTCCTGCCGGAAGCTCAGCCACTCCAGTCACGTCGGTAGTACGCAAATAAAACTGCGGACGATACCCCTTGAAGAACGGTGTATGCCGTCCACCCTCTTCCTTCGTCAGGATGTAAACCTCAGCTTTAAATTTGGTGTGAGGAGTAATGGATCCACCCTTCGCCAGCACCATGCCGCGCTCCACATCTTCCTTCGCGATGCCGCGCAGCAACAGCCCAGCGTTGTCCCCAGCCAGCCCTTCGTCCAACTGCTTCTTGAACATTTCGACGCCAGTGACGACAGTCTTGCGCGTGTCGCGGAAGCCGACAATCTCCACTTCCTCGCCGACTTTCACTTTCCCGCGCTCGATACGCCCGGTCACCACCGTGCCGCGACCCTGAATCGAGAAAATGTCTTCAATCGGCATCAGGAACGGCTTGTCCAGTTCGCGCGCCGGCTGCGGCACACTCTTGTCGACTGCGTCCATCAGCGCATCAATCTGCTTCTCCCACTTTTCTTCCCCGTTCAGCGCACCAAGAGCCGACAACCGAATCACCGGCACATCGTCGCCCGGAAACTTATAGCTCTTCAGCAGTTCGCGCACTTCGAGCTCGACTAGATCCAGCAGCTCAGGATCATCAACGGCGTCGCACTTGTTCAAAGCCACAACGATGTAAGGCACACCCACCTGCCGCGCCAACAGCACGTGCTCCCGCGTCTGCGGCATCGGACCGTCAGTAGCGGCAACCACCAGAATCGCGCCATCCATCTGCGCCGCGCCCGTGATCATGTTCTTGATGTAATCCGCGTGGCCGGGACAGTCGACGTGCGCATAGTGCCGGTTCGCCGTCTCATACTCGACGTGCGCCGTAGCAATCGTGATTCCGCGAGCTTTTTCTTCCGGAGCGTTATCAATGCTGTCAAAAGACCGGAACACAATCTTCGGATTATGTTTCTGCAACACCTTGGTGATCGCCGCCGTCAACGTAGTCTTGCCATGATCAATGTGACCAATCGTCCCTACATTGCAGTGCGGCTTATTTCGATCAAATTTCTCTTTCGCCATAAAATTGCCGAGCCTCGCTTATTCTTCAGTAATACTGATACAGCTTCTTGAACTTGTGCCGCAGCGCGATGTCGACTGTTTCCAGCTTCGACAGATAAAACTCGCGCATCTGCGCCTGATCGGAAAGTGGCAACGCCTGATACAACTGCCACGCACTCAAATCAGACTTCGCCGCGGATCCGCCCACGGCATTTTCCAGCGTTCGAGCCGACAACACGGCGTCAAACTCCCGAACGCGAATTCCCTTGCGGTCCAACTGCTTCAGGAACCGTTCCACCCTCTCGGGCAGGAACGCCTGCTCCACTGCGGCTTGCAGCTTCGCGAATTCCTGCTGCTTCTCAACTTTGATCGTAGCCTGCTCGAAAGCCATCACAACCCCTGAACCAAAACTCTGGAGCGGGAGACGGGAATCGAACCCGCGACCAACAGCTTGGAAGGCTGTGACTCTACCACTGAGTTACTCCCGCCCTTACTGCCTCGACGCTCTTCACCAATCTGGAGCCGATGATCAGGATTGAACTGATGACCTCTCCCTTACCAAGGGAGTGCTCTACCAACTGAGCTACATCGGCCAAGAACTGTCTTCCCTACCGCGGCCCCTCACTCCGATTCGCCATCGCCATCCGGGTGCAGCACATCCTTGCGGCGCACCCAACTCTTGATTGCGAACATGGCCAGAATCAGCAGCGTCAGCGACCGGATCCGCGAATCACTCAGCGTGGTAAACGCCAGCGCACCCAAAGCCAGGTACGCGATCAACGCCATTGCCAAGCGACTCATATTTCCTGATCACTCGAATCAAGTCACTCAAATCAAGTCACTCGAATCTCACGCAACATATCTGGTGCACAGGGAAGGATTCGAACCTTCGTACCTCGCTAGGAGGGACAGATTTACAGTCTGTTGGCTTTAACCACTCACCCACCTGTGCAAACCCGCCGGGCGATGGAGCCGTCTCGCTTCATCGAGCCGCCAACTCGCGAATCGGCAGAGCGTGGCAGCACACTACTCTGGTCCACCAAGCTGCAATTTCGCTAACCAGACTTCGCAAACCACTTTCGCAACTCAGGGAAACCAAGAATCGCGCTCACGATTTACTGCGCGAAGATCACTGCACGCCGGAATATTTCCGAATGAAGTGTGTTGGAAAAACCTGTTGCGCCACCTAAGAGTTCCGCTGCCTGCCGGAAGTTCGTTTCCTGACTTTCGTTTCCTGACCTTCGTATACTGGAGCTGGCGAAGGGATTTGAACCCCTGACCCCCTGATTACAAATCAGGTGCTCTACCGACTGAGCTACGCCAGCATTGCGGGGACAAGTGCTCTTCCGGGCACAAGTATACCCTTTGATCCCTTCCAGATGTCCGGGACAATTAGTTAAGTTATCACAACGGGTAAATTTCACGCAACCGACAGCTGGTTTTTTGAGGGCTCTTCTGCTCGGCGCACGTACGAGTCGATCTATTGCTTCAAGTGCGTCGAAAACCAGGGCAGCACCTTGGTCTCGAATTGCGCGTGCACTCTGCTGGAATGATTGCCCTCGTAAACGTCGAGCACATGTGGAACGCCCGCTGTCGACAATTCGGCCGATAAGGCCTGCGCTCCTACTGGGATGTGGGTGTACTCGTCCTGAGCACCGTAATCAATGTAGATGCCCTTCAGCTTATAGATTTTTGGCAGCAGGCCGGGAACTGCGTTCACCACGATGTGGGATTGGAATTCCGGGAAAACCACGGGGTCAGGGACCCAATGATTGCCGTCCCTCCGGACTGGTGAATCAGAGAAAGGGAATGGTTTCTGGGGGTCTGGAGTAAAGGCTGCTTGCGCCGCGAGCATAGCTGCGCTTAATAGTTCGCCATGTTCGATCATGCCAGGCAGTTCCGATACCGCCTTCACGCTCTGGGCTTGTTCCCAAACCTTACTGCCTAGCGCCAGATCCCCCGCCAAAATAGTGCAACACGGACTCATTGCATACACATAGCCGAAAACATCTGGGTGTTTGAATGCAAGCATGAGGGAGCCGTAGCCACCCATGGAGTGTCCGCCGATCCCGCGAGAGTCGGGAGAGGCGAGGGTGCGATAGTGAGAATCGACATACGCCACGACGTCCCGAACCACGTAGTCTTCCCAATCTCCAGTGGCGGACGAATTCGTGTAGAAACTTCCAAGTAACTTGTTCAGCCCGTTGGGCGCAACAATGATCATCGGTTCAACCGCGTGCGCCGCAATTTGCTTATCCATCATCTGCTGGACGATTTCAGCAACCTTCAGTGCCGGCGTGTCGGTGTAGCCGTGTAGGAAGTAAATGACAGCAAAGCGCCGCTGCGGCTCGGCAGCGTAGGCGGCTGGAAGGTAGATCCCGACAGGTTGATCGGACGAATCCCCGAAGAGGTTACGATCCAAACCGGATGAGTGAACTTGAGCTTGGACAACGCGGGACTGAGCAAACGAGTGAAGGGTGACACCAACACAGAGGAGTAAGGCGGCTGTTCTTGCTATGAAGCGTAGCGTCTTTTTCATGGTCATCGACCATTGTAGCCGCCAATTACGGCTTTGATGTTGCTTCACTGTCTCTGAAGAACTGAGCGAAGCCCACTCTCGACTCTTAGCTTCTGACACGCCCTCCGCCCGGTGTTATCATTTCTTCCCTGACCGCATTCCATGCGAATTAGGCGAACCTTCCCCATCGCGCTGGTCGTCGTGGTCGTTGCCGCGGCCGTGACCCTTGCGGTCCAACTGCGCAAGCACGCTCCTCCGGAGCCCGCCCGTTTATTGCCCGGGGGGGACGCATTTTTCTACCTCGATCTCGGCCGGGCGCGGAAACTGAACGCGGGAAAGAAGCTGCCTTCCGTCAGCCACGATCCGGAGTACGAACGCTTCATCCGCGATACCGGTTTTGAGTTCGAACGCGATCTCGACGAAGCCGCCTTTGCCGTCCACTACCCGGCGAGTTGGCCAGGCGGAGGAACCGGCAGTTCCTCTCCAGAGGTGCGCTTTTCTGAGGTGCTCGAAGGAAGATTTCAAGGCGAGCGCGTCACTGCCTATCTGCGGCAGATCGCCCAGTCGGTCGAAAGCTATCACTCGGTCGATATCTTCACGATTGTCTTGGAAGGCAGATCGTTGCGGGTCGCGGTGCTGAGCGCCGATTCCGTGGCCGCCTCCAATCACGACGACCCGGCCGTCATCCGGGGAATCGTCGACCGGTCGAAACGGCTGGCTTCGCCGTTTGGAGGCCCGTCGCTCTTGCGGCAATACTTCAAGCACGTTCAACTTGGCAGTCTGGCTTGGGTGGTGGCGCGCGTTGATCCCTCTTCACCTGAAGCTCGCGATTGGAAAACAATGTTTGCCGGCCCGGCTACGCTCGTCGTCTCAGGAAGCTATCTCAGCCCGCTTCACTTAAGAGCTGACGCGGTTCACCTCCGCGCCGAAGCCTTTACCGGGACGCCCGACGAGGCGCGCGCCGTCACGGATAAGGTAAACGTCTTCGTCGGTCTGACCCGCTCTGCGGAAACCTCCGTGGGAGCCCGCGGCACCGATCCCGATGTGAAAGCGTTCTTCGATAGTCTGAAAGTAACGGACGGCGGCGATCGCGCCGTATTGACGGCCATCATGCCCCTCGGGTTTCTGCGCAAGATGCTGTCGGGGTCTACACCTGAGCTGGGCGAGCCATCCGACGCGTCGCCTGCCCAGGCGCCGGCGAAATAACGCCAGATAGAAATTCGGCGCCTGCATGCAACTAAACACCATTCCAATCGTCTCATTGATTACGGAGAAGAACTCCGGCAGGTAGAATTAAAGACGCATGTCGACCATTCCATCTCCTTCGATAATTCTCGCCTTTTTTGCCGGCCTAACTTCGTTTCTGTCGCCTTGTGTCCTGCCGTTGGTGCCGGGATATCTTTCTATGATCTCCGGCGTTGGTTTGGAGGAACTAAAGGCACCACAGGCCAACCTGATGCGCCGAGTGATGGTGAATTCCGTAGTGTTTATCCTCGGCTTCAGCGTAGTTTTTATCGCCCTCGGCTTGGCGGCAACCAGTGTCGGCCAAGTGCTCGGCATGTACAAGCACGTGCTGGCGAGGATCGCTGGCGTCGTCATCATCATTTTCGGATTGCACCTGACCGGCCTCTTCAAGATCAAAGCCCTCTATACCGATGCCCGCTTGCACAATGTGAAAGGCAGCAGCACTCCTCTGGGTGCATTTGTGATCGGTTTCGCCTTTGCTTTCGGCTGGACTCCGTGTCTGGGCCCGATTCTGTCAGGAATTCTCGCTGTCGCCGCGGAACAAAGCACTCTGGTCAAAGGTGCTTTACTGCTCGCGGTATATTCACTCGGACTTGCCATGCCGTTCCTGCTGACCGCTCTTCTGATGGAGCGTTTCCTGAAGTTCTACAGCCGCTTCCGCTCCCATATGCATGCTTTGGAGGTTGCCAGCGGCGGCTTGCTGATCGCGCTTGGAGTATTGCTTGTGATTGGCCGTTTTACTTTGATTTCGAATTGGCTTTCGTTCCTCAACCGCTTCGCCTTATAGGTCGGTTGGGGAGTAATCTATTTTTAGGATTTGGTTGCGCATAAGGAGTTTGCAAATGGAAACATCACCCGGCACCATCGAACCCGTACCAAGCACGGGACAGCCGCCCGCGCTGCCCCCGGTCTCCAACGGAGTCCACCCGAGCCCGGACCAGCCACCCAGTAAAGGGAGCCGTAACCCTCTCATCCTGGTAGTGGTGGCGTTCGTGGCGGCGCTGATGCTTTACTTCGGCTATCACCAGGCGCGGCGCACTGGAGCCGGTTCGGCGCCGCGACTCACCCAGTCCGCTCTCGCTCCCGATTTTTCTTTGGAATCGCTTGATGGCAAATCTCTCCGCCTTTCCGACCTTCGCGGCAAGGCGGTGCTGCTTAACTTCTGGGCCACCTGGTGCGGCCCGTGCAAAATCGAAATGCCCTGGTTCGTTGATCTGCAGAATCAGTACGGCTCGCAGGGATTGCAGATTGTCGGCGTGGCAATGGATGACGCCAGCAAGGAAGACATCAGCAAGTTCGCCAAAGATATGGGCGTGAATTATCCCATTCTGATTGGAAAAGAATCGGTGGGCGACCAGTATGGCGGGGTTCCGGCGTTGCCGGAAAGCTTCCTGATTTCGCGGGACGGCAAGATCGTCGACAAAATTATCGGGCTGAGGGGCAAGGCGGAAATCGAGGATGCAGTCAGGAAGGCGCTCGATACGCAAGCCGCAAAAAGCGAAGCGTCGGTGCATCAAGCAGGGGAGAACGGCCCTGTTCTGAAGTAACAGCACTTCAGGCGGCGATTGCTCTACTATTTCATGGAGCGCGCTTCACTCGCGGCCCGCTCTCGCTGACACTAGCAAAGATGAATCACAAGACGAATCGCCGACGCACGAAACAGCGAACGACGTTGGGATTGCTCCTGCTCATTGCTTCATTGAGCGCGCTTCCTGGCGGAGCGCAAACCGCCGGCAAAGCTCCGACCCTCGCCTTCGCCGCGGTGCCGCTGACAACAGCCCCCCGCGCCGCGCAGACCATGGTGAACTTGAATTTTCGCGTCCCGCCGGGCTACCACATCAACTCGAACACTCCCAAGTCGGAATTCCTCATCCCGACCTCCTTGAGGATCGACGTTCCCACGGACATTGTCCTGGGAAAGACTCAATATCCCGCGGGCAAAGATCGGAGTTTCCCTTTCTCGCCCGACGAAGCGCTGAATGTTTATAGCGGAGACTTCACCATCGCCGTGGGAGTGCATCCGCTGCACTCGGTCGTGCCCGGGAAATACGTGATGCACGGCGTCCTGCGCTATCAGGCCTGTGATAATGCCGCCTGCTATCCTCCGAAGAACTTGCCGGTGAGTTTTGAAGTGAAGGTCGTGAAAGAACCGCCCGAGCACCACGCCAACCCCGCGCAGAGCCCGCACGTGCATAACTAGGAATCAAGTGTTAATCGGTACGCGGCGCCGCGCTGGCGACCGCGAGAATCGCTCCCGCAAACAACATCGTGTCGAAGAAATAGTTGATCCCCTCAACTTTGACGCCGGTGCTCGGATCGGCCAGCGCCGCAATCAGGATTGGCCCGTAGACGAACAAGACCACCAGCACAAGCCATGTGCCGAGATAGGTTGCCGCCATCCGCGTTTTTCTGCCGACCAGTATGGACACTCCGGCGACGAAGAGAATCACGCCTGTCAGATAGCCGATTACCGCGTGCGCCGGAATCCAGACGGGCATGAGTTTTTCGAGCGGGACTCCGGGAACGTTCGCTGTGTGCAGAAAGTTCTCAATACCAAAAAATATAGCGGCGATCGCGACCAGCACGCGGCCGACGGTAATGAGCTTTTTCCCACCTTGTCCGCTGCCGTGCTCGCGCATGCCTTCTCCCGCAAGAATCCAGCCTCCGCCCGCGAATGACATTTCTCGGATAACAATTGTCCATGCAAACCGATCTTGCGGGCTCGCCAGAGCGCGCGGGACATGCAACATCCCCACAAAAAGAACCATCATGATTCCGAACAGCAGGCCTGACCAGCGGACCTGAATTCTTGTAGCGATGCTTAACGACGCGGAGAGCAGTGCACAGCCGACGAAATACGCCCAAAACAAATGCCATGGCATATAGGAGGGCACGCCGAGCATGATGGATCTTGCGCCCGAAAGATGCTCCGCGCCGAAGACCGCCAAGGGAGCGGCGAAACATAAATTGCTCAAGGCCACGACCTTGTCGAGGCCGCGGGCTTGCGCGATATCGGTCCTGGCAGCCCACGAGGCAATCAGGAGAAGCAGGATGCCCGCGCCGCACATAGAGATTACCGTGCGAGAGATCGGAACAAATGTCGCGAGAATGTCTAAGTGCACGTGGCCTCACCTTTTCGCGGTTTGCTTCTTCTCCACCTTCGCCCAGGTGTCTTTCAGCGCAACCGTGCGATTGAACACCAGCTTGCCCGGCTTCGAGTCCGGATCGACGCAGAAGTAGCCGAGACGCTCGAACTGAAACCGGCTGCCGGCAGCGGCACTGGCCAGCGACGGTTCCAGCTTCGCGTGCGCGATTACTTCGAGCGAATTCGGATTCAGATTTGCAGTGAAGTCTTGACCTTCTCCCACCTCGCCTGGGTTTTCTTTCGTGAAGAGATTTTCGTAAATCCGCACCTCGGCGTCGATGGCATTCGCGGCCGACACCCAGTGAATGGTCGACTTCACTTTGCGGCCGTCAGGAGCATTGCCACCGCGCGTTGCGGGATCGTAGGTGCAATGTACTTCCACCACCTCGGCC
>Ga0210388_10004509_pt1 | contig 10903 bp, 9 predicted proteins | sample IncBWC19OmetaG_FD_155485 | JGI IMG/M metagenome (GOLD analysis project Ga0210388, IMG submission 155485) | Forest soil microbial communities from Barre Woods Harvard Forest LTER site, Petersham, Massachusetts, United States - Inc-BW-C-19-O ...
CTTATTATTTTGCAGGTGACACACGTAAGAAAGCCATCAAACATCTTACAATGGCTTTTGGGAAAGAAAAATCAGAGGAAGAAATTATTACCCTAACAAAAAAAATGTTTGAAAATCTGGGTAAAAATCTAGCCGATGTATTGCGCGTTTTTCCTATGGAAACACTCGATCAATTTAACAAGCAAGTAAAAGTAATTGGTAAAGAAAATCTGGATGCGGCCTATGCTAAAGGCAAAGGAGTTGTTTTACTAACTGCACATATAGGAGCGTTTGAAATCCTAGGAACATTCGTAGGATTAAATTACAAATCCATTATGGTAGGAACAAAACTAAAGGATCCAAGATTGGACGCATTAATAGTAAAATCGCGATCAAAAGGTGGCAGTAAATATGTTCATCGGGGAGAAAACACCCTACAGCTGATGCGAAGCCTGAAAGAGGGTCGGGTGATGATTATCCTGATTGATCAAGATACTAAGGTGAAAAGTCGGTTTGTGGATTTTATGGGCATTCCAGCTTCTACTCCTGTAGGAGCTACAATGATTGCTTTGAAATCAGGAGCCGATATTGTACCTGTAATTGTTCAGCTTGATAAAAACGATAACCAAACAATAACTTGTATGCCTGCATTGGAAGTTAAACATACGGGTGATGCAGAAGAAGATCTTCTGCTAAATACAAGACTGATGAATGAAGCCGTAGAAAAATTCATTCGTAAAGATCCGTCACAATGGGTATGGATGCATGAGCGGTGGGCTACCAAACCAGGCGAAGAAATACGATAAGAAAAAAGATATTTTCTTCATAAAAGACCCAGAACTGACTATGAATTCTGGCTCTTTTTCTGAAAAAACGATTCAAACAATGTATTGGACAAAGAGAAAATCAGACTGAACAAAAACGAGTTCCAGAAACCGTTTATATGAAATCCATCAATCAAATAATCGGCTAACATCACCATAAAGGTATTTATAACCAGCAAAAAGAATCCTAAGGTAAATATTGTTATAGGAATTGTAAGAACAGTCAACAATGGCTTAATAAAGATATTCAGCAAACCTATCACAACGACAAACAAAATTGCTGAACGCACATCATTCACTTCTACAAACGGAAATAAATATGTGCAGCCGAGTACCACTACAACGTTAAAAGCCAATTTTAATAATGTATGAAGCATATTATTTTTTTAGAACATCAAAAGTACTAAACCTTTTTCTTTCTTAAAAGTCGGTGTAAGAAGCCTTACACAAAAGAATAAACTGGCTCAAGATTTCTTAAATATATTTTTACTTGTTTCTTTTGCAGAATCAGTTTTTCCAAAAACTAAATTTATCCCTGTCCTTACATTAAAATATTTAACATTCATTGGTTCGAAAAAAGCTGGCAAATTATCACAAGTAAGAAATAACTGAGCAGGTCCTCCCCGTACTACAAAACCACCGCCAATATTAAAATAATTATTTGCCATAATAGAATAATTCATCGTTATCTGGAGCGTTTTACCAATGCTGTGAACCGCACCAGCAGTAAGAGTTGAGTGATATCCATAATAAATGGAAGATGCCAAAGAACCGTATAACATAGTATTTTTTGTAATCTTATAATTCCCGCTTATATAAATTGTTGGCGATAACCAGGAATTATATGCTTTGGAATTCTGAGAAGGTTTGAAAATAGACTTTAGTGTATCAAGAATATTCTGCCAGCTCGCATTTACAATACTGGCACTATCTCTCATCACATAACCTGAGTAGGTATAATTACCATTCACAACATTATTCTGGACATTTCCTGCATAATGAATAAAACCCAGATTGGTAACATTACAGGCAATTGATATTTTCTCCGATACTTTATAGCGTGCACCTAAATCCATAGCAGCTCCTGGGTTATTTAATCCCATCAGATCTTTACCGCTAATATTTTTTGAATTTATCATTCCAGCTGAAAGCATCGTTACCTGAGAATTTCCTGTTAAGGACAAACCATTGGGATCCGTATATAAAGACGATTCAGATTCCCTGGTTGAAATATTTGCAATACCTGTTAAGAATTTTGCCCGTACTCCTACTGTTAATTTTTTATTCAGTTCTCTGGTTGCAGACACGGCATATTCTCTGTAATAGTTTACTGCCAGTCGTACATTATCCAGATTGATTGTCTGACCTGCATACGAAGCATTTCCGTTCCAAATCAGATTCATAAGATCGTGTGTATAATCAAATCGTTCTGTTAACACGTCACGTGCACTTACCTGAAAAAAAGTTTCTTTTATATGAAAACGTACGTTAACAAGATCAATACTAGCACCGGTGTTCAGATGATTTATTTTTTTCAATTCCGGAATAACATTATTAGGCTGAATAACTGAGCCATTAAGCATGGAACTCATTCTGAAACCTGAATTCATATAGTAAAATTGTAAGGAGCCAAGTATAGGTAAAGCAACACTCGTCTTGTATTGATCGGGCTTAATGGTCAGGTCATAATAACCTGCCTGTGGTGCCCATGTCAAAAACGGGAGTGTTGTTTCCTGCTGTGCATTAGAATGAATACCTGCATAAAATAATACAGCTAAGAAGAAAAAGATTTTTTTAAAAAGAGACATTTGCTTGTACGTCTATGCCAATGTTTGCCTTAATCTGATAAGATGGATAAATACTTACCGAAGTTGTTCCATTATTTGCCGTATTAAAGAAAGCATATAATACAGCAGTGCTTGATTGAGTTGTAATGGTATTGTATCGCTGTTCAGTAAATACCTCTTTAAAAAAAGTATTTGTAGGAGTTGTCACTTTACCAGTATTGTCTATTGCTCCGGATGCTATCAACTGCGTACCGGCCGAAAACAAGGAATCAATAACTTTACCATTACTATCCAAAAAATACATCTGTAGTCGTGCATTCATGGGAAATCCATTTTGAAGATTTATATTGAAACCCGCTTTTAATATGGAAACATTATTATTTCCGGGAATCGCCAAACTTGGATAAGTCATGTTCCGTATGGTATCCAGCAATACCAGTTGTTTTACATATCCTTGCATCGGTACCTGCACCTCTCCGGCAATATTGATTTTACTTGAATCCGTAACAAAATCCAAAGTTCCGGTATTGCCAGCAGGATTTATTGTTCCAGTCATCTGAAAAATAATTTTATTAGGAGCCGGATTAAAAACCGTTTGAACATTTGAATTTGTCCTATCCAGCTGAATAAGTGTCTGAATCAGCTGCCCTTGCTGAGAGGTAGTTGGAAAACCTATAGGTATGTTAGCGTTAATAATACCTGCACCTGTTATTTGAGTAGTAGTAGTTGTTGAACTCTGAAGAGAAGGATATGAGATAGCCGACAGTGAATCTATTTTAATATCTGAAGGAGCTCCTATGGAATTGTAAATATACGCCTGAACAACAGGATTGGTAAAAAAAACATTTCCTGTATATGCATTATTGAACACTCCAATGCTAACAGTATCCAAAGGAATGGTTACTGTATATTGACCAATATAACCATCTGCATACGAATATTGCATACCCGACAAGCCAGTAGTAATACTTATTTGTTGTGCACCATTAATAGGATTTCCTGCGATATACGTTACTTTCATTGAGGCGGTATAGGAAATCGTATTTGTCGTGGTATTCTTTTGCGAAAGATCTATTGTATATCCACTCAGGTCAATGTTATTATTGGATATTACAGGAACAGTTCCTCCATAATTAATCGATATTACTGTAGACAAAGGAACAGCATTTTTGGTTATATAAGGAAAAGTAAGAGTAAGCTGGATATTATGTTTAAATGTAGAGGATATATTGAATGGAATACTTCCGCTTTGCAAAGTAAGGGTTTTTAACTTTTCTCCGTTTGGCGAGGCTATCGTAAAACTGTTGGCAAAGTTTCGAGTTACAGATCCCGAAACAGGAAGTGCTGTAATCTCAGGAGCAGTAAGCCCTTCAGATTCACTAATAGACAGATCTCCAATTTGTAATAAGTCGGTAACATATTGCTGAAAAAAATTATTATAATATATAAATGTGTAATATCCATTTGAATCTACTATAATATTCAGTTTTTTCTTGTTTGGATCAACAATGTCTTTCAGATTAAGCTGAGCATCTAACAAAGGATACAAATATTCAGGCTGAGCGTTTGCCAGTTTCAGATTACTGAATTCTTTTTTGTAACAGCCCAATACGATATATGATACAATTATCAAAAATAGAATTGAAAAATAAGTCCTGGAAGTTTTCATCCAATCATAAATAGTTAAGGTGTACCAATTTAGACTTTAATTTTGTATATTTAATTATGTAATTAATAAATAATTTATATGTTTATCCTAAGCTGGATAAAAACATATTCAATCAGTTGTGTCAGTCTGGTTTATTTTGGCCATTTATCTGATAAACGAATGTGCCCGAAGTCCTACAGCCATTTGATAAATGAATAAAACAAGAAAGACATAGAACAAATAATGACCGTCCTCTTAAGATTGCTAATATGAAAAAATACATTTTACTCATGCTCCTTATTTGCTTCATTTCAACCATTGGTATTGCAAACAATGAAAAACCAAGAAAACCGAAATCATCAACTGATAAGCGAATAAAAAAACAGGAAAAGCACAGAAAAAAACACCCTTGTCCGCAAATTGACTGCTAAAACTATCTCAAAGAAAAAGCCATTACTTTAACTGTAATGGCTTTTTTGATTATCATTTTTATGATATGATTATTTATGTCTAGCTTCCAGTACTTTTATAACATCATCCAGTTGAAATCCTTTTGCTTCCAATAAAATCAGGTAATGAAACAGTAAATCTGCAGCTTCTCCTTTGAACAAATCATCATTATTATCTTTTGCTTCAATCACTATCTCGACGGCCTCCTCTCCTACTTTTTGTGCAATTTTATTAATGCCTTTTTTAAATAAAGAGGCTGTATAAGATTGATCCGTGGGATTATTTTTTCTGTCACGAATTACTTCCTGAAGCTTTTCAAGAAAAAATGTTCTTCCTTCATTCTTTTCGGACCAACAGGTATCATCGCCGGTGTGGCAGGTTGGCCCATTCGGTTTTACTTTAATCAATAAGGTATCCTGATCGCAATCTAGCTTTATATCTACCACATGAAGAAAATTACCGGTAGTCTCTCCTTTCGTCCAGAGACGATTTTTAGTTCTGCTGAAAAATGTAACTTTCCCTGCTTCTTTTGTTTTATTGTAAGCTTCTTCATTCATATAACCCAGCATCAATACATTTCTTGTAACTGAATCCTGAATGATAGCAGGAACAAGACCGCTCCCTTTTGTAAAATCAATAGTCATAAATACTCTTATTCAAGATATAAAGATACAGGAATATAGATGCAGGTGCAATAGGAAATCAAGACCTTCATTATATGAAGAAAGGCAGAAATTATTATCTACCTTTCTTCATGGATTCAATTTTTAAATTTTGACATTAGCATGGATAATTTTGCCTGCATATCTCCTTCTGCTTCTTTTTCTTTTTTAGTAGAAGAATTTCCGCCTTTTAATTTAGGTGAGGTACTTCCTGCATCACCTTTCATAGAAAGACTGATCCGCTTACGACTCTCATCTACTTCCAAAACAGTCACCTGTACTTTCTGTTGCACTTTAACTACTTCTGAAGGATCTGTAATGAAGCGATCACTCAAATGACTTATGTGTATCAATCCATCCTGATGTACACCAATATCAACAAAAACTCCGAACTTTGTTACATTCGTGATAATACCTGGGAGCTTCATACCCGGACGTAAATCCTTCATTTCATGAACGCCGTCTGCAAATTCAAATAGTTCGAATACTTTACGAGGATCGCGGCCAGGCTTATCCAGCTCCTGGAATATATCCTGTAAGGTTGGTAAACCAATTGTTTCACTTACATAATTTTTAAGCACAATTTTCTGACGTAATTCCTTACTCGTCATAATCTCTTTAACAGAAGCTCCCAGATCTTTAGCCATACGCTCTACTACCCCGTAGCTTTCAGGATGTACAGCACTTGTATCAAGAGGATTTTCGCCATCACGTATGCGAAGAAAACCCGCAGACTGTTCAAAGGCCTTATCTCCCATTCGGGCTACTTTTTTAAATTCTGAACGATTCTTAAACGGACCATGAATATTCCGGTAATCAATAATATTCTGTGCAAGCTGCAAACCAAGCCCTGATACATAGGTCAATAACTGCTTGCTGGCTGTATTCACTTCCACACCAACAAGGTTTACACTACTTACAACAACTTCATCCAGACTTTTCTTCAAAGCCGTTTGATCTACATCATGCTGATACTGGCCTACACCAATGGCTTTCGGATCTATTTTCACAAGTTCAGCCAAAGGATCCATTAAACGGCGGCCTATAGAAACAGCTCCTCTTACAGTTACATCGTAATCGGGGAATTCTTCACGAGCCGTATCCGATGCAGAGTATACAGATGCTCCACTTTCATTAACCATGACAACTAGGATTTCTTTCGGCAGTCCAAGACTTTTAACAAACGTTTCTGTTTCACGTCCGGCAGTTCCATTTCCAATAGAAATAGCCTCAATCTTAAATTTTTCACACAGAGCCATAATCACTGCACTGGATTGTTGTGTCTGACGTTGAGGTTCATGAGGATATATAACAGTATTTTCAAGTAATTTTCCCTGTTTATCCAAACAAACAACTTTACAGCCAGAACGGAATCCTGGATCAAGTGCAAGAACATTTTTCTGTCCAAGTGGAGAAGAAAGTAATAATTGTTTTAAATTATCTGAGAATACGCGTATAGCCTCTTCATCTGCTTTGTTTTTAGTCCCCATACGCACTTCAGTTTCCATTGAAGGTTTCAACAATCGTTTGTACGCATCCTTTATTGCCAGCTTAACCTGATCTGTAGAAAAGCCTCTGCCTTGAACAAACTGACGATCCAAAAGCTCAATTGCGTCCTCTTCAGCAGGTGCAATATCAAGCATCAGAAACATCTCTTTTTCACCTCTTCTCATAGCCAATAAACGATGCGAAGGTGTTTTAGCAATTGGCTCTTCCCACTCAAAATAATCTCTGTACTTTTGGCCTTCTGTTTCCTTGCCTGGAATAACTCTGGATTTAATAGTACCCTTTTCATTAAACAGCTGTCTCACGGAAGCTCGTGCCGGCTGATCTTCATTTATAATTTCAGCTATAATATCCCTTGATCCGGATAATGCTTCTTCTATCGTACTTACTCCTTTTTCAGTATCAATAAATGATGTAACATCCGCTTCAGAAATTTGAGCGGATTGTTCCAGTATCAACAAAGCCAAAGGTTCCAAGCCTTTTTCTTTTGCCATACTGGCACGGGTCTTACGTTTTGGTTTATATGGAAGGTAGATATCTTCCAATTCAGTCATAGTAAGTGCCGCATTTACCTTATGTTCCAGTTCAGGCGTCAGTTTCCCTTGATCCTGAATAGATTTTAGAATACTTTCACGCCGCTTGTCCAGCTCTCTCAACTGCTCAAACCGATCCCGTACGGAAGCTATCTGAACCTCATCCATACTGCCTGTTATTTCTTTACGATAACGCGAGATAAACGGAACAGTAGATCCTTCATCCAGTAATTCAATAGTAGCCTGTACCTGTTTCGTATGAACATTAAGTTCTTTTGATACCAACTCAACATGCAAGGCTGAAATTTCAATTTTACTCATTTGTATATATTATTTTCTTTTAACTGGTCTTACTGTATATCCTGCTTTTTTTAATAAAACAATCAGTCCCTTATCTCCGCAAAGGTGCCCGGCTCCGACTGCAAAAAAACATGAATAGCGATTCATATTGGCTCTCATTCTTTCAAGCATAACAATGTTCCTTTTATCAAACATTGCTTCATTAAAAGCTGTGGTCATGCTGGTATCTTGTTTAAGAAGTACATCCAATTTAGTCAAATCTTCGTCCAGATATAATTGAAGCATTTTATCCAGAAGAACTTTTTCCTCATCAATATGTTGAATTTGATCTACAAGCATATCAGCCTGTTCTTTGAGTCCGATCATATTCATTACTGCAATCTGTTCTTCATACGTTTCTATACCTCCTACTTCTTTTTTCTTTTTAACTGCATACGTCTGGAGATACATATCCAAAGGCTTTTTTTCCTGACTTGGCAAAAGATGCTCTGTAACCATTGTTGAAATATACATGGGTCTTATCTTATTAATTAATAAAGCATACATACCGATATTTTTTTTACAATACGCTTTAACCTGATCATAATCCGTAGCACTGATTAACAATTCAAGTGTGGTATCATTCGGCATCATAATTTCAGGAACTAGTTTTTTAATAGCCTCCTTATCCTGAAGATCCAGTTCTCCGTATAGAGCCGAAGTACGATTGATTGCATAATAGGTTGAATCTCCCAGATTAAATACGCGCTTATCCCGGATATGAATGGTTCCAAATAAATAAGATGTATCCGTCAAGCCATTTCCTGATATTTCCCATAGAATGGATTTACCCTGACTAAATGCCTGCAAGCCTGAAATCAGAATAATCAGCAAAAAGCAATATTTTCTCAAATTTCTCATATCAACAAAAATCTTTATTCCATACTTGATAGTGAAGGATTTTAATATTTTTTTTCCCACTATTATTTTAGCATATTGTGCATCAATTGCCATGAAAAAATTTGCTTTTATTATCTTCCTGAGTGTGGGTTGCTTAGTAGCATCTAGTCAACACTCTTTTGCCCAAACCGACCCTAACGCAGGCGGCGACCAAACGAATACCGAGCAAGCGGTAGTAAAAAAGAAAGGGAAAAAAGGCCAGACTCAAGCTGATCTTGACGCGATCAACAAGGATGCTACCGGGGAACAAATGTCTCCGGAACAAAAAGCATACTTAAAAAAGATGGCTAAAACAAAAAAGGAAAAGGAAAAACGCAGTATTGCTAATAGAAAGCAGGCGGATAAAATTGCCAGTAAACGTCTGAATAGTGCCAGTAAAAAAACGGCCAGTAAAAAAAAGAATTACGTCAAATCTCATAATAAGAAGAAGAAATAATTCATGATGTCAGTGTCAGTTAAGACTACTTGGATTTCTGAATTGTTTTTGCAGGCCTTTTATCAATAATATACGCTAATGCGACATCTCCGTATACATGCGGAGAATGTATCAATTTAGCAGGTCGAACAACTGAATAATCAATATGTCCCTGAACAAGGATATGACTGCCGATGTAATACCCTAGATTAAACCCTATTTTTATTGTTCTTAGGCGAGGATCCACCCAGCCATGTTCACGCCCTTGCCCTTTAATTGTAGTCTGAGAAGCTGGATTATCAACGATGTGCCCCTTAAAGCTATCTCCATAATAAAAATCAAGAGCGGCATAGTATTTCTTTTTATAAATACCTGGCATTATTTCTATCTCCCCACCCAAATACGTTCCTTTAAATCCGGTTGATAAGTATCTGTTTAGTGTAAATGTTTTACGAAACAATAAGCGAAAACTCTTATACTTTATTATATACCCTTGAGCTCCATATGTAAACTGCATTTTATTCAGATTCATAAAATTGGTACGATCCGATAAATCAACAAAAAATGTCAAGTTATCATTTAACAATTTACCGACATGAACATGCAAAGATTTTGCTGCTCCAGCAGAAAAGACAGGTTGGTTCAGATACAAACCTGTAGAATAAGTAAAAGCAGACTGACCAGGTTTAAGCGCGACCAACAACTGAGCCTTAGAATCACAAAATATACTTACAGCAACAAATAAAACAAGAATAATTCGTACCGTTAAATCAGCAATAAACCTTTTAAAGCCCTCATCAAAAAAAAACATTCGGATTAACTATTTTGTTGAATTGATAAATTTCAATATCTAAACTTTATTCAACCCGCATTTTATTGCCTGACTCATCCAAATCCATTTTAGGATAAATAAAACATTTCATTGAAGCAGTATTCTGGGAAGCCAAGGACCATTTATTAAAATCAAATGATAACTCTACAATTCCACAAGTGGGTAAGCTTCCGATAACTGCTCCGGTCAAATATTCTGCAAGATACGAAAAGCCCGGATTATGCCCAACAATTGCAACCATAGAATAAATATCATCCAATTCATTTACTACCTTTAATAAGGTTCTGACAGATGCTTCGTAGATTTCTTCATTATATTCGATTTTTTCAACCGGATATTTGACTTGTTCACAAATATACTCTGCTGTTAATTTTGTCCTCTGGGCGGGACTTGAAACAACCAATTCTGGTTTTATTCCCATTTCAAATAGTTTTGCCCCCATTCTGGGAGCATCTGTATGTCCACGCTGATTCAACTCTCTGTCAAAATCTTTCTGCCCTTGTATGGACCAATCCGATTTTGCGTGCCGTATTAATAAAAGGGTTTTTGTCATATCTGATGATAATGTAAGGATATTATACATAAAATGATCGATAATTTTATTCAACTAATTGAATTTTCATAGAAAAACTTTTATAAATCACATTCCGATTCAATTTGTTGAATCGGAATGTTTGCATTTTAGAATAAAAAATATCCATCTTTGTTCCTTTCATAAAATATTAAAAGGCAGATGCCAAAGAATTTAGTCATTGTTGAGTCCCCAGCAAAAGCAAAAACCATTGAAGGGTACCTTGGAAAAGATTTTACTGTAAAATCAAGTTATGGTCATGTACGCGATCTTCCAAAGGGAGACAAAGCTATTGATATAGCGAATAATTTCAAACCTACATATGAAGTCTCAGCCGACAAAAAGGAAATTGTAAAAGAACTTAAAAAGCTTGCTAAGGAATCTGACATAGTATGGTTAGCAACCGATGATGACCGCGAGGGAGAAGCCATATCCTGGCATTTGAAGGAATCTTTAG
>Ga0210388_10004511_pt1 | contig 10899 bp, 5 predicted proteins | sample IncBWC19OmetaG_FD_155485 | JGI IMG/M metagenome (GOLD analysis project Ga0210388, IMG submission 155485) | Forest soil microbial communities from Barre Woods Harvard Forest LTER site, Petersham, Massachusetts, United States - Inc-BW-C-19-O ...
CCTCACCGGTCTTCATCTTGAGCAGTATCGCCATGCGACGCGCTCACCAGAACCCTACTGGCGGGAGGCGCTGCAACGAGATGCCGGTGATAGCCGTGTCAACAACGCACTCGGTCGCCTGCATCTGCGCCGCGGCGAATTTGCAATCGCCGAGAGCCATTTCCGCACTGCGATCGCGCGCGCTACGGTGCGCAATCCGAACCCCTACGACAGCGAGGCCTACTACAACCTGGGCATGACTCTGCTGTTCCAGGGTCGCGGCGACGAGGGATATGACGCTTTCTACAAAGCCACTTGGTCGGCAGCGTGGCGATCCCCAGGCTACCACCGGCTAGCGGAGATCGACCTGTTCAATGGACGACTGACAGCCGCACTGGATCACCTTGACCGTTCCTTGCGCGCTGACCTCGACAACCTGAATGTGAGAAACCTCCGCATTTGCGTGCTGCGCAGGTTGGGGCGTGCGAACGAGGCGGAGGCTGCTCTCGCTGCTGTGCGGGCGTTGGATCCGCTGGATACGTGGAGCCGCTTCCTGGAGTCGAGGCTATCGCCATCCGATGCAGGCCGGCGATTGGACCTGGCTTTTGATTTCATTCGTGCGGGTTTGTTCGATGAGGCGGAAAATGTCCTCAGGGAATCGACCGGCGCGACCGAGTTGTACACCCTAGCATTTCTTCACACCGCGCGTGGTGATGCTGCGAAGAGCCACATCTTTCTCGCCGAGGCCGCCGCGGCAGACCCGGCTTACATATTTCCGAGCAGGTTAGAAGAGATGATCGCACTTGAAGCAGCGATCAGGGCGAACCCTGGTGATGCACGTGCGCCTTATTACCTGGGGAATTTCCTCTACGATCGGCGCCGTCATCAAGACGCTATCGTCCAATGGGAGAGAGCGGCGACGCTTGATCCTGACTTCCCCACTGCGTTGCGTAACCTCGGCATTGCCTACTACAACGTGAACAACGATGAGCAGAAGGCGTGCGAAGCCTTTCGTCACGCGCGACTTGACGCACCAAAGGACGCACGCATCCTGTATGAGCAGGATCAGCTTCGCAAGCGAATGGGCGATGATCCAGCGGAGCGGCTGGCGGGACTTGAGTCTCATCGCGAACTCGTGGCGCTGCGCGATGACCTTTCGGTGGAGTTGGCAGCCCTCTACAACGAGGTCGGCCGACCGCTGGATGCGCTCAACCTCCTGCTCTCACGCAGCTTCCAACCATGGGAGGGTGGTGAAGGTCTGGTGCTAGGCGAATATGTGCGCGCTCATCTGCTGCTGGGCCGCGCGTCGCTTGCACGCGGAGATGAGCAGAAAGCGATCGAGCACTTCGAGGCGGCGAGTCATCCGCCGCAGAGCCTGAGCGAAGCGCGCCATCTTCTGGCGAACAGCAGCAACATTGAGTTCTGGCTGGGAGAAGCCTGGGCCGTGGCCCGCAACTCAATTCGCGCGAAGCATCATTGGGAATGTGCAGCACGGCAACGAGGCGATTTTCAGCAGATGCAGGTGCGATCCGTATCCGAGATGACCTACTGGAGCGCTCTTGCTCTGCGGCGCCTGGGCAGAGAGCAGGAAGCGTCATCACTTTTTGCAGACATCGAGGCGTTTGCCGCAGCATTGGAGCAGGAAACACCGAAGATCGATTACTTCGCAACTTCCCTGCCGACGATGCTGCTTTTTGATGAAGACTTGAGAAAACGCCAGCACATTACGGCGACGTTTCTCCGGGCTCAGGCGCTTATCGGCCTAGGCAAGCGCGAAGAAGCACGGACAGCATTGGATGAAGTGCGCCGTCTGGATCGTTCCCACGCAGGCGCACGGGATCTTCTCGCGGATAATGAATCCGGCGAGACAGGCTACTAATCGTGCACGGTATTCCTATGCCGGCTCCAGACAGAAGCGCTGCGAAACCCGCGAACGCTACTGCCTATGTATGGGGTATCGCAGTTGTTGCGGCGCTCGGCGGACTTCTCTTCGGATACGACTGGGTCGTCATCGGGGGCGCGCGTCAATTTTTTGAGATCTATTTTCATCTGGACAGTGCTGCGGCCGTCGGCTGGGCCAATAGTTGTGCTCTGGTGGGCTGCTTCGGCGGCTCGCTGGTTGCCGGCGCATTTGGCGATCGCTACGGACGTAAGCCCGTGCTGCTGGTCTCCGCGCTTCTTTTCGCGGTCTCTTCTGTCCTCACCGGGAGGGCAACTTCGTTCGCCGTTTTTATCGTATGGCGGATCGCCGGGGGCGTGGCAATTGGTCTGAGCTCCAATATTTCGCCGCTTTACATTGCCGAGATAAGCCCGGCAGCGCACCGTGGACGCCTGGTAAGCCTCAATCAATTTGCGGTCGTGGTCGGCATTCTGCTTGCTCAAATAGTGAACTGGCAGATTGCTGCGCCCGTTCCCGCGCACATCTCGTCCGATGCGATGCTCATGTCCTGGAATGTGCAGAGCGGCTGGCGGTGGATGTTTACCGCGGTCGCTGTTCCCGCTGTGATCTTTCTCTGCGCGGCGTTCAAAATTCCGGAAAGTCCGCGATGGCTGCTTGCTCGCGGACGTTCGGCTCAGGCCGAGCAAGTTCTGCGGAGAATCGGCGGCAATACCCAGTACGCGAAAACAGAGGTCGAAACCATCTCCATCGCTTTGCGCGAAGAAGAGACGCGAACCACGAGCTGGCGTGGATTGTTACGGCCCGGTATTCGCAGGGTACTTGTCGTCGGCATTGTGCTCGCTGTGCTGCAACAATGGAGCGGAATCAATATCCTCTTCAATTACGCGGAAGAGGTTTATCGCTCCGCAGGGCTCGGCGCAAACGAAATTCTTCTGGACATTGTAATTACCGGAACGATCAACCTGATTTTCACGCTTATCGCGATGGCCATTGTAGACCGGCTGGGGCGCCGTCCCCTCATGCTCCTCGGCTGTTGCGGCGTCGGGGTATCCCACCTGTTGGCTGGACTGGCTTACCGTACCGGCCAGCACGGCACGCCGGTGCTCGTGCTCACTTTATGTGCGATCGCGTGCTATGCGATGACGCTCGCTCCGCTGACCTGGGTCCTGATTGCAGAGATCTTTCCCAACCGCCTGCGCTCACTCGGCGTATCGGCTGCGGTGTCGGCCCTGTGGATCTCTTCGTTCGCTCTCACCTACTCGTTTCCATTCATTGATCGCGCACTGGGCAGCGCAGGAACGTTCTTTACTTACGGCACGATCTGCCTCATGGGGGCGGTCTTCGTCTATGCCTTTGTGCCTGAGACGAAGGGCCGCACCCTTGAGCAGATTGAAGCACAGACAATGCAGCTCTGAGGACGTGAAAGCTCCGCAAGCTTGTGGAGTTTAACTCTTCTTCCCGTCAGATTTGAGAGCAAGTCTGATCGTCTCGGCTGCAGCGTCGCCTCCTATATTTGAACCCGTTTCATTGAAGTGCACATCGTCCTGGTAGAGATCAGAATGCTTCGCCATCACGGCGTGCTGATCGTCAACTGCCATTCCATGCACAAAGGCAAGCGCAATGTTGTTGCGAGTGTCGATGCGCGAGTTCGCCGGTCCCGACTGCTTCTCTTTCCTCACCGGCGTTGTCGTCGCCCAGATGAACGCTGCGCTCGGTGCGATACGGTGAAGCGCAACGAGGTACGCGGGAAAGGCGGCCTTATATTCAGCTTCCGAGTAATCCCACCCATGCATGCCGTTGTTGAAGTGCACCACTCGGAAGCGCACGTCTTCCATCTTTGCAAACGTGACGATCTCCTGCGGAAGGCGTGGATCGCCGATGCAGATTGATGTAGCCATCAGATATACATTCGCGATCCCGTTGAGCTTGCGAGTGACTTCCGGAAAATAATTGCGCGAGATTGAGTCGCCGACGAGAAGCACATTCGGCAACGCTGGATCAGCGTGCGGAGGCCGAACCTCCCATGTCCACTCGATCTCTTCGGGCTTCGACTGTACAGCACTGGATGCGTGCGAGGACGCTGTTCCTGCGGAAAAGAGAGTAAGTAATGTGACGATTGCAGCTATGCCCGGTTTTCTATGGATACGCTTCATTGGGCTCCTTCTTTCTCCAGTGTAAAGAATGCCGCCTGAAAGTCGCCTCGAAGCGAAACTGTCACTCCGTGATGCATCCAGTAGTCGCCGCTGGCGCGTTGCACCGTGGAGTCCTGCAGTTTGCCCACATGTTCGTGAAGGATGTAAACCGAATCCGGTTCGAGCCCACGCAGGTACAGATCCGGAAACGCATTGCCTTGCTGGCTGGAATGCAGAAATGCGAAGACGACCGCTTCGTGACCGTCACGCGCCACCGACTCTGTGGCGGAATACTCGCTGCCGCCGAGTGGAGAAATCAGGCGGTAAAGCGCGCCATCCTGCACCGTTGCGCGCACGGCCTTGTATTCCCCCACCAGCCTCTTGGCGTTTGCAAAGTCTTCAGGCGTCCACTTATTCAGGTTCGCACCAATGCCGAGACTGCCTTGCATCGAGGACAGGAAGCGGTAGTCAAGCGAGGTTGACCGGTTGTTCATCCAGTTGGGGGAGTCGGTTACCCAGGCCATCATCAGTCCTGGAGGATACGCATAGCTGAAGCCATCCTGGATACTGAGCCGGTCGAAGGGATCGGTGTTGTCGGAAGGCCATACTTCGTCGGTCAGGTGCATGATGCCCAGGTCAACGCGCGCGCCTCCGCCAGAACAGGACTCAATTTCGACGTTCGGATGCTTCGCGCGCAGCTCGGCGAGAATGCCATAGAGATTCTGCACATATTTGATGTAAACCTCTTTTTGTTCATCGAGGGGTGCGGCGGGCCAGCCGGGCTCTGACCAATTGCGGTTGTAGTCCCATTTGAGAAAAGCAATATCGTTCTCAGTGAGCAGCTTGTCGAGAAATCCATAGACATAAGCGCGAACATCCTCGCGCGCAAGATTGAGGACAAGCTGATGCCGGCCTTCGGTTCGCGGGCGTCCCGGGAAGTTGAGCACCCAGTCAGGATGATTGCGATAAAGCTCGCTGTCGGGGTTCACCATCTCCGGTTCTACCCACAGCCCGAAATCCATACCGAGCGAGTGAACTTTATCGATCAGCGGCTTCAGTCCGTGCGGGAACTTATGCGCATTCACATACCAATCTCCGAGGCCGGCGTGATCATCCTTGCGCTCGCCAAACCAGCCATCATCCATCACAAAGCGCTCGACTCCAATGCTGGCGGCCTTCTCAGCCAGCGCTTCCTGGCCGGCCTCATTGACATCGAAGCCGGTGGCCTCCCATGAGTTGTAAAGCACTGGCCGGAGGCGTCGATGCGGCGCTACGGGGACGATGGAATCGAGCTCGAAGCGGTGTAGCAGACGCGAGGCCCCTCCGATTCCCTTATTTGAATAGCCGCCATAGAATTTCGGGGTTTGCAAGGACTGATCGGGAGCCAGGACGTAGGAGAAATCGAACGGATCGAAGCCACCTGTGACGCGTACGCGATTGGCCCAATCCTGTTCGATGTCGATCTGCCAGGAGCCACTCCAGCCCAGCGCGCCGAACCATACGTCGCCGTCGTCCTGATCGGACTGACTGCCTCGCTCTATGGCGAACCAGGGATTCACTTCGACGCCCGTCGAGCCGCGCCGACTCTCAAACACGACCTTGCCAGGATGCATTGCCTGCTGCTGCAGGTTCCACTCCCCAGCCCAACGGCCGGTCAGATAACGCAGCTGGTATTTGTCGGCACCGGGCAGGTTCCAGGTCCCGGCAAACAACTGCTCGATGGTGAACCGCTCTTTGGTATGGTTTCGAATTCGGGCCGAACGGGCCAATACACCTGTCTCAGGATCGATTTCGTAGAGCAGATCAACAAAGACATCGCGGCTGATGTCCTTAAGCGTGATTGTCAACGTGTTGAGCTGGATGGCATGAGACACATAATGCAGGACCAGATCGCGATTTCCATCCGGAAACGTAATTTTGAGGTCGGGCACGACGTAGAGGCCGCCGCCCCAACCTGTAAACTCCTGCGGGGTGGCGTTCACGGGCAGATCGAATGCGGAGCTGCCTCCGTTGGCATGCGCCTCAGGAAAGGGATCAGCCGGACGCAGCCTCTTACCCCAGTACAACATCTGCAGTGTGCCGCTTTCATTGACGCCCACGATATAGGAGACGTCCGCGGCATCCATACGAAAGGTATGCGCTGTGTTGTCATAACGAATTTGTGCCGGTTCTGCGGCACTCTGCTGAGCATGGGCAGGATGAGCAACCGAAAAGTAAAACGCACCCAAGACAACGAGCGCACAAAAGCGTTGAATGACGCCCCGCATGGGGACACAGAAAGTAAGAGCTGAGTCAGTCATATTGCTCCTCAAACATCAGGCAGATCGAGGGTGTTGGCGGCCGCACCCCATTTTCTACCTAAGAGATGGCGGTGCATCGGCGTGAAGGCTTAGGTTGATGTGTACGTTAACGCTTTTAACGTTACATAGGAAGGCGATTTGCTGTCAAAATCTTCTTTAGGTTCTGCAACCTGACAACCCCGTATGCGAAACTGGTGCTCGCAGCCATCGCGACCTTGAACAAAATGGGAAACGTCAACAAAAGTGGTAAGGCGGCCGGCATTCGCGATATCGCAAATGCTCTCGGAACTTCAATCGGCACCGTTGATCGTGCACTGCATGCACGCAGCGGGGTCAGCGCCAAGACCAAGGCACGTGTTTTGCGGATGGCCGAACAGTTGGGCTATAAGCCAAATATCGCTGCACGTTCGCTGAAGCTGAATCGCAATCTACGTATTGCCGCTGTTCTTCCTCGCGAGATCGCTGCATTCTTTGATCCCCTCCGCGCCGGCATCCGCGCAGCCGCCGAAGAAGCCGTTGGTATGCAGATCACACTCGACTTCGTCGATTTTGCGAGACTCGGCACCGGCGACCTGGTGGCGCTTGAGAATGCGGCTACAAAAAAGTACGACGGCATTTTGTTCACTCCGGGACGCCCAAGCGAACTGGCACCCATAATTCGGCGCATCGTGGGACAAGGCACTCCGATGCTTTCCATCGCCAGCGATGCTCCAGATAGCGGACGCATCGCGTCTGTAACAGTCGACGCCTACACAAGTGGGGCGCTCGCTGCTGAGTTACTCTCGCACAAGCTGCATACGCCTTCGCGCGTGGTCACCATCACGGGCGAGCTCGCCACATTCGATCATGCGGAAAAGCTTCGCGGCTTCGCGGCCAGCCTGGAGCTGCTAGCGCCGCATCTCACTTTGCTTCCCGTTGTCGAGTCTCATGAGAGCCCGGAGGATGCCTACCGGCAAACTCTTGCCCTGTTCAAAAGCAAGACGCGGCCTGACGCAGTTTACATTAGCACTGCCAATAGCCTTCCCGTGCTGCGCGCACTTGAAGAACAGAAGTTGCTGGGACGAGTGCAAGTGGTTACGACCGACTTATTTCAAGAACTGGTTCCACTCCTGGAGTCCGGCAAGGTATTCGCCACCCTTTATCAGCGCCCCCATGCGCAAGGCAAGCTTGCCTTCGAAACATTGCTGGCACATCTAATGGAAACAGGCAGGCCGGTGAAGACGCACAAACTCGCCCCACATATCATTCTCCGCAGTAACCTCTCACTCTTCATACATCGCCTGACCGACAGTCCGGTCGGTCAGGCGATGTGATCGCGACCCCACCTACCGCAACGGCACAAAACGGATGGCGCACCCGCCACCGCTGGCCATGGGCAGCGTAAGAACGTCGCTACTTCGCACCCGTTGCTGGCGAATCAGAACGTGCTTCGGGTTCTGCGTGGCGTCGACAGCATCCTGGTAGATCTCCGCCCTATAACTACCCGACCCAAGAAAAGTCAGCGGCACGCGAAGGTTGCGCGGCGTCCAGTTGGTAATGCTGCCAAGGTACCACTCATCGCCATGGCGACGAGCTATCGTTATAAATTCGCCGGGTTCGCCGTTGAGCACGCGCGTCGCATCCCAATTCGTCGGGACATCTTTTATAAACTGAAAACTGGGCTGGCCGGCATAGGCAGACGGCGCATCAGAGACCATTTCGAATGGCGCCTCGAACACGACATAGAGCGCGAGTTGCTGCGCGCGTGTGCCCACCACCATTGGGTTCTTGTCCCGGGCGACGAAGTCTTCCTGGGTCACGTTGTCGAATCCGCCCGGCGTGTAGTCGAGAGGGCCGCTCAGCATCCGTGTAAACGGAAAGACAGTACGATCGATGGGGCTATCGCGCCGGCCGGCTTTATTGTTCTCCAGACCCAACACGGCTTCGTAGTTCAGAACATTCGGGTAAGTTCGCTGAATGCCCCAGGGCTGAGTAGCGCCGTGGAAATCGACCATAAGATGGTGTTCAGCGGCCAACTTTGCAACATCGTAGTACCACTTGATTCCCTGCTGATCATTGCGCAGGATAAAGTCGATCTTAACGCCGGCAACGCCCCATTTTTCATACAGCGGAAAAGCTTCCTGCATCTGCGCCGCGACGGCCTTCGAATAAAGCCAGATCCATATCTTCACATTCTTCTTCGCGGCATAGCGCACCAGCTCCGGTACATCAACATTGCCGCGCATTGCCGTGATGTCCTGACCGGACCAACCTGCGTCCAGCATAATGTACGGAAAGCCGGACTCAGCCGCGAAGTCGACGTAATACTCCATGTTCTTCGTCGTGTAGGCAGACTTGCCGTCGGGCCCCAGATCACCATCCCACCAGTTCCACGATGCCTTGCCGGGGTGAATCCAACTTGTATCTTCGACACGATTGGGCGGGTTGAGATCGGTGATTACATTTGATTCGACCAGATCAGCCGAAGTATCGCCGAGCATGATCACACGCCATGCGCTGTCATGAGGCAAGCTGGCATCCACGGACGGTCCCTGTCCCTCCACTGATGGAGAGATTTTGCTGACGATGTAGTGGCCGGTCCAATTTCCGGTAGGATTCTCAAGGTACATTGCAGCATTGCCTTCGAGGTCAGCTTCGCCCACAGCGGCCCACGCCGCACCTGGCAAATGCATCAGCATGGGCGCACCGTTGAGGATATAGCTCGATACACCACCCTGATTGCTCAACGCACTCAGCACCTGAGGCACATACTCACTCTCGTAGCCGCTCTGATAATTTGGGAGACGGAGTGCCCAGGCCGACGCATCCATTACCGGGCGAAATTCCGTGTCCTCCTGCGTCAGCTGATAGCGCGAAAGTGCGGCTTGTTCCGGAACGTGATAACGGAACGCGACTGCGCTGTTGTAAACGCGTGCTTCGATCGCGAACTGACGGCCAGGGTCCGCGCCCTCAACGGCCTGCACAGCAAGACTGTTGTAGGCATCATGAATGGCAGAAGCCTTGCCAGCCAGCAGCGTATAGTCGTCAACGCCGGAGCTCGGCTTACTGCCAGCAATGTGCACCTTAGCGCCCAGGGCCGGCTGGCCGGCCAGTTCCAAACTAAGAGCGGACTCCTCAAAAACCTGCTTCCCGTGGAAACTAACGGAGTAAACCAGCTGCCCATCCTGAGTTCCATTTGGAATCTGGTCTTTGCCGTGCTGCACAGCAAAGCACAGCACGATTTGATGATCGGGAGAGCTCACCTCGACGGTGCTCGATTGCGCACGAGTCAGTGAGCAGTTGAGCAGCAACAAGGCAGGGGCAATAAACCAGGCAGAATGTTTCACGCGCAACGCTTATCTTCTCCGTGGATCAAGATGAAAACGAATGCTCGACCGGCTGAGGTCGGGAACCAGAAAGCGGCTTCCTCTTGTGGGAAGCCGCTTTCTGGGAAATGAACGTCGAGGGAGACGAGGTGCGAGACTCGCTTTGATCGCGCGCCTCGCACCTGCGTCATTTGGTCCGGAGAAGAAATCCATCTGCTCCTAGAATTGATATTTCAACGCAAGCTGGAAGAAGCGCGCATCGGGTGTATTGTTCTGGAAGAATTTAGGACCGGTAATCTCGCCGCCATTCGTGCTGTTGCTGGTCGTCGAGGGATTATTCAGGCTCGGATGGTTCAACAGGTTGAACGCATCGGCACGGAATTGCAGATATTGTTCGTGCCATGTGTTGAAATTTTTGAAGAGGGACATGTTTACACGGTTGTAGCCGGGACCGTAGATCTGATTGGAGCGGCCACCGAGATACTTGATTGCCGTTGCAGTGTCCGTAACCGGTGAGGAGATCTGATTGCCCGGCAGCGGATTCGCAAATGCGCAAGGGTTATACCAGTTGGTCTTATTTCTCGTCGATGACGCGCAGGTTACTCCCGGATTCGAGGGATCAGGACTGCCGCCGGAGGCAAATGGATCGCTAATCAAAACCGCTCTCGCCGATCCGCCCGACGCGGTACCGATATCTGGCGAGACTGTAAACGGAGTGCCGGTCTGGGCAGCGAATGTGAGGCTGCTCGACCATCCGCCTGCAACCAGATCGACCCAGCCAGGCTGATTCATATGCGCCCGTCCACGGCCGAAAGGAAGCTCGTAATTGCCGTTGAAGGTGAAGCGATTTCTGACATCGTATTCCGAGTTGGTGTATTCGTCGATCACCGGAATGATCTTCATATTTCGGTCGCCGATCGCAGACTCGAGACCGCCGGCATCGCTGCTGTCATCCAATGCATGCGCCCAGGTGTAGGTGGTGAGGAAACTCAGACCGCTCGAATACCGTTTCTCAAGCTTCGCCTGCAGCGAGCTATAGGTACTTACACCCGAGTAGTTAATCGTGCCGATCCCTCCGAGTGTGGGAAAGGGTTGATAGCTTTGCGTGCTCAGGCCGGGCGCCAGAAGCACGGGAGAGGTGTTCGGATCGTAATATTGCGGTAGATGCCGTGAGAAGTTGCCTACATAGCTGAGCGAAGCGACGAGGTTGCTGGACAGGGCTCGCTGGGTCGACAGGTTATAGCTGACGGTGTACGGCGTCTTGATGTTCGCGTCCGTGGCAT
>Ga0210388_10004513_pt1 | contig 10898 bp, 8 predicted proteins | sample IncBWC19OmetaG_FD_155485 | JGI IMG/M metagenome (GOLD analysis project Ga0210388, IMG submission 155485) | Forest soil microbial communities from Barre Woods Harvard Forest LTER site, Petersham, Massachusetts, United States - Inc-BW-C-19-O ...
GGTTGTGTTACGTATCAGGCATTTTTCTGATGTTTTGTGAAATCGTTTCATCTATTGTTTTTCCGCCTCAGGGCATTCCGGCAGGCATATTAATGTCGATTATTGGAGTTCCTTTTTTTCTTTTTTTACTGTTAAAAGCCAATGATAAATATCTTTAAATGTTTCTTTTTCAATTTTAGTACATTTGTACAATTGAAATGATGAGTAAATGATCATATACGTTTCCAGAAAGGAGCATTTTAATGCTGCACATAAATTATACAATCCGAGCTGGACGGAAGAAAAGAATATTGAAATGTTTGGTCCATGTGCAAATGTTAACTGGCACGGACACAATTTTGACTTGATTGTTACGGTTAAAGGTGAACCTGATCCTGATACAGGCTTTGTAATTGATTTAAAAAAGCTAAGTTCTCTTATTCGGAATAATATTGTAGAAAAAGTAGATCACAAGAACCTGAATCTGGATGTTGATTTCATGCATGGTAAGATGGCAAGTACAGAGATATTGGCTTATGAATTCTGGCAGATACTCCAGCCACATATTCATAAGGTTTCAAACGGAAGAGCAAAACTTCATTCTATTAAGCTGTATGAAACTCCAAGGAATTATGTAGAATACTTAGGTGAATAATACGTTCATCAGTAATTACAATTTAAAATCATATAATGAAGTACTATCTTATTTGCGGCGAACGTTCCGGAGACTTACATTCTTCGAATTTAATTACAGCATTGAAATCGAAAGATTTAGATTGTAAAATCAGAGGTATCGGAGGCGATCTTTCAAAAGCTTCCGGAATGAAACTTCATGCCCATTATAAGGATATTGCTTTCATGGGATTCGTAGAAGTTTTTTTGAATCTGTTCACTATTTTTGCCGTATTAAAACAAGTAAAAAAAGACATATTGGAATATAAACCTGATGCAGTTATCCTGGTTGATTTTTCGGGTTTTAATATGAAGATAGCGGCTTTCTGTAAAGAGAATAATATAAAAGTTTTTTATTATATATCACCTAAAGTTTGGGCATGGAACACCAAGCGTGCCTGGAAGATTAAAAAACTGGTTGATCATTTATTTGTTATACTACCTTTTGAAAAAGAGTTCTTTAAAAGGTACGATTACGAAGTGGATTATGTGGGCAATCCTTTGCGTGATGCCATTGAAAATTTTAAACCAAATACAAACTTCTTAAATATACATGAACTCTCTGTTAATAAAAGACTGGTTGCTATTTTGCCAGGAAGTAGGTATCAGGAAGTGACAATGTTGTTGGATCGAATGGTAGAGGTTGCTTTTGATTTTCCGAATGTACAGTTTGTTATTGCAGCTGTATCCAATCTGGATTCTTCTATTTACGAACCATACAAACGTCATAATGTTAAAATTGTTACCGACGAAACATATGATCTCTTATTGCACTCACGTGCGGCGGTTGTTGCATCCGGAACAGCAACCTTAGAAACTTGTTTGTTTAATGTGCCACAAGTAGTATGCTACAGGCTCAATAAAATTTCTTATTATATTGCCAAGGCTGTACTTAGTGTTCGTTATATTTCTTTGGTTAATCTGATTGCAGATAAACTAGTGGTTAAAGAATTAATTCAGAAAGATTGTTCAATTGAAAATATCAGAAATGAATTATCTCAATTACTTCCAGATACAGCTTATAGAAGTCAGATGCTGGAAGGTTATTTAGAGGTGTCGGATAAAATAGGAGAGACGGGTATTTCTGATCGGACAGCTGGATTAATTACTCGCTATATGAATTATAGATTCTACTAATTAAAATGATGTCCATGAATTTGAAATCAACGGCAGTTCTTTGTGCATTATTTTTCAAGGGAATCGCAGTGAACGCTCAGATTGATTCTTCGATAACCGTTGAAAACAAAAGAACATTTTTTAATACAAATTTAAATTATGAAATAACTGTTCCGTCTAACTGGATTTGTACGGTTGGGAAGGCAAATGAATATATATTGTATTCAGGACCTAGAATAGATTCAGGATATTTTAGGAATGATGGCTCCTTTGCAATAACGGTTGAACAATTATCAAGGGCAATGACAAATGAGGAGGCAATGGATATGAGTCTGAAGAATATCAAAAGTATTACCTCTATGACAAATTTTAAAATGCTGGAGCATAAAAATATATTGATTAATGAAAATTCTTTTTTGTATATCAATTACCAAGGTACTGTATCAGGAATTGTTTTTAGCTCTATGCAGTTTTATCTGGTAAAGAATGAAAAGCTTTTCACATTAGGTGGTACGATTCCTTCTGAAACATTCGGAAAATATAAAGAGCTTTATTATACTATTGCAGCCAGTTTCAAATTGAAATAGTCGGTTATTATTTTGATATAGGTCACCAGTAAAATCATTAACAATACAGGCAAATAAAAAGCAATACTTGGGTTCATTCTCTATGAATCGGATGTTTAAAATCTATGTGATATATCATGAGAGATATAATTCTTTTGTTAAAAAGTCAATAGAAGAAATTACTTTTTTGTAAATAAAAAAAGGGGACTGTTTTAAACAGCCCCCTTTTTATTTAAATAACCGATTCGGTTAGTCTTTAATCATTCTCTGAACTGTTTTACCTTGATCTGTATTCACTTCAACGAAGTAAACACCAGCAGGAAGATTGCTAAGAGATAAAGGCAACGAATTGCCAACAGTACCAAATGAGTTGTTTAACAGTTGTGCTCCTAATGTATTGTAAATAATAACAGATACGTTAGTGAATGCTCCATTGAATTGTATCTGTGCATCACCGTTTGTTGGATTCGGATTGATGCCAATCTCATTATTTGAAAGTATGCCAGCCGTAATACCTGTAGCAAGCGTACCAACACCTGAAAGATTCAGAATAAACGGTGAACCTGTTACATTGCTAGGTATAGTTACAGATCCTGTAAATGTACCAGTAGCAGTTGGGCTAAATACCACAGTGAAAGTAGTGGTTCCAGAAGCAGCTATAGACGCAGAAGGCTGAACTGTAATCTGGAACGGTCCGCTTACAACCAATGTACCAAGCGATAATGCTGCGGTGCCAGAATTGGTAATTGTAAATACAGCTCCAGCACTCGTATTACCTTGTATGGTACTAGGGAAGACATAGGCTGATCCTCCGTTTGTAAAGCCTGTTGTACCTTGTGTAATTGCAATACTAGGTGCAGCAGTCGCAGCTCCGGTGACAGTTACGTTGATTACAAATGAAGGGTGAGTAGGATCATTTGTAACAATTGTTATTGTACCGGTGTTTGTACCTGTTATAGCAGGAGTAGCAGTTACTGTTAACGTAGCTGTTCCGCTTGCTGCAATTGACCCTGGTAAGGTATTTACAGCAAAACCTGTAGAACCAGTAACTGAAGTAACAGTTAAAGCAGCTGTACCAGTATTGTTTACAGTGAATGAGAATGCGGAAGCAGCTGTTCCTGTTGTTGCAGTTCCAACTGAAATAGCTGGAGTATTATTAGTTGCAACAGCAGTTGTACCATTCAGTACCTGTAGAGCAGGAACCGGAGTAGCTGTACCTGTCACACTTACATTCAGCTTAAACGAAGGTGTCGTCGGATCGTTTGTAACGATTGTGATTGTACCTGAGTTTGCACCTACAGTTGCAGGAGTTCCGGTTATTGTGAATGTGGCAGAAGCTCCTGCCGCAATTGGGCTAGCCGGAGTAACTGTCCCTACTGCAAATCCTGTGGCACCTGTTACTGAAGTAACTGTTAATGAAGCAGTACCGGTGTTTTTAAGTGTGAATGTTACTGCAGTAGCAGCGGTATTAACCGTAGCAGTTCCAATTGAAATCGCAGGGGAATTGTTTGGTGTTACTGCGTTACCACTATTTAATACCTGTAATGTTGGTACAGGAGCGGCAGTTCCGGTAACGCTTACATTCAGTTTGAAAGAAGGCGTTGTCGGATCGTTTGTCACAATGGTTATTGTTCCTGTATTAGCTCCAAGAGCAGCTGGAGTTCCTGTTACAGTAAATGTAGCAGTAGCACCGGCAGCAACTGAGCCAGGTGTTGTAATTGCACTGACAATGAATCCCGCTGAACCAGTTACAGATGTTACAGTTAAAGCAGATGTACCTGTATTCTTAATTGAGAATGAGGTATATGCAGTAGCAGCAGTACCAGTCACAGCAGATCCTACCGAAATAGCAGGAGAATTATTGGTGGTTAATCCAGTTGTTGCATTTAATACCTGTAGGGCAGGTGCCGTTCCTGTAACACTTATATTTATGACAAATGAAGGCGTTGTCGGATCATTTGTAACCAGTGTGATAGTTCCAGTATTAGTACCCGTAACTGCAGGAGTACCTGTTACCGTAAATGTAGAAGAGGAACCTGCCGCAATTGGACTAGGTGAGCTAAGGGTTCCTAGTACAAATCCTGTAGAGGTAGTTATTGACGTAACTGTTAGGGCAGAGGCTCCGGTATTTTTTACAGTAAATGTAAATGCTGTGGCAGCCGTACCTGTTAGGGAAGATCCAACAGAAATTGCAGGAGTATTATTTGCTGCTACCTGAACAGTTCCATTTAACACTTGCAATGTGGGTGTCGGAGCAGCTGTTCCGTTTACACTAACATTCAATTTAAATGAAGGTGTCGTTGGATCATTTGTAGCAATAGTAATTGTTCCTGTATTTGTTCCTGTAGCAGCCGGAGTACCTGTTACAGTAAATGTAGAGGAAGTTCCTGCTGCAATCGGACTAGCTGGTGTAAGAGTTCCAACCGCAAATCCGGTAGCACCTGTTATTGAGCTAACTGTTAATGGAATATTTCCAGTATTCTTGATTGTAAAAGTAAAGGCTGTCGCAGCAGTACCTACAACCGAAGATCCTACAGATATCGCGGGACTATTGTTCGTTGTGATTGCCGTAGTACCATTTAACACTTGTAAGGCAGGGTTGGTACCTGTTACCGATATATTTACTATAAAAGAAGGAGTAGTTGGGTCGTTTGTTACGATGGTAACAGTTCCTGTATTGGTTCCAGTTATAGCTGGAGTACCTGTTACTGTGAAGGTCGCAGATGCACCAGCAGCAATCGGACTAGGTGAACTAAGGGTTCCAATCACAAAACCTGTAGAACCAGTTACGGAAGTAACGGTCAATGGAGAGCTTCCCGCATTTTTAATAGTGAATGTAAATGCGCTAGCAGCAGTACCTGTTGTTGAACTACCTACGGAAATCGCAGGAGAATTATTCGCAGTTACTGGAGTTGTTGCATTTAACACTTGTAATGCAGGAGCTGTACCAGTAACACTTACATTAACTACAAACGAAGGAGTAGTCGGGTCATTTGTTACGATGGTAACAGTTCCAGTGTTGGTTCCAGTTACAGCGGGAGTACCTGTTACTGTGAAGTTGGAAGTTGCACCGGCAGCAATTGGACTAGGTGAGCTAAGGGTTCCAATTGCAAAACCTGTAGAGCCAGTTACAGAAGTAACTGTTAGTGGGGCTGTACCAGCATTTTTAATAGTAAATGTAAATGCAGTAGCAGCAGTACCTGTTGCAGAACTTCCTACAGAAATTGCAGGAGAATTATTTGTTGTTACAGCAGTCGTACCATTTAACACTTGCAGAGCAGGCACAGTACCCGTTACACTAACATTCAATTTAAATGAAGGTGTGGTTGGATCATTTGTTACGATGGTAATGGTACCTGTATTTGTTCCTGAAGCAGCTGGTGTACCAGTTACGGTGAAGGTTACTGTTGAACCGGCAGCAACTGAACCAGGTGTTGTAATTGCACTGACAACGAATCCCGCTGAACCAGTTACAGATGTTACAGTTAAAGCAGATGTACCTGTATTACTAATTGAGAATGAGGTATATGAACTTGCAGCAGACCCAACCACAGCGGATCCAACTGAAATGGCCGGACTGTTATTGGTTGTTACCGGTGTTGTGACATTCAATACACTTAATGTTGGTGTTGTTCCGGTAACTGTAACATTCAGCTTGAACGAAGGTGTAGTCGGATCGTTTGTTACGATGGTAATGGTACCTGTATTTGTCCCTGTTGCCGCCGGAGTTCCGGTTACGGTGAATGTAGCAGACGCACCAGCTGCAATTGGGCTTGCCAGTGTTCCGACTGCAAAGCCGGTAGAACCTGTAACCGATGTTACGGTCAGTGGAGCCGTTCCTGTGTTTTTAACAGTGAAAGTAAATGCTGTTGCAGCAGAACCGACAACCGCAGTTCCCACTGAAATGGCAGGCGTGTTATTGGTTGTTATTGCCGTTGTGCCATTCAATACCTGGATAGAAGGTACAGTACCGGTTACACTTACATTTACTACAAACGAAGGCGTAGCGGGATCATTTGTGGCGATGGTAATTGTCCCTGTATTTGTTCCTGTCACAGCCGGAGTTCCGGTTACGGTGAATGTAGCTGTGGCACCGGCAGCGATCGGGCTTGCAGGGGTAAGTGTTCCGACTGCAAATCCCGTTGAACCGGTAACCGATGTAACAGTCAGTGGAGCATTTCCTGTGTTTTTAACAGTGAATGTGACGGCCGCGGCCGCAGTTCCCGTTACAGCCGAACCAACGGATATGGCAGGAGTATTATTGGTTGCGATTGCCGTTGTCCCGTTTAATACACTGATAACAGGTGCTTTGGCAGTATCTGATAAGTAAATTTTATACGGACTTTTCAGCGGATCGCTGTTCAGGATCGTCAGAGTTCCGGTCCGTACCCCGCTGGTAGCAGGTTTGAAGGTAAGAGTAAATATGGTTGAAGAGTTCACACCGACCGGTTTAACTGTCTGAGTTGTGTCTATTAAGAATTCGGGGTTAGACACTTTAAATGAACTCAGGTTCAGACTCTGTAATCCCAAATCGAGTATTGTGAATGTCACCGGGGTTCCGGTAGCACCAACAGCCACTGAAGAAGCAAATTTATAAGTACTTCCGTTTTTATACGGGGCAGCACCCTGTTTAACAAGCATAACGGGAGCCGGAGCAGCGTATTGTATGTTGTCAAAGTAATAGGTACGCTGAGCGGCTGTTCCGACAAAAGAAGCTGCCGGATCGGCATAAATATACATGAAGTTGGCATTGGCACTTCCGGTGGAATCACTGAAATCAAAGGTAAGAGTTACCCATGTATTGGCAGTGCGGATAGTATCGGAAGCCTGAATCATGGTTGTCGATGTTGCGGCCACGGTTCCTGTTTTCAGTGTCATCACGACCGGCACGTTAGCCTGTGCAGCATAAGCCTGCATGGTATAAATTGAATGTCCCGCAGACAGGCTGAATACTTTGGAACATGGCTGCAGGATGAAGTTTGCATAGGTTCCGGTAGCGGGGCGAACATACTTGGCTACGGTAGCGGAGGTATTGATACCTGTTGCAGAAGGGTTCGCTGTTACATCGTTGTATGTTCCGGTAGCATTTACCAGACTCAGGAAGCGGTTTGTATCAAAGTCATCCATGATATTGGAAGCTGCAAAATTATTGCATGGATTGACATCAAACTGAATATTATCGATGTAATAGGTTCCGTTGACCCCTTTATCGGTGGGATCAATGAAAATATCAAAGGATGTGAGGCTGGCATTTGAAACGACACTTGAAAGGTCAAAATAGATTTTAGACCACTGTCCGGCGTATACGACAAATGTACTGTCCTGCAGCACAGTTACCGGAGCGGTACTGGATCCGGTATTAACGTGGAGCTGTATATCAGCCCCGGCCAATGGTGAATATACCAGCATGCTGATGAACGGTTTTGCAGCAGGTACGGTAATTGAATTTCCGCATCCCATATACCTTACCCCGTCGGAGTACTGTGCCACAGCGGTGCTTTTCACAAATTTACCAACCAGTGCAGAAGTGTTTAATCCCGTAGGGAAAGGGTTAGCGACTTCTTCAGTATACTGGCTCACGGTATAAGCGAGCGACACGTTTCTGTGGCTGTCAAAGTCCTGCAGTACCTGTGAGGCAGGTAAATCGATGATACATGGAGCAGCAGCAAGCTGTATATTATCGACATAGTATGTAAGAGCACCGTTGGCAGCCTGGGGATCGATGAACAATTCGATGTAATCGAGTCCTGTTTTACCGATGGCCGCGTTGTGGTTGAAGTAAAGTATTTCCCACTGGTTTGTTTTTGTAGTGGTAACGGTAACACTGCTTGTTGCCGGATAAGTAGTGGTATTGGCCACATCAGCAGCAGTTTTAAGATTCATTGTTACCGGCACACCGGCTAGAGGGGAATAAACCATCACACTGACATCATACATGGCAGCGGTTAGGTTAACGCTTGAAGTACCGCTGCACAAAGCATACCGTACACCATTGTAAGTTCCGGTCGCGGGCCTTACGTATTTAGCGACATTGTAGCTGGGATTCACGTTATTAACGAGCGGATTCGCAAATTTTTCGGTCCATGCGGCATTGGTATAGGAAAGTACCGAATTACCGTAATTGGCATCAAAATCCTGGTAAACGTTATTGGTTGTTACCGCGGTAGCGCATGCGACAACAGTAGCAGTAAGGTTTACTTTGTAAGCAGGATTGGTCGGGTCATTTGAATTAATTGTAAAAGATCCAGTAAGAGTTCCAGCGGTTGTTGAAGTAGCCTGAATCCATACATAAGCGGTATCTGCTGTACCGTAATTAACGGTTGTCGGAACGGTATTAATTACAGAAAATCCTGTACCGGCAGCAGTAATGGAAGAAATGGTTAGCGCATTGTTACCTGAGTTAATGATAGCAAACCGCAATATATTGTTGGAACTGGTAGAAGAAGTTCCCATATTAAATGTACCGTTTGGTGCAATTGCTGTTACAGCCTGAGCGACACCAATAATAGGGGAAGTGGCCGTAGCGGTCCCTGTACCGTTCAGGGTAATAGTATATGGATTCTGCAGCGGATCATTGCTTGCAATGGTAATGGTTGCAGTTTTTAATCCCAAGCCCCCCGGAGTGAATTTGATGGAGAATGGAGTAGTTGCATTATTAGTTAACGAGGTGGCTGTGGGCTGTGTAATCGTGAATGCAGCTGCATTAGCACCTGAAATAGCAATAACAGGGCTACCGGAAAATGTCAGGGTGTTAAAGCCAAGATTCTGTAATGTAAAGGAAGTTGTCGCAGTACTGGTGGAAAGTACATTATTGAAATTGTAAGTACTGTTGTTCGGAACAGCAGTAGTTCCAGCCAGAACAGTCAGATTGGGATTGGAAGTTGTTCCGATCGGCCAGAAATTACCTGTCTGCATAAATAAAGAAATACAGCGCAATGTATTTCCGAAGTAACCGGAAAGGCTGACATTCTGAATAACATCCTGTGTACTGACCGTCTGTGTATACATCTGGTTCATTAAGGTCTGGTTAGCAGAGCCCATAACCCCGGCAGCAAAAGTAGATACGAATGTAGCGTTGTGAGCATTTCCGCTATAATTTCCACCTGTCTGATACAAAGGAGCAGACACATTAGCCGCCCCAACGCCATTGAGGAAGGAAGCAAGATTGGTACATATTGTTTTGGATCTGGTTTCGTTGTTCCAGATTACGTCTGTAGCCATTCTCCATGGGTTCCGGCAGGCATCGTATCCATATCCAAGGGTTACCTGTCCGTTAGGAGAACCGTTACAGGTATTGGCTACTCCATTATTGTCGCACCAGTCAGAAACCAGACCGGTTGTACCATTAACATTTGCATTAATAAGGTTGTACCCGCTGGTAACGGCATTTGTCCAGTTAGCATCGGCATTGAAGTTATTGAAAGCTTTGTAATAAGCAGGAGCCTGGTAACTAGGGTTGCGGCAGGTATTGGAATATCCCCATCCGTCTCCGTTGATTGCCTGGTAATTGGAAGAAGAGTTTACTTCAGTACTTTTGATTCTGGCAATCTGTGCAGTAGCTTCTGTTTTATAGTTAAAAGGAGAAGTAGCATTGGGCCATTGATTGTAAGCAACAAGCAAAGCATAAGCAGCATCCAGATCCGCATCGGTAGCACCATTGCTGCCGGTAGCCCCGGAACATCCTGCGATCCTCCAGTTCATAAGTCCGTTTCCGTCGGCATTAGCTTTGTAATAGGTCCAGAGTCCGTTGAACAGAGCCTGATCGCCAGCATAAGCTGCCAGGAGCATACCGTAACCGATTCCTTCGGAAACTGTAACGGTAGGATCATCAAATTCAACCCTGTATCCGGCACCGCAGGCTACTACATAGGAACTTTTCCAGGTATTGTAAGCATTGGCAGCATCCTGTGATTTGCCGTATGTACCTCCGGAAGGAAGGTTGGTTGGCATGATCCCATAGGCGTACTTTGGATTGGCTCCGAAAGGTACTACTGCACCGGAAGGTGTATTGATCTGGGCTGACAGTATGGTACTGTACAGGACACAGATCATAAACACGACGAGCTTTAGATTGTACTTCTTTATCATAAATTATTATTTATTATTAGGACTTATTTGCTGTTTGTTGTTACTATTTCGGTAGTAACCGGTTTACTAAAGTACAAAAAGAATACTTTAACTTAAAATTATTATAATATATACTTGAAAAATATATAAATACCTTTTAAGTGTTTATATATCAATAAATTGAATTTAACCTTTTTGTAACCTCGGAATTATTTTTTTAGTGCATTTATCACGAGCCGATTTATGAAAGAAAAAATGACATGCAATATTTCATTCTAAGAAATTAATTCTTTTAAAATCCAGGACTTTATAACTTTATTTGAAAATGAAAGAATGAAAAGTTAATCCAATGTTTTTTTTGATGGATCAGAAACCTTTTTATAGGCGATATCCATAGACGCATTAATTTGAAATCCAACCAGAAGCATTAATGTATTAACATACATCCATAAAAGAATACCAATTAACGCCCCTATAGAACCATAAACTTTATTATAA
>Ga0210388_10004515_pt1 | contig 10897 bp, 8 predicted proteins | sample IncBWC19OmetaG_FD_155485 | JGI IMG/M metagenome (GOLD analysis project Ga0210388, IMG submission 155485) | Forest soil microbial communities from Barre Woods Harvard Forest LTER site, Petersham, Massachusetts, United States - Inc-BW-C-19-O ...
TTACCGAACACACCGTTAAGAATTATCTGTTTCGCATTTTCGACAAATTAGGAGTCTCCAGCCGGGTGGAGGTGGTGCTATATGCTTTGGGCGGCGGCGCCCCGCTCCCGGCCAAGGCCTCGTCCACCGGTGGACGGTCTCGGTCCGTCGCCTTAGTTCCCCGCAAACCGCAGTGATGTCATTTCACCGCGATCCCAAGAACGATTACGTACCACTATCTCGTGAGGGATTTCCTACCGGGGCAATTGGAAGTTGAGGGTAATTCTCGTCTGCATCTCCGCGGGACGCCCACTCACCAAGCGAGGCTTGAAACGCCATTGTTTCACGGCAGCGGTCGCAGCCTGCTCCAGTAGTGGAGGCCCACTCACGGGCGTGACTTCTTGCACACTGCCATCCTGCCCAACATGGAGGTCCAGCACCACCATGCCTTGGACTTGCTGCTGCCGCGCCGCTTCCGGATAATCCGGTTCAACACGATGAAGCAGGCTGCCTTCCGCCTCCTCCGCCGACACCTGCAGAATTCCGACTGGCTCAACCGCGGCGGCGCGCTGCACTTCGGTTCCTCCCGCTCCGGTCGCCTCAACTCGTGCCGCAGCAGGATTCATGCGGAAAACTTCCTTTCCATTCTCATAAACCAACAAGCTGCCTAGCGGAGGCGATGCATCCCTGGTGCGAGACGCGCCCCCGGCCGGACCAGCGCTTGCACTTGTCGAACCTGGGCTCGACTTGCTTCCAGGCGATTGGGTTCCGGAACTAGAAATAGAGGAAGTCGCACTTCCCGCGGGACCGGCGGACTGACTCGCGGCACCCATTAAAGGATTGGAAACCGCGGTCGGCGGACGCACCCGCCCGGTCGCTCTCCGCCCACTGAAGCGCTGAGCAACCAGCACCGTCAACAATACGGCATACGCCAAAACCGCTGCGCTCAGCGCCAACGTCATCAGATCCATCTTTCGACCGGGGGCAGTCTCGCTCGCTGGCTGGACCAGCGGCGGTCGATCCAGCGCAACTTGATTCCCCTCAGACTTCTCGTTGGAAATCGCGGCAGAAGAGGCCTCGGCACCCGAGGTGGCAGCCGCTACGAAACTCTCCATCACTGGCGCCGTTCCTCGAGAAGGTTCCGAACCTGCAGACATCGGCTCAGACGCTCGTTCGATATTCTTGAGCACGCGTTGCGACAGCGCTTCCAGCGTACGCTCGTCGCGCTCTCCGAAGGCTGACGGCCACATGGAAAATACCTCGAAGACACCGGCCAACTCACCTTTATGCAGCAGGGGGAGAACGATCACCGAGCGCACTCCGAGAATCCGGCAAGCCTCGACATCGGCGCGCAGGTCAGTCTGCGCATCGTCGCAGCGTTGCACGGTCCGCGTCTTCACGCACGCCCCCGACAACCCCGATTCGGTGTTGAGCCGCGCTCCTAATTGCGGAGCACTGCTGCCCGCGCTGGCCCGGCAAACCCATTCGCCATCGCGCTCCAGCACCAGCGCGGCGCCGTTAGCCCGTGTCGCCAGGCAAGCCTGTTGCACGATCTCGTTCAACACAATCTCCAGCGCCAGGTCCGTCGAGAGTTCCGGCGATACCCGGCCGCCCCCGTGCGCGGCAAACTTCGCTGCCAGTTCCGCCAGATCCGATCCCGCCGACATCTCTCGCGCAACCGAAACCGCGCCATTCTCAACGGGACTCTTCCCCCCCGACGAAGCTGGCTTCGCGGGATCCGAACCGAATATTGGATTGTGCGCCATGCGCGAGGAAGAGCTAATGAAAAATCTGCTTCTGTAGCGGAGTTTCGCCCGAAACCACGGGGTTGTCAATACGCATTCAAACACTCATCTTCCCCACCGGAAGTTTTTCCACAAGCTTCAGAATCTCGAATGGATTCTGACATTCAGGTCGCAGGTCGCGAGCGGCTTTCCGTTGCCCAACGTTCCCAAAATGGCATCGGCGATGCCGTCATCCGGTCCCAAAATGACAAAAAATGTCAATCGGACTTTTGTCCCGAGTCCTTTCTTTCCTTCCCCTTCGTTCGAGAGAATGTTAGAATTGGGCAATCTTGGGGTAAGTGAGAATGCTTCTCCGAGTCAGATTCGGTAACTTCCTCCCCGTGGCTTCTCTTTGAAAACACCACAAAACAAGGCTGTTCCAAGGCCATTCATCCAGGGAGTTTGAGATATGCGGATCGCTGTCGTGGGTTCCGGATACGTAGGATTAGTTGCTGGCGCTTGCTTCGCGGACCTCGGTCATGACGTCATTCTCGTCGACAACGACGAACGCAAATTATCCGCCCTCACCAACGGACAAGTTCCGATCCACGAGAACTTTCTTCCCGAACTTCTAAGCCGTCACCGTGGGCAGCGCCTTACTTTCTCCGACGATCTGCAGGAAGCTGTACGCTCCAGTTCCGTCATCTTCGTCGCTGTGGGCACTCCGCCGACCGAGCGCGGCGAAGCGGATCTGTCATACGTCGAATCGGTTGCTCGTGAAATCACCGGCGCCATCAACGGATACAAAGTGATCGTCGAGAAGAGCACGGTCCCGGTCTATACCAGCGAGTGGGTTCGCAAGATTATTTTGCGCAACGGCGCCGACCCCGAATCCTTCGACGTCGCTTCCAACCCCGAATTCCTGCGCGAAGGTACCGCCGTCACCGACTTTCTTTTTCCCGACCGCATCGTCATCGGCTGCGACACCGAGCCCGCCGCCGAAGTCCTCCGCCAGGTCTACGAACCCCTCACCAGCGGCAGCTATTACGATCGCCCTGATGCTATCCCACAACCCGATCGCGCCTCGATTCCCGCTCCCATCATTGTGACTAGCACCAAGAGTGCCGAGCTTATTAAGCACGCTTCAAACGCATTTCTCGCCATGAAGATTTCGTTCATTAACGCGGTCGCGTCCATCTGCGAATCCGTGGGTGCCAACGTGAATCAGGTCTGCCACGGCATCGGCACCGACTCCCGCATCGGCCCCCGCTTCCTGAATCCCGGAATCGGCTACGGTGGTTCCTGCTTCCCCAAAGATGTGATGGCGTTTCGCGCCGTCGCCCGCGAGTGTGGCTACGACTTCCGTCTGCTCGATGAAGTCATGCGCATTAACGAAGACCAGCGCGAGCGCTTCCTCCGCAAAGTGCGCAGCGCTCTGTGGACCCTCCGCGGCAAGCACCTCGGTGTACTCGGCCTCGCCTTCAAGGGAGGCACGGACGACATTCGCGAATCGCCCGCACTTTTTCTGGTGCAGGCTCTGCTGCAAGAAGGCTGCAAGGTCACGGCCTACGATCCGGCTGCGATGGAACGCACGCAGGAAGCGATCAGTTCTAATCTTAAATACGCTGGCTCGGCCTACGAAGCGGCCAGCGGCGCTGATGCTCTGCTGATCCTTACCGAGTGGGAAGAGTTTGCCAATCTCGATCTCAACCGCCTCAATCAGGAACTCAAGTATCCCATCGTGATCGACGGCCGTAACCTTTACGATCCCGAAGTGATGGCGGCACACGGCTTCACTTATTACAGCGTGGGACGCGCCGCCTCTCATCCCGACGGCGTGCCCACTGCCACCCTGAAAAACGGTAAAATGCAGAACGGCGCCTCGAAAGCATGAGCCCCCAACGCGCCCTGGTAACCGGCGGTGCCGGTTTTCTGGGATCCCATCTCTGTGATGCCCTGCTCGGCGAAGGCTGGAGCGTGGTTGTAGTCGACAACCTGCTCACCGGCCGCCGCGCCAACCTCGACCATCTCAAGAATGATTCCCGCTTCGATTTCGTGGAGCAGGACATTTGCGAACCCTTCGACGTTGGCAAGGTCGATTACGTTTTCCACTTCGCCAGCCCCGCCAGCCCGGTCGACTACACCCTCCATGGAATTCCCACGCTGAAAGTGGGATCGCTCGGAACTTTCCACGCGCTCGACGTCGCCTTCAAATACGGCGCGAAGTACCTCGTCTCGTCCACTTCAGAGTGTTACGGCGATCCGCTCGAGCATCCTCAAAAAGAAACCTACTGGGGCAACGTGAATTCCATCGGCCCGCGCTCGGTCTACGACGAAGCCAAGCGCTTCACCGAAGCCGTCACCATGGCCTATCACCGCTATCACAAGGTAGACACGCGCATCGTGCGCATCTTCAACACCTACGGCCCCCGCCTGCAATTGAATGACGGCCGCGTGGTGTCGAATTTCATGAAGCAGGCCCTGCGCGGCGAAGACCTCACCGTCTACGGCGATGGCAGCCAGACTCGCAGCTTCTGCTACGTCAGCGACGAAATCGACGGCTTCATCCGTCTATCAAAATCCTCGGAGCATCTGCCGGTAAACATCGGCAATCCAAACGAGTTCACGATTCTCGAATGCGCGCAGCATGTAATAAAAGTGACGGGATCGAAAAGCAAGATCGCCTACGAACCCTTGCCGCAAGATGATCCCAAACAGCGCCGTCCCGACATCACAAAAGCCAGGCAGTTGCTGGGGTGGGAACCAAAGATTCAGTTAGAAGCGGGACTAAGAATGTCACTGGATTATTTCCGCAAGGCCGTAACCGAAGAAACCGCAGCAGCGAAGTAGTCAACATAGACAACTTGAATTAAACCTCTGTCATTCCAAACCGGGCCGAAGGCCAGGTGAGAGCCTGCCCTGAGCGAAGCCGAAGGGAACCTGCTGTTGACTTTCCCGGCCAGATCACCGCGACGGTGCTACAATCCCGCCCCACGGTTAGTCAGCCATGAATGAAGCCTTCTCACATCCACCAGAGCAGGCAAGCCCGCGCTTCGATCCGGTTGCAACCATCGCAGTGGCGCAATTGCTTGGCACGTCACTCTGGTTCAGCGCGAATAGTGCCGCAGACGATCTGCGCCGAGCCTGGGGTGCGAGCGTTTCCGACATCGGAATTCTCACCAGCGCAGTTCAGTTGGGCTTCATTCTCGGTACGCTGGTTTTTGCGCTCAGCGGATTGGCAGACCGATTTCCCGCGAGCAGAATCTTCTCGGTTTGCGCTCTTCTGGGCGCAGCCTTCAATGCCTGCTTCGCGTGGCTGTCGACCGGCATTGCGAGCGGCGCCGCGTTCCGGTTTGCGGTCGGTATTTGCCTCGCAGGAATTTACCCCATCGGCATGAAGTTGATCGTGAGCTGGGTCCCCGAGCGGACCGGTTCCGCCCTCGCCTATCTCGTTGCCATGCTCACTCTCGGGACTGCCCTTCCTCATGCCCTGCGGCTGATTGGAGCCGCATGGAAATGGCAGTACGTCATCGGAACTTCCTCCGTTCTCGCCGTTCTGGCGGCCCTGCTGATCGGTGTCCTCGGTGACGGCCCTCACCTTGCGCTTCGCAAAGCCGTGCCAGGTACCCAGATGGGAGCGGTTTTTGGAGCATTCGCATCCCGCGACTTTCGTGCAGCCGCTCTTGGCTATTTCGGCCACATGTGGGAGGTCTACGCATTCTGGACCATCGTTCCCTTGCTCATCGTCCGTACGTCACTCAACGTGAACCTGCACAACTTCAAAGTTTCTGCACTCGCCTTCGCCATCATCTCTGCCGGTGCGCTGGGAAGCATTGCGGGTGGTCTCTTCAGCCGCAAGGTGGGCAGCGCACGCGTGGCGGCGGTATCACTTTCACTTTCCGGGCTGTGTTGTTTTATCTTCGCCCTTGCTTGGCGGGTATTCTCTCCAGTGGCGCTTCTGGCACTGCTCCTCGTCTGGGGGGCCGCGGTGGTCGCCGACTCGCCGCAGTTCTCCGCCCTGTCGGCTCGGGCTTGTCCTCCCACTCTGGTGGGCGCCGCATTGGCGATTCAGATATCTATCGGCTTCGCCATCACCATCGTTTCTATCGCGATCGTCACCGGCCTCTTCAATCGCTTAGGGGCGGAGGTTGCTTGGGTGCTTTTGCCCGGTCCGCTGCTCGGACTTCTTGGCTTCTATCCACAGTGGGCACGGACCTTCACTCCCTCACGATGACCTCGGTCGTACACAGCCCCATCTGACGTCTGACCTCGGTTCGCATCTCGATTCACCCACCGCAATGTGCCTTTCCTCGGAACGTGATAAATTGTCATTCGCAATTAAAGAAGGAAATCCATTCTGTTTCCACCTTCGGAGAACCCTCGATGCGAACGCTCGTCTTCAGAACTGTCATAGTGAGGATCGTGGCCCTAACCATCGCCACCGTCGCGCTGCCGCTTAGCTTCGTTCACGCCCAGGCAAAAGACGAAACCTCAACCGTCAAGGTTGAAGCCACTAAGACCGATACGGCGCACCCCGAACAATTCAAAGCGGAGCAACAAGCCAGCAAGGGCTCGGTCACGATCGGTGGAAGTGTCATCAATTACGACGCATATGCCGGCACGCTCGTCGTGCATCCCAAGGACTGGGACGACGTCCCGCAGAACGCCGATCCCGATCCCAAGAACAGGGGTCCGGAAGCCAGCATGTTCTACGTTGCCTACTTCAAGGCAGAGAACAAAGGCGCTCCGCGTCCGGTCACATTTCTCTATAACGGCGGTCCGGGTTCTTCGACCGTGTGGCTTCACATGGGAGCATTCGGACCGAGGCGTGTCGTCACCGCCGATGATACCCACACCCCGGCAGCGCCCTATTCGGTTGTCAACAATGATTACAGCCTGCTCGACGTAACCGATCTGGTGTTTGTCGATGCGCCCGGAACCGGCTTCAGCCGCCTCAGCGGGAAAGATCGGGAGAAAGCCTTCTACGGTGTCGACCAGGATGCGCAGGCCTTCGCCGATTTCATCTCGCAGTTCCTGGCGAAGTATGGACGCTGGAATTCCCCGAAATATCTGTTCGGCGAAAGCTACGGCACCACGCGTTCCGCCGTTCTAGCCAATATCCTTGAGACGGAACGCGACGTCGACTTCAACGGTGTGATCCTGCTATCCCAAATCCTGAACTTCTCACTCGATTCGGACTTCCCTAACTTCAATCCCGGCGTCGATATAGCCTATCAGCTCAATCTCCCCACCTACGCCGCCTCTGCGTGGTATCACCACAAACTGCCGGATCAGCACCCCGACCTTTCATCTCTGCTAACCGAGGTCGAACACTTCGCCATGAACGAGTATGCGCTCGCTCTTGGAGCCGGCTCTTCCCTTCCTGCGGACCAGCGCCACGCCATCGCCGCCAAGCTTCATGAATACACCGGCCTTCCCGTTGCCTATATCGAGAAAGCGGACCTACGCATTAACGGCGGAGAATTCGAGAAGAATCTGCAGGACGACAGCAACTTGACCACCGGTCGGCTCGACACCCGCTTCTCTGGGCCTACGTTTGATCCGCTCAGCAAAGAAGCCGACTACGATCCGCAATCGGCCGCAATCTCATCAGCCTACGTTTCCGCATTCAACGACTACGTGCGAAAAGAACTGAAGTTCGGTGAGAACCGGGAATACAAGCCCGAAACGGATGTCTTCAGATGGTGGAGTTTCGCGCATAAGGCTCCCGGACTTGGTTTCGCCTTTCCCGGGGCAACGAATGTGATGCTCGACCTCGCCGTCGCCATGAAGTACAACCCGCAGCTCAAAGTCCTTTTGAACGCCGGCTATTTTGATCTCGCAACCCCGTTCTATCAGGGCGTTTACGAAATGCAACACTTACCGATTCCGCCCGACTTACAGAAGAATATCGAACTTAAATTTTACGAATCCGGCCATATGGTCTACGCCCACGAGGCCTCTCTGAAAGCAATCCACGATAACGTGGCAGCTTTCATCCTCAAAAGCTATAACGCTAAGACGAAGTGAGTAAGCAGTCGAAAGAACCTGCAACGAAGGGAAAAGAACTGAGAACTGAGAACTGAGAACTGAGGACTGCCTCTACGAGCTTTCGGTCGTAGTCGCCACAAAGTCAATCAGCTGCTGTACTCCGTGGCGTTCGTCCCTGGTGTTCAGCTTGAACGAAATTCCCATCCCGTAGCCGGGATGCGAAGCCTTCACTTCACCGCTCACACGCAACTTCATATCCTGCGTGCGCACCGTGATCTCCACCGGAGTGTCGGCCGGAAAAGCCAGCGGCATTTCGAGGTAGCATCCACCGGGACTCAGGTCGCTCAGGTGGCAGTAATTCCGCACCGAGCTTCCTCTTTGGTAAACTTCCGCGCCCAGACGGCAGGCATATCGGGTCTGCCCGCGGCGATTATCCGGCTTGGCACGCAGTTGAGCGCCGGCTTCCCCGTCGCGGCCTTTCGCCTCGTGCCTCTCGGCCTGCCGGTCGGCCCGGGCGGAATCGCCACTCGGCCGCGCAGACGGTTCCACGCCCACTTCCTCCGAAACCTGCTCTTGCGTTGGCGCTTCGGCCACGTTCATATTCAACCACTCATGCAAAACTCGCCGCGAACCTTGCGGCACATCCACAAACTGGATTCCCGCGCGCCCGTTCCAATCCTGCCAAACCACCTGCCCCGAGAGCCGCACGTTCGCCAGCTGGCCGGGCAATTGAAACTGAAAATAAACCTTGCAGGTCGGCGGCAACTTTTTCCCGAAGTTCACTCCCATGCCATCTTCCGCCAGGTTTACCAGTGTCGCTTTCGCCCGTTCCACTCCGGCGTAATCGATCGTCGCATGCGTATGCACGGCGGCCCGCACCTTGCGGCGTTTGTCCCGGTGCAACACGGTTTGAGCTGCTCGCAGCGTGCTCAACGCCCGCTCGTGCGACACCGGCTTGTACAGTACGAAGTTCACTCCCAGGGAAAACATCTCTCGGATGCTCTCCTGTCCCGCCACCACCACCACTGTCAGCGTCGCATCGTTGAGCCGCGAGGACTTGCTCTCGTGCAATAACGCCACCACACCCGCCTGCGTTTCGCAGTCAAGAATGATCAAGTCATACCGTTCCTGCGCCAGCCTCACCGCCGCACGCACCGGGTCGGCACACAGTTCCACGTGAATGCCGAGTTCTTCCAGCACCTGCCGCAGCACTTCCACGGCTGCTTTGTCCGCGCAGACTAAGAGCGATGAGAGAGTCATACCTTCATGCATCCTAGGATCACCCCAGTTCTTCCGACAAGTTACCGCAGTCATCCCCAGCACCCCCGTCTTCCAAAGATCCTCGCCTAACTCCCGTGCCCTCAACCCCAGTGACCTCAGTCACCACCGCGATTACAAAAGACCAATAGTCCTCCGTTGCACCGTGGTGCTTTGACGCCATCATCCCACCTTCCTAGGATGAAGACTGCCCCACCGTATGCAGGGCCGGTTGGCCTGCTCCCCGAACGGTCGCAGGTTTTCTCTGTCCGGTCGGGCTCTTGGAAACCTGGGTAATTGAGGTTGTTAATTGACAGCACCAGACGTTACGAGGATCGCAACCGGTAAGGAACTTATGCCATCGCGAAAAAATAACGGGTTCTCGCTGCTCGAACTGATGATCACCGTCAGTCTCGCCCTGGTTATGGTTGGGGTCACGTTCATCTACCTGAAGCCCCAGCTCAATCAGAGCCACATGAACTCGGCGTACGACACAACTCTGATGGCGCTGCGCAACACTCGTAACCTGGCCATCACCCAGAGTCATGAGTACTACGTGAATTTCAACCCGGCTGGGTTTCCCGCTGGCACAATTCAAGTCGAGTACCAGCCGCCTCTCGTGGTTGGCGCCCTGGCTGCCCCGCCAATTCAGCAGGTCAACACCTACACGATTCCGGGGGATGTCACTTTTAACGTGCAGGCGGGATTTCCCGCCGCTACGCCGGATGGCTTTGGCGCTGGCCTCACAGCGATTGACTTCGAATCCACGCCCGGCGTCCCTTTGAATTACGTCGTCTTCTTTCCCGACGGCTCCGCGCAAGACAGCCTCGGCAACTACAGCAGCGGCGTCGTCTACCTGACTCGGGTGGGCGACAGTATCTACGCCTCGCGGGCGGTCAGCGTCTGGGGCGCCACCGGCAGAATCCGCGGATGGAGGCTTAATCAGGTGGCAGGCGTCGCGGAATGGGTGCAACAATGACACAAACATACAGATCCCAACGGAAGAATCAGACTCAGAGCGGTTTCACGCTGATTGAAGTCATGATCGCCATTGCGGTCATGACGATCGGCATCCTCGCCGTGATGGCGAGCTTCGCCACTGCGATTGCCGCCACAGCCTCGGCGCAGGAAGATCTCATTGCCCGCCACAAGGCGCTGGATGCGATGGAAAGCATCTACACCGCCCGCAACAGCCAGCAGCTTCCTTTCGCATCCATCAACAACGTCGCTGCCGGCGGAATCTTCTTGCCGGGGGCTCTTCCTCTGAAGTGCGCCGGGCCCGATGGCATCGTCGGCACTGCCGACGACACCAACTGCACAGCTCCTGACACCGGCGTGGCCTGCCCAGGCGGAGTGGAATGCATGGTCCTGCCCGGCCCCGATGGCATTCTCGGCACCTTCGACGACCTCCCGCAGAGCCTTAGCAACTTCACGCGCAGCATCACCTTCAATCCCGTGACGCTGCCTAGCGGCAACATCAACGCCAATCTTATCGCCGTCACCATCACCGTTACCTACATTAAACCCGGCTGGCCCGCCCGCACCTATACCGTGAATGGGCTGATCTCCAGCTACCACTAAGCCGGACTAAAACCATGAAGATACCCATCTCAAAATCGCAACGTGGCTTCAGCCTTCTGGAATTGATGGTCGCCTCTGCCGTCGGCTTGATCGCCGTAATGGCTATGACCCAACTGTTCAATATGGGTATGAATGCCACTTTCACCGTGACCCAGCGCGCTGAGACCCAGGAGAATATGCGCGCGGCCATTGAGTTGATGACCAAGGACATCGGCATGGCCGGCGCCGGCTTGCCCTCGGGCGGTCTGCAGCTCGCCAACGCCGGTGGTGCCACCAAGGTCGCCTGCAACCAGGGCGGCACTTGCTATGTCCCCGCCGACACTTACCCGCTCAGTGGTGTGGGCGCTCAAAACTATATGTACGGA
>Ga0210388_10004517_pt1 | contig 10896 bp, 8 predicted proteins | sample IncBWC19OmetaG_FD_155485 | JGI IMG/M metagenome (GOLD analysis project Ga0210388, IMG submission 155485) | Forest soil microbial communities from Barre Woods Harvard Forest LTER site, Petersham, Massachusetts, United States - Inc-BW-C-19-O ...
GCTCCGGCGGTCACGCCGGTATTCGCTGAGAAGGCGGCACCGCTAACATTAGAACCGCCCGTGTCTCCTGCGCCTAGCAAACCGGCGTCCATGCCACGCATACCGGAAGTTGCAGCCAAGACTATTGCGACTCCAGCTGTCACGCCATTACTCGCTGAGAAGGCGGCACAGCTAACATTAGAAGCGCCTGTGGCTCCTGTGCCCAGCAAACCGGCGCCCGCGGCAACACGCGCATCGAAAGCGGCGGCACCGCGGACCGTGGCACCGCGCTGGGTGAACCCAAGGTGGGCGGGACCGCGTCCCGCGGTACATCGACCGGTGGCGTCGCGCCCTGCCGCACCGCGCCCGGTGGTACCGCGCCCGGTGGTGCGCCCGACGGCGCCAGGTCATGCAGTGCCGAACCTGGCCGCGCAGAGTAAGGCGACGCCGAGTCCGATAGTGCAGAGTCCGGTCGTGCAGAGTCCGGCAGCGTCAATTGCGGCGGCACCTGGTCCGATACCAAAGAGTCCCGTGGTGCCAGCTGCGCCCAGTCCGATGGCGCTGAGTCCGCTAACATCACCTGCAGCAGCGCCAAGTCCAGCGACGCCGAACGTCAATCCTTACCAGGCGAGACTCGCGTTTGCGCAGCTGCTTGCAGTCGCCGAGGTGCCTGCCGCGCGCCCTGTGAAACAGCTGAGCGAACCGTTGGTCGATCTCGAATCCACTCAAACCGTTCGCGCATTGACGGCGCCGGAACTTGAAGATGAGGACTCGCTACGCTGGTTCGTGATTCAGTTGGCGTTGGCCGACAATGCTTTCGATCCGGATACGGTGCCAAACCTCGATATTTTCGGCGAGTACCGCTTGTATTCCGTGGCGTGTGTGGATCAAGGCCACAATGTGCATGCCCTGCGCCTCGGGTTTTTCAGCGAAGAAATCGCAGCGGTGGCGGTGGCGAGCTACCTTTCCGCCCACTATGATAAGCCGACCATTCGACGAGTGAGCGTCGCCGAGCGCGAACGATTTGCGTCCCAGCGCGTCGAAGCCCGCAAGGACGTCGGCGAGACCGGCAAATACGCGGCCATCGAGATCACAGATGAACTGGTAGCGCGGCGTCGGCGTAGCACGGCGGCCACCACCAAGCCTGAGAAGTCGGGCACGAGCGCCGGACAGCAAAGTCCTTCTCCGAGATAGCGGCCCTAGCGGCCTTATCCCGCGATCCGACCCGAGCCATTGATCGTTCGAAAAACGAGTCTGTCACTGTGCCCGCAGTGATGGTATATGGACATCGATATGGCTGGCGATGAGGACGTTTATGGCGGGACCTCTGGCGGGGATACGAATCGTTGAGATGGCAGGCATCGGGCCGGGTCCGTTTGCAGGCATGATGCTGGCTGATCATGGTGCCGAGGTCATTCGAATCTGCAGGCCCGAGTCGCAGTGGAACCCGGCCGACATCTTGCTGCGTTCGCGTCAATCGATCGTATTGGACATCAAAAAACCGCAGGCGGCCGACGTCGCTCGCCGGGTGATTGCGAGCGCCGATGGCCTGATCGAAGGCTTTCGCCCCGGTGTGATGGAGCGCATGGGTTTAGGTCCGGACCGATTGCTCGCGGATACGCCGCGTCTCGTCTATGGGCGCATGACCGGCTGGGGACAGACGGGCAGCCTTTCGCGAGCTGCCGGTCACGACATCAATTATATCGCACTAGCCGGCGCCCTCGCCGCGTTCGGTCGGGCGGGTGAAAAACCGACGCCACCGATCAATATGGTCGGCGATTTTGGCGGCGGCGGAATGCTGCTTGCGTTCGGCATGGTCAGCGCCTTGTTGCATGCGAGCAAGACTGGCAAGGGTCAGGTGATCGATTGCGCCATGACGGAGGGAGCGGCACTTTTGATGAGCATGATCTGGGGCTTTTATGCCGCGGGGCATTGGAATGAACGCAGAGGGACGAACCTCTTGGATACAGGGGCGCACTTCTACGACACGTACGAAACCGCGGATGGCAAATTCATTGCAATAGGAGCGATCGAGCCGCAATTCTACCAAAAGTTATGTGAAGGATTGGGGATTACCGATGCCGATTTTAGCGCGCAGCATGACCACAGGCGCTGGATCGGTTTGAAAAGTAAAATGGCTGCGATCATCAAGCGCCGCACGCGCGATGAATGGTGCGGGTTGCTCGAGGGAACGGATGCATGCGTTGCACCGGTTCTGTCGATGTCCGAAGCGCCATTTCACAAACACAATGTCGAACGGCAGGCATTTCTGAACATTCAAGGGGTCACCCACCCAGCACCGGCGCCGCGTTACTCGTCGACGAAAACTCCAGAACCCGAAGCTCCAAGAAATCCAAGCGCAGACACGCTGCGCGTATTGCGGAGTGTGGGCTTTGGCGATGCTGAGATTGAAGAGCTTCGAACAAACGGCACGATTCTCACGGCCTAAGGCGACCCTGTCCGTCCGCTTTGTCCGCGGACAGTGTCCGCGTGCGTTCATCAGCGCGAATACCTAAACAATGTCATAGAAAATAGCAGGTTAACGCGTGCAAACGCCTGGCACGCCTTTTGCTCTTTCCCAGATGGAATCGCGTTCAAACCTCAGACTTTTTTCCGGGAGACGACCATGTCTACGCAAATATCATCGAAGCTCGCCGCACTCGCCCTTGCCCTGATGATGAACAGCTTGATCATCGGCGCGGTGGCTTACCTCTTCAACGGCCAGATTCAGCAGCGCTCAACCGTCGAATCGCTTGCCGGCACCAATGCGCCCGCGGCGCAGGAGGCGATAAGCCGGAGATCTTGAGAGGAATGAGTGCCGAGGATTTAACTTAACGCTCAATTAGTAGATGCCTGATGCCGCTCGCGCGTGCGTCGGTCGGCAAACGGTTGCGTGCGCGACAAAGCTGAGCGCGCTTGCGCGCGACGTCCGGCATCGGCGACTTCGTCGCCAGCCGCGGCAGCGGTGTCGGTGAACCTTTGCAGCTGCACAAGGGTGGGCTCGAGATTGGCGCTGCGTTGCTGGGACAAGCTCGCTGCATGCAACTCATGCAAAATCGAGGCCCTGCGCCGCTCCGCAGCGCCCTGATTGCGCCACGAGCGATATTCAGCCCCGAGGTAGGCGGCGGAAAGCGCAAAGCCGCTGACCACGATGCCGATAAACAGATCATCAAAACTCATAGCGAACATCCTTTCGCGGCACGCAAAAACACCTGGCGCTCATCCAAAGAAGGTTAGTCGATTGATTACCAGGCGCCGACCCAGACCAGCAACGATATCTTACTGGTGGCTGCCCGATTTGGTACATCTCCCTTTAGGTACCCCCGCGACCAATGGACTGCGCGGCTTCTTGGCCGTAAAATGATCAACCCCCTGGGGCTCCGCCCATCCTGCGCATCGCGATCAAAGTATCCGAGCTCGGCGCATTTTCAATTAACATGCACCGCAGGAGAACGACTCATGCGTAGAATTTTATTGATGGCTGCGGCGATTGCCGCGGGCTTGCTCAGTCTGCAAACGTTGGCACAGATGCAACCCGGCGAAGCTAAGTTTCGCGACCTGTACAAAGAACTCATTGAAACCAATACGGCGCTTTCCGCTGGCGATTGCACGCTGGCCGCGGAACGCATGGCGGCGCGGCTCAAAGCGGCGGGAATGGCTCCAGGCAATGTGCAGATTTTTACGGCACCGGACCACCCGAAAGAAGGCGGTTTGGTTGCCGTCTACCCGGGTAAGGATCCGAAACTCAAGGCGATTTTATTGCTGGCGCACATCGATGTCGTGGAGGCAAAACGCGAGGACTGGACTCGGGATCCATTTACGCTGGTGGAGGAAAACGGCTCGTTCTACGCTCGCGGCGCAATTGACGACAAGGCAGAAGCCACGATTTGGACCGATACCCTGGTTCGTTTCAGCGAGGAGAAGTACCGGCCGCGGCGCACGGTAAAGCTGGCGCTCACCTGTGGCGAGGAAACCGCCGGCGCTTTCAACGGCGCACAATGGCTTTCGGAGAATCGGCGCGACATCATCGACGCCGCATTTGCCATCAACGAGGGCGCGATTGGCGAGCTCGATGCCAACGGGCGCCGTGTCGCTCTGGAGATCCAGGCAGGCGAGAAGACGCCGCAGAATTATCGGCTCGAAGTTACGAATCCAGGCGGCCATAGTTCGCGGCCCTTGAAGGATAATGCCATCTACCGGCTAGCGGCGGCGCTGACTCGCATCGAGGCGTACGAGTTTCCCGCACAGTTTACCGATGCCAGCAAAGCCTATTTCTCGGGAATGGCGCCTATTCAAGCGGCCAAGGGCGACAAGACCATCGCCGATGCAATGAACGCGCTCGTCAGGGATCCGAACGACAGCCGCGCAATTGCACTCGTGTCCGCCAAGGATCCGAGCTGGAACGCTACCTTGAGGACCACTTGTGTCGCGACCATGCTGGAAGCCGGGCACGCGACCAACGCGCTTCCGCAGCGCGCGCGTGCCAATATCAATTGCCGAATCTTTCCAGGCGTGCCGCAAGAATCCGTGCGGCGCCAATTGGAGGTGCTCGTCGCGGATCCGGCGGTGAAAGTAACTACGCTCGAAACGCGCGGGCCCACATCCCCGCCCCCGCCGCTCACACCCCAGATACTGGGCCCGGTGCAGAAACTGAGCGCCACGTTTTACCCTGGGGTTCCCGTTCTGCCGATTTTGCAGGCGGGCGGCACGGACGGTGTGTTTTTGACCGCCGTGGGCATCCCCACTTATGGTATTGAGCCCATATTCGTCGGGCCCGACTTGGGACACATTCACGGGCTCAACGAGTACGTCAGCGTGAAGTCCCTGCTCGACGGGCGCAATTTTCTCTACCTCCTTGTCAAGGCCTACGCAGACCAAACCTAGAGCGTCCTCGTCTTAGTTTTCGACGCGCAACCTAGCGACTTGCGCGGCCGTTATCCGGGATGGCGTCGCGCCGTAGCGCGCAGTGACGAAGTTCGCGACGCTGGCAATTTCGGCGTCGGAATACGTACTGCCGAATGCCGGCATGTTGTCAGCGTCAACGGCGGTATGCCGCTGCGCGCCGCCGATGATGATTTGCGCCACATTGTTGGCAGTCGGATCATTGACATCGAGCGTGCCGATCAGCGTTGCCCAGGGTAGATCTGACGCCACTCCAGTCCAGCCGTGGCAACCGGCGCAAGCGCCTTCATAAACTTCCTTGCCGCGTGAATCCCCAATTACGACGCGGTTGTCGGCGCCGGAATCGGCAGCAGCCGTGAGTTTGGGCTGCGGAAGATCGGCAGCGGCGGCATTCGATACCGACCGCAAATAAATCACCATGGCAGTAATGTCGCTCGGCTTCAGGTAACTATAGCTTGCATCGACCGCTTCGCCCATGGGACCCGCGGCAGTGCCGCGTCCGTCGGCATGACCGGTCGCGAGATATTTCGAAAGATCTGCATCGCTCCAGGCCCCAACTCCGCCACTACGATCGGGCGTGATGTTGTAGGCGCGCCAACCGGCTTGCACGGTACCGGCGAATTTCCGCCGATTGTTCAACGCGAAGAAAATGTTTCGCGGCGTGTGGCACTCCCCGCAGTGTTCCATCGCTTCGACCAGGTAGGCGCCTCGATTCCATTCGGGACTGCGATCGATGTTTGGTTCATAGCGTGTGTCGGGGTTGAATAGAGCCGACCAGATGCCTACCAGAGCGCGTTGATTGAAAGGAAAGGCGAGGGTGTTTTGCGGCGCAGGTGCGTGTACGGGCTTGAGCGAGAATAGGTATGCCTTGATGGCCAGAGCGTCCGCATCAGCCATGTAGGTGTAGCTGGCATAGGGCATTGCGGGATATAGCTTGGAATTGCCGCGGCCGATCCCTTTATGCACCGCGGCCAGGAAATCCGCATCCGAATAGTTGCCGATTCCCGTTTCCGCATCGGGAGTGATATTGGTCGAGTACAAGGTACCGAACGGCAGCACAAAGGCGCGCCCTCCGGTGAATGGCTGACCATCCTTGGCCGTGTGGCACACCATGCAATCCGCGGCGCGCGTCAAATATTCGCCGCGCTCGACGAGCGGCGCGGATTTAAGTTCTGCGGGTACCCCGGTGGGATCCGTTGCCTTGTAATCGGTCAGCGCCACGCGCTTGCCGCCCGCAAAGTCCGTCGCATGCGGTCCAAATATTAGAAACGCCGATACGACGATTGCCGCTCCCACAATCAACGCCAGGATCCACATAACGGCCGGTGCGCCGCGCCCGCTTTCGGCGGCAAGTTTCATGCGTCTCCGGTTTTTGGAAACGGCAGCACGTGCATGCGCCTGCCGGTGGCGGCGAATATGGCATTGGCGACGGCCGGCCCGACCGGCGCCACGCCGGGCTCTCCCACACCGGTCGGCGCCTCGGTCGATGGCATGATGTGCACTTCAACTTTGGGCATTTCATTCATACGCAACACGCGATAGCTATTGAAGTTGTCCTGCTCGATACGTCCGTCCTTCAAAGTGATCGCTCCAAATCGCACGGCTCCCAACCCAAAGCCGATGCCGCCTTCCATTTGCGCGGCAATGATGTCGGGGTTGATCGCCGTGCCGCAATCGACCGCACACACCACACGGTCGACTTTGACGTGTCCGTCCTTGTCGACACTCACTTCGGCCACTTGCGCGACATAGGTCTTGAATGCCTCGGCAACGGCGATGCCGCGGCCCCGACCCGCCGGCAGGGGAGCGCTGCTCCAGCCCGCCTTCTCGGCGGCGAGCTCGAGCACGCCTTTCAATCGCGGATGGTGATCCAGCAGTTTCCGCCGGAATGTGAATCCGTCCGCGCCAGCGGCATGCGCCACCTCGTCGATGAAGGCTTCGACGGCAAAGGTGGTATGCGAACTGCCCACCACGCGCCACCACAGGACCGGCACGCCGGTCCTGGTTGTCGCCAGATTGACCGCAATATTGGGTATTGCGTAAGCGATATTTGCGGCGCCTTCGACCGATGTCCCGTCGATGCCATCCTTGATCATCGCGGCAAACATGGTGTCGGCCATGATGGACTGTCCCACGATGACATGCCGCCAGGCGGTGAGCTGGCCTTGCGCATTGAGACCCGCTTCGAGCTTGTGAAAATACATGGGCCGGTACAGGCCGCCATGAATGTCATCCTCGCGGGTCCACTGCAGCTTGATTGGTGTGCCGTCGGCGCCGTAGGCTTTGGCAATCGATACCGCTTCCACAATGTAATCCGACCCCAAATTGGCGCGCCGACCAAAGCTGCCGCCGGCGTACAGCGTGTGAATACTGACTTGCTGTGGATCCAAACCCGCGGTGCGCGCAGCGTTCATTTGATCGACGGTTTGGAATTGATCGCCGGCCCAGATCTCGCAGCTGGTGGCGCTGAGCTTGACCACCGCGTCGAGCGGCTCCATCGGCGCGTGAGCAAGGTACGGGAATTCGTAGCTGGCCGTCACTTTTTGGGTCGCATCGCGCAGCGCCCGCTCGGCGTCGCCCTCCTTACGCGCGGCAAGCGACGGTTGGTCCGCGAGGCGCCGGTATTGTTCCATCAAATCGGCGGAACTGCGCTTCTCCGCCTTCGAGTCGTCCCAATCGATCCGCAGCGCGTCCCGTCCTTGCTTGGCCGCCCAAAAACTCTTCGCAACCACGGCAACACCGCGGGGCACCTGCAGCACCTTGACCACGCCTGGCACTGCGCTGGCTGCGGTCGCATCGAAGGATCGAACCGTCGCGCCGAACTGCGGCGGGCGCTTGAGCAGCGCCACCAGCATGCCTGGGAGCACCACGTCCAAAGTAAATTCGGCGGTACCGTCAGTCTTCGCTGCCGCATCGACGCGCGCTGCCTTGTGGCCGATCAGCTTGAAGTCCTTGGCATCTTTGAGCGTGACCTGGTCGGGCACGGGCAGTGTTGCCGCGGTCTTTACCAGCGAGCCGAAATTTGCCGCGCGGTTGGTTGCCGCGTGGGAGACGACGCCTTTCGAGACCGTCAGTTCGGAAGTCGGTACATGCCAGTCGCTCGCGGCGGCGGTAAGCAGCATCGCGCGCGCCTTGGCACCGGCCTCGCGCAGCTGATTCCAGGAGTTGGCCATGGCCGAGCTGCCGCCGGTTCCCTGTAGGGTGCCAAAAACGAGATTGGCGTAGCGCTTCGCATCGGCGGGAGCGCTTTCGACGCGTACCTGCGGCCAATCGGCATCGAGCTCTTCGGCAACGATCGTGGCAATGCCGGTGTAGGCGCCCTGGCCCATTTCGAGGTGCTTGGCGATCACCGTCACGCTGTTGTCCGCGCCGATGCGCAGGAAGGCGTTGGGCGCAAACGGCGCGCCGGATGCAAGCCCCGCTGCTGCGGTTGCGGCTGCGCGCCGCGTCGAAATGATCCAATCAAATCCGATCGTAAACGCCATGACGGATGCGCCACCGGCTCCTTTGAGAAAAGTGCGGCGCGACTCATGTGATCTACGGGTTAGGGTTGTCATGGGATTAAGACTTGAGGACTTGAGCAGCCGTATGAATTGCGGCACGGATACGAGAATAGGTGGCGCATCGGCAAATGTTACCGCTCATCGCGGCATCAATGTCAGCGTCGGTCGGCGCGGAAGTTCTTTCCAGGAGTGCCGTCGCCGACATCACTTGTCCCGATTGGCAGTAGCCGCATTGCGGGACTTGCAGTTCGATCCAAGCCGCTTGCACTGCCTTGGCCTGTTTGCTCTGCAGGCCTTCAATCGTCGTGACCTTGCGACCGGCCACCGACGACAGCGGCGTGACACAGGCACGTGTGGCTTTTCCGTCCAGGTGCACGGTGCACGCACCGCACAGCGCCATGCCGCAACCAAATTTCGTACCGTGCAGGCCAGCGACTTCGCGCAGCGCCCACAGCAGGGGCATCGTGGGATCGGCGTCCAAAGTGGCGGATTTGCCGTTGAGTAGGAAGGTGGTCGCCATGAGTGACTCCGCGGGTGGTTATCCGATTCTACAACCGGAACGCCCCCCAATGCCAAACGCGTTATCCAAACACCAATTTCACTCGAACACGATGCGCGGAAAGTAAAACGACACCGTCCAGTTCGGCAAGTCGACGATTTCGCTGATGCGAAGGTCGCCGCAGACGCTGCACAACATATAGGCATCGATCGCCTGCATCCCATGCTGGTGCATGAGCAGGTCGACCATCGAGCGCACGGACGCGCGCGAGGCCTGCATGAGATCCGGGCCGATGCCGGTCGCGACTTCGTAACCCTTGGCGTCCAAGTGCCGGGTGACAGGACCTGAGGTTTTGAAACGCGGAAACTTGAGCGGCATATTCTTGAATAAATCAAATTGCAGGGCCACGCGCATCGGGCTCTCGATGGCGGTGCCGCACACCTCACCGTCGCCCTGTGCCGCATGCGTATCTCCCACGGAAAACAGCGCGCCGGACACCTCGATCGGTAGAAACAGTTCGGTCCCCAGCGCGATATCTCGGACATCCATGTTGCCGCCGACGCGGCGCGGCGGCACGATGCTGTGCAAGCCGAGTTCTGCCGGCGCCACGCCGATGGTTCCGGTAAAGGGTTTCAATGGGACCTTGCCCCAAGACCCATACAACGCCGGCGCCAGATTGCCCGCGTCGTAGCGCCACAGATGCAGCGCCGGCTCAAGGAATTCATCGGCCAACAGACCAAACCCGGGAATGTTCGCCGTCCAACCAAAGCCCGACGGCACGAACGACAGCAGCGTAACCCTGAGTACATCGCCGGGCTCGGCTCCGTCGATATACACCGGACCGGTGACCGGATTGATCTTGTCGAAATCCATGCGAGTCACATCAGCGGCACTTGAGTTCTCGCGCAGCTGGCCACCCGAGGCATCCGCCACGTCGAATTCCAACGACTCTCCCGGCGCTATGCGTACCGCGGGAGCAAAACTGTTGTCCCAACCGAGATGCCGGTGATGGATGGTGTGTCGATGTGCTGGATGGGGATTCGAGGTCGACATGTTTCCACGCATTGTACGGGATAGACTGCGGAGGTTAAAAGGAGCCACCGCTTGTCGCTAGAAGAATTCGGCTACAAACAGCAATTGCACCGCGCGCTTACGACCAAGGACCTGATCGTCTTCGGGATGATTTTCATGGTGCCGATCGCGCCTTATTCCGTTTTCGGCTTCGTGTGGAACGATGCCAAGGGCATGGTGCCGCTGGCTTATCTGGTGGGCCTCATCGGCATGTTTTTTACCGCCTTGAGCTATGCGGCCATGTCGCGCGCATTTCCGCTGGCAGGGTCGGTCTACACCTACGCGCAGCGCGGCCTGCACGAGATCGCCGGCTTTTTCTCCGGTTGGCTCATTCTTCTTGACTACATCCTGGTGCCATCGCTGTTGTATCTGTTCAGTGCGGTGGCGCTGCGTCCAATATTTCCCGCGCTGCCGCCGTGGATTTGGCTGGTGGGATTTATTTCCTTCAACGCAGTGGTGAACCTGCTCGGCATACAGCTTTCCGCTCGCGTCAATCGCTATATGCTTGCCATGGAGTTGGTGATACTGGCGCTGTTCGTGATCCTGGGGTTGGCGGCCCTGTACGGCGGGGCAGGCGCCGGCAGGCTGACTTTGAAGCCGATTTACGACCCGCACGTGTTTTCATTGGCCACTGTGGCTGGAGCGACCTCGATTGCCGTGCTGTCGTTTCTCGGCTTCGACGGTATATCCACGCTCGCCGAAGAAAACCGCGGCGGCCAGAACGCGGTGGGCAGAGCCACAGTGTTGTCGTTGCTATTGGTCGGCGTGCTATTCATGCTGCAGACCTGGATTGCCACGGACTTGAGCGTGGGAATGCAATTTGCCTCTCCGGAGACGGCGTTCTACGAGATCGCGGAACGTGCCGGCGGCGCTGCGTTGAGCCTGGTCACGATCATGGCCGTCGTACTTGCCTCAGCCATCGCGAATGCCATGGCTGCTCAA
>Ga0210388_10004518_pt1 | contig 10889 bp, 9 predicted proteins | sample IncBWC19OmetaG_FD_155485 | JGI IMG/M metagenome (GOLD analysis project Ga0210388, IMG submission 155485) | Forest soil microbial communities from Barre Woods Harvard Forest LTER site, Petersham, Massachusetts, United States - Inc-BW-C-19-O ...
GTACGTATTTAAATCAGGTGCACTACCAACTGTGCTAAGCCGGCATCGGCGCGGCGGCATTATAAACCAGAAGCCTCACTTCGACGCCGCGGCCACCGGCGCGGAGGCGCTGCTCGCAGCTGCCGGGCAATCGCGGATTTCAAGATGCGCGCCGACGGCCGGCGGCAACAGGCCTTCGGTGGATACGCTCTGCTCGGGCGAGGTCAGGTGGATGTCGACCCAATAGGTTGCCTGGGGCTGGTGCTGTTCGGTGATCACGGGTGTCAGTCCCAGCGCCTTGACCTGCCGGGCGCGCCGCGCGGCGCCGCCTTGCTCATTGAAGAAGCCCACGGAAACGCGCCGCGGCTCCGTTGGGGTCGCGACCGGCATGACATGGGCATCGGCCAAACCGCTGCCCTGCAGCCGCTGCAGCAGGCGCGTGGCCGCGGCATCGGAGGGCACGTTATCCAGATACACCCAGTACGCGATCTGGTCCTGCCCCGGTTCATCGCGCTGGGTCGGCTTGAAGCCACGCGTCTGCAGCAACGCATTGGCGGCGGCGGCGAATACCAGATCGCTGAATGGTCCGACCGTCACGCAGTGCGCGGCGGCAACGGCGCCACGGGCTGGAATGGCGCCACTATTACCGGTGGCGTGATTCTCACCGGGATTGGCCGTTGCGGCCCCCGGGGCCGGCTCTTCCACGAGCATGAGTTTTGGCAGGTGACTGATATCGTGTGCCGCGGGCGCAGCGACCGGTCGATCGATCAGCAGCGCCCACGCGGCAAAGGCGAGGTTTGCAAAGATCAGACTGGTAATGAGGGTACGCAAACGTTCGCTCAATGAGATGGATGTCAATATTACTTGACCGGCAGACCGCAGCGTAACGCCAGGCCGCGCAACACCAGGTCCGGCACGCTCACATAGGAACAGTGCAGCAGCGGTTCGATCTGCACGGCAGCGCCTCCGGTCAGCAAGACCAGCGGGGTCCGCTGCAATACCCGCTGTGCCTCCGAGACGGCGCGATCGATCACGGCGGCCGCGGCATAGCGGGCGCCCTGCCCGATCGCCGCGCGCGTATCCAGCGCGAACATCCCCTTGCCAGGCGCCGCGCCGCTCGCACGCCGGGCGATGCCGGCCGTGTTCTTGAGCACGCTGCCCACCATGAGTTCCGGCCCGGGAATGATCGCCCCTCCCAGATGCACGCCCAGGGGATCGACCAGGTCGACGGTCATGGCCGTGCCCACATCAACCACGCAGGCGCCGCGCGCGCGGGCGATGTGGTAGGCCGCAATCACCGCCATGAAACGGTCGACGCCCAGCCGCCACGGCTCCTTGTAGCGGGTCGTGAGACCAGCGGCGTTGCGGGCGGAGGCGACGAACTCACAGGTGAGCCCGGTCTTGCGGCGGCAGGCGGCGGCCAGCAGCCGATTCAGCCGCACACTCGCCACGCTCGCGGCGACGACCCGGGTCACACCACGGGTCGCGAACAGCTGCCGCTCCAGGTCTCGCGCGGTGAGACCGGCATGCTCCATGGCCTTCTGCCGTCCGAGCTTCTCCCCGCGCATCACCGACCACTTGATGCGGGTATTGCCAATGTCCACCAGCAGCATACTCACCGGCCACCCCTCATGCTTCCGCTCTCACGCTGACGTCTCCGGAGACGAAGCGCACGACTGCTTTGGGCGTCTCGACCAGCAAGGCACCATCGATGTCGATGCCACGCGCGACGCCTCTCGTTGTCTCCTGCACCGTCGCCACACTCACGGCCCGGCCGCGCAGAGCATCGGCATGCTGCCACTCTTCCCGGAACGGCTTCAAACCCTCGTGCTCAAACACGATGAGCCCCCCTATCAGGCACTGTATCAGGCTTGTCACAATCTCATTGCGTTGCAGAGGCGAGACTCCCAGCGACCGTAGATCGCAGGCGTGGGTGCCGGTCGCAGTGATCTGGGTTCGTGCCGCCTCGTCCAGCGCGACATTGAGGCCCATGCCAATGACCACGTAGCTGGGACCGCCGGCTTCGGCACGCAGGTCGATCAGAATGCCGCCCAGCTTGCGTGCGTCGCACTGCAAGTCGTTCGGCCACTTCAGCTGCAGCGGCGTGCGGGCCTGCACCGCCGCGGGCAGGTGCTCACGCAGTGCCCGCAGGACCCACACGCCGACCGCCAGGCCCAGTGAGCCCACATCGCGCGGCATCTGCCCGAAGGTCCAGCCCACTGACAAACACAGTGTGCCGCCGGGCGTGGCCAGCCAGGTGCGGCCGCGGCGACCGCGACCGGCGGTCTGCACCTCGGTCAGCAACACATCGCACCGGCCCGGCGGCAGATCCGTGCGCGCGAGAAGCGTGGAATTGGTGGACTCCAGCTGCCAGGCCACCTCGACCCGCCGCAGCCGTGCGCGCGCCTGCGGCTCGACACCGGCGCAGATGGCCTGCGCACTCAGCGGCGCGGTCGGCACCGCCAGCCGGTAACCGCGGTTGCGCACGGCATGAATGCTGACGCCGTGTTTCTTCAGGATGCCGACCGCCTTCCAGATGGCGTTGCGGCTCACGCCCAGCTGCGTGGCCAGCTGCGCACCGGAGTGAAAACCGCCGGGCCCGAGCTTCTGGAACACCTGTGCGGGCAGTGGGAGAGTTTGATCGGTCACGCCGGCGAGAATACCTCAGCCAGCATGCATCTCACGCTGCCGCCACCCAAGCGCTCGATGGTGGGAATGGTGAGGGGCAGGAGCTGATCAGTGGCAGCGGTCAGGCGCGCCAGTGTGGCCGGCGGCAAAGTCCGTTGGGCTTGCGCCGACAGCACGTAGACCCGCTGGCCCTTGCCGTTGAGCAGTTCCAGCATATTGCCGGCGAAGGCCGCCACGGCGGTCTGGTCGATCGCGATGATGTCGCGCGACCCGGCAGCCAGGGCCGCCAGCACCCGCTCCCGATCCGCCGGCACGATCGCATCCGCGGCCACAACCGCGACCCGGGCGCCAATGCTCAGCATCACATTGGTGTGATAGAAGGGCACTCCCGCGCGGTCCACTGCATCAAAGATCACCGGCTCGTAACCCAGCTCAGCCGCCCAGCGCTGCACCAGCCACTCATCGGTGCGCGACGAACGACAGGCAAAGGCTACGCGGCCGACATGATCCAGCACCAGCGACCCGGTGCCTTCCAGGTACCGGCCTTGCGCCTCGAAGGGCGACAGGTCGACCAGGCGGCCGATGCGGTAGCCGCGGCGCTGCGCGACCTGCTCGAGGACTTCGTGGCGCCGCTCCAGGCGCCGGTTCGGGGCCATCATGGGATACAGCACCACACTGCCATCGCTGTGCCAGCTGACCCAGTTGTTGGGGAACACCGCATCGGGCTTCGGTGGCTGCGGCGTATCGGCCACCACCCACACCTGCACGGCGGCGCCGCGCAGCGCCGTGACGGCCGCATCGAATTCGGCGAGCGCGAGTTTGCCGGCATCGAGGACGCCTTCAGCGGCCTCCTGCATGCGGTTGCTGGCAGCGGTTTGCGAGTTGTAATCGAAGGCGGCGGGCCGGATCATCATCACTGCCGCAGCGCACTGTGTTGTCCGGATATCCATGACCGACCGCCTCCCGCTTGTCACCGCCACCCAGCGCGGATTGTATTGCCCGCCGGGCGATTTCTACATTGATCCGGCCAAACCGGTACAGACCGCCGTGGTGACGCACGCCCATGGCGATCACTTACGCGCAGGCAGTGCGCGCATCCTGCTGGCCGCGCCCGGCTTGGGCATCGCGCGCAAACGCCTCAACGACGCCCGCAATGTCGTCGCCATGGAGTATGGAGCGCCCTTCAACATCGGGCCCGTGAGGCTCTCACTGCATCCGGCGGGCCACATCCTGGGCTCGGCCCAGGTGCGCCTCGAGCATGACGGGGAGGTGTGGGTGGTCTCCGGTGACTACAAACGCCAGGCCGATCCGACTTGCGCACCGTTCGAGCCCTTGCAATGCGATGTATTCATCAGCGAGACGACCTTTGGGCAGCCGCACTTTGTCTGGCCCGACACGGCCGCCGTCGTCGGCAATATTGTGCGCTGGTGGCACATCAATCGCGAACGCGGTCGCAATTCGGTGCTGTTCTGCTATGCCCTGGGCAAGGCGCAGCGAGTGCTGGCCGAAATGCTGCGTCACACCGCTGAACCGGTTCATGTTCATGGCGAAATCGGCGCCCTCGTGGAGGTGTATCGGGCCGCCGGCATCGACATGGTGCCCACGCTACCCGTGACCGCGACTTCCGCCGCCGAACTGCGCGGCGCGCTGGTCATGGCAACGCCGACCATGAGCCGCTCCGCGTGGTTGCGGCGCCTGGGGGCAGGCACCCGCGCGTTCTGTTCCGGATGGATGTTGCTGGAGGGCGAAAGCCAGCGACGCGGCTACGACATGGGCTTCGTGGTGTCCGATCATGCGGACTGGCCGGCGCTGGTGAGCACCTGCCGGGACAGCGGTGCGAGGCGCATTTTGCTGATGCATGGGCGCACGGACCGCCTGGCGGCACACCTTGTGGAACTGGGTCTGGACGCGGCTCCGTTGGCACCGAACTGCTAGGATCCGGTCATGGATCAACGACCCGACTGGCGACACAGCGTCGGCCTCGCCGGTGGCCTTGGCGCGCTGCTGCTGGCAGCGGCAGTCGCCACCCCTGCGGCGATGGGCCAAGCGCCGGCCCGCAACGCGATCCCGCCCGGTCCGGCGGGCATTTTTGGGCAGGCAACTTATCCGGGTAAGCAGCGCCCACCCGGGGACCCCGCCGTCATCGCCCGCGGCCAGGCTCTGTTTGGCATCAACTGCAAGGCCTGCCACGGCGCGGACCTGCGCGGCGGCGATCTTGGCGGGCCGAACCTGCTGCGCTCCGCGCTCGTGCTGGGCGATCAAAGCGGCGAGGCCATCATCCCCGTGGTGCAAAAAGGTCGGCCGGCCTCCCAGGGCGGACCACCGATGCCAGCCTTCGCACTGCCGCGGGCCGATGCCCAGGCCATCGCGGAATATATCCACAGCATCGTGGGCCGCAAGGTGAACCAGGGCGGCCCACCCCCGCTGCCCGAGAAGCCGCTGGACATTCTGGTCGGCGACCCGGGACGCGGGGCCCAGTACTTCGCGGCGCATTGCCGCAGCTGTCACTCCGCGAGTGGCGATCTGCGTGGCATTGCGACCCGGATTGCAAATCCGGCCACCCTGCAGGACAGCTGGGTGGCGGGCCGACGCGCCGGCGCCCCCGTTCCCGGCGCGCCCGCCACCCCACCGACCCAGGTGCTCGTGACGCTGAACAGCGGCGGCACCGTGCAGGGCACTCTGAAGCACCTCGATGACTTCACGGTGAGCCTGACCACCGCACAGGGACAGTACCGCAGCTTCATCCGCCAGGGCCCGCAGGGTGTGCGCGCGGTGCAGGTGCGCGATCCGCTGCAGCAACACCGGCAGCTGCTCACCCAATACACGGATGGGGACATGCACGACGTCACGGCTTACCTGGCGACATTGAAGTGATCCGCGTCGCGCGCTGCGCAGTGCTCCTGGTCGGCGCTTCGCTGGGGCTGTTCGGCTGCGCGCTTGCCGCAGATCCGACGCAGTCCGCATCCCTGCCGCCGCTGTTGCCACCGGCGCAGCTGCTGCAGCCGCTCAAGGATTCCTGGCCGACTTACGCGGGCGACTACTCCGGACGGCGCTACAGCAGCCTGCGACAGATCGACAAATCCGCTGTCGCCCATCTGTCGCTGGCATGGACCACGCGTCTGAATGGTGAAGTGCGCGATGGCCGCTCGCGCAATCCCTTCGCGCCACCCAGCAGCATCATCACCAACGTCGGTGGCGAAGGTAAGGGCGACTACGCCATCCCGCCACCTGCCGTGAAGGGTGCCGTGCTGCAGGTCGACGGTGTGTTGTATGTGACCTCGCCGGATAACGCCTGGGCGTTTGATGCCCGAAGTGGCACGGAACTGTGGCACTTCTTCTGGAAGACCCGCGGCGGCACGCACATCGCCAGCCGCGGTCCTGCGTTGTGGAACAGTTCGTTGTTCTTTGAAACCCCGGATGACTACCTGGTGTCACTGAATGCCCGCACCGGCCATGAAAACTGGCATGTGCCGATTGCCGAGTTTGCCGACGAGTACTTCTCGACCATGGCCCCGGTGGTGATCGGCAATCACCTGCTGGTCGGCACCGGCAATGACAGTGATGCCCCGGGTTTCCTGCAGTCCTTTGATCCGGCGACCGGCAAACTGCAGTGGAAACGCTACATGGTGCCGATGACCGCGGACGATCCGGTATTGAAGAGCTGGCCATCCCTGGATGCCGCCCGCCATGGCGGCGGCCAGGTGTGGATGCCCGGATCCTATGATCCGCAGACCGATCTGTACATCACGGGCACCGGTAACCCGACCCCCGGCTACACCGGCGTCGCGCGCCTGGGCGACAACCTATACACCTGCTCAATGGTCGCGGTACGGGTCGCAACCGGGGAGATTGTCTGGCACTACCAGACCTCCCCGCACGACACGCACGATTGGGACTCCTCGCAAACGCCCATCCTCTTTGATGGGACCATCGACGGCAAACCCCGCAAACTGGTGGCGACGGCCGCGCGCAACGGCTACTTCTTCACCCTGGACCGGGTGACCGGCGAGCACCTCGTGAGCTACAAGTTCGGCACCACCGCAAACTGGTCGAAGGGCACCAAAGCCAATGGTCAGCCCGATCCGAACCCCGAAAAATCCGCGACGGTTCCCGGCTCGCTGGTCTCACCCTTCGAAGGCGGGGTCACGAACTACCAGGCGGCCGCCTTCAATCCGGATACGGGCTTGTTCTATACCCATGAGAATACCGGCTTCAACATCCTGTACCTGACCGATCCGGATCCACGCGGCTCCATGGGCCTAGGGGGCAAGCGCTTCTCGGTAGTCGGCTACAGCGGCAACGCCTTTCAGGCCATCGACTATCGCACGGGCAAACCCGCATGGCGGCACGTATGGCCGGGCAACGGCGGCACCGGCACCAGCGTGCTCACCACAGCCACCGGCCTGGTGTTCACGGGCGATACCAATGGCAACTTCGTGGCCATGGACGCGACCAACGGGGATCTGTTGTGGCACACGGGGATCGGCAACATTTCCGCCCCGCCGGAGACCTACGCTCTCGATGGCCACCAGTACGTGCTGGCCAGCGTCGGTGATGCGCTGTTCGCCTTCGTGCTCAACTGAATCGCTGCGGCTGCATACGGAAGGGATCAACATGAAGGGACCTGGCATTTTCCTGGCGCAGTTCGCGGGCAACGAGCCTCCGTTCAATTCGCTCGAGACCATGGGCGAATGGGCCGCGAGCTTAGGCTATCGGGGCGTGCAGGTCCCGACCTCGGATCCGGGCCTGTTCGACCTGCAGATCGCGGCCAGCAGTCAGGCCTACTGCGATGACATCAAGGGCCGACTGGCGCAGTTCGGTGTCGAGATCACCGAACTGTCCACGCATCTGCAAGGTCAGCTGCTCGCGGTTCACCCGGCGTACGAGGATCTGTTCCGCGGCTTCGCGGACCCGTCCGTCCGCGACAATCCATCCGCATGGCCCGAGTGGGCGACCCATCAGTTGAAATATGCCGCGCGCGCCAGCGAGCGACTGGGTCTGAAGGCACACGCGACATTCTCCGGCGCCCTGCTCTGGCACACGGTGTACCCATGGCCGCAGCGACCGCCGGGACTCGTTGCGATCGGGTTTGCCGAACTTGCCCGCCGCTGGCGACCGGTGCTGGATGCCTTTGGGGCGGCCGGCGTCGATGTCGCCTTTGAAATTCATCCCGGTGAAGACCTGCATGACGGGGTGACCTTCGAGCGTTTCCTGGCGGCCGTGGACGATCATCCGGCGGCCAATATTCTCTACGACCCAAGCCACTTCGTCCTGCAACAACTCGACTATGTGCGCTTCATCGATCACTATCACTCACGCATCAAGGCATTCCACGTCAAGGATGCCGAGTTTCGGCCCAATGGTCGCGCGGGTGTCTATGGCGGTTACCAGGACTGGGTGGATCGCCCGGGGCGTTTCCGCTCCCCCGGCGACGGCCAGGTCGATTTCAAGCAGATTTTCAGCAAATTCGCGCAGTACGGTTATGCCGGCTGGGCCGTACTCGAATGGGAGTGTTGTCTGAAGCATCCGGAGGATGGTGCTCGCGAAGGCGCGCCGTTCATCCACGACCATATGATTCGCACCACCACGCGACGCTTTGATGACTTCGCCGCCAGTGGCGCGGATGACGCCGCGAATCGGCGAATTCTCGGCATCTAGCCGCGCGGTATCACAGCACCATCAGGTCCTGGCCGACGATCACTTCCCCGCCAAATCCCTGGCGGACGGCGTCGATGAATGCCGAGACGGGATAGCCGAGGCTGCCGGCAGGGCCATCCACATGGTGATTCAGGACGAGGGTTTTGACCTTGGCCTCCGCGGCCATGCGCGCGACATCCGCAGGGGCGGAGTGCGTCTCAGCGACGTGACGGTAGATGTTATTGGGGTTTCCCGCGGCGGCCGCGGCCGCGGCCCGCTCCCGCATCTGCTGCATCACGGTGGGATCGAGGATTTCGCAGACAAACAAGTCCGCGCCGCGCGCCAACCCGACCAAATTGGCTGAGTAGGCCGTATCACCGCTGAATACGAGCGAGCGTTGCTTGCTGTCGATCCGCAATGCCAGGCTGCGGTGCGACATCCTGGCCTTCGAACGGGCCGGATAATGGGTGTTCTCGACCGCCGTCACGCTGACGCGATCGTCCTTGAATATCTGCACGGGTGTGGCCGAAGCGGGCGAGTCGTGGCCATGGAATTGCTGGCGCGGATCCACCGTGCGCCCTTCATCGACGGTACGGATTTCGACATTCGTGCGCAGCACAGACACGGCCGCCTCAACCAGATTGGCCGTTCCGTATGGGCCATACGCATCGGTGGCCGTGGTCTTGCCGTTCGTCCACTGATAGGACAGCAGCGCGGGCAGATCACCGGTGTGATCGTCGTGCAGGTGGGTGAAGAAAACAGTGCTGACCTGCAGGTACCCGACATTGCTTGCCACCAGCTGCCGCACGGTCCCGTAGCCACAATCGATGAGATAGACGCGACCGTCGACCACGACTGCACTCGCCGTCTGCGAGTGCGTCGGATCGATGCCCGGCCCCCCGCGCGTTCCCAGCAGCACCAGCCAAGTGCCCGGACCGGGCCCGGTGGGCACGGGCAACGTAGCAGCCACCGCGCCACGGCCAGCGTCCTGGGCCCGGGCGGGAGCAGCAAGGGCCGGCGGCAGCAGCGCGCAGGTGCTGAGCGCCAGGACGTTATTCAGCAGGTCGCGTCGCTGGATGTTCATGGGCGCAGGATTCGCATCTCGCGCAGCGGTGACCTGGCACTCAGCGCCAGCCCTGGCGGCAGGGCCCGCTTCAAACCTTGAATGCTCGAGCCGCTGGGCGCCACGGTGCACGCACCGCCGGCGCGATACGCGAGCGCCTGGGCAAGCTGCCCCTCGTTCGGGTCCCCGAGCGCATGGCTGAAATCATCGGCCACCGAACAGCCCGGAATCGTTACGCCGATCGGATTCACCGTATTGGCCGGTGTGAACCCATCGGAGTAGTCCCCGAAATTCTCGGCATTGACGCCGCGGAATTCGATGGAGAAATAGGTCGTGCCGCAATTGTCCTGAGGATAGAAGCCGTAGGGTTTGCCGCAGGTCGTTGAGCCGATCTCGATCACCTGCACATTGACCCCGCGCAGGCTGTTGATGATGGATTCACTGGCCGAACAGGTCCCGGCGGTAGTGAGCACGAACACCTGTGACAGGTTCAATGATGGCAGCGCCTGCCCCGAGGCGACCGAGAAGCCCTGCGAAGTCGAATGAAACAGGGTCGGCGTGATGGCCCCGCCGATCACCGGGTTGGTCGACGGGTACTGGGAGTTGAACTGCTGCAACTCAAAGGTTGCACCGCTGGTCCGGGCGGACCCGGCAATCATGAAAGCGACTTCGCTGGCGATATCCAACAGGCCGCCACCGTTGTAGCGCAGGTCCAGCACCAGGTCCGACACGCCCTGCTGCTGCAAAGCGGAGAACGCAGTGATCAGCTCGCTTTCCGCGGTCGCGATGTGGGAATTGAACAGGATATAGCCCACCTTCCCGGATGCGGTGTTGAGCGTGCTCGTGATCAGCACCGGCATTTCAGTCGCATTCACCGCGGTCAGTACGACCGTTCGCGGGACGGACGCTCCCTCATCCAACACGACGAAGGTGTGCGTTTCGCCCACGCTTGCCGGCTGCAGGCCGGCATTCAAGGTGTTGACCCCGGCCTGGGTACCATCGTTGATGTCCACCCCATCGATGGACTGCACGACCGCACCGCGGGCCAGGGTTGCCGCCTGGCCGGTGACAGTCGGCTCGACATACGCCACCACGAGATTGCGTGGCGGCGTCGCAGACTGCAGATCCAGGTAGACCCCATAGCCGGCCTGGACACCCTGGGTCTCCAACGACTCCCAGGTAGAGGTCGGATAGGTGAAGTGAAACTGCGGTTTGTCCTTCGGCGCGCCGGAGGGCGTCGTCGCCGACGTCTTCAACAGCGGAAAGTAGTCGGCCGTCGTGTACAGCGAGGGGTCCAGATCCGGCACTTCGTCGAACCACAGGTAAAGCTGGTGCGTCCAGCTGCGCAGATAGTTGTTTTCATCCGTCGCAGTGCCCTGCGTATCCGGATAGGGCATATTGCTCAACGGGTCCGTACCCGAGCGCGGATTGGCGCACTTCGCCGCATAAGTGCTGGCGGCGAGGAACTGGCCCGGCACATAGGTGTCAGTGGTTGCGCCGCTACTGCCTGCGGTTGTGCCCCCCGCCGCGGAGCTGCTGGCGGTCGCGGCGCTACCGGAAGAACCACCACCGCCGCAGCCGG
>Ga0210388_10004521_pt1 | contig 10885 bp, 6 predicted proteins | sample IncBWC19OmetaG_FD_155485 | JGI IMG/M metagenome (GOLD analysis project Ga0210388, IMG submission 155485) | Forest soil microbial communities from Barre Woods Harvard Forest LTER site, Petersham, Massachusetts, United States - Inc-BW-C-19-O ...
GCAATTGCCGCCGCCAGGACCGCCATCGCGCGCACAACACACTTAGACAGGAAACGCATTCGTGGACTCTCCTTAAGGACAGGGACGCGTATTTCTTTTGGTGCTCGGATAAAGTGTTTCGCTGAAATTCTTTCGGCTTTGAACTCGGCCCCGAAGGACCTTGATGAAATTGGTCAATTCTGAACAGTCAGCTGCCCATTCCGAATCGCCTGAAGAAAGTGCTCTTCGTGTCTTGCTCCTTTGCTGACTTGCCGGCGACTACGGTCATTCCTTTCACTCAGTATTCAACAGGGAAGAAATCTTGTCCATGACTTCCCAGGTCATGGGAGGACATGCAGAACAACGTTTGAGCCCGATGGTGGCGTCATTAATCTATCTGCCTCGCGCTTATCGGGCTTCCATCAGCGCGGCGCGCGTGGCTTCATCTGCGGGGAAAAACGTTTCGATGCGCATTTCCTGCAGGGCAACATCCTGAGGCGATCCGAAAGTTGCAAGAGTAGAAAACCACCGCAGCGTGGAGTTGTTCCACGTGTAGTTGATGGTCAAAAATGGCAGCGGCGAATTGCCGACATCCAGAACGCCCCAGCGGCTGGGCACCGCCGGGTAACTGAGCAACTCCTCAAGAAAGCACTTCATTGTCTCGTCGGACGGGTTAGCGACAACCTCACGATGCACACGCTGAATGATACGTGCGGCGACGCTCTCCCAATTTTCGATGAACGGCCGGAGCCCCTTGGGATGAAATACGAACCGGACTCCGTTGTGTGGCTTTACAGAATCGCAGATGGGGAAGCGTCCCAGAAAGTGCCGCATTCCGGAATTCATCCGCAGCGTGTTCCAATAGCGGTCGATGACAATCCCAGGATACGGCTCCAGTTGCTTCAGAAGAAGATCGACGGCTTGGCGCGCCGCCTCCATCTCCGGTGCGTCAAGACTGGTCTGGCGATAGAGCGCTGCATAACCTGCCGCCAGTAACAGCGTGTTGCGCTCGCGCAGTGGGATCTCCAGCGCCTCGGCTAGACGCAGCACCATCTCCCGGCTCGGCTGCGCTCGGCCTGTCTCAACGCAACTCAAGTGACGTGTCGAGATATCGGCATCGAGCGCCAGCGTCAATTGGCTAATGCGTCGAACGGCACGCCACTGGCGCAGCAGAACTCCAAAATATGCTGCAGGTGTTGTGGCGGAACGGGCAGCCGAAGACATGGCACTCGATTATAAGAGGAATCGCTCGCCGACCGCCACAAGCGGCGGCCGTTGGTAGTGGGTTAGCGCTGCGGGTTTACATCCGGTTTGCAGACCAAAGGCAAATGCGTAGTCCCGAGCCACGACGCTCACTGTCTTTGGATGTCGGTTTCGTTCTCGAGGGTGTTTATGTTCCGAGATGATCAACTGGTTAATCGGGAATCTACCGTATTGCGGGCGAGCCGCTTTGTTCGTACATGTAACGGTTGTCGTCTACTGTGTCACCGCGAATGCTTCCCCGTGAAGGGTGTCGAGTAAGAATCTGCGGATCTGCGAACGATCACCGGCAGTTGTTTTCCGTTTTCAGTACAGTGCCGAGGAACGAGACTCTCGCCGTCTGGTTGGATGCGGAGTACGGCGTAAGCTGGGTTTTGTGGCTTTTATGGCTCTTGATCCTGGGAGCCCTCCCTTGCCGAGCCCTTGCGCCCTCGGACTATTACAACCATATAGTGTTCGACAACAGCATTACGCCTGACTACTACTATTACAGTGGCGGGCGATCGGTGTTTCCCAGCACGATACAGTTGATATCGGGAGCGCTGCCTGTCGACAGCAAGAATTTTTTCACCCCTCCGAATGCGCTGCGCCTGCAATGGCGTTCGGCAAAAGGTGGAAGCTGGGAGACCGAAGTACGCGTGGTCAGTATGCGCAACCGGTCTCTGGATTTCCGCGGTGACACGCTTTACATGTGGTGCTATTCGCCTGAATCAATCCCCGTCGCGAACCTGCCAGTGATTCAGTTGGAGGATGAAGAACACGATTTCACAGCCCCGCTGAAGCTAGACGGCATTACCGGTGACTTGCCCGCCAAACGATGGGTTCAGGTCCGGATTCCACTCGACAAGTTTACAACTGCTTCCATTCATCCTTTTCAGGCGCGCAAATTGCACAGCGTACACTTCGGCCAGAGCACGACCGATGACACGCCGCGGACCTTGATTATCGACGAGATCAAAATCGACGACAGGAGCGCGGCTTCGCCGGTCTCGCCCGAGGTAAGGAATGCTCCGCCGGCACCGCAAAACGTGCAGGCTAAAGGCTACGACCGGCACATAGACGTCAGCTGGGACCCGGTGGAGGACAACGGCCTGCAGACCTACGCGATCTACCGCTCCCTGGAAGGGCACAAGTTCCAACCCATCGGTATTCAGACTGCTGGCATCAATCGTTACACCGATTTTCTAGGGCGGTCAGGGGTGAAGGCCGCTTACCGGGTTAGGGCCGTGGACCGCGCTTACCGCCAGTCGGCCTTTTCCGGCGTGGCCAGCACATCGACCAGAGAGCTGTCCGACGACGAGCTACTCACCATGTTGCAGGAAGCCTGTTTTCGCTATTACTGGGAGGGGGCACATCCCGTGGCCGGGGCCACGCTGGAAAACATTCCTGGAGATGAGCGCATCGTCCCGACCGGCGCCACTGGATTTGGCATCATGGCCCTCATTGTGGGAGTTGATCGCGGTTTCATCACTCGCGAGCAAGGCATCCAACGCCTCACGCAAATCCTGGACTTCCTAGAGAAGGTGCCACGCTACCACGGTGCGTGGCCCCACTTTTTGAACGGATACACCGCTCAGAGCATGTTGATTTTTGGCATGTTTGATAACGGCGGAGATCTGGTGGAGACATCATTTCTGATGGAAGGGTTGTTGGCCGCCCGCCAGTACTTCAAGGGAGCCGGTGCAGATGAGCAAGGTCTTTATCGGAGAATTACCCAACTCTGGGAGGCCGTGGAGTGGGATTGGTACCGGCGCTCCCCGCAAGATGAAGCCCTGCTATGGCATTGGTCTCCGCAGTGGTCCTGGTACATCGATCACCGGCTCACCGGATTCAACGAAACCATGATCACTTACCTGCTGGCGATTGCGTCGCCCACGCATGCCGTTCCAGCCAATCTTTACTACACGGGATGGGCGGGCCAGTCACGGGCCGCGATTGCCTATCGCAGCGGATGGTCGGGGTCGACGGAGGGAAATCAGTATCGAAACGGCCATACTTACTACGGCATCAAGCTCGACGTCGGCGTGGGCAGCGGTGGACCACTGTTCTTCACGCAATACTCGTTCATGGGCTTCGATCCCCGCGGCATCCACGACCGGTACACTGACTATTTTGAGAACAACCGCAACATAACGCTCATTAATCTAGCGTATTGCGAGGCGAACCCTGGACACTTCCAAGACTACGGGCCGCAGGATTGGGGACTGACGGCAAGCGATGACCAGTTGGGCTATCTCGCCCACGCTCCGGATCTTGCGACCGACGACGGCACGATTACTCCGACTGGCTCGCTCTCGTCGTTTCCCTACACACCCGAAGCCTCAATGGCTGCCCTCAAGTTTTTTTATCGGGAACTGGGCGACCGGCTCTGGGGAGTCTACGGTCCGCGCGATGCTTTCAATCTCACCCGAAATTGGTTCTCTCCCGTCTATATGGGCCTCGATCAAGCCCCTATTGTGGTCATGGTGGAGAACCATCGCACTGGCCTCATCTGGAAAATGTTTATGTCCAACCCGGAAATTCAGCCCATGCTCGACAAGATCGGGTTCCAACCAGATAAAGCTGTAAACGTCTCCACCACCACCCGCTAATTGAGCGGCTCTGGTTTCCTTGCCCCGGCGCTTGAGAATAGTCCCGGCAACCATTTCCGCGCCTACAGCAACGAAGTGCTCGATCTAGGGTATCTCCTTGAGCGCCTCGGCTCTCGAAAAGAAGGAGTATCGTCGTCGTCCTCAAAGAGCCGAGGACTCCAACCATTTTCCTCCGGAGGTGGTGCATGACTCATGTTGCGTCGAGCATCCGGCTTTTTTTTATCTCCACGATTCTCATTGCTCTTTCGGGCTCCGCCCTTGCCCAATACGGAGCCAGCCTCGAGGGCACAGTGACCGACAAGAGCGGCGCAGTCGTCCCCAGCGCCACGGTCACGGTCACCAACCAGGCAACCGGCGTGAGCCACAGTGAAATTACCGGTCCGGCGGGTTTCTACCGGATTACCGGACTTCCTCCGGGTAGCTACAAAGTGGACGTGGAAGCCGCCGGCTTCAAGAAGAACTCTACCCCCAATGTCGAGGTGACCGCTGAGGCCGTAAACGGCGCAAACGTCATATTGCAGACCGGCTCCGCCAGCGAAACCGTCACTGTAACCGCAGCCACCGCTGAAGAGTTGCAGACGGAAACTGCCAATGTAACTGGCACCATCACCTCGCAGCAGATCGTCGAATTGCCCGACTACGGCCGTGATCCCTACGCATTGGTTCGGCTGACTCCTGGCATTTTTTCGGATTACTCACGCCAAGGCAACGGCAATGCCCAGGCGATTCCGCAGCAGGTCGGCCCGGGGGGCTCGAATTCTCAAATCTTTCAAACCGAAAATCAAGTCCAGGCCATCGCCAACGGACAGCGCGTTTCCGCCAACAACTTCATGCTGGATGGCGTCAGCATTAACAGTCTGGAATGGGGCGGCGCTGCCGTCATCACTCCCAATCAGGAATCCATCCAGGAGGTCACGGTTTCGTCCAGCAGCTACTCGGCCCAGGATGGCCGCAATTCCGGCGCCCAGGTCAAGGTCATTTCCCAAAGCGGCACAAACCGCTTGCACGGCAGCGGCTTCTTCAAAATCAACGACAAGGGATTGAACGCCTTCAACAAATTCTATGGTCCGAACAATATACCTGTGTCCTCGATTACCTGCGAAACCGGTACTCCCAGCGCGTTCACAATTACAGCCAGCCACTGCCCTGACCGGGTCGACCAGAAATATCGTGACTTTGCCGGCAGCTTTGGTGGCCCAATCATCAAGGACAAACTCTTCTTCTTCTTCTCCTACGAAGGAGTCCGGCTACAGAACACGGTGCCGGTGCGTTCGGTCACGTTGGACACGCCACAATTCGAGCAGTACGTCGTAACGAACAATCCAGGCAGCATAGCGGCAAAGATTTTCAGTACTCCTGGCATCACGCCCCGGATTACGAGCACTGTCTTTGAGACCGATTGCTGCTCTTTGATCACCAACCCCTCAGATCCTAACTACCATCCCGTGGGGGCGTGGTACGCCGCGGGAAACAGCCAAAAGGGTGAGGCGATCGGTAACGGACCCGACGGCATTCCTGATTGGGGCGTTTTTGACCTCACGGTACCGAATTCGAGCACCGGCAATCAATATAACGGCCGCGTCGATTATACGAAGGGAAACAACCAATTTTTTGCCAGCACTTACATTGTTCGACTTAATAACTTCAATGGCGGACAGCGCCCCATCCAGGACCTAACACTGACGCCAGACAACTATGCGGCTACGATCGGCTGGACTCGTGCCATCAGCGGTACAATGCTCAACGAATTGCGTGCCAATTTCACGCGATTCGCCTTCGACCAATTGCAGCCAGTCGGCCTGACCAATTTCGGGATTCCGCAAATCGAGCTATTCGACTTTGACATCAGTGCCGGCGGTACCGGATTTGGAGAAAACGATAGCTTTCTCGGCCTCGCGCAGAGTGGCACCACTCCTGGGAACCTGGCGCAGAACACTTACGGCTTGGCCGAAACATTCAGTTGGGTCCGAAACAAGCATGCTTGGAAGTTCGGCGTTGAGGCCCGCCGCCAGCAAAACAATAACGACGAGCCCGGAGCGGAGCGCCCGCAATATAAATTCCGCGGATTGCTAAATTTTGCGAATGACGCGTGTTGCTTCGCCTATCAAGTGGGGGTAAATCCCACCGGTGGCTCACTCAACGGGCAGCGTTACTTTCGCGACGCTGACTATTCCGTTTTCGCACAGGACGACTGGAAGGTCCGCCCGAACCTCACTGTTAACCTCGGCCTGCGTTGGGAGTACTTCAGTCCACTTACGGAAGCCGACGGAACTTTGAGCAATTACATCTATGGCTCGGACGGTTATATCAATGGGTCCGTATGTGGTCCAGTGGCTCCCCTGACGCGGTGCAAGAACGGCAATCAGCTTTATAACCCCGATTATCGCGGCTTCGGCCCACGCCTCGGCTTTGCCTGGAGTCCCGACCGCTACCAGGGAAAAACCGTGTTCCGCGGCGGCTTTGGCATCGTCTTTAACCGAAACAGCGATGTCATATTCGATAACGTTCGGCAGGATACTCCGTTTTCGGGATTAGCCGCAATTTGCCCGCCCAATTGCTATTTTGACCCAACACCATTTCCCCAGCCTCCGCTCGTTGGTCCTCCGCCGGGATCAAATATTATCTATTCCCTTGGGGCCAGTAAACAAGCTACCAGCTTCCCGTTGAATCCCGCATTTTCGAATGGAGTCACTCCCCAGGGGGCGCTATGCTCCGATGCCGGCTGCACCACAACCAATCCGGTGTCTCTTTACGGCGCCTTGCCTAACGAGCCCAATCCCTACGTCTACATCTTCTCGCTCGAAACTCAACTGGAGCCTATGAGGAACCTGGTGGTCAAGTTGGGTTATCAAGGAAGCAGAAGCCGCAAGCTCATACGAACGATCGATCTCAATCGCTTTATGCCCGGAGATACTTTTGACGGTACCCTCGACCAATATCAGAACGACGGTTCGAATGGGCAGCCCTGTGGACCGACCAACCCAACCTGTTTATTCCCGCACCCGACCGGGAATCATCTGTTCAGTAATCTCTATTTCCCTTTACCGGATGTTAATGCCAGCTACGACGCCGGTGTTTTTAGCGCCAATTACAAAACGAGCCATGGCGTCGAATTCGGCTCCAATTACACATGGAGTCATGCCATCGACACCGCGTCGTTCGAGATTGGCTTCCAGCAGACCGATCCCAGCAATCAACTGCTCGATCGTGGCAATTCCGACTTCGACATACGACAAAACTTTGTCGCTTATGCGCTCTGGGAGATACCGGTATTTCGCGGACGCCATGACTTCCTCGGTTCTGCTCTCGGTGGGTGGGCCATCACCGGGCTTATGAGCAAACACAGTGGCTTCCCCTACTCGGCCCTGATCGGCACTTGTAACCAAAACAACGACCGGAACGGGGATGGCTATTGTCCCGACGAGCCTTTTGCTTATTTCGGCGGCGTTATCGCTAACCCTAGCAAGCAACAGTGGATTAACGGGGTCTTTCCCACCTGCAACTCGATCAGCGGAAACGTTACGCCTGCATCCTGCCCAGATTTCGACGTCGCAACGCGTGGTCCAGGCTGCCGCTGCCGCAATATCTTTACCGGTCCCGGCTACAGCTCCATCGACATGACGCTCGGCAAGGAGTTCGCGCTGCCCAGAGAAGGAGCCAAACTCGCCATCCGCGCAAACCTCTTCAACATCTTTAACATCCTGAATCTTGCGCCGTTGATACCGGCCACGGCACAGACCGACATCATAAATAACGGACCGGCTGGCGATAATACTGGTCAATTCGGGCACTCGTCTGATGGACTCGCAGGAAGAGTGATCGAGTTCCAGGCGAGGTTAAGTTTCTAGTTATCGTTCAGCGTCAAGCGGTGATGCAGGTTTTGCCCCCCCGCGGTTTTTAGGCTCGGCCGTAGGAACGAAAGAACAGAGCCCTTGCTTTGACGCCGACTGCGCCTTCGCGTTGAGCGCCAACATCTCTTGCTGGTTCAGCGGGGTGAGCTCCCGTGCCAGTTGTACGTTTGTGTTCCAGTCGCGCGATGAATCGCAACCAATGGTCACTGTGCTGACCGGCAGCGAAAGCGAATAGTACATTGCCTGCCCCATGTCGATCGTTCCCGGAGTGGTCGCCAGCACCAAATGTGTTTCTAAGCTTTCCCAACGGGGCCAACTCTGGGTGGGACGGAGTATTTCTCGACGCCCACCTACGCGAGCACGCTATACTTGGCATCCCCTCGCTGTCTTCTATAGCGTCGTGCCTGAAGCGGGGACACGATTCTTGATTCCGGGTAGTCCCACCGCACTGATAGCGCCGTTCGCGACAAACCCTGGAAAGACTTTCGGCATCTTTTATGCGGGTTGTCGGGTTAGAATGATAATGTTACGAGACTGCGACACTCTCCGGCACTTCGTCCATCTGGCATTGGAAAAGGTCTTCGAAAGCGGTAGCACCCAAGCGCAGCTCAACGGAATTTACCAGTTTCACTCCGACTTCCGTTGGACCCCGCTGGCCACCAATATCTGCGCTGTACTCGGAGCGAGTAACTGTTTTAATCCGGTTAGACCAATCGCCTATAACGGCGGCGCCGGAGACAATCGCGACGCCTCTGCCTTTCTCCCTCCCACTTCCAGTAATTTCCCTGCCCTTGCCAACGTTACCGCCGCCAATCCCCTCAACCCTTACTTCACGCTGCAGACAACAGGCACCGCCCCGGCGCCGGGGAGGGTATCTCAAGGCGACGAAGACGGAAGCGTCGGCAAAACCTTTGCCGATGCATCCCCCACTGAAAAACGCCCTTCTGGAGTGGCGAGGCCAAAGCTTGTACGCAACCGAAACAGACTTTGTGTTTCCGTCGGTGCGCAACAAGGAAGGAAGCCGCTCGACCTCGGCGCGGTACTGAATCGAATGATCAAGCCAGCGTTTGCGAAGCTAGGAATAGCAGGCGCGGGCTGGCATACCTTCCGGCATTCGGTAGGGAGCAGGCTGGCCGACATGGGAGAGCACCAGCTCACCATCCGCGACTACTTGCGCCACAGCAACCTCAACGTCACCAACCAATACTTGCAGGCGGCTTCGAAGACCAAGCGTCTCGCTCATGACAAGCTGGTCGACGCGATCCTGCCGAGCGGTTTACTGTCTGCAAGCAAATTCAACCTGATTCAGTAAATTCTCCAGAACAATTGCTCTGCAGCAGCTCGACAACGATCTGTGAACGGGTCTTGTTTTGCGGGAGCGCTTACTGGACCCTAATGGACCCTGATTTCCCAGGAGGGTTTTTGTATCTGATTGAAAGATATGGTAGGCACGAGGAGACTCGAACTCCTGACCTCTACCGTGTCAAGGTAGCGCTCTAACCAACTGAGCTACGCGCCTACAGCAAGTTACAGATTATCATGGGAACATTTGGGAACGGAAGCTGCCAAGACCGCCTCAATGAACCTGATTGCGCTGCTCGTCCGTCCGCCGGAATGCCTGTGTGGGTGGATGACTTTTCTGACTCTTGCTCATCGTCCTCTTGATCATGGTCTTGATCATCGCCCGGCATTCTTCCTTGCTTGACTGATTCCAGCACGCAGTCCTTGTGACACTATCCTTGCGTATCCAGCACGGTCCAGTGACGACATAACCGCGGCCGCTGTGCCGCCGGGCGTGGCCGCTTCCTGTAACAAGTCTTCCAGGTGCGAAGTACCTGCGCGCCAGGCGGAAATCCCGTCCGCTAGCGCGTGAGCGGCAGCCACACGCGCGCTCTTGCTATCGAGTCCAATGGCTTCAGCCGCGTTGATCAGCGTTGCCAGCGCGTGATACCCGTGACTGCTTGAGAAAGTAACGGTGAAGGCGTCAAACTGATTCTCGGGAATTTCGAGCACGGCGCCGACTAGGGCAAACAAATCCCTGACTTCCGCGCGAGCCGTGACTGATAGGCCGCGGTCAAAAGTCAGCGCCGTCAGTCCTCGGCCGGCGCGGCAGACAGGGCTGGGCATGGCCCGCGCCCATTGCACCGGCGACCGCAGCCCAGCCCGCAGTTTGGAGAGAGGAACACCGGCTGCGAGACTCAGCGCAGTCAGCCGTTGACGAAATTTTTGTGCTCCTACTTCTTTCAGCAGCCCATGCACGGAGTCTGGCCGCACCGCGATAATCAGCAGGTGAGCCGATTCCACGGCCCGGTGCAGATCCGGTTCGACGGCGACGCCGTACTTCCGCTTGAGTTTCTGCAGTTTTTCAGCATGCCGGTCATGCACAACGATGGGACGATCGTACCCGGCCAGCCGCAACCCCGCCAGGAGCGCGCTCGTAATACGTCCGCCACCGAGAAAGACGGTGGCCTTCACGAGAGTCCTGAGCAGGCCTGACCGGCGGCGGCGACGAGTGTTTGTACATCGGCATCTGTGTGTGCCGTCGAGATGATCCAGTGCAGGCCGTTGGAAGGCGTCATATAGATGCCGCGATCGAGAAGCCGGTGCACGAAGCGCGAATAGAGCTTCGCGTCCACGTATCTGCAGTAGTCGCGGTAGTCATGAATGGCATCGCGCTCAGTGAAATAGATTTGGAACATCGGCCCGAAGCCTTGCACGATCGCTTTCACCTGGCGTCGCCGAAACACTTCCCGGAGGCCGGCAATAGCGGCGTTGCCGATTGCGTGAAGCTTGGGATACGTGTGTTCGCCGGAGAGCAGATCCAGATTCGCCGCAACCACTCTCATGGTAAGGCGGTGCCCATTAAACGTGCCATAGTGCAGGACCATGTTTTCGCTCCATCGCATGCGCTCCAGGATCGAACGCGGTCCCGCCACGGCTCCCACCGGAAACCCAGCGCCCAGAGCCTTGCCGAAGGTGCTGATATCCGGCTGCACGCCATAATATTCCTGGCAACCGCCGGGGGCGTAGCGGAAGCCCGTGACCACTTCGTCCAGAATCAGCAGCGCACCACAGTCTCGTGTGAGTTCCCGCAGGCGCTGAAGATATCCATCGCGCGGGAGAATACAACCCATGTTGGCCATGATGGGTTCGGTGATCACCGCGGCCAGTTCGTGACCGTGCTGCTTCAGCACGTCTTCGAGC
>Ga0210388_10004523_pt1 | contig 10882 bp, 8 predicted proteins | sample IncBWC19OmetaG_FD_155485 | JGI IMG/M metagenome (GOLD analysis project Ga0210388, IMG submission 155485) | Forest soil microbial communities from Barre Woods Harvard Forest LTER site, Petersham, Massachusetts, United States - Inc-BW-C-19-O ...
AGTTATCGGAATTGCGCCCATAGAAAAGAATCGCGCCACGTCGCTCATTGAGGAATTCATGGTGGCCGCCAACGGCGTCATCGCGCGCTTCTTTGAGAAAACAGGCGTGGCCTCCATTCGCCGCATCGTGCGCGTCCCCAAGCGCTGGGATCGCATCGTTGAGCTGGCCGCGCAAAAAGGAACAACCCTGCCCGCCGATCCTGACTCCAAAGCCCTCAACGATTTCCTCATCGCGCAAAGGCAGAAGGACCCTGACCACTTTCCCGATCTCTCGCTCGCCGTCGTCAAGCTCATGGGGCCTGGCGAATATGTACTCGTCAAGCCCAACGAGCCGTCGCCCGGCCACTTCGGCCTCGCTGTCCGCGACTACACGCACTCCACTGCGCCCAACCGCCGCTTCCCCGACGTGGTCACGCAGCGTTTGCTCAAGGCGCAGCTCGCGCACGCCGCGGCGCCATATTCTGAAGACGAGCTCAACAGCATCGCGCAACGATGCACTCTTATGGAAGATGCCGCGCGCAAAGTCGAGCGCGAAATGGAAAAACGCATTGCCGCTGTCGCTCTTCATCCGCACATCGGGCAAACCTATCAGGCCATCGTCACCGGCGCTTCCAGCAAAGGCACCTTCGTGCGAACGCTCGATCCGCACGTTGACGGCATGGTTGTGCGCGGCGCCAAGGGCCTCGACGTTGGCGACAGAGTCACCGTAAAGCTCGTCAACACCGATCCCCAGCGCGGATACATCGACTTCGAAGCGCAGGGCACCAGCACTCACTGAATCCGGCGAAAAAAACCGGCAAATCTCCGCCTTTCATTGCGCCACTACGATTCCCGAAGTGCGGGAAATGGGATATTTCTGTGTCCCGCCGACCCTCGAGTGCGTCTAATCCTGAGATATTGTCGATAATCAAAGAGGCGGCTTGCTGCCTTTCGATTTGTTGCTTCCGCAAACAAGAACGATCCGAGCAGCGTTTCCCCGAACCGATTTGCCTCTTCGGCTTTTCGTGCCGGCCGGCGCCGGGCTCTCAAGACAGGTGAATGAATGCAATCAGGTTTTATTGGAGCCGGTCTCAGGCTCGTTTTTGGGGTGGCCTCTCTGGGTTTTTCGTGCAGCCTGCTCGCGCAGCAGCCAGGTCAGGTCCCGCGCGCAGTGGCCAATGATCCGTCGTCCGTGATTTCTGCTGTTCCGTCGTCCGCAATTCCTGACGCTCCCACTCCGCAAATCGACATCGCTGCCGTCGATCCTCAATCCGTGCCTTCGCAAAGTGCTCAGCAACCCGGCACGGATTCTAGCTCCTCCTCCGACAGCTCCGCCGCCCCCGCGCAAAACAGCGATTCGCAAAACACCAGCTCGCCAAGTAGTTCCGGCTCTCAGCAAAACAACTCCAGCACGCAACCCTCAACACCCCAGCCAACCGCCGACCAGGAGACACAGCAGCAAAAAGCCGCCGAGCAAATCAAGGCGCAGGAGCACCAGCGTATCGGGGGCATCCTGCCATCCTTCAACGTCACCTATCTCAGCAACGCCGCGTCCATTACTGCGGGCCAAAAAATTGGGCTCGCCTTCCGCTCCTCCGTCGATCCATACGCTTTTGGGCTCGCATTTCTCGTCGCCGGATTTTCTGAGGCGCAGGATAAAGGCACTGGATTTGGCTGGGGTCCGGAAGGTTACTTTAAGCGCGCAGGCGCGGCCTATCTTGACGCCTTCGACGGCGCGATGATCGGTAACGGTTTTCTGCCGGCTCTTCTCCACCAGGATCCGCGCTACTTTCGTCTCGGTCACGGCACCTTTAAGCACAGGTTCCTCTATGCCGTCGCCACCAGCGTCATCTGCAAGCATGACAACACCGGAAAATGGGAGCCCAACTACTCCAACGTGGGTGGCAACATCATTGCCGGTGCCATCTCCAATCTCTATTACCCATCGAATACAGCCGGCTGAGGTCAAACTATCAACAATGGCCTGATTGTCACCGGCGAAGGCACATTCGGCGGCGTCCTCCAGGAGTTTTGGCCAGACATCTCGCGCAAGCTCTTCCACAAAGATCCAACGCATGGCCTCGATGCGCAGGCGCGCGCGGCGGACCTTGCCGCGAAGCAGAAAAAGCAGCAGGAGCAAAATCCGAAATAACCGCAAATGCTAATTTGATCGCGAATTAATTTGGCCGCGAATCATCGTCCATGAAAAGAGCATCTATAGTCGATAACCGAAACGACAGGAGGCGTCTTTGATATTTCCCTTTCGCAACTTAATCTCCAGACGTCTTTTCTTGCCCAGCCCCTCTTTCGTTCCGTCTGTCCTTCTGTCAGTCGTTGCGGTGTTCATTCTCAACACGACGGCCGTCCTTGCAGCCCAGCAGGCCGATGCCGGCAATTCGCAGCCATTCGTTCTCGTAGCTTCAACCTTCACAGACCCGGCGTCTGTGGATTCCGCACCACCAGTTCCGTCGACCGCAACTCCGGAGCTCGCAGCTCCGGCCAGTCCAGTCTCCGCGAGTCTAACCCCGGAACTCGCCTCGGCCTCGCAGGCACCCGCTGCTCCGGCACAATCCTCCAGCACCAATGCGCCTGCACCGCAAAATCAACCTGCGCAAAATGCACCCGCGGATTCAAGCGGTCAGCAAACCAAGCGCATCCTCGGCATCGTCCCAAACTTCCGCGCTGTCAGCGCCGATACAAAGCTGCCGCCCGAGACCGTGAAGGAAAAGTTTATTGATGCCACAGAGGACTCGTTCGACTATTCCTCGATCTTTATCCCTGCCGCGATCGCCGGCTATGACATGGCTAAGCGCGAGACGCCCGAGTTTCATCAGGGCGCAGCCGGCTATGCTCGCTACTTTTGGCATTCGGCCGTCGACCAGACCAGCGAGAACTACCTGGTCGAGTTTGTTATTCCTGCCCTCACCCACGAAGACCCGCGCTACTACACTCTCGGCCACGGCGGATTCGTCAAGCGCTCGGGCTATGCCCTCAGCCGCGCCGTCATCACCCGGTCTGACTCCGGAACTGACGTCTTCAACTTCAGCGAAGTTCTGGGCTCTGGTGCCGCGTCGGGCATCTCCAATCTCTATTACCCATCTGCTTCAAGGTCGCTCGGGAGCACGGGGTCCCAGTGGGGATTAGATGTCGCGATTGACGCAGCTTCCTTCTGGGTCAAGGAATTCTGGCCAGACATCAACCGCCGCCTCTTCCACAACAAATACGCTGAGCCCTCTGCGCAAAACTAGCGCTTCAGCCGCACAAAACTAGCGCTGCAACGACCAGCCCGCCGCCAAAACAGGTCGAGTGAATTTGAAGGGTACGGGCTTCAGCCCGTACATCAATCGAGCAAAATGACTTCGGGCTTTAGCCCCTGAGGGAAAGTTTTTTCGAACCGACCCACTTGCGAAAAGCGGGCTCCGCTGCTCATCGCACTCCTGTGCAACACGCCATTCGCACCCCTGCGTTATCATTCCTCCATCTCAAAAGCGCGGTCTGAATAGAACTGAATCTGCCGCACCGCGCAGGAGCCATTCGGCTCCCGAATAAAGGAAGGCTGGTAATGGACAGTCCACTTCTAGTTCTCATCCTCATCATTGCCGCGGTCGTGGGCATCTTTATAGTCGTCACGATCCTCAAGACCATGTACACGGTGCGCACCTACTCGGCCGGCGTGGTTGAGCGTTTTGGAAAATTCAACCGCGTCGCGCGCCCCGGACTGCAGTTCCTGCTGCCCTGGTGCGAAACCGTTCGCCTCGTCGATCTGCAGGTGCGTCAGGCCGTCGTCAACGTCGAAACCAAAACCAAGGACAACGTCTTCGTCACCATTCCCGTCTCTGTGCAGTATCAGGTCGTCGAAGCCAAAGTCTTTGACGCCTACTACAAACTCAGCAATCCGCAGAGCCAGATCGAGAGCTACGTCTTCAACTCCATCCTCGGCCACGTGCCCACGCTCACTCTCGACGAAGCCTTCGAGCAGATGCAGCAGATCTCCGGTGCAGTCAAGAAAGATCTCGACGAGGTGATGGACAACTTCGGCTACAACATTCTGCGCGCACTGGTCACCGACATCGTTCCCGACGCCAAAGTAAAAGCCGCCATGAACGACATCAACGCCGCGCAACGCGAGCAGATCGCGGCTCAAGCCCGTGGCGAAGCCGACAAAATCCTGAAAGTAAAACAAGCAGAAGCTGAAGCCGAATCGAAGGCTCTTCAAGGCGAAGGCACAGCCCGCCAGCGTCAAGCCATTATCAAAGGCTTGCAAGCGTCAGTCGAGGAGTTCAAAACCGCCGTCGAGGGCTCAACCGCGCAAGACGTAATGGCCATGGTCCTGATGACGCAATATTTTGATACGATGCGCGAAGTCGGCGTCACCGGCAAGGCAAGCACAATCTTTCTGCCCAGTTCGCCGGGCCACGTCAACGACTTAATGACACAAATCCTCGCCGGCTTCCAGGGCGCAAAATCATCTTGATTCGCGGATCATCGCAAGAATCTAAATGACGAACACGACCCGCGCTTTCGTCGGCGCGTTCCAGGTCTCCTCAATCGCCGTGAGCGGCACAGCCTTTGTCGCGATCTGAAGTTTGACTGGCGTGGCGGCCTCGAGAACATTTCTGATCCCATCGAGCAACTTTGGCAATGGCACGCTCCTGATTCCGCTCCCCATCAGCGTAATAGCCGACGAACGAAGCGCAGCTCCCGGCAGCTCAATAGTCTGCTCGCCGCTGGCCTGGCCGACGTGCACGAACCTGACAGGATGTGCGTCTTCAACCGCCTTCGCGATCGCAACGACGATCGTTTGCGCGCTCAACCCCCACAGATAATCCACCACGACGTCGATTCCGCCAGCGAACTCCGCAATCAACGCTTGCTCATACTCCTTCGCCCCCTGCGGATGGTCTGCATCCAGCGTGAACTGGATCGTAACGTCCGCCCCCAGAGACTTGAGTTTTTCTAGCTCGCTCTCGTTGCGGCCTGTGGCGATCACCTTCGCTGCGCCGAGATACTTTGCCAGCTGCACTGCTACGCCGCCCGCACTCCCCGTCGCGCCATTCACGAGCACCGTTTCACCCGGCCGCAAGCCCGCACGTATCACTAGCGAGGCCCAGGCCGACATGCCGGGATTCGCGATCGCCGCCGCCGTAATGTCGTCGAGGCCGTCAGGAACGGCAATCGAATAACCAGAGGGAATCAGGGACTTTTCGGCAAACGATCCATACGGCGATTCCGGCAGCGCGAAGTATACCCGCCGTCCATCGGCGGTCAATCCCACGCCGTCGACACCGGCCACTGAAGGAAACACACCTTCGGAGCTGTAATGCGAACCCGAGGCCCGCGACTTGCTTAAAGGGCTCAGCGCGGCAGCTCTGACGGCGATGACCTCCTTTCCCTCCGAAGCAACAGGCGAATCAAAATCTCCATAAACAGGCGTCGTGCCCGCCGCTCGAATGATTCCCGCTTTCATGACTCTCCTCCGTTGCGCGACTGCGGATTGAAGCTGCCTGCCTCATGTGTCCGATTTGTCAGACCCGGGATAGACGACCGCCGACTCACCCGCGCTTCACCGGGTGCCCATCCTAAGCGCGCACTGTGCGTTTAGGGTGGGATAGCACAACGTCAACTCACCCGAGTCTCGAGGGGTGCCCAATCCTAAACGCGCACTTTGCGTCTAGGGTGGGATAGCACGACGTCAACTCACCCGCGTTTCACCGGGTGCCCCATCCTAAACGCGCACCTTGCGTTTAGGGTGGGACAGCACGCCCCTCAACTCGCGCGCCCTTCGCTGACTTGCTAACTCGCCGACTTGCTGACTTGCCGTTCTTCTCCACGCGCAGCTTCCACGCCGAGTGCAGCGCGCCGCGCAGCGAATCTTCATCCGCAACCGCGAGGCGAATATGTGTCGCGCCATTGCGACCCCACCCGCCGTGAACCGGCAACAACAGATCGGGCCGCTCGCGAAGAAACTCAAACTGAATCTCCGGCGTGAGCATCAGATTCCCGTAGCCCTCTTTGACAGAAGCTAGCGTTGCAAAAATCCGCCCTCCGACGCGGAAATCCACCGCGCCCATATGTGAGCCCTCTTCCGCGCCTTCCATGCTCAGCGCAATCCGCCGAAAATCCTTCGCAGTCACAGGCCCCACGTCCCGATGTCCCTGGTTTCTACGTCCCTGTTTCTTCAAACTCTTCATTGAGCCACTTCGCGAACGCGGCAAACTCCTCGTCGCGCCCCAAGAAATCGCGCACCATCTCTCGTCCCGGCTTTGACCCGCCCTGTTCCAGCACCGTTTTCCGGTAGCGCCCGCCGGCCTCGCAGCCCAGCAAATCCTCTGCATCGAACTGCCCAAAAAAATCCAGCGCAATCACCTTGTCGAACATGTATGTGTAGTAGTTCGATGAGTAGCCCATCAAATGGCCAAAGCTCGCATACATTCGATTGCCTTCGAGCCACGTCCACGGCTGGAATTGCTTGTAGATCTCGCGCGTGATCACGTCCGGATCAATCTTGGCAGGATCCTCGTCGTGCAAATTAAGCGAGAGCGTCGTGTAGTAGAGCTGCGTGCGGACCCAGTCCGCGCGCCCAAACGCCCCCGCCAGTTTCATCGTCCGAATCAGCTCCGCTGGCAGCACCTTGCCCGTCTCGTAGTGCTTGGCGAAAGCCTGCAACAGCTTTTCGTCGCGGAAGAACTCCTCAAGCATCTGCGACGGCACCTCGATAAAATCGCCCTCCGTTGCAAATCCCGAAAGTCCCGCCCACTCCGTCTGTCCACCAAGAATCGCGTGCATCAGGTGACCGAATTCGTGGAAGAACGTAACCACGTCCGAGTACTGCAACAGACCCGGATCATTTTCATCTCCCTCCGGAAAATTGCAGATCAGCGCGGCCTCCGGCATCGTGCGCCCACGCACGCCTGTCACCACGGGCGCGGCAGAGAACCACTTATCCTTGCCCTCGCGCGGATGCATGTCCAGATAAAAACGCCCCACCTGCCGCCCGCCATCGAAAACTTCAAACACCGAAACCGCCGGATCCCAGCCATGCGCATTCGATGGCCGAAACTCCACCTTGAATAGCTTCGCCGCGGTCTTCAGCACGCCCGCCTCAACCCGCACATAAGGAAAATACGGCCGCACCGACTGCGAATCGAAATCAAATCGCGAGCGCCGAAACTGCTCGTACCAGTACCCGCGGCTCACGATGTCAATCTCGCTAAGCTTCGGCTGCCGCCCGCGCGCAAACTCGAGCACCAGCGCATGCTCGCGTTTTGCGCCATCGCGGCTGGCCTCGTCCAGCTTCGCAAGAAACGCACGCACATTCGCCGCCGACTTCATCATCTGGTCGGCTGTCGCCAGATCGGCCCAGCTGCGAAATCCCAGAATCGTCGCAATCTCTTGCCGCGTCGCTAGCAGATCAAGAAGAATTTTCCGGTTCGCCGGATACGCCCGCGTGTTGTAGGCCAGAAACATGCGCTCGCGCAGCGCCGCGCTCGTCGCAAACGTCATCACCGGCATCATGTCTGGCGGATCGCTGGTCAGCGTCACGCGCTCTTTGCCGTTCGCATCCTTCTCCGCGGGATGCCGCGCAATGTAGTCGGCTGGCAGTCCATCCAGTTCTTCGAGCGTTGCCTCAATCGTCTTTCCGCCCTCCTGAATATTGCGGCTGAAGTCGAGGGCCAGGCCAGTGGCCTTGTCGTGCAGCGCGTGCAGATGATCGCGCGTAGCCTGGTCCTTGTCCACGCCCGACAACCGATAACCAAGAAGAGTGCGTTCGACAAAATGTTTGGTCGCTGCGCTCGCGCCGTCCAGTTTGATCGCCGTCAGCGCGTCGTACACTTCGCGATTCAGGCTCAGCGCGCTCCCCGCCATCGCAACGCGCTGCGCCTCCATCTGCGCCTGGTCGCGCACCGCCTTGTCCGAGGCCACTGAATTCAGAATTCCCGCCTGCGCTCCCGCCAGATTCAGGTGCTCGATCGCCTTGTCGTAGAGCAGCAGCGAATTCTGCGGCGTGCGCTCGCCCTCGACGGCGAGCAGCGCCGCCAACGCGCTTTCATGAGCAGCCAGCCGCGCGCTCACCCACTCCGTCAGCGCTTCAGCCGAATCGGCAGCGCCAGCCTCCCACGCGTGTAGATTTTTACTTTCGGTCACGCCGCCAGCAGTGTCTGTCGCCATCGTTGCGGAATCCTCCAAAGCTCTAGACTAACAAGGCACGTTAGAGCCGCGCCATCAGCCACGTGCGAGATCGACAACCTGCGCGTCAAATTTAGAGGGCAAAAGGATTTCGTATCAGGGCGCTGCTTCTGCCGTGCCGCAATTCGCAGAAAATTATCCTGGGCTTCAGCCCCCGCGGATCTCGGCTGACTTGCCGACTCGCTGACTCGCTACTTCTTTTCGCTCACCACCACCGGCATCTTCAAAAACTCTTCCGGCTTCAACGCCCTCGGTGTGAATCGCGCCTCAAACACCGCGCCCTTGAAGTAGTCGCGCTGATTAATCCGTGTTCCAATCGACGAGTGGCCCGGCTCCTGCGGCGCCATATGCAGTTCGCCCTCGCCCTGCATCTCATCGCCCACATAGTTGCGCAGCGTCTTGCCGTCGTACACGGCCGTCACCCGGTACCACTGCCCCAGCGGATGCAGATCGTTGCAGTTCAGCAGCGTGCGCGCCGCACCATTTGTATTGGCAAAGCTATCCAGGCACCACTGCCCTTTTACAATGCGAATCTCGAAGAGCATGCGGTTGTCAGTATCTTTCCCCGTCGCCGGATCGACTTCAGCGAGATGAAAAAATCGCTGCGCCTCTGCGCCATCCGCATCGGGACGGAAAATCACTTCCCATGTGTAGGCGCTGACGGCGGCAAGCGGATGCGCGTCGAGAAACAGCGCATCATCCACGCCGTTGAACCCGATGGCGTTTCCATATGGCGAGTCGACCCTATGCGGATGCCCGAGCACCTGTGTCGGATGGCCGCCAATAAAATCGATGTTGTCAAAGCGCCAGATCATTGAATCGCTCGGCGTCTCCGCTACGAGGCCCGGCGTTAAAAACAAAAATAAGTTGGCCGTCGCAATCGCGACAAAGTAATTGCGCATCGCTCTCATTGCAATATTTTCTCTCGCTCACTCGCAGTTCTGTAGGTTGCCCCATCCTTGGCGCGCCGTTGTCTTTTCGCCAAGGGTGGGATAGCACGAACTCCAGCTCGCCGGCCTTTAAGCGGCACCTGAAACCTGACCTCTGCTCTCACTTCAACTCATACGCCTTTTCCGGCGCGGGCACCGCGTCCGGAACCTTCGGCATCTTCGCTGCATCGATCTTCGCCGCGCCCGCCAACCCCACGCCCGTCACATTATCGATGCTGACGAGCGGCCCATCGAATCCCGTCACCTTCACATCGCGAATCACAACGTTCTTCATATTCGCCAGCGCGATTCCGCTCTTGCACGTCCCCGTCACGTTGATCAGCGAGAATCCAATCAGCGGCTTCCGCGGATGGATCTCCGTCGCCTGAACCAGCGCCGGCACATCCGTCACGCGAATGTTCGAGAAATGAAAGTTGGCAAACGTCGGAATGCCTTCATCGCCGGGCACAGGAAACTCATCCTGTTTGCCGCTGTTCAAATTATTCAGGCGTAGAAACCCCTGCTTCGCGCCCGCAACATCGAGGTCGTTCACAGTAACATTTTCGACAAATGCGCCGCGCCCCGGACGGCTCTTGATATAAATAGCGTGCGAACGCGCGCCCAGGCACTTGCAATGCTCCACAACCACGTTGCGAATTCCCGCCGACGTCTCGCTCCCGATCCCAACACACGCAAAGTTACGGTCGCTGAACGTGCAATTCGAAATGCGTACGTCGTCGGTTGGCCGATTGATGGTGTATCCCTCTTCGCCGCGGCCCGACTTCAGCGAAATGCAATCGTCCCCAGTCTCAAACGTGCAGCCATCAATCACAACATGCCGGCACGAATCCACGTCGATGCCGTCTGCGCCGCTGTTGATCACGACATTCTTGAAGGTCACGTTCTCGCAGTAGACAGGATGAATCGACCACATCCCGCTCTGACTCGTGAAACAGTTCTCCACATTCACACCACGGCAATTCGTAAACTCCAGCAGCGTGGGCAGCCGCATTCCCGTCTTCCGATCCACGCGGCCCACAATCGCATCGCTCGCCACAATTTTTCCCGGCCCCGCGATTCCCACATTCTCGCTGTCGATTGCCGAGATCAGCGCGCTGTATCCCTTGATCCATCGCCCCTCCCAGCGCACCTGCGTCACTGGGTAGTCGGCCATGTCACCTGACCCTAGCAGACTCGCGCCGTCCTCAATTCTGAGCAGAACATTGCCGCGCAACACCAGCGCGCCCGTCGCATAGTCTCCCGCCGGAACTACCACCTCGCCTCCGCCCAGCGCCGCGCAGCGGTCGATTGCCTGTTGCAGCGCCAGCGTGTCCTTTGTCTTGCCGTCGCCAACCCCGCCCAGGTCGCGCACATTCAGCGTTACCTTCGGGCCGCCTTCATTTGGTTTCGGATGTGGACGAGCAAGAGGCGGCTCAAGTGCACTTGCTGCTCGCGCAAAACCAAGCCTGCTCAGCGAAGCCGCAACAGGCGCCACCAGCGTGCCCGTCGCCGCAGTCTTCAGGAAATTTCTACGATCCACTATTGCTCTCACTTATGCCGTTGCCTCCGTCGAAAGAGTAAGAGTGCCCGTGGCGGGGAAGTATGAAAGTGCAACAGGGCGCGAACTGATCCCTGATCCGTGAAACCTGAACCCTGCCGCGTGCGCCAGCGCGCGGCCAGTGGTCAGTCCACTCCACGCGCGTCAGCAATCTTCGCGGGAGCAGGAAGTCCGTGTCAAGCGCATCGCGCCTCTGGCGGTAGATCAGGTCGATGTGCTTTGAAGGGGC
>Ga0210388_10004530_pt1 | contig 10875 bp, 8 predicted proteins | sample IncBWC19OmetaG_FD_155485 | JGI IMG/M metagenome (GOLD analysis project Ga0210388, IMG submission 155485) | Forest soil microbial communities from Barre Woods Harvard Forest LTER site, Petersham, Massachusetts, United States - Inc-BW-C-19-O ...
AGCTCTGCAGGCCCTCGCCGCCGTTCTCGGAGGAACCCAGTCCCTCCACACCGACGGCTTCGATGAAGCTCTCGCCCTGCCCACCGAAGACGCCGCGCGCATCGCCCTCCGCACCCAGCAGATCCTCGCCTATGAGTCAGGAATCGCCGAAGTCGCCGACCCTCTCGGTGGCTCTTACTTCGTCGAGAGCCTCACCGCGAACATGGAACAGGGAGCCTTCGACTACTTCAAAAAACTCGACGCCCTCGGAGGCATGGTCCGAGCCATCGAGCAGGGCTTCCCGCAGAAAGAAATTGCCGACTCCAGCTACGCTCATCAGCGAGCCGTCGAGGCCAAAGAGAAAATCATCGTAGGCGTGAACGACTACTGCATCGATGAAAAGCAGCCGCCCATCCTCTACATCGACGAGTCGGTCCGCGAGACGCAGTCAGCCAAACTCAGGCGTCTGCGCGCCGAGCGATCGAACGAAGCCGTCGAGCGCAGCCTTCACGCTCTGTGCCGCGCTGCTGAGCAGGAACCGCAAGCGAATGGAAGCCACATCTCCGCCGCCAACACCATGCCATTCTTATTGGATTGCGTGAGCGCCTATGCCACCGTCGGCGAGATCGCCTCTGCCCTCACTCAGGTCTTCGGCAGCTATCAGGAGACCGGCATCGCATGAATCACCTCTAAAAAAACGCTTTACTTTCGCACTACACGCGTCACGATTTTTTCCCAGTCGAGTGAAGAACGTGCTAAAACATCGCCTATGAGTAAGGACAAGCAAGACCCGGCCCCGGAAAATGGGCCCATCAATCTGCGCCAGCTCGCCGAGCTCCTACGCCTCTCGCAGACCACCATTTCGCTCGTGCTGAACGACTCCCCTGCCGCGAAATCCATCCCCGCGCATACCCGCGAGCGCGTCTTCGAAGCCGCCCGCAAATTCCAGTACAAGCCCAATTACTTCGCGCGCTCCCTGCGCCGCAGCAAGAGCATGTCCGTCGGCGTGCTCGCTCCGGATCTCAGCGAAGGCTACTTCACGCTGGTCATGCAGGGCGTCGAAGAGTGCCTGCTGCGCTCGCACTACTTCTACTTCACCGCCAGCCATTACTGGCAGCCCGAACTGATGAAGGAATACCCGCGTCTGCTCGCCGAGCGCGCCGTCGATGGCTATCTCCTCCTCAACACGCCCGCCACGGTGGAGAGCCCCCTGCCTACAGTGGCCATCTCCGCGCATAATGACACCAAGGGTGTTACAAATGTCGTCCTCGATCACCGCCTGGCCGCCGAGCTCGCCCTCGCTCACCTGCATAAACTAGGACACCGCCGCATCGCCTTCATGAAGGGCCCCGAGATCATCCCCGACACCGAATACCGCTGGAGCGGCATCCTGCAAGTCGCAAAAAAACTGAAGATCGAGGTCAAACCCGAGCTCTGCATCCAGCTCGGAGCCGATAGCTGGTCGCCCGAAGTCGGCTATCAGCCCATGAAGGCACTGCTCGAACGCAGCCGCGACTTCACCGCCATCTTCTGCTTCAACGACATCTCTGCCATCGGCGTCATCCGCGCCATCCACGACGCCGGCCTCACAGTGCCCGGCGATATCTCCGTCGTAGGCTTCGACGACATCATCAGCGCCGCCTATCAGAAGCCCAGCCTCACCACCGTCCGTCAGCCCCTGCGCGAGATGGGCAGCGAAGGCGCGCAAATCCTCCTCGACCTCATCAGCCATCCCAAGAAGGACCAGCCAACCGAGATCGTCATGCAGCCCGAACTGATCATCCGCGAATCCACAGGCCCCGCCCCAGATAAAGGAGCAACACGCCGCAAACGCTAACTCACCACAAAAAAATTCAGAAAAACGATGTCATCCGAAGCAAAGTTCGCTCGGCAAGGCGCGGCTCGCTCAAAAACCGATGTCATCCTGAGCGAAGTTCGCAAAGCGAACGCAGTCGAAGGACCTGCGGTTAACTCACCCACGAACCAATGCAGTCGCAAGCAAAGCTCCCCCCGCGCCCTAAGCCAGTCCAAAAACGATGTCATCCTGAGCGAGCGAAGCGAGTCGAAGGACCTGCGTTTAACCATCCCCGCAAAGAAGTGGGTCCATAGCCGCCACCACAGCGTCTACTGAATCATCAGCGCGGGAGATCCCCCATGAAGAAGTGGATGCTGTTCCTCGTGGCTCTCCTCACTCTAACCACCTCCCTCTGCGCCCAAAGTATCTCCCCCGATATCGCAGGCATCTGGAACGGCCGGCTCCCGCTCCCCGCGGTCCGAATCGTCTTAACCGTGTCCCGCGCCGACAGCGGCAGCCGGAAAGCCGTCATGTACAGCGTGAGTCAGCAGGGACAGGCCTACCGCGTCAACGCGATCACGCTCGCGGCTTCAACCGTCAAATTCTCCATCGATGCACTGCACGGCGAATACACCGGTACGCTCAACGCCGAGGGCACTCTCATAACCGGCGACTGGACCCAGAGAGGCACGCAACACCAGTTCAACCTGCGCCGTGCGTTCGTCACCGCGCGCATCACCGGCGAGCAATTGGAGCAGACCCTGTCCGCAGCCCGCGGCGAATCCGACGACAAGGTGGCCGCCAGGCTTTCTCGCACGGAAGTATCTGACCGCCTGAGCGCCGCCACGCTTGCGCGCTGCGAAGCATATCTGCCCGGACCCCGCGCGAAAGAGGCGCTCCTCGCGCTCGCCGATCAATCGGCTTTCCTCGACCCGCCCGCCGCCGAGATGCCCGCGCTGCCCATGCCCGACGCCGAATCCCGGCACGCCATGATGGCCCTCACCGTGTCCTACGTGACCAAAGCCATCCATCAGCTCCCCAATCTCTTCGCGACCCGCACTACGTCCACCTTTCAGGACGACCTGCAGATTGAGAAGCCATTGCATCCGGCCGGCAGATACAAAGCGAGCATCCTCTACCGCAACGGAGACGAATCGCTGCACTCCCAGCTCTTCCAATCCAGGCCGCCGGGAATGACCACCTCCGGCGAATTCGGCCCCGTCCTCGGCACGGCGTTGCTCGACGCCGCCCAGGGCAAGCTCTTCTGGAGCCACTGGGAGCAGGGCTCCGCAGGGCCCTTGGCGGTCTTCCGCTACACCGTGACCGCGGACAAGTCGCACTATATGGTCGAGCAGCAGGGCGTCGCCTATCAGGGAGAAATCGCCATCGACCCCGGCACCGGAACCATTTTTCGCCTCGTCCTCAGAGGAGATGTCGAGTCGATCAATCCCAAGCTGAGCGCCGCCATCGTCGTGGAATATGGCCCTGTAGAGCTCGGCGGCAGGACGTACACCTGTCCCCTCAGAAGCATCGCTCTCTCGCAGTCATTAGTCCTTGGCTGGCTGAATCATGTAGTCTTCGATCAATACCACCTCTACCACGCCACCGCACGCATCCTGCCCAGCGAAACGCCTTGAAGCGGCAATGCTCTGCGTGACGCACCTCTGAAGCCCACGCCCACCCCACTGCATCCAAACGCAAGACGCGCCCACGCGACATCAACAGGAGCAATCAATTGGAATACGTGAATCTAGGAAAGACCGGCCTCAAGGTCTCCCGCATCTGTCTCGGAGCCATGACCTACGGCTCGAAAAAATGGCGTGAGTGGGTGCTCGAAGAGCCGGAGAGCCGGCCGTTCATTCAGCGCGCCCTCGACGCAGGCATCAATTTCTTTGACACCGCCGACATGTACTCCGTAGGCGCAAGCGAAGAGATCCTCGGCCGCGCCCTCAAAGACTTCGGCCCCTCGCGCGACAAGGTCGTCATCGCCACCAAGGTCTTCAACCCCATGGGTGACGACCCCAATCAGCGCGGCCTCTCCCGCAAGCACATCCATCACGCCATCGACGACAGCCTCCGACGCCTCGGCACCGACTACGTCGACCTCTACCAGATCCACCGCTTCGATCCGCACACACCCATCGAAGAAACCATGGAAGCCCTCAACGATGTCGTCCGCGCAGGCAAGGCTCTCTACATCGGAGCATCCTCCATGTATGCCTGGCAGTTCCAGAAGATGCTGCAGGTCTCGGACACGCACGGCTACGCACGTTTCGTCACCATGCAGAACCACTACAACCTCGTCTATCGCGAAGAAGAACGCGAGATGATCCCACTCTGCAAAGCGGAAGGCATCGGCCTCATCCCGTGGAGCCCGTTAGCCCGCGGCTTTCTCGCCGGAAACCGCAGCCGCCAGGACAGGGGAGAAACTGTCCGCGCCAAAACCGACGAGTACGCCCACGGCCTCTACTACCGCGACTCCGACTTCACCGTGGTCGACCGCATCACCGAGATCGCAAAGAAGCGCGGAGTCAACAACGCCCAGGTAGCTCTCGCCTGGATGCTCTCCAAACCCGAAGTAAGCGCCCCCATCATCGGAGCCAGCAAGATGTCTCATCTCGAAGACGCTCTCAAGGCCCTCGAAATCAAGCTCGACCGCGAAGAGATCAAAGCGCTCGAAGAACCCTACGAACCCCACCCCATCCTCGGCCACAGCTAGAAGTGAAGTAAGAATCTCAGACAAAATGACGCCCTCCACTCAGGAGGGCGTCCTGTCATCGCGAAAGAACTCGAAGCAAAATTACTGGAGTGGGCTCCTGCAGCGAGCCCCTAAGAATCGGAACCGGGGCCGCCAGGCGACCCGCACTCTCTCCACAACTTCTCCCAATTCCAGATTCCGTCCGCCACCTCGTATGTCAACGGGAATCCGAGCTGATGCGTGAGCATCAGCACCTGCCCCCGATGGTGCGCTTCGTGAGCCAGCATATAGCACAACATCTCCACGCCAACCGGCCAGTCCGGAGCCCAGCCGTCCCTGCGAAATTTCTCAATGCGGCCGCCATCACCTCCGCCCAGCGCCTCGGCAAGCATCTCCGTGCAGCGAGCGGCGCTCTCAGCCAATCCCGCACGGGCCTGCTCCGGTGTGCAGTGCGCGCGGTTGAGCTGCGCTGGAACCTTCAGGTGAGGAGCAGTAAGCCTGACCCATTTTGTGCGGACATTGTGCACATGCGTAAAAATCGCCGCAATCGAGCGGACCTTACCGGGAGGTTTGGCCCTCCACGCAGCAGGGTCGAGATACTCGATGAGCATCTGGTTCATGCGATCGTTGGCGGCAAAGATCAGCACCGAACTTCGGCCGAGTTGAGTGGGAACCTTAGGTTGACTCGTAGCCACGGCGCTGCTCCTTGACGACCAATCATACTTCCGGGCCGACCGCGCTCCGGAAGTGAACAAGCCGCAGCAGGAGCATGCTCTTGTTGCTCAGGCCTCAAGCTCTCGTCGGGAAGCAAAAAAACAAAGAGCGCATCCAAAAAGATGCGCTCTTCTAATCCCTAACCCCTGATGGCTAATCCCTGATCTGATTACTCCAGCACTTCCGGCTCAATCGCAATTCCCTTTTCGCCGGCCGCCTTCTTCTCCCAGTATTTCTTCACCCAGGCCTCGAAGCTCTTGCCCGCCGCGGTATCACGCCCGGTAAAGGCCAGCGCCGCAATCTCGGCATAACCCACCGTCAGCTTCGTCCGCTCAGTCGCAGGAATAATCCTCACTGCTGAATCCTGCAGATTCGAACCCGTGCGCCGGTCAAAGATATAGCCGCTGATCGTCCGCCCATCCTTCAGCGTCAGCGTCACATCCCCGCGATAATCGAACGCCTTCTCGAGCGCCTCAAAGATTTCGCTATCGGAAGCGAGCGTTGGAATCCAGCCTTCGAGATTCTCGCGGTCGCGGCCGGCAATATGCTCGATATCGTCAGCGCTCTGCTGACGCAGCTGCTCGAGCCTGAGGTGCTCCTGCTGTTCGGTCGCCATCGTCCTTAGTCTCCTGAAACGGTCGCGACCGTCTGCTTCGTGCTCACCGTCTCAATCTGCACCAGCGGATGCGCGCCCGAAGGCTTCCACTCGTTCAGCAACTTCTGCGCGTCGCCATCGGGATAGAGCGATGGAAACATGTACTTCTTCGCCGTCACCAGGAACCCTTTGAGCGAACCGAAGTTATAGTCCACTGCGCTGGCTTCGTGCCCCGAGTGAACCATGCAGTTGGCGCACTGCGGATTGCCGCTCTTCGCGCCGTAGTTCTGCCACTCGGTGGCATCCAGCAGCTCCTGGAACGTATCGGCATAGCCGTCCTGCAGGAGGTAGCAAGGCTTCTGCCAGCCGAAAATGGAAAATGTCGGCATGCCCCACGGCGTGCACTCGAAGTGCTGCTTGCCCATAAGGAACTCCGAGAAGAGCGGATGGGTGTTGAACTCCCAGTTCTTCTTCCGGTTCGAAAGGATCATGCGGAACAGCTTGCGCGACCGCGCCTTGCCCAGAAAGTGATTCTGGTCCGGAGCCTTCTCATAGGTATAGCCCGGGGACACCATCATGCTCTCGACGCCCGCAGCCATCAGCTCATCGAAGTGCGCCCGCACCGAGTTCGGATCGGCTCCGTCGAAGAGCGTGGTGTTCGTGGTCACGCGGAACCCTGCAGCCACCGCGGCGCGAACGCCCTCCATCGCAATGTCGTATCCGCCTTCACGGCACACCGAGAAGTCATGGTGCTCGCGCTGTCCATCCACATGGACCGAAAACGACAGGTACTTGCTCGGCTTAAAGAGGTGAAGTTTTTCTTTAAGAAGCAGCGCGTTGGTGCACATATAGACATACTTCTTGCGCTCAACCAGTCCGGCGACAATCTCCGGCATCCTGGGGTGCAGAAGGGGCTCGCCACCCGGGATCGAAACCATCGGCGCGCCACATTCCTCCACCGCGCGGAAGCACTCCTCCGGGGTGAGCTCGGACTTGAGGATGTGCGCCGGATACTGGATCTTGCCGCAACCGGCGCAGGCCAGGTTGCAGCGGAACAACGGCTCCAGCATCAGCACCAGCGGATAGCGCTTGCGCCCTTTGATCTTCTGCTTCAGTACGTAGGTCGCAACCGTCCACGCCTGTGAAATAGGTACAGCCATTTTCCTCCTTGAGGCGCCTTGGCAAAGGCTGTTCAAAAATCGAATTCAAAATCAGGGCCAGCCTGGCGCGAAGCGCGATCGCCTGGACGGCTAGTCCTTCTCAACCGCGCGCCTGTAATTCGTCAGCGCCAGCAGCGGGAAGTAATTCCGGTAAAGGTGATACGCAAGATAAAACACCCGCGGGAAACCGGTGCCCGTATACAGCGCCTGCCGCTGTTCCCCCGAGCCCATGCTCTCATCCCACGATCCATCCGCCGCCTGATGCTTCAGCAGCCACTTGATGCCCTTGGCTACCGAATCGCTCCGCTTATCGCCGGCTGCGAGGAGTCCAAGAACCGCCCACGCCGTCTGCGAAGGAGTGCTCACTCCGATACCGCGTGTGACGGGATCGTCGTAGCTTCCACAGCTCTCGCCCCAGCCGCCATCGGCATTCTGCACCGAGCGGATCCACTCCGCCGCCTGCTGAATCTGCGGCTCGTGGTTCCATACCCCGATCGCTTCCAGCCCGCGCAGGACCAGGAACGTCCCATAGATGTAGTTCACGCCCCAGCGCCCGAACCAGCTTCCGTCCGGCTCCTGCTCATCGAAGATGAACTTGATCGCCTTCTCGATGCGCTTGTCCTTGCGCGTGTAGCCGTACGTCGCCAGCGTCTCCAGGATGCGCCCGGTAATATCGACCGTCGGCGGATCGAGCATCGCATTGTGGTCGGCAAACGGGATGTACTGGAAGATCATCTTCGTGTTGTCTTTATCGAAGCTGGCCCAGCCGCCGTTCTTGCACTGCATGGCAAAGATCCAGTCAATCGCTCGCTGCGAAACGTCATACTGGTACCGCTCGCGGGGATTGTCGACCTTATTCAAAGCAAGCAGAACTTGCCCCGTATCATCGACATCCGGGTAAAACTCATTGTTAAACTCGAAGTACCATCCGCCCGGCTGCGACTTGTGGACCTTCACCGCCCAGTCGCCTTTGTGGCGGACTTCTTTCGACAGCATCCAGTCGGCGGCCTTCAGCAATCGCGGATCGGTGCGCGGCACTCCCGCCTCGCCCAGCGCATACACCGCCTGTGCCGTATCCCACACCGGAGAAACGCACGGCTGCATGCGGAAAGTCGGCTTCGAAAAATCCTTCGTGCCGTTCGGCTCGTCGATACCCAGCTTCTCGAACTCGTCCATCGCCCGGATTACCTGCGGATCGTCCAACGAATACCCGAGGCAGCGCAGCGCAATGATCGAATTCAGCATGGCGGGATAAATAGCCCCCAGCCCATCCGACATCTCCAGGCGCTCCAGCATCCACTTCTCCGCCTTCTTCAGCGCAACCTTGCGCAGCGGACGGATGTGAATCCGCTCCAGCCAATGTGTAACCCGGTCGCAGATCAGAAAGAAGTTCCGCCAGCTCACCAGGTTCTTGCGATCGAAGCGCAGATGCAGATTGGCATTCGCGCGTCCGCCGACAAACAGCTCGTCGATCCCCTGCTCCGGCGGAATCTTCTTGAACGGCTTCTTGGCGTAAGCGATCGACAACGGCACCAGGATCGCCCGCGACCACGAAGAGATCTCGTAAATATTGAAGTAGAACCAGTTCGGAAACAGCACAATCTCCGGTGGAACCGCCGGGACCGCGTCGTACTCGTACTGTCCGAGAAAGCACAGATAAATCTTGGTGAAGGTATTGCACTCCACCACGCCGCCATTGGCGAGGATCCACTCCCGCGCCTTTACCAGCACCGGATGATCCTGCGTCCATCCCATCAGCTTGCACGCAAAGTAGCACTTCACCGATAGGCTGATATTCGAAGGCCCGCCCGGAAAGATCGACCAGCCGCCATCGCTGTTCTGATAGCGCAGCATCTCCGTAAGGGCGCGCTCGATCTTGCCCGGATCCCCCGTGCCCAGCAAAACGTGGACGAAGATGTAATCCGCCTCCAGCATAGGATCGGCTTCCAGCTCACCGCACCAGAAACCTGCCGAGTCCTGTTGTGAAAAGACGTAATCGCGGGATTTTGCCGCCGCTGCTTCTACATCCTCGAGATCGGCATCGATTCTTCCGAACCGTACCTTTCCCTGGCCATGATGGCCCGGGGTTACTGGGCGGGACTTGGAGGATGCGGGATGATCAGGTGCTCCGGGTTGTGGGGTTTCAAATGTTGTGCTCATGCTGTCCGAATCGCCGGCTGGCGGAATCTATAAGATTGGATTCCGCCAAAGGCCGAACTGACTTCTTTAGATCGCTGCCGGAGTCGTCACCGGAGCGGATTGGATGGCCTGCACGATCTCCGGCGGCAAGCCGAAGCGGACGTTCTCTGGCATTACCTCAACTTCTTCCACCGAACCGAAGCCGCGCTCCTTCAGGTAGGAGACGACCTCTTCCACCAGCACCTCGGGAGCTGAAGCGCCCGCCGTGATGGCGACCGTCCCCACTCCCTCCAGCCACTTCGGATCGATAGCCTCCGAATTGTCAATGAGGTAGCTCTGCGTGCTCAGATTGTTCGAAACCTCAACCAGGCGATTCGAATTCGAGCTGTTGTTCGAGCCCACCACCAGCACCAAGTCCGCCATGTGCGCGACGTTCTTCACCGCCATCTGGCGATTCTCCGTCGCATAGCAGATGTCCTGCGAGTGCGGCCCCACAATCTTGGGAAACTTCTCTTTCAGCGCCTGGATGATGTCCCGCGCCTCGTCTAGCGACAGCGTCGTCTGCGTCAGGTAAGCCACGTGCTCCGGATCGGGAACCTGCAGAGCCTTCACTTCTTCCACGCTCGACACAACCTGTGTTACGTCAGGAGCCTCGCCTAAAGTTCCCTCAATCTCGTCGTGATCGCGATGCCCCACCAGCACCAGCGAATATCCCTGCTTGGCAAACTTGATCGCTTCGACGTGAACCTTGGTCACCAGCGGGCAGGTCGCATCGATCACCTTCAGCTGCCGGTCCTTCGACTGCTGCCGCACCGCCGGCGAAACGCCGTGCGCGCTGTAGATCACCCGCATCCCCGACGGAACCTGGTCGATGTCGTCGACGAAGATCGCGCCCTTCTCGGCCAGTTCGTTCACCACGAAGCGATTGTGGACGATCTCCTTGCGCACGTAGATCGGCGCGCCGAAGGTTTCGAGCGCAATCTTCACAATGTCGATCGCCCGCACCACGCCGGCGCAAAAGCCGCGCGGCTTGAGGAGAAGAACTCGCTTGTCGGATGCGGCCGAAGAATCGGACCCAGAAGTATAGGTGGCAAAAGGGGTGGCGGTCACATCTCTTAGTATACCGTTCCGGACCGCAGGAGAACAGGGGCAACCACCCCTCAAGGTAGTAAACCGGGTTCCGGAAACTTCTGAATCCAGAGACCTATCCACGCCATCCGCCCACGCTTCACGCATCAGGAATTTTGCTCCCGACCCTCATTGAATCCCGTAAAGCTGCGCCGCCGTCCCGCGCAGAACCTGCTGCGCGATCGCCTCTGCCCGTTCCCGGCTGATCTCTCCATCCCGCATCATCCCGGTAAGCGCCAGCCCCAGGGCCTGCCGCGCATTGCGGTTCGCAATCCACTCCGCCTCCTCCCACCCCATCGACTCCGAAAACGGATACCCATCCGTCCCGAACATCACCTTGTCCGGAAACGTCTCCAGCCACTCCCGCAGCCACGCAGCCATCGTCCGCGGCGGAAAAGTAAGCGCCTCCTGCGACAGGTCGAGATACACATTTGGCTTCTGCAGAAGCGCGCCCGCCTCCCGAACAAAGGGCCATCCGCCGTGCAGCATCACAAAGCGCGTCTTGCGCAGCCGCGCATCGTTAAAAACCGACTCCAGCAGCATAGGATTCCCGGCCGCCACATCGAAATACCCGCCTCCGCCCGACATCGTATGCAGATGCACCGGCATCCCCAGCCGTCCGCACTCCGCCGCAATATAACGAAAGAGAAAATCCTGCAGAGCCTTG
>Ga0210388_10004531_pt1 | contig 10875 bp, 1 predicted proteins | sample IncBWC19OmetaG_FD_155485 | JGI IMG/M metagenome (GOLD analysis project Ga0210388, IMG submission 155485) | Forest soil microbial communities from Barre Woods Harvard Forest LTER site, Petersham, Massachusetts, United States - Inc-BW-C-19-O ...
TCTTCCGGGAGGGCGACGAATTCTCCGCAAGATTGGCCGAAGCTATTCGGCAACGCGGAGATCGTGTCATCAGCGTGCAGCTAGGAGAGCGATTCTCACGCGACTCCAACGACGACGTGTCCATCGGGAGACACATCGCAAGCGACTTGAAGCAGCTTTTTGCCGAGTTGTTGCGAGAGGACAAGCAGCCGCACTACGCGGTCTATACTGCCGGCGACCAGGATGCGGCCGAGATGACTGCGCAGGTCCTCGAAATTACGCAGACCATCACACGCAGCGACCTTCTTCTGAAGCTATGGTTCATCACGCAGGGAGCTGCGTGCCAGGCGCACCCGTGCGACCCTCATCCTTCTCAGGCCGCGATGCGAGGATTCAGCCGCACATTCGGTCTGGAGCATCCGGCATTTGCAGGAGGCGTGATCGATGTTGACTCGCCCGGTTTCCACAATGCAGACGCGGTTTGCGCAGAGATCGCACAGAGTGTCGGCGAGGATCGCGTCCTGTTGAAGGAAGGCCGCAGATGGGTAGCAAGGCTGCGCCGAGAAGTGGTTACAGATGTTCGATTAGGGCTGAAGTCCGATCGCTGCTATCTGGTGACGGGTGCTTTTGGCAAGCTCGGGATGGCGATTGCCTCGTGGCTGGTGAATCACGGAGCGCGCCACCTGGCACTCCTTGGACGGAGAGATCCTGCGCAGTTGGACAGCCCGGGTCTGCTGCGGCAACTGCAAACGTGGCGCGCGCAAGGCATCGCGGTTATCGCCGAAGCCTGCGACGTATCAAACGAATTGCAAGTGCGCGATGTAATCGCAAGGATGGACGCAGCCGGTAGCCGGGTTGCCGGCGTGATCCATGCCGCCGCTGGTTACAACTTCAAGCCGATTCTTGAAGCAACACCTCAGGATGTAAATCTCGTCTTTCTTGCCAAAGTAGAGGGCGCCCGGGTGTTGGACCTCTGCACGCGCGAGGATCAGCTGGATTTCTTCGTCCTATTTAGCTCAGCTGCCGCTACCGTCGGATTACGCGATGGCGCACTCTATGCAGCGGCAAACAGCTCGCTGGACGCGATTGCAGGCGAGCGTCAGGCGTTGGGTCTTCCTGTTCTTTGCGTGGAGTGGGGAGCCTGGGAGCACCAGCGCGACGATGCCCAACGCAAGCTGATTGAAAGCTCGGGATTTCGGGCGATGCCAACGAAACGCGCATTGCAGGCTTTGGGCACGCTGATCGCTTCAGGGAAAACATCAAGCCTGGTAGCCGATATCGACTGGGATGTCCTTGGCCCGGCTCTCGAGATACGCGGAAAGCATGCACTCGTCGCCGAGATCTTCGGCGACGTTTCCCCAAAGCCGATGACCCCGAATATTCCGGCGGATGCGGAGTCGCTGAATTCACTACGCCCTCTCGCTTTGGATCAGCGCAGACGCCGCCTTTTGGACCTTGTCGGAAGAGAAGCGCGAAAGATCTTTGGGATGACACCCGACGATCCGCTGGATGAAAATCGTGGACTCTTTCAGCTCGGCATGGACTCACTGATGAGCGTGAGATTGAAACGACGTCTCGAGTCGGGAACTGGGTTGAAACTCCCCGGAACTCTGACGCTTACCTATCCGACTATCGCCGCTCTTGCGGAATATCTCGACGGCAAGCTTTTCCCCCCAGCGCTTTCGCAAATCAAAGCAGCGTCGTCACCCCTGGCCCAGGAGCAGGAAGACGCCATGTCAACACGCGTCGCGGAAATGAACGAGTCGGAGACGAACGCAGCCATCGCCGCTGAACTCGCGGCCATTCACCAGAAATTTGGGGTCCTGTAAGCGATGACCGGCGAAGCAACAAGCATGTCTGCGGAAAAACAAACGTTGCTGGCCTTGCGCGCTCTTCGACAGCGAGTGGAGGAATTGGAGGGTCGCGCGCGTGCCCCCATCGCGATTGTCGGAATAGCGTGCCGTTTTCCCGACGGAGTGAATACCCCGGAAGATTATTGGACTTTGTTGACGCAGAAGCACGATGCGATCCGTGAGATTCCTCGAGATCGGATGGATCTGGATTCTGTCTTTGATTCGCGCCCACAGACGCCAGGAAAAACCTATAGCCGGTGGGCAGGCCTCCTGGATGCTCCGGGAGATTTCGACGCTGAATTCTTCGGTATCTCCCCACGCGAAGCCATCATGATGGATCCGCAGCAGCGGCTGCTGCTCGAGGTGAGCTGGCAAGCTTTGGAATCCGCAGCGATTAACCCAAAGACACTCGCAGGACAGAACGCCGGGGTGTTTGTCGGCATCACCACTTCGGAGTATGCGCAACTCCTGCAGAGAGTCACTCCACCGGAGCACTTGGTCGCCTACGTATTGCAGGGGTCGGCGCTCAATGCAACGGCTGGACGTCTCTCCTATTTTTACGGGGTCAACGGCCCCAGCATGGCCATCGACACTGCCTGCTCCTCATCGCTGGTTGCGATTGATCGCGCCTGCCGCAGTTTACGCGAGGGTGAAATTCCGCTCGCAATTGCTGCGGGGGTCAACGTTCTGGCGACTCCTGAAACGCTGATTGTCGCTTCGCAGTGGGGAATCGTTTCGCCGACCGGAAAAGTACGAGCCTTCGATATTCATGCTGACGGATTCGTACGTGGGGAGGGTTGCGGAGTTCTGATCCTCAAGCGGCTTGAAGATGCGGAACGCAACGGGGACCGCATCCTGGGTCTGATTCTGGGCTCTGCGATCAATCAGGACGGGGCATCGAGCGGTCTCACCGTTCCGAATGGACTTGCGCAGCAGGCATTGCTGCGCGAAGCGCATCGCCGCGCAGGGATCGAAGCGCGGCAGGTGGGGTACGTCGAGGCGCACGGCACCGGGACGTCGCTAGGCGATCCCATCGAGGCTGAAGCGCTGGGCGAGGTCTTCAGCGGAGAGCGTGCCGAGAAGCTGTTGATCGGATCGGTCAAGACAAACATTGGACATCTGGAGTCCGCCGCTGGCGTGGCCGGGCTGATCAAGATCGTGCTGAGCTTGCAGCACAAATCAATACCGCCTCAGCTTCATTGGGAGCAGCCAAACGAACATGTGCACTGGAGCGAGTTGCCTCTGGAGGTTGTGACCGAGCCGCGCGAATGGCAGCCGGTCGAAGGCAGGCGCATCGGCGGCGTAAGCTCCTTCGGTTTCAGCGGAACAAACGCGCACGTTGTGCTCGAGAGCTGGCGCGATGGAGAGCGCGCTCAGCCTGAGGAGTGGCCGCGTGAGGAGATTCTGATTGTGACGGCTCGAAACGAAGCGGCCCTTCGTCAATCGGTGGAACAGTACGCGGAATTCCTCTCTGCGACGGAAGCGGGATGGAGCGACATCTGCTATACGGCAGCGGTTGGGCGTGCTGTGTTCGGCGAGCGCGTGGCAATTGTCGCGACTGGCAAGAACGAAGCGGCGGATATGCTGCGCGGATGGTTGCGAGGCGATGAACTGAACAGCGTTTATCGCGGTCACGTGAGCGCAGGCCAGCGGGGAGAAAATGACAGCCCGGAGATCGACACATCGCTCGCCGTATTGGCCGCGGGGTTTGTCCGGGGTGCTGTCGTGGATTGGACCACGCGTGCGAAGGGCCGCGATCTGCAACGCGTCGATTTGCCGACGTATCCCTTTCAGAGGGAACACTATTGGATCGAGACGCCTCCATTCCACGAAGTCAAGGTCGAGAGTATCCCCCATCCGGCTACGGGCAATGGAATGTTGGGGCAGCCGTTGTGCGTGGCAGGAGTTCGTGCGCTATACGAGTCGCAACTCAGCGAACAGATCTGGATTGGCGAACACATGGTTGAAGGGCGTCCCGTGCTACCCGCGACCGGCCATCTGGAACTGATGCTGGAAGCGGGCGTCGCGAGTTTTGGTCCGGGTTGTGCCTTGGAAGATGTAATTCTTCAAGCTCCGCTCACGATTGAAGGAGAGCGTCGTACGCAGACAGTCGTGGAAGAAGAGACTGGCGAACGAAGCCGCGTGCGTCTCTATGCGGAGCGTGCGGACGGGGGATGGCTGCGCGTCTCCGAAGGATGGCTGCGAAAAGAAGAGAAGCGGCACGAGCCCGAACGTGTCGACATAAAGGCAATCTGTCGGCGTTTGCAGTCGAGCGACGCAGTCGAAGAGTTCTACGCGCGGATGGCATCTCGAGGAATGGTCTTCGGCGAGCGATTCCGCGGAGTAGAGCGTGCATGGGTAGGTGCCGGCGAAGCGCTTGGTGAAATTGTAGAAAGGCACGCTCCCGGACCAGGTTGGGAACTCGCGCCGTGGTGGCTGGATGCCTGCCTGCAGATTGCTGGAATGGTGGTTAGCGACGGCACGGAGCTGTATCTCCCCCTCAGTGTTGAAAAGTTGCAGGTCCACGGGAAACCAGGCGGTCGCAGCTGGAGTCACATCCAAGCGCAACGCATCGACTCTGAAACGTTCTCTGCTGAAGTCAACATCGTCGATCCGGATGGATCAACTCTGGTCCAATTGTCCAATCTGCGTTTTCGAAGAGCTGCGAAGAGGCACGCGCGGGTATCAATGTATCGCGTAGAGTGGGTTGAGGCGCAGCTCGCCGCAGATCCCATCGCTTTCAATGGGCACTGGGTCGTCCTGGCAGAAGCCGGCGAACTGGGCGCACAACTCCGTAAAGGGATTCAGAAGCGCGGGGCGACCTGCTCAGTGCTTTCGACGGTCAAGGGATCAAATGGAATTGAGACGGACGCGTATGGCGTGGCCGATGACCCGGCGCACTCAAGCCGCGAATTCTTTCGCAACATCATCGAGCAATATGGTGCGATCGAGGGAGTTCTGGATCTCCGCCCGACAAAAGCGCCAGAGCTGTCGCGTGTCGAGTTAACCGAGGAAGACTCGCAGAATCTAACTGCGACTGAAGACTGTCTTTCTCTGCTGCAGGCGCTTTTGCTAGAGCAACTACACGTGGTCCGTGCTGTCTGGATGATCACGGGCACCGTGCAATCGACTGCAGAGGCATCAGTATCCGCGCAGGGTCGAGCTATCCAAGCATTGAGGCGGACCGTAATTCTGGAGTTCCCAGAACTGGACGTACGGTCTCTGGACATAGAAGCGGAGACAGATGCAGACGGCATCTTGAACGCGATTGCGAATGCGGACGCTGAAGAGATGATGATGCGCGGAGGCCGCATCCTCGTTCCGCGCCTCAAAGAAAAGATGGTGACCAGAGCGGCTGAGAATAGCGAACTCATCCCGGCGACCAGCGGATTGATCGAAGAGTTGACGTCAGTTTCGGTGGAACGCGAAACACCCGGGGAAGATGAAGTAGAGATCGCCGTGCAGGCCCATGGGATTAATTTCCGCGATGTCATGACGTTACTTGATATGTTGCCCAACTCCCTGCGGAGAATCGGAGGGGAATGCGCGGGCGTCGTGACGAAAGCGGGATTGAAGAGCGGATTGAACATCGGCGACCGCGTTTTTGCCCTTGCCGTAGGCAGTTTCAGAAAATTCGTAACCGTGAAGAGTACAAATGTTGCGAGAATTCCCGAAGGCTTGACTCTCGGACAGGCGGCGGGGCTTCCGGTGGCGTATCTAACCGCGTTTCTCGGGTTGGACAGGCTGGCATCAGTAAGGCCTGGTGAGAGTGTGCTGATTCATTCTGCTGCTGGCGGATTGGGTTTGGCTGCGGTTTTTGTCGCTCAAGCGCGAGGCGCAGAAGTGTACGCAACGGCAGGGAGTGAAGAAAAGCGAGCGTATCTGCGAACGCTAGGCGTCCGGCATGTTCTGCCATCGCGCACCACCGAGTTTGCAGAGGAAGTGATGCGCGTCACTAACAGCCGTGGAGTCGATGTTGTGTTGAACTCGCTCACCGGCCAACTTGCCGAGAAGACGCTGTCCATTCTGTCGACAGGCGGCCGATTCCTCGAAGTTGGCAAACGCGATACGCTGAGCGCCGAAGCGGTTCGTCGCATCCGGCCCGACGTCCGCTACTCCATCTATGACCTGGGTGAGGAAGCGGCAAAGGATTCCGTGCTGGTTCCATCTCTTCTGGCGGAGATGCTGCGCTCCCTGTCCTCGGGAGTAATTCCTCCATTGCCGATCACTGAGTTTGCGGATCCCAAAGATGCTTTTCGATATATGGCGCAGGCGCGTCACATTGGGAAGCTCGTTGTCACAGTGCCGGATGCAGTGTCCGCTTCAGCGTCACTCAAGCTTAATTGCGGAGCAACCTACCTGATTACGGGCGGATGCGGAGGATTGGGGCTGATCTTCGCTGAGCGGCTGGTCGACCGGGGCGCGTGTCACCTGCTGTTGATGGGACGAAGCGATCCCAAGCCCGAGGCGATGGAAGTGATCCGCCGCATGCAGTCGCGCGGAGCCGAGGTGAGTGTGGTGAAGGTAGATGTAAGTGACCGCGCGGCGGTCGAATCCGCACTCAGCGCAATTCCTGTGCACGCACCCCTGAAGGGGATTCTGCACGCGGCGGGGGTGTTGGACGACCACAGCCTCCTTGAGCAGGATGCTGATTCCTTGGCCACGGTCTTACGCCCGAAGTGGCGCGGAGCATGGAACCTGCACACTCTGACACGCGGCGAGAAGCTTGATTTCTTTGTGCTCTTCTCTTCAGCTGCCGCACTCCTGGGTTCGCAGGGACAGGCGAATTATGCGGTCGCCAATGCCATGCTCGATGCGCTCGCAGATCATCGCCGCCAGTCCGGCCTGCCCGCACTGAGCATTCAGTGGGGACCATGGAACGCTCCTGGAATGACGGAAAAGCTGAAGGTTGATCTCCGTACCGTGGGGATTGGAAGCATCGATCCCGCCGACGGCGCGGACGCGTTTGAAACATTGCTCGACAGAGAGGACGCGGTTGCCGCAGTGTTAGGGGTTCATTCGTGGGAGAGATTCGTCGAGCAGAGGCAAAGAGGTACGTCAGACCTGTTCGCATTGCTATCCAATAGCAATGCGTCGCGAGTGACTGTGGCCGCGAAGAAAGAAATGCGGCGCGAGAGGTTCTCAGATGCGCTCGCAAGTTCGGAGCCGTATGAACGCAGGGCGCTCATGCACGAACACCTGCGGCAACAAACCGTCCAGATACTCTCTCTTCCTTCACAGACGCGGATCGATGAAAACGAGGCTCTCCACGATCTCGGACTGGACTCGCTCATGGCTGTCGAACTGCGGAACGCTCTGGTCTCGTCTCTGGACAGGCAGCTACCTCCGACAATCGTGCTGGATTATCCAACTCTGCGCACTCTGACTGACTTCCTTCTGGCTCAACTTTTCGAAGATGAGAGAGCACGAACGACGAATGAAATAAATGCGATGACCGATGAGGAAGCTGAGCAGCTGTTGCTGGCGGAACTGGGGAGAGGTGAGCATGGCCGCTAAGGATAATCTGCAGCATGGGCCGATGACGGAGCCGGAGGATCTGTCTCCGGTAAAGCGTGCGCTGGTGGAGATTCGCCGGCTTCGCGCTGAGCTGGAGTTGAGCCGGCACGGTCAGACCGATCCCATCGCCACCATTGGGCTAGCCGTGCGCCTTCCTGGCGGCGTTACCTCTCCGGACAGATTTTGGAAGGCCTTGGCTGAAGGTGAAGACCTTATCACGACCGTGCCGCCCGAACGATGGGATGCGCAAGCCTATTGGAGTGCGGACGGAGACGAGCCGGGCACAATGTACGACATCCACGGCGGTTTTCTCTCCGACGTGGATGCGTTTGACGCGGAATTCTTCGGCATCCATCCGCGTGAGGCGGCAAGCATGGATCCACAGCAACGTATCCTGCTCGAACTGACATGGGAAGCACTGGAGCGTGCCGCGATCGATCCGCGCAGCCTGATGAACACGAAGACCGGGATTTATCTCGGACTGACGGGCAGTGATTACAGCCGGGTGTTAACGGAAAGCCCTCGCAGGATTGACGGGTATACCGGCGTGGGCGCCGCGTTGAGCATCGCAGCCGGACGCCTCGCTTATTTCCTGGGAACGCACGGTCCTGCAGTTGCCATCGACACGGCCTGCTCGTCCTCGCTGGTTGCCGTGCATCAGGCGGTTCAGAGCCTGCGGGGGGGGGAAACTGATCTCGCGATTGTCGGCGCTGCGAATCTGATCCTTTCCCCGGAGATGAACATCGGTTTTTCACGCACCCGCATGCTGTCCCGCAGTGGCCGCTCGAGAACGTTTGACGCCTCAGCAGACGGATACGTGCGCTCAGAGGGTTGCTGCGTCGTCATCCTGAAGAGGATGCAGGACGCAGTGCGCGATGAAGATCGCATATTCGTGAAGATTCATGGCACAGCAGTGAATCAGGATGGCCGCAGCGCCGGAATCACTGCTCCCAACGGTCCCGCACAGGAGGCGGTAATGCGGGCCGCACTTGCGGACGCCGGGCTGAAGCCGGATGCGATCGGCTACGTGGAGGCGCATGGAACTGGAACCCCATTAGGCGATCCCATGGAGGTTCATGCGATTGGCGAGGTTTACGGCGAAGGACGAAACCCCGGGTCTCCGCTTCGTATTGGATCGGTCAAAACCAATCTTGGACACACCGAGGCGGCGGCAGGACTCACCGGTCTGATCAAGATCGCGCTGATGATGCAGCCAGGGCACGGAATTGCGCCTCACCTTCATTTCAAGATGCCGAGCCCGCAGATCGACTGGCAGCGCTGGCCGATCGAGGTACCTGTGCGATTGACTTCATGGAGTGCTGACAACGCAACGAAGTATGCCGGCATAAGTTCGTTTGGGTTCAGCGGAACAAATGCGCACATAATCCTGGGCTCGGTCGACACATCCGCAGCAAGCCATGGAGTTGAGAAAGATCCCGAGGCTGCAGACCCGAAAGAGTCGTTGCTGTGTCTCTCTGCCGCTCACGAAGGGGCACTCCGCGTTTTAGCGCAGCGGTATGTCGAATTCCTGAGGCAGAGCGGCGAGAGCTTCGACCACATTTGCTACACGGCGGCTGTTGGTCGTGCCGGACTCGCCCATCGTCTTGCCCTCCGAGCGGACAGTGCCGAAGCTGCAGCAGAGATGTTGGAGCATTGGATTACGGGGCAGGAGACTTCAGGTCTGATGACGAGCGAACCGAACGGAGTCAGAGAAACCGACTACGAGGATGCCCTGCAAAAAAAACAGGAAGAGTTCGTCAGAGGCGGCACTCAGCATCACGCAGGAACCAAAGGGTGCAGGGTCGAATTGCCGGTTTATCCGTTTCAACGAAAGCGATTCTGGTTCGGCGAATCTCCTACGGCGAAGCGGCAGCGGGAACGCGAAAATGCATGGCATAGCGCGAGAGCTGATGCGGAAAGGCAAAGCCATCATGGTCCGCTGGGCTGGAGGCCGGAGCGTTTTTCGGAAAAGTCAATTGCGCTCACCAAACTTACTCGAGCGCACGCGCACAATGTGCTGGCCGAAGCCGGAGCTTTTTCCGGCACGAGTCCCTCTTCTCTTGATGATGTGCTCCGGAAATGTGAGTTTCAGCCGATGTACCGCAGGCTCATCAAGCGGTGGCTATCCGGATTGAAGGAAGACGGCGTACTGGTTCAATCAGGCGAGGTCTTCTCCGCACCTGGAGGTCTCCATCCGGTCGACCTCGATCCTCACTGGAAAGAAGCGGCGCGTTGGATGGAGGATGAGCCAGGGACCCTCGCTTATCTGAAGCAATGCGGATCTTTGCTTGGCGATGTGCTCGCTGGGCGTACGAGCGCGCTCGAAACATTATTTCCGGACGGGTCTTTTGCTTTGGCTGAAGGACTCTATGAGACGAGTGCCGGGGCAAGATATTTCAATTCGATCGTCGCCGCTTCCTTACGTGCCGCAACGCGGTGCCTGGACTCAAGGCGCAATCCACGTATTCTGGAAATCGGCGGGGGCACCGGCGGGACCACATCTGCAGTCCTTCCACTGTTGCCGCGTGAACATGCGGAGTATTGTTTCACCGACGTCTCCGAGCTATTCCTCAACCGGGCGAGACGCAAATTCAGCGACTATCCGTTCGTCCGTTGCGCGCTGTTCGATATCGACCGCGATTTCGAGGACCAAGGATTTCGGAGCGGCATGTTCGACATCGTCGTGGCTGCGAACGTTATCCACGCTGCGCGCAACCTTGAGTCGGCGCTGCGTCGTGTTCAACGACTCCTGGCCCCCGGCGGATTACTGATTCTGCTTGAAACTACACATCATCAATCCTGGTTCGACATGTCCACCGGGCTCATCGAAGGATGGCAGCATTTCGAAGATGCGGACCGTCTGGAGCATCCCCTGCTTGGCCCGGATCAATGGCAGGCAATCCTCGAGCGGACTGGATTCGAGCAGACGCTCGCGCTTCCGCGTGCAGACTCGCCAGCCTCTGAAGTAGGGCAGCATGTCCTGCTGGCCCGGTGTCGTGAGAGTTCTGAATCGTACCCGGCGGCGGTTGTTGCTTCGGGGTTCTCAATGAATGCGCCCGACTTATGGAAAGCAGCGCGGTCAATTCACTCAAATTCAGATGCGGTCGTTTCAGAGCGGATCCAGGGCTTTACTCCAGCAACGAGTGAGGAGACAGTTTCCGTCCTGGTGAGGGAGACGGTCTGCAGCGTCTTCCAACTGGAGATCCCTCCCGAAGAATTGGGAGACCGGGACCGTCTGAGCGACCTTGGGATGGACTCATTGATCGCACTCGAACTGCGAAGCGAATTGTCGAAGCGGTTGGGGCTCGAAGGAAAGATCTCCTCGACGATCGCGTTTGACACGGGAACGCTTGGAGAGTTGGTGCGCGCGCTGACAGCACTGCTTATCCCGCAAGCGGAACGCCCCTCGGCTAGCGCCGAGCCGCCATCCGTGCGGCCTGCGCGATCCGAGGCCCAGTACCACACGGCAGAACAGCTCGAGAAAATGTCCGACGAAGAAGTAGAGCAACTTTTGAGGGAACGGCTG
>Ga0210388_10004532_pt1 | contig 10873 bp, 6 predicted proteins | sample IncBWC19OmetaG_FD_155485 | JGI IMG/M metagenome (GOLD analysis project Ga0210388, IMG submission 155485) | Forest soil microbial communities from Barre Woods Harvard Forest LTER site, Petersham, Massachusetts, United States - Inc-BW-C-19-O ...
ACTGTCCTCCGCAACTCTTCTGGAGCCGCTACAGCGAGAAGTTTAACATCGCGCCGTGGTATCAGAGCAGCGGCCGGCCACACGTCCCGATACCGTTGCCCGATCCGACCGATCGCACTTTTTTGAAGAACATCAAGCCCGATTGCAGTTTTTCGGTTCCGGGCGGCCTGATGGGCGCGATGCAGGGAACGAGCATGTCCGGTTTGATGAGTGGTGCCGGTGGCGGCGCAAAACTTGGCCTGGGGTGGCTCTGCAGCTTTAGCATTCCCTTGATAACGATCTGCGCGTTCTTCGTTTTAAATATCTTCTTGAGCCTGTTGAATATCGTGTTCTTTTGGATGGCCTTCATCAAGATTTGCATTCCGATCCCAACCGTCGAGAGCGATCAAAACTGATGGCGACGACTTACCAAGACCCCGTAAGCTGGCCGTTTCTGCCCAAGCCGGAGCCGGGCGGCCAACCAACGGCGGGCCAAATTACCTATCCGACGCTCGATCAGAGCGTCCGCGATTCGATTCGAATCATCTTAACGACGCAGCCCGGCGAGCAGCTCATGCGTCCGAGCTTTGGGGTCGGGCTGCAAAGCTTCCTCGACGAAGGCAACACGCTCGCCATGCGGTCGCGGATTCAAAGCGCGATCCAGAATGGGTTGCAAAGCTACGAGCCGCGCATCGTCGTCGATCAAGTCGAGGTCGACCCGGTCGCGAACGCGCCGTCGCAGGTGCACGTGCAGATCTACTATCGCTTGCTGCGAACTAACGCGGCGCAGCAAATCGGCGTAACCATGAGCCTGAGTTAACGCCGTGCCGCTGATACCTCCCGCACTGGATGACCGCTCGTACGACGATCTCGTCCAGGAGATGCTTGCGAACATTCCGGCGCACACGCCGGAATGGAGCAACCCGCAAGCGGGCGATCCCGGACGCACGCTGATCGAGCTCTTCGCGTGGCTGGCGGATACGATTCTTTACCGCGCCAACCTCATACCGGAGCGCCAGCGGATTGCGTTCTTGAAGCTCATCGGTCAGACGCTGCAACCGGCAGCAGCGGCGCAGGGTTTGATCGCGCTCTCGCAAGCTCCCTCGGCAACGGTCCCGCGCGGAATCGTCGCGGGCGCTTCCGTTACCGGAGCGCTCACGTTTGAAACACTCGGCGAAGTCGATATCTTGCCGGTGACCGCGCAAGCGTACATCAAAGCTCCGATGCCGCAGGACTCGACGAACGCCACGCTCTCGCTGCTCAGCGGACTAAAACAACTCTACAATTTGCCGGCGCTGCCGAGCGGCTATCAGACGACGCCGGTCTTTACGAGCAATCTCGCCGATCCCAACGGCATCGACCTGCAAGCCGGCACCATCGATCAATGCCTCTGGATCGCGCTCTTCGCCGGAACCGGCATCGCGCCCAGCGACATCGCCACCGCTATTGGTGGAGCAAACGGCCAACGCATCTTGAGCATCGGTTTCGTGCCGTCGCTGCCGGCAACGTCGCCGCTCACGCCGGCCGGCGGTACGGCAACGGCGCCGCAGGCGACTTGGCAAATGAGCGGTCCGCCCGACCCCAAGGGGCAGCCCGTCTATAACGCGTTGACGGTGATCGCCGATGAAGATTCGACGAGCGGATTGACGCAAGCCGGTGTCGTGCGCCTGATCGTACCGCAGGCTGTGAATATCGGCGCGCCGACCAACAGCGTCACGACCGACATGCAAGCCGGCGTCGGGCCGAAACCGCCACGTATTGACGACCCGAAGCTGGCCGCGCGACTCGTAACGTGGGTGCGCTTAAACGCGCAATCGGCGTTATCGGTGGGCTGGCTCGGCATCAACGCCGTCGGCATCGATCAACGCACGACGTACAACTCGGTCGTCATCGGCGTAAGCAACGGGAATCCGAATCAGCAGTTTTCGCTCGGCCAGACGCAGATCGATCCCGAAACGTTCCAGCTGCAAGTCTACATGCCGGGATTTGGGTATGCGTTGTGGCAGCAAGTCGACGACCTTGCCGTGTTGCAGGGGCCGCTGTGGGCGTATAGGCTCGATCCCGAAGCCGGAATCGTAAGCTTCGGCAATCAGCTCCAGGGTATGATCCCGCCGGTCGGGCAGCGCGTCCTCGTTCTTCAAATGCGCGCCGGCGGCGGAAGCGCCGGGAATTTACCGGCGGCATCGCTCGCCGGAATTACCGCGAAGGATGCAACCGGTGCGCCCGTCGGGCAGCTCACGGTCGTTCAACCGATTCCCACGACGGGCGGCGCCGATTCAGAGACGCTCGATCAAGCCCAGCAGCGAATCCCGGCTATGCTGCGGCACCAAGGACGTGCGGTGACCGCCGGCGACTATCAGACCCTCGCCGAGTCGATGCCCGGCGCGAACCTGGGTCGCGTCGCCGTCCTGCCGCTGTTCAAGCCCCAAACAATGGCAAATAACGTGCCGGGCGTCGTTTCGGTGATGGTCATTCCGAACAAAGAGGGCGTTGCGCAGCCCTGTCCGCGCGCGGATCGGACCTTGCTGCAGAGTGTCTATCATTATTTGAGTCCGCTCGCTCCCGCGACCGCCGAGATGTACGTAATCGGCAGCGACTACGTTGGCGTCGGCGTCAGCGTGGGAATTGAGGTGCGTGCCGGTTATGGTTTGATGCAGGTTGCGCAAGCCGTGGAGACGGCACTGCGAAACTACCTCTGGCCAATCGCGCCGGGCGGCCTCGACAACGGCGGCTGGGAACTTGGGCGCAACGTGCGCAGCCTCGAACTCGAAGTCGTCGTCAGTAAAGTTCCCGGTGTCGTCGAAGTGGATTGTCTCCTACTTTTCAGCGCCCTCGCAAACGGCGGATTTCAGTTATTGCCGACCGACGCGAACGGCCGCTCGGAGCTCACCCTTCAGAGTTGGCAGCTCGTTGAGTTGCAGCAGGTCGTCGTGACGACCGAGAGCGACGGAACGACGGCGCACTGCGTGCAAACGCTGACGCCGCCCGCGCAGCCCGACCCAAGTGTAGCCGTTCCCGTCGTGCCGAAGGTCTGCTGACCGCCATGGACGCAAACGGACTCCAGTTTTGGATGCTGAGCCAGGCAAAGGATTGGAATTTGTCAGCAGTGCCGAGTCTTGCGTTCAGCAGCGCGACCAATCGCCTGCGGCTGCTCAGCGTAAGCAGCGTCGCGCGGCAATTCGAGGGTCCGGCGGCGGCGTTCGTCGATCGCGTCCCGATGACGCTCGACCGGTTCGATTCCTATGCGCGCTGGGACGCTAACAGCGGGCACATCGTCGCCGGCGGAGGCGGCCCCGGCGAGGTTCCGATTTACGCCGCGCCCGCGGGGCAGGCCGTTACGGATTTGGCGTTGGGATACGACGACGTGCTCTACGTTGCAGTCGGCGGGAGTCTGGTGCTCATCGACCGGCGTAACCGATGGCCAATGGCGACGCTTGCGGTGCCGGGCTTCGCGTTCTGGCGATTGGCGCCATTTGCCGAAGGCGGCATGATGGCGCTGGATCGGCAAGCGCGGCAACTCGGCCGCGTGACCGGGCTGCCGTTGCAGACGGGTCCGATTGACGTTCCCGATCCCGGCATTCTGCGCTCTTGTCAACAGAATCCCAATCCGCCGCAGATCGCGGCGCGGTATGTGCTTCCGGGAGCTTCGCTTGCGACGAATCAGCCGATTGCGATCTGTCCGATGGAGACCGATGTCTTCGCAATCCTTTGGTGGAACACCGCCGCGGCGTCGTCATTCGTGCAAACCTTTAGCTCGAGCCAAAGCTTCGGCCCAGCGGTCCAGCTCGCCGGCGCGACGGAGCCCTACGCCATCGCATGGATAGGCAATCAGCAAATCGCGGTACTCGTTACGAACTGCAGCGAGGCGCTGATCTATGATTTATCCAGCCCCGGCGTCGCCGTCTCCAGCAGCGACAGCTACGTGATCGCCGCGCAAAATCTCGGACCGTTCGCGCACACGCTCGATCTGCCGCCGCGCTATCCCAACCCACGGTGGTTCGAAACGCCACCCCCACCATGGCAGCCGGCGACCGCGTACGCGGTCGGGCAATCGGTGCTCGATCCGAACGGTGCCACGCAAACGGTTGCCGGCGCTGGAACGTCGGGCTTCAGCGAGCCGCCGTGGAGCACCGCGCCCGGTGGAACGACCGCCGAGGGTTCGATTGCGTGGATCAACGCGGGGAGCATTGCGCCGCTGCTGCCGCTCGTGCCGCTCTCGCTCAACAGCTTCGATGCCGCCGGCACGACGGATCCGGCGAACCCGCAAACCTTCGACAGCGGCTCGACGCGCACGGTATGGCACCGGTTATTTCTCGAAGCGATCGTTCCGCCAAGCTGCGGGATCATCGTTTGGCTGGCTGCGGCGGATGCGCTCAACGATCTAACGCTGCCCACGACATCGTGGTATCCGCACCTCGTGGGCTCCCCCGACACGTCGGCGATTCCCGCCACGCTAATTGCAGACGTCCCGACCGCCGTCTGGCAGTCGGAGACCTGCGAGGTACCGTTTGCAACGCCGGTCCTCAGTGGTGAAGGCATACCGAATCAGCGCGGGCTCTTCATGGTGCTGGTGCAGCGCGCCGGAACGGCGGTGCGCAGCTTACAAGGGCGTTTCCTTGGCATTCGCCTGGGGCTCACCGGCGATTCGCGCAACACGCCCGAGGTCGCGGCTTTGCGCGCCTACGCCTCGCGCTTCTCTTACGTCGAGCACTATCTCCCGGAGATCTACCGCGAAGGCAAGTTTGGCCCCGACGCCGACGTACCGGGACCGAGCACGCGGCGCGATTTCTTCGAGCGATTCGTCGATCTCTTCGAGGGTCAGTTTACGCGAATTGAAGATTGCGTCGCAACCGCCTATCTGCTAACGCGCCCGGAATCCACGCCGGACAACGCGCTCGATTGGCTCGGTGGATGGGTTGGAATCGAACCCAATGGCTACCCTCCCGGGCGCCGGCGCGCGCGTCTGGAAGCGCTGCCCGACCTCTACCGCGAGCGCGGCACGGCGCGTGGCATCACGCGCGCGCTCGACGTGGCGACCAATGGCTTGTGCACGCGTGGCGCGATCATCGTTCTCGAAGACTTTCGAATGCGTCATATCTTTGCCACGATCTTAGGAGCCGATCTCTCGATCAAAGAGAATCCGTTGCTCCCCGGATACTGGGCCAGCAGCAACTCGTTCGTCGGCGACACGCTCTTTTTAGGCGACCCGGGGATGCAAGCGGAGCTTCAGGCCTTGTATGCTACCAATCTCAAACTCCCGGGCGGGCAATCGGAGACGCTTGACTTTTACGACCAGTTCGCAAACCGGTTGACCGTTTTCGTCCACGATCAAGTTGAGAGCGTCGACTACGCGCTGGTGCAAAATGTCGTGGAGGAGGAGAAGCCCGCGCACGTGCTTGCGGTCGTACAGCGCGCGAGCCAAGCATTCCTCATCGGCCTGGCGTCGCTGGTAGGCGTGAATACATATCTCGGGCGCGAGCCGTCGCCCGATCCGGCGACGATCGGCGTCACCCAAGTCGGCCGATACGACATCGTGACGAACGCGCCGAGCCTGGACCCTCGGCTCGGCGGGTGGCAAGGTTACACGGAGTGGGCGAAGCCCGTGGCACGCATCAAGGCGCCGGCGTATGTAAAGGCCGGCGACCCAATTCTTCTCGACGCCGGCGCCTCGACCGCTGCGCCGGGGACAACCCTGGCCGAGTATCAGTGGAGCCTGTTATCGGCGAGCGAGACCTGACCCTTATTCCAGCAATCTTACGGGAGAATACTTATGACGACGACAGGTACAGCACCCGCGACCGGAACGCCCGCGGCAGCCGGGGCGACCGCCGCAACGACGATCGATATCGATAACACGCAAAAATTGCCGGTCGGGCCGAGTCCCGCACCTGCGGCGCTGACGCCGACAGTCGACGTCACGCTCAAGTCTCCGCCGGCGGCCGGTACCGTCCTAACCTTCGGGTGCACCGTCACCGACAACCTCGGCCAGACTTCGGCTTTAGCGACGGCGACCGTTACCATTCAGGGCAAGCCGTCGGTGCAAATTGCGCCCCCGGCCCAGAACGTGGCGCCGGGTGCGCCGATCGGACTTACCGCTAATGCTACGTCACCGGGCGGAACCATCGCTTCGTATAGCTGGACATTGCAGAGCGTTAAGGCTGCTGGTTAATACGATATGTCGACAACCGCCGATGCCCTAAGCCCGCCGCCGGCACCCAATCGCGTCTACTACTCGTTAGGCCGCATGCTCGGCGTCGATGACTTCCAAGCCGATCAGGATTATCATCGGGGCCGGCTTGCGCGCACCATTCTCCAAGTCTGCGGCACCGGCACGGTTTCGGGTTTGAAGGTCGTCCTCAATCAAAACTGGACACCGAACACGTCCTACCCGACGTGGGCCTACATCGTGGACTCGAATACAAACGTTCAAGTCAACCTCGGCACGAGCGGCACGAGCGGAACGAACGAGATCACTTGGCCGGCCGGCTCGGGCGCGCAGATCCTTGACGGCAACGTCACGTGGACCAACGAGGGGCCGATCGTTGCGGCCGGATGGACGCCGAACACAACGTTTAGTGGACATACGGTTATCACCGATCCGAATGGTAATCTGCAAGTGCTCACGGCGAGCACGCCCTTCACGACCGGTCTCGAGATGCCGGCTTGGAGTTCGATCGCCGGCGCGGCCGTACCCGACGGCGCGAGCGTCAACGCTTGGACGTGCCTCGGTTCGGCGGTATTGGAGATTGAGGTGACGCCCGGCGTTGCGATCGATCGTGTCGGCCGCATCATTGAGGTTCCGCGCCCGGTTTGCATTGGGATTGCCGCCTGGCTTGCAAGCCAAGCGGCGGCGGATCTCAACGGCGCGCTGAAGGCAACGAGCGCGGCGTCCGGCGCACCGTTGGTCATTGTGGTCGATGTCTTTGCCACGTTCGTCGGCTGCACGCGCGGCGTGACGCCGTGCTTTGCCACGCAGGACGATTACGACGCAACCGACGCCTTCAGCGCGAACCGGCTGCTCGATTCGTTTGCGATGCAGCTGGTTTTGCGCCCGGACGTGGACTTCACGCTCGCGACGCCGGCGTTGAACCTTCCCGAAGATCCGTGGTACGGAATCGGAGCGGTGACGACCCCGCCGAGTCCCTCGCCGCAGACATTGCAGCAGCAACTGTTAGATGCGACGAGCGGTCCGGGCGCATCCGCGCCGTTTGGCGGCATGAGCTACCCGCGGGAAATTCCGCCACAGAGCGGTCTCGATCCATCGGCGGTTTTTCTGGCGCGCATCAGAATTCCGGCGACGGCCGTGACGGGCCAAGCGCCGGCTGCGAACCTCACGGCGATCTCAATCGATAACTTCTCGCGATTGTTTCTCTATCCGGCGTCACTGGTCGCGCGCTGGATTGGCCTTACTTCCGGGGCGGAATCTTAGGAGACGACATGGCTAGTTACGTACAAGGCGACACTCGCGTCGCGCTGCTCTCGAATGAGCTGGCAGTCTATCAAGGCAACGGTTCGGTTGCGCTCAACAGCCAGCGCACGCGACCGCTCTGGTTCGACGGCCGCTTTCTCGCGGCACGGGATCTCGCACGCGAGCAAGACTACTTTTTGCAGCGCCAAGCCGACCTCGGCCAATCCGCCGGTTTCGGTGTCGTGCACGGTCTCTGGGCATATATGCCGCCGGTGTCGCCGCAGATGCCTGATGCGGACGTCGTCGTCATCACGGCAGGGCAAGGCATCACGCCGGCCGGCGAGCTCGTGCTGTTGACCGACGATCTAACGCTGCACCTGGCGGACCTGCCCGATGAGGAGAACTTGGACGTGCAGTTCGGTACGTCTTCGACCCCCAAGACTCCGGCACGAACGCGTTCGGGCCTGTACGTATTGGCGTTGCGCCCGGTCGAGTTTACCGCGGATCCGATCGTCTCGTATCCGACGAGCGTTACGGGAACCCGAACGGTTCAGGACGGGAGCATCGTCGAAGCGACCGCGGTCTCGCTGATTCCCTACCCCGATCCGGTGAGCACTTACGATGCCGCGCAGCAACGCTCGGCCTTGGCGCGACAGATCTTTCTCACGGCGACGGCATCCCAGCTTCCCGATTCAATCTTGCCGGTTGCGATGGTGAGCATCGAACGTGGCGTCATCGAGTGGATCGATCCGTACCTCGTTCGGCGCGATGCAGGTCCCGAGTACAGCGGCCTGCGCTTTGGACTCACCGATCCCGCCGCGCAGCAGGCGTTCTTGCAGCAGTACGACGGGCAACTGCAAGAGACGGTCGCGCAGCGTCGAGCTTCGGGTCTCTCGGCAAACTTTGCGGCGGGAAACTACTTTCAAGCGCTGCCGCCCGCGGGCCGCTTTCCGCTCGCGTCGATGACGGTAACCGGAACGAGCACCGCGCTGGCATTTTCGCAAGTATTCTTCCCGCAGCAAATGGACGTGCGGCTGAGCATCATTCCGACCGATGAAATTCCGGCGCTCATCGAGGATAGCATGTCGCTGTCGCCGATCGATTTAACGCTGCCGCAAAGCGCCTATGCCGATCTCGCCGTCTTTGCGTTGATACCGGTGCCGCGTTCGGGCTTCGCAGCGCTGAGCAGCTCGCTGCCCGTGATCTCCCCGGCTCCGACGCTGCCCCAAGTGCTGAGCTTCCGGCCGCCGATCGCGTTGCTGCGTCTCTATCAAGGCGCACCGCAGCCAGTGCCGCCAACGCCGCAAACCAACGCATCGTGGGCGAGCGTGATCGGGAGTCAAACCTACGGATTTTACATTCGCCGGCGCAGCTCACCAACGTTTGTCGACTTCACCTCACCGCCTCCAATTCCGAGCTAGAAGAACGCGCGAGGACACGAGATGCCTGCCACTCAAATCGCGAATCCCGCTACCGGCGAAAGCCTGCTGGGCATCGAGCCCGCACTGCTGCAGCAGGTAAACCCCGGTTGGCGCAGTCGTCTCAATTGCTTCACCGGGCGCACGCTGACCGCGACTTCGCTCAGCGACGAACAGTCCTATCGCGCGGGACTGCTCGCAACGCTCGGTCAAGCCGTCACGGCGGGTGTCGTCAAAGGACTCGCGCTTTCGATCGATACAAGCACGGCCGATCCCGTGCTGACCGTCACGCCCGGTTACGGCATCGCCGCTTCCGGCGAAGACGTCAACCTGCTGCGCACGCTGCAAACGAATCTCAGTACGATCGCGGTCGTCGACGCCGCAAGCGGTCAGCTCATCGAGCAATTCAAGGCATTCGCAAGCCGGTGGACTACTAGCACCGCGGGCTTCTTCGTGTTGCAACCGATCGTTGCGCAGGTGAGCGGTCAGGCATTCGATACCGGGCCACCCCCGACTATCGTCAGCGGGAATCTCGGCGCATCGTGCGATCAAGATCCCGCCGAGTACGCGTTCGAAGATTGGCAGATTGCCGACGGCACGCGTCTTGTCTTCCTCCCATGGGTAGATGGCGTGACGCTGCTCCAGTTGCCGAGCCCAACGCCCGCGGCCACGTGGAGAAACCGGCTAGCTTACGCAATTTTTTCGGCGGAAGCGCAATTTGGACTCGACACGCAATTTCCGTGGATGATGCTTGGCGTTCCCGTGGCGCTGTCCGCGTTCGACCAGACGGGCAAGCTGCTCTTCTTCGATTGCGCATCCGTGGTACGTCCCGGTGGACTTCCGCGCCGGCGCTACTCGTTTCCGGCCTTGCCACAACTAGCGCCGGTCTGGCAGCCAAACAACGCTTATTTCGCCGGCACGTTGATCGTCGATTCGAACGGCAACATCGAGAAGGTGCAAACCGCCGGCCAATCCGGCGCGGGACCTGCGCCGCCGAAGTGGGCCACCGCAGCGGGCGCGACGACTGCCGACAACGGCGTGACCTGGGTCAACGGCGGCATCGCCGCGTGGCAGCCGAACGCGAAAATGAACGTGGGGCAGTCGATCTTTGACGCAAGCGGCAACGCACAGACCGTATTAGTTAGCGGCATCACCGGCGGCTCGCAGCCGCAGTGGAACGACACGTTCCTGCAGACAACCGACAACAGCGTAACTTGGGTGAACAACGGCACCGCGATCCCGCCGATCGTCCAGCCGGGGCTGGCAATGGCGCGCGTGCAGCAACTCGCCGAACAAGTCGCCGATCAGCTCGGACAGAGCCCTCCGCTCACGAATCTCGCCCAGATCTGCACGCTGCTGCCGCCGAGCGGCATCCTACCCGTGGCGGCGGTCAACTTTTTGACGCAACCGCAACCGACCGGCGTCTGGTTTCCGCCCAACTGGGCGCTTAACGCGGCGCCGGTGCTGCTTGAGGAATTGGAAGCGGTTTTGCAGACCGGGATGTTGGCCGATCCCATTCCCGCGCTCACCACTGGACCGTCGGCATCGTCTCCCGCGGAGAACGTCGAAATCTTAGTGCCGCTTCCCGATACCCTCTACGATCCCGACATACTCGTCACCGAGACCGTGGCGCCCGACTTCCAGAACGAGATCAACAACGCGGTGCATTCGCGCAATGCGACGCTGCACACGCGCAAAGCGATACAGCTCGAAGTGAACGCGCTCGTCGCAGCGTTGGGTCCCAACGTACCGTCGCCCAATCCCAACGCGGTCGATCTCAACGCTAATCTTACTCCAGCCGAGCGTGCCGGCCGCGACGCGCTGCCGCCCGCGTTTCCGCAGCCCAATCCTAATCCGACTCTCGATCAGACCTTTGGAACGCTTGGGCCTTCAACGTGGCAAGCAAATACAGCGTACGTCGTCGGCCAATTCATCATCGACAGTAACGGAAACATCCAGAAGGTCGCGACCGCAGGAACCTCCGGCGCGGCGCCGCCCGTGTGGAGCAGTAACATCGGTGCGACGACGCCCGACGGCGCATCACCCAACGCGATCGCGTGGCTTAATA
>Ga0210388_10004533_pt1 | contig 10872 bp, 7 predicted proteins | sample IncBWC19OmetaG_FD_155485 | JGI IMG/M metagenome (GOLD analysis project Ga0210388, IMG submission 155485) | Forest soil microbial communities from Barre Woods Harvard Forest LTER site, Petersham, Massachusetts, United States - Inc-BW-C-19-O ...
GCCGCCGCTTCTCCCATTGCCCGCGCTTCCTCGAGGTTAGCCACCGACGGCGGCGGAGGTGGTATTGCCCGAGGAGCCATTAAAACTCCACCACCCACGCCCCCTGCTGAGCCATATCCAAATTCAACGTGCGGTCGATTCGCTACGCTGCTCAGCTTTCCCATCACTCCCGCCGACATCGTGTTCAGTTCACTGACGCCGTCCGCGGTTACGTTGACTGTTTCTGTGGCTTGGCCTACTTCGAGCCGCGCGTTTGCCTGATTCTCCCCCGGCGCAACATTCAACTGCGCCATCAAACTTGTTTTGAATCCAGGATGCTCTGTTTGCACGCGATAGCTTCCCGGCGATAGCGACGAGAAGGAATAATTACCACCGCTGTCTGACGTGGTTTGCGCCATCACCAAGCCGTTCTCGTCCATCAATTTCACGCTAGCGCCAGGAATCACCGCTCCTGAAGCATCCGTAACGGCGCCGCTCAGTCGTCCGTTTCCCCCCGAGAGGGTTGCGGCATGCGTCTGAGGGGAAAGTTGCACGCTTTCCGGCAATGGCACCACCGGACGCCGGCCATAAAATGGCTCGGAAAGCTGTTGGATAAAAGAGTGCGGTGCGCCCGCCACCAGCGATAATTCCACTTCGTTCCAATCCTCGCCGACGGTGTTGTCCACAATCGCCCAGCCCTGCAGCAGCGGTTTTTTGTCGGCCTTCGCCGGCAGCACGATGCGGTACGTCGTTTTCCAGATGGGCACTTCGCTGATATAGCTCACATATAGATTTCGTTCGCCGTTTCCCGCGGTCGAAATCGTCATGCGGCGGACGTCCTGGTCGCGTGACGACGCGATCAGATTCAAATAGCGCCCCACTTCCACCTGCAAATCTTTTTCCGCGATGCGTACGCTCGTCGTCGGATTCAAGTCCACGCTGTGAACTTCGCCGGTATCTGTGATCAGGGAGATCTCATCCGTCTCGACGGTCCAGTTCGTGGCCGAACGGGTTTTGCGCTCCACGCTGAGCAATCTCCCCGTGAGCGCCGGTCCAGTCGCGCCGCGCACTTCCAGCCGCGCGCCGCGCAGCGCGCCAAGAAATTCGGAGACGCTTGGCCGCTCCCCCAGCGCCAATCGCAGCGTCCCCAGCCTTCGCGCCAGTGGTGCTTCGGAGTTGTAGTCGACTCCCGTGATCCGTCCACCGGCAAGGTCGAGCACGGTCAGCGACTTCAGCACGTCGTTCAATTGCGCGCTGGTGAAATCGATGTGCACATCCTGGCTGCCGCGCACGCGCCCGAGATGCTCGAAGTAGCCCACGCCATTTTTGTAAAGCACGACGCGCCGAACCGGCAACTTGGCCGCTGATTCGCTCGACCCGCTCAGCGAGCCGTCGCGTGCCTCATTCGCCGCGGCAATGCTTTGCGGTGCGGCCATATTCTTTTCTTGAGCTGAATTGGAGAAGTTGATCAGGAATGAAAGACACAGTACTGGTAGAACTCGCTGCATGGACCACCCCCTGCCCCGAGCGAATTACGAATTTAATAACCGAGATGCGAGCCGCTTTGGGCGAGTTGCATCACGCGCGCACAAAACAATTTCATAGATCATTCCTTGAGCAAAAACTCTTTCTGGTTGCTGGTGCGGCTCTGCGCCTCGCCTTTTGCGAAAATCTCTTCTATGGAATACTTGGACTCCAAATCACTCCAGGAGTTCCCATGCCACGCTACCTCTCGCAACACACCCTCGCTTGCCTCACCCGCCAAGGCGCGGAGGCCCTCGCTCAACGCATGCAGGGCGGCGGGCCCGCCTGCGCCGAGCGGGTGCTCGTCAATATGGTCGAGGGAAAAATGTTCGCCGAGTTCCGTTCGGATTCCCGCGAAACGCTCGAAGCGTGGCTCAAAACGGAAGGTATGCACTACGACTGGCTTGTGCGCATCGAGTGGGAAACCCGCGATGGCAAGCTCCAGATCGCCGGGTAGCGTTCCGTAAGTCATTGGCAGGTATGCCTTTATTGTCTCTGGCAGCCGCCCGGAAAAGCGCTTTAGCGCGCTTTTAAGAATGTCTATAAAAAAGAGGGTGATTTAATCCGCGACCTGCGCTACTGTTTTCTTTGACCTCTTTACGGGAAAGGAAAACGCCATGTCTGACTATGCTCATCCAGAAGTACTCGTCACCACCGAATGGGTTGCTGCCCATGCGAAAGATCAAGGCCTCCGCGTCGTGGAAGTCGATGTAGACACCTCCGCCTACGATCAAGGCCACGTCGAAGGCGCTATTTCGTGGAACTGGCAAACCGAGTTGCAAGACGCCATCCGTCGCGACCTCGCGCAGCCGACCGCTTTCGAGGAATTGCTCGGCAAGGCCGGCATCTCTCCGGAAACGACCATCGTGCTCTACGGCGACAACAACAACTGGTTCGCGGCTTGGGCTTTCTGGCAATTGAAATACTATGGCCACGAAAAAGTGCTCATCATGAACGGCGGCCGGAAGAAGTGGCTCGAAGAAAAGCGCCCGCTGTCGAACGATAAGCCCGCCGTTGCGGCAACCACGTACAAAGTGAAGGCAGCGAACCCCGCGATCCGCGCCAAACGCGACGACGTTTTCGCAGCGGTTGAGAAAAAATCCGGCGCGCAGCTCGTCGATGTGCGCTCTGTGGATGAATTCACGGGAAAGATCATCGCGCCTCCCGGCATGACGGAAACCGCGCAGCGCGGCGGCCACATTCCCGGCGCCGCGAACATTCCCTGGGCGCAGGCGGTCAACGAGGACGGCACGTTCAAGAGCGGCGAAGCGCTGAAGCAGCTCTACGGCGCGAAAGGAATCACCGGCGACCGCGAAGTCATCGCCTATTGCCGCATCGGAGAGCGCAGCTCGCATACCTGGTTTGTCTTGAAATACCTGATGGGCATCAAGGACGTGCGCAATTACGACGGGTCCTGGACCGAGTGGGGGAACTTGATTGGCGCGCCAATCGAAAAGGAAATCTCAGCCGTCGCCGCGAGATAACCCGCGCTTCGCCAAAGGATGAAGCTCATCCCCAAGGCGGAGTCGCCAAAAAATGAAGCGGGGCGCGATGTTTCGCGCCCCGTTTGTATTTCCTCGACTCCGAAAAGATTCCGAGTCCGTCTCCGAACTTACCTCGGGGAGGACGCTGGTTTCAAAAACATGGAATCATCGATCGCGGAATTGTTCTTGATTTGCGTAACGCGCAGCGTGAAGACATTGCCCTTTTCCACGTGGCGCAGGCGATACGCGAAATACGCTCCATCGACGGGCCGGTAGTCGTCCAAGTAGGTTTCCACTTTGTAGTCGCCATCCTGATTGTGCAGAGTATCGTCGGTGCGAACCGGGAAGCCGCTGTCCGCATCAAAATAAATCTTCGAAGTCAGCTTCTTTTGCGGAGCAAATTCCACCACATACGTGGAGTGCACGCCAACTTTCTCCGTGCCCAGAACTTTTCCTGTCACGGCCAATAGAAGAGCGTCGGCGCGATCATTGAAGTCGGACTGGCGAATCCTGCTTTCCAAGGCCGCACCGGTAATTTCATGCATGCGGTCCGCGGGATCTTCGGTCCAAGCCGATTTCCCGTCACAAACCTGGCGAAGAATCACACCGTTGGAAAAGGTGATTTTGGAGAGCGATTTGTTCGGCGCCTTGGTGAAGATTTCGATGGCCGCAAAACCGGAAGCGTCTTCCGTTTGATAAATTCCCTTCAAGTAGCGAGTCGTGAAGCTGGACCAGACGCTGTGGCCGCCGCTGACGGTCTCAAACTTCTGCAGCAAATCCTTCACGGTGGGCAGCGGCGTCGCGCTCGGGTCCACTTTCGAGACCGAGCTAACCGGCGTTACCGGCGCAACACTGGACGAGGGATTCTGCGCCGCCGAATGAATTACGAAAACCGTTCCGAAAACGGCCGAGGCAGCAAGGGGCAGGAGCCTGCGGTTCATGATTTCCTCCAACACACGCGCTCGTGCGCATAAATCTATCTTCAAGTATGGAATGGCTTTCGAGGAAAAGCTGACACATCAACGGGTTGCGTGGTCGAAACTAAACTGTCCGAAGGGGCAGGTCGCCGAGTCTGAGAACCCTCTCCCGGGAAGGGACCGGTTCAGCCACCGCCGCCCAGCCGGTGCTTCCACCTCTTTCGCGGAGTTTTTGGGGCGCGAAACGGGAGATTGGGGATAGAATACGCGCCTGCTTGGGAGGTGGGAAATCATGGAACAAAAACAGAGGTGCGAGCCGCGCTACCCGTTCATCGCCGACGCTGAGCTTTTGGAAGAGATCTCCGGAGCCCGTATGAGCTCTCGAACCAGCGACCTGAGCCTCAACGGCTGCTACGTTGACACGATTAACCCCCTGCCCGATGGGACGCTCGTTCAATTGCGGATTTTTACGGAAACACATGCTTTTGAAGCGCCCGCGACTGTCGTTCATTCACAGGCGTTCCTCGGCATGGGAGTGAAATTTCGCGGAGTGCAACCGCAGTCTGCGGAAGTCTTGCGGCTGTGGCTGCCCGAGGCGGCGGAACAAGCGCAGCAGGCCAACGCGTAAACCGCTAAATGGCTTAAGCGGCTTGTCTCTCGAACATTTTTTTGGTGGGAGGACATTATGGGAACGGAATCTGAATTCGAAAACTTGTGCCGCCAGAACGGCCAACAGGCGAGCCACAAACGCGAGCAAGGCGCCGGCACAGCGGACGGCGATGCATATGCCGACCGGCGAACTTTCCTGCAGGGCGCCGTCGCCAGTGCCGCTGCGCTTGCCGTCCCGAACTGGGCGCACGCCGCGGCAGGCTCAGCCCTGCCCGCCGACGAGATGGACGGCGTTCGCGCTGAAATCGAGAAACGTCACGAGGAATCCGTGCAGCGGTTGCAGCATTGGATCCAGCAGCCCTCAATCGCCGCGGAAAATCGTGGCATGAACGAAGGCTGCGAGCTGACCATGCACATGTTGCGTGACGCCGGCTTCGAACAAGTTACGAAAGTTCCCACCGAGGGACAGCCCGGTATTTTTGCCACGCTGGATGCAGGCGCGCCGCGCACCGTCGGACTCTATTTCATGTACGACGTGAAGCAAGCCGATCCGGCGGAGTGGACCTCGCCTCCATTTGACGCCGCGCTGGTGGATAGACCAGGGCTGGGCAAAGTGCTGGTAGGCCGCGGCGCCGTAAATCAGAAAGGTCCGGAAGCGACTTTCCTCGCCGCCCTGCATGCCATGCGCGGCGCTGGAAAGAAAATGCCGGTAAATTTTGTTTTCGTTGCCGAAGGCGAAGAAGAGATCGGCTCGCCACATTTCCCGCAAGTTGTACGCAAGCCGGAAATCGCGGCAGCGCTGAAAAAATGTACGTCGGTATTCATGCCGTACGCGGCGCAAGGCTTGAGCGGTGATGTGACGATGACACTGGGCGCGAAAGGCGTGGTCGAGCTCGAACTGGTTTCCAGCGGCACGCGCTGGGGCCGCGGACCGAAAAAGGATCTGCACTCCAGCAACAAGGCTCGCGTGGACAGCCCCGCGTGGCACTTGGTCGAAGCGCTCGCTTGCCTCGTTTCGCCCGATGGAAATGATCCTGTCATCGAAGGATTCTCCGCCAAAGCGCGTCCGCTCTCGGACTCCGACAAGAAAATGATTGCCGAAGCAGCGCGCCGCCTGAGCGAAGCCGACGCAAAAAAGCAAATGGGCGTCGACCACTGGATCCATGACGTAAGCTGGCAAGAATCGCTCGAGATGCTGTGCTCGCGTCCAACGGTAAACATCGAAGGGCTGGTCGGTGGCTACACCGGCCCGGGCGGAAAAACCATCTTGCCCGGCAAGGCCGTTGCCAAAATCGATATGCGCCTTGTTCCGGACATGACCGCCGCTGAAGCGCTCGCCGCGCTAAGAGCGCACCTTGCGAAAAAAGGCTTCGGCGACATTGAAGTGAATATGAGCGGCGGCTACGATCCGACAAGCACGCCCGCCGATTCCTCGATCATTCGCGCGTCCATCGCCGTTTACAAAAAAAACGGCATCGATCCCGTGCTGCTTCCGCGCCTGGCCGGCTCATGGCCGGGATTTGTCTTCACCGGCGACCCGCTGCACCTTCCGGCCGGCCACTTTGGCATGGGCCATGGCAACGGCGCCCACGCCCCGGATGAGTATTACCTCATCGAATCGAAAAACCCTAAAGTAGCGGGAATGGACGACGCCGTGCGCGCCCACGTCGAGTTCCTCTACGAGGTTGCCCGCACCGCCTAAACCATAAACTTTCAATAAATTAATTTGCCTTCAGGGAACCAATCCGCCTTCGCAACGTCTTTACAGGTATATCCCGGTGCGGAGGTTGGGTATGAGGACCTTACTGCAGGATGTTCGCTTCGCGTTTCGGCAATTCCTCAAATCGCCCGGCTTTGCCGCCAGCTCTGTCCTTTCCCTGATGCTCGGGATCGGAGCGACCACCGCCATCTTCAGCGTGGTCTACGGCGTGCTGCTCGACCCCTACCCCTACAAAGACGCCAAGCGGATGGTGCACGTCGAACTCAAGGACAAAAATGGCCGCGGCCCTCTGCTCATTGTCAATGGCACGCAAGCCGCGGAGGTTCGCAAGGCCGCCTCTGTCGATGACGTCTTTCTGCAGGACGAAAAGCGGGAAAATCTGACCGGCGAAAAATTCCCTGTCACCGTGCTTGTCGGCCTCTATTCCCCAAACATGTTTGACTATATGGGCGTGCCGCCGCTGCTTGGCCGGGAGTTCACGCCGGCGGATGCTCCGGGCGGCAATCCCGCGCCTGTCGCCGTGTTGAGCTATCTCTTCTGGCAACGACAATACGGCGCCAGCCACGACGTGATCGGAAAGCCGATCGAGCTCGACCACACGCCCTACACCATCATAGGTGTCGTTCCCCCGCGATTTACCTGGGGCGATTCCGATGTCTATCTCCCCGCTCTGCCCAACGCCGATCCGCACTATTACTGGAACGCTTTCATCAAGCTGAAGCCCGGCACGAAATATCCCGCCGCTCAAGCCGAGATGCAATCCCTGGCAGACCGATTTGCGAAAGACGACCCCAAGGGCTATCCGCAAGATATGCGCGCCAAGATTGTCACGCTGAACGAAGAGGTGTTGGGCCGCTTCGCGGGCACAATCGTCTTTTTGTTCGGCGCTGTCGTGATCCTTCTGCTCATCGGTTGCGCGAACGTTTCGATCTTATTGCTCGCTCGCGGAACGGCGCGGCAGCACGAGTTTGCCATTCGCACTTCCATTGGCGCGGGGCGCGGGCGGCTCATCCGCCAGCTCCTGACCGAGTCTGTCCTTCTTTCCGTGACGGGCGCCGCGCTCGGTGTCCTGGCCGCCTACTGGGGCGTCAAAGCGCTCTCCACCATGCTGCCGTACTATTCCTTCCCTCACGAAGCCACGATTCACGTAAATACGATGGTTTTGATCTTCAGCGCCGCGATTGCTTTGCTCACGGGAACTCTCTTTGGTTTGTCCCCCGCCTATCAACTTTCGCGTCCCCAACTCAGCGCGCTTATCCAGGCGACGAGCGCCAAGCTCACCGGCAGCACCCGCAGCCGGAACACGCACCGCGTGTTGATCGCCGGGCAGGTCGCTCTTACGCTGCTGCTTCTCGCCGGCGCCGGCGGCGCGGTGAAGGCGTTTCTCGCGAAGTTGCACACGCCGCTGGGCTTCGACCCGGATCACGTCTTCGCCATGAACGTAGCCCTGCCCAAAGGATCTACTACCACCTGGCAGGAGCGCATCAATCAACAGGAACTGGTCCGCCAGGCCGTTGCGCAAGCGCCGGGAATAGCGGAAGCGGGCGTTTCCACAACGTGGTTCCCTGGCTTCGGCGGATTCACCGCGAAAATTGAGATTCAAAGCAAACCGACGTTGACGGATTCGCAAGCCGTTCTGACTCTTGTCAGCCCGCAACTGTTTTCGACGCTGCACATGCCGCTGGTGCGCGGAAGAATTTTCGACGATGCCGAGTCTCGCCGCGCCGCGCATCTGGCGATGGTCAATCAGGCCTTTGTGAAGCAGTATCTCGGCGGCCTCGATCCCATCGGTCAGAGCGTGCGGAGCCCCGCGCTAAAAATCGATCAGCCGAATTTCTTGTCCGCGCAATCTCCCGATGGCTGGTTCGAGGTCATCGGAGTCGTGGGCGACGCTAAAAACGGCGGGCTGGAACATCCCGTTAAGCCGGCGATATTTCTGCCTTACAGTTTTGTGTTGACGCCGGACGAAGACCTTATCGTGCGTGCCAGCGGGGATCCGGAGACGGCCATGCGCTCCGTCAAAGAGCGCTTGCGCGAAGTCAACGCCGAATTCGTCGTTGGCCGCGACCATACTTTGATTTGGTGGTTGGATACCGACGGCTGGGGGCGCGAGCGCTTTATCGCGACGCTCTTCGGTCTCTTTGCGGCTCTTGCGCTGATCCTCGCCGCAACTGGACTTTACAGCGTGGTCTCTTTTTCCGTGACTCAACGCACGCAAGAATTGGGCATTCGCATGGCGCTTGGCGCTCGTCCCGCGTCCGTGGTTACGCTCGTTCTCGGCTCAACCGCCGCCATGCTCAGCATCGGCGTGGTCGTGGGATTGCTCTTAAGTGTCATTCTGAACCGCGTGGTTGCTTCCTGGGCTGGAGGAAGTTCGCGCGATCCTCTTACGCTGCTGCTGGCAGCTTGCATTCTCATGCTTGTTGCGGGGATCGCCTGCGTTTTGCCGGCTTGGCGCGCGGCCTCTATAGATCCGATGCGCGCGTTGCGGGTGGAGTAGGGCGCGGTTTTAGGAAACGGCGCGAGGATTCACGATTAACGGGATGGGGCCGCAGGCTTAGCCGAGGCCAGCTCCTGCAACATTTTTTCGCCTTCTTCTAAAACCAGATCCCGCTTTTCTTGGAGCGAGGCAATCGTCGGCGTGGCATCTCGATCCGGAATCACGCCTTCGCCTTCGAGTTTGCGATCCTTCGGTGAGAACCAGAGAATCTCGCTGATTTCCAGCACGCCGCCGCCCTTCATCACTCGGTCGTGCGTGATGCCCAGCACGCAGCCGCACGATGGGCTGCCCACCAACTTCGCGCGCCCGGAATCCTGCATGCCCGCGGAAAAAACTTCCGTGGCGCTGGCCGAATATTCACTGAGCAGGATGACGACAGGCGCGCGATAAATCTGCCCTCCGCGTTTTCCGACGAAGACTTGTTTCTCTTCGGCTTTATGGCCGTCGCGTTCCGAAGCCGAAACCTGTTTTCGGCTCGCTCGCCGTTCGAACAGAGTTTTGCTATCGAAGAAGAGCGCGGCCATCGCTTCCAGAGTTGCTCCCACACCGCCTCGGTTCCTGCGTAGATCCAGAATCAATCCGGGCGTGGCGCGCAGATTCTCGACTGCTTTCCGGAAGTCTTTGACCAACGAAGGATGAAACTCGTCAAAACGAATATATCCGAAGCCCGAAGTCAACTTGGAAGCGGTAACGGTGGGAGCGGTGGAAAGTATTTGCCGCGTAAAATTCACATCGAGCGGCGAACCGTTGGCGCGCTCAAAGGTCGCGCGGAATGGCGTGTCGAGTGTCCCTCCAAATATATTGCCGAGAACACGCAGTTTTGTGATGCGCTCGGTCGATGACGGCAAAACTTGTTTTGCAGATTGCGCGAGCCGATCGGCGACAGGTTCGCCGTCCAACGTGGTCACAATCATTCCGGGCTCAATCCCGGCTTTCGCGGCATTGCTGTCGGGGAAAACATCAAGCACCACGATCTTGTTATCCACGTAGCCGGCACGGAATCCGTTGCTCACGCCTTGATGCTTTTTGCGATTTGCCCATTGCTCCGGGGAACTGAAGCGCGTGTGCGCATCGTGCAGTTCCGCCGTCATGCGGTCCAATAGGGAATAGAAATCCTTGTCGTCTTTCGCCGCACGCACGAGCGGCAGGTAATGCTCGTGAACTTCTTTCCAGTTGACGCCGCCGAATTCCGGATCGTAGTAATGCTCGTCCACGTCTTTCCAGACTTTTTCAAAGACCTCTTCGCGATCCTTCGGGGAAAGGCTGCGGGGATTCCCGTTCGTCGCCAAGGAAGCGGCGAGCCCGAGCAGAAGGACCGCGAGAATCGAGCGACGTGCAAAGCTGGGTGAGTTGAGCTTCATAAATTCGTGCGTTCGATGCTTGTGCGAAACACCCGCGGAGAAGAAAAGTTGCTCCACCGGCGCGGCACTGCGACGGCGTCGGAAATCATAACAGCATGGTTGCTTGGACGGCGAGACCGGCCCAAAAAGTTGGCCAGCTCATGTTTGCCGGGGCCTGATGCGGTCAAGGCCGGTGACTACTGGTTCGGGCGGCCCGGCGCATCCCGGTTCAGTTGCTCCAGATTCTCGCGGGCCAGCTCATTTTTTGGATCGATCTGCAAGGCGTGCTCGAAATGCAGTCGCGCCTCCTTCAGGTTGCCGGTCTCCGCCAGGGCGCTTCCCAGATTGGCTTCGGCGTTCGCATCCTGCGGATTCAGCCGGACGGCAGCGCGGAAGTGTAAAAGCGCTCCTGGAAAGTCGCCTTGCGCCGCGAGCGCGTTGCCAAGATTGTAATGCGCATCGAAATAATCGGGCCGTGCCTTGAGCGCTGCGTTCAGATGCGGAATCGCTTCAGGGATGTGGCCACCCGCCAGCAGCACGGCGCCCAGTGCGTTGTTGGCGGTCGGATCGTCGGGCCGAAGCCGAACCGCTTGCGCGAACTGCAGCACCGCTCCCGGCAGGTCGCCTTTCATTTGAAAAAGAGCCGCGAGGTTGTAGTGCGCTTCAAAATCCGCAGGATCATTCTGAATGTGATGCAGAGCCAGCGCTTCCTGAATTTGCACGCGTGGATCCACCGCCGGGTCAGCGGATTCGCTGGGAAGCACTTGCAACCACAAATGCGCCATCTCATCGCTGGCGC
>Ga0210388_10004534_pt1 | contig 10871 bp, 14 predicted proteins | sample IncBWC19OmetaG_FD_155485 | JGI IMG/M metagenome (GOLD analysis project Ga0210388, IMG submission 155485) | Forest soil microbial communities from Barre Woods Harvard Forest LTER site, Petersham, Massachusetts, United States - Inc-BW-C-19-O ...
AGTAACGCGAAAGTCAGCAGTAACGGAGTAACTATGGAAGTAGAAATGACAATCCGCGGCCTTTTGATGGATCCAGTTACGAATACGCCGATTGTGATTTTGAAAGATGTTGCCGGCGAGTCGGTGCTGCCGATCTGGGTGGGCGTCTACGAAGCCAATGCCATCGCGCTCGAGATCGAAAAAGTCACGACGCCGCGTCCCATGACCCATGATCTGATCAAAAACGTGCTGGTCGGGCTAGAGTCGCAGGTGCACAAGGTCGTGGTCACGGAACTGCGCGACGACACGTTCTACGCGGTGATCTGGCTCGAAAGGGAAGGCCACGTGATCAGTATCGACTCGCGCCCCTCCGACGCGCTCGCCCTGGCGTTGCGGGTCGATTGCCCAATCTTCGTCGAAGACGTTGTCCTCAAAACCTCGAAGCAAGCCGCGAACCTCTCCGACCGCGTGACCTCCGAGGAACTCCGGAAATGGCTGGAAGGCCTGAACGACGAAGACTTGGGCCGCTACAAGATGTGAAGAAGGTTCTGGCTTCTAGCCGCTAGCTTTTGGTCTGAAGCGGACGTTTGCGAATTGGCGGCACTGCAGGGTCAGCTAGGAGCCAGAAGCTCGCAGCCAGAAGCGCTTCCCCATGGATCCCGCCCACCAACTTCAGCAGCTCTATCTCGCCGGCTTCGAACTTGAAACCTTCGACCGCTTTCCCAAATGCGTCGGCGTCATCCGCGATGGATGTGTAGCCTTACTGGTCCCCGGCGTCCACGGCATGCAAATTCTAGGCACACCCGGCTGGCGCCTGGGCGAAGCCATCGGCGTATTGACGACCGTAAACGGCAGGGAAGTTTTCCAAAACAAAGGCCAGATCATAGAGGCCAGTCCGGAGCGCCTCGCCGCTCTGCGCCGCTTCCAGGAGGACTTGAAAGGCATCCTCGCTCGTACTCGCTAAGCGAATCGTTGCTGGGCGATGATGCCGCCTATGTCCCTTGATGACGGCAAGGAAGAATGATGTTAACCTCATACTATTGACATCACCCTGTGCAGAGGAGCATCATCGAGCTATGAGAACCACTCTCAATCTGGAAGACGACGTCCTCGAGGATGTGAAGCGCTATGCCGAACAGCGTCGCGTGCCCCTCGGCAAGGCAGTGTCCGATTTGGTCCGCCGTGGTCTAAATGCCCCTTATCCCACGCGCATCGTGAACGGCTGGCATGTTGCCGTTCTTCCCCCCGATTCTCCGAAGGTGACAACCGAACACGTCCTGCGCCTTCTGGATGAGTTGGAATGAGTGTCGCACTCCTGGACGTCAATGTTCTCGTAGCTTTGTCCTGGCCGGGTCACTCCAGCCACGGATCGGCCTTAAGTTGGTTCGCCCGGCACGCCCGCGAAGGCTGGGCGTCTTGCCCAATGACGCAGGCGGGAGTCGTGCGCATCCTCTCCAGTCCGTCGTTTTCTCCCGACGCATACACCCCAACCGCCGCCGTACGGATGCTGCGGGCAAATCTGGAACATCCTGAACATCACTTCTGGCCCGACGACCTCGGCTTACTCGACGCGCTCGCGCAGGTCCACACGCCGCTCCAAGGCCACAAACAAATCACAGACGCGTACTTGCTGGGCTTGGCCCTTCATCGCGAAGGACGGTTCGTCACTGCCGACCGCTCCATCAAAGCTCTGCTGCCAAAGACCGTGCCGGCGAACTCGCTCGTCGTCATCTGACTCGCCTCCAGCTATAATTTCGCCGACACCTTTTATTCACTGGAGCTCCTTCTCATGCGCTTTCGATGTCTCGCCCTGATCGCCTTGGTTTTCACTGTCGCCACATCCGCTCTGGCCCAAGCCAACCCGGCCTTGTTCAACGTGAAGAAAGTCTATGTCGAGAAAATGGACAACAATCTCGACCAGTACATCACCTCCGAGATCTCGAAGCAGTTTCATGGCTCGCTGGCAGTTGTCCTCGACCGCAAAGACGCCGACGGCATCATCAAAGGCATCAACGTGGGGGCCCAGAACACCACCAGGGCGACCATCCAGATGGTTGACCCGGGCGGCAAGAATGTCCTGTGGTCCTCAACGGGCGACGATCGCGACAAGATGTTTCTAGATCTGAAGCATGGGGGCGAGGAGAAGATTGCCGCTCATCTCGTGAAAGACCTGAAGAAGTCCATGCAGCCGAAGTAGGGGCGGCTTCAGAACCCAAGCGAATGTCGGGAGCGCGGGGCAGTTGCTAGTTTACATAATACCTGTTATCGGACATTAAATGGGAGGCGCCTCCACGCTAGCACGGCGCGCTCAATCTTTGCGTTCGTGAAGGCTCTCTGGGAAACCGCAGCGCGCATCCTTGTCTTCGTCATCATCGGAGCCTTGACGGGGCCAGGTCCCACGACGCACTATCGCCAGCATGAGAATTTCTCTCCTGCTCGCGCTGGCGCTGACCACTGCCTCCTTCGCGCAAACCGCGCCAACCCGCCCCAAGATAATTGGCGTCGCTCACATCGGGCTGCGCACCGATAACCTCGATGCCTCCCGAAAGTTCTATACCGGCATCCTAGGCTTCGAAGAGCCGTTCACTTACAGCCGCCCCGCTTCTGAAGGCGGAGGCCTGCTGCTTACTTATTTCAAAGTGAACGACCACCAGTACGTCGAACTTTTTCCTGAGCTCAAAGATCCGAAGCAGGATCGCCTCTCCCACATCGCGTTTGAAACTTCGGATGCCGAACAGCTCCGCGCCTACTTAGCCAGCAAAGGCGTTCAGGTCCCCAAAACACTCGAGCCCATGGGCGACGGCAATCGCGGCTTTGACGTCACCGATCCTGATGGTCACACCGTCGAATTCGTTCAACTCATGCCCGGCTCGCTGCACTCCACGCACTTTGGCCAGAACTTGCCTGACACACGTATTTCAACGCGCATCATCCACGTGGGCCTGGTCGTGCGAGATCGAGCCGCCGCCGATCGTTTTTACAAAGACATTCTGGGCTTTCAGGAAATCTGGCATGGCGGCATGAAAGATAGCCAGACTGACTGGGTCGACATGCGCGTGTCCGATGGCACTGACTGGCTGGAGTACATGCTGAACGTCCACGAGCCCGATCCGCACACTCTTGGTGTTATGCACCATTTCGCGCTGGGCGTTCCGAGTGTAAAGGCCGGCTACGAAACCGCCATCGCTCGCGGCTACAAGTCCAAAGAGAAGCCGCAGATCGGACGCGACGGCAAGTGGCAGTTCAACATGTACGACCCGAATTACACGCGCATCGAACTCATGGAACCGAAACCCGTCGAAAAGCCTTGCTGCTCGCCGATGTTGCAGTAGAGCGAACCGAACGGCATAAAACGTTAAACTATCCGGTCATCGATGTACACAATTCCCTCGGGCTCCGCACACGACACACTTGAGATCAACCATCGATCTGGAAACTGACTCATGCCCTCCCCGCGAACTCGCGGGTCTCGGTGGACACCTTCACTTTTTCGCCTTCTTTGATGAAGAGGGGAACGCGGATTTCCATGCCCGTCTGCAGGCGGGCTGGCTTGGTCGCGCCACCCGACGAGTCGCCCTTCACCGCTGGTTCTGTTTCGGTAACCTCCAGCTCAACGAAAATCGGCAGCTCTAAACCGATGGGATTACCGTTGAACCTGCGCAGCTCAATCAGCGCTCCCTCGATCAGGAAATTCAATGCATCGCCGACCATCTGATTGTTCAGGGTGACGGTCTCGTAGGTTTCCTGGTCCAGAAAATGAGAACCGTCGCCATCGCTATAGAGATAAGAAGCCTGAGCCGACTGCAGGTCGGGATCCTTAAACTTGTCGCTAGCTTTGAAGGTCTTCTCAAAGACCGCGTTGCTGAGTAGGTTGCGCATCTTCAGGCGGACGAGGGTTTGGCCGCCACGAGCGGTGGGTGTGTTCACCTCAGCCTCGAGGCAGCAGAATGGAGTGTTTTCAAACTCGAAGAACGTCTTGCGTTTGACATTGATTGCATCAATGAGCGCGGCCATGAAGTCCTTTAACGGAGACCAGGAAAACCTAGGCCTCGGAGATTACAATTTCTTTCCAGTATAGGGTCAAGAACAGTTATGAAGAGGCGTTTCGCGGCGCTGTCCGGCGGTTATACGTGCAATCCGTTGAAGATCCGCTCATTTAGCATCTGTGAAGCCCGTCGCGCTAAACTGGCCTCATGGGCAAACAACTCGGCCTCTTTCGTGAGGCTACCCTTGAGCAGGAGTATGAAAGGCTTCGCCCGCTCGCCGCTTCCCTGCCGCGCAATCTGTATTTAGGTACAAGTTCCTGGGGCTTTCCTGGATGGCGCGGCATTGTTTGGTCCCGCAAGCAGACGCCTACTGAACTCTCGCGCGATGGCCTTCGTGAATACTCCCGGCATCCGCTGCTGCGCGCGGTCGAGATTGACCGGAGTTACTATGCGCCCGTGCCGCAGCAAGATCTGGAACGCTACGCAGCGCAAATTCCGCCGCACTTTCGCGTGTGTGTCAAGGCGCCGGCGATCGTTACATCCACTTCACTGCCGGGTCGATGGCCGCAACTGCAATTAAACCCGGATTTCCTCTCGGTTGAACGTCTGAAGCTCGATTTGCTCGACCCTCTCGCGCGTACGCTAGCCCCGAATCTCGGCCCCATCATGCTGCAGTTCCCGCCGCAACCTTCATCCTTTCGTTTAAGTCCGGAGGTCTTCGCCCATCGGCTTGACGCTTTTCTTGACGAGTTGTCGGCTGAGCGTGCGACGCCGGGGACACCGTTCCGATTCGCCGTCGAACTCCGTGAGCCCCAGTTGCTCACCGCAGGATACGCACGCGTCCTCAGCAAACATGGCGCCGCCCATGCTTTCAACTTCTGGTCGAGCATGCCGATGCCCGCTGAACAGGCTCAGATCGCCCGTCTGGAGGAGGTCGATTGCGCCGTGATGCGACTCATGTTGCCGCCCGGCACAGGCTACGAAGGCCGGCGCGACACTTTTCGCCCCTTCGACCGCATCCACGAGCCGCACGAAGAAATGCGCAGGCAGGTAGTAAACCTGGTGCGCCGGGCGGCCTCGGAAAGTAGGGAAACCTACGTGATCATCAACAACAAGGCGGAAGGCTCCGCGCCGCTCACAATCCGCGCCCTGGCTGAAATGCTTGCGAACTCTCAAACACAACTCTAACCGGGGTCGTGGCAGTTCTCAGGCAAGATACTTCTGCATCGGCTGCCAATAATTGATCTCCCAACCCGTGGCAAGATGCTCACCGTTTCCGGCCGGGAACCCCGCGTGGTCAAAGATAAGCATGGTTCCGCCCCCACGGGCTGCGAACTCGAATCGGACGATAGAGTATGCACCCTCGGGCCAGCTCATCGTACGCCACACCTGGACGATGCGCTGGTTCGGAATGAGTTCAATTTGCCGGCCAACAATATATCCCCCAAAAAGCATGAATGCCCCGCCGGCCTCCCGGCTGATCACGGCAGGCTTGGTTGTAACGTCCATGCTTTTCGTAGCCGCCCCCAGCTGTTCGATCTTCTGAAATTGCTGCGCGTCCATTAGCGCGTCATACACCCGTTGCGGGCTCGCCTTGAAGATCGGTTCCTGATGAATCGCTTCGGCTGTATGAGAGAGACCATCGTCAGCTACGGCCGCTGCCTCCTTCGAGCCGATGACAAGCCCTCCGCTTGCGACCAGCGCGGACACGATCCAATGCCGGCGGCTCGAGCGAAACATATCGGTCCATGGTTGTTTCATGGTTCCCATAGATCCCCCCTATGGCGCGTGTCGAAGGGTCAGACAAGCATTCACGCGTCGAATGCATGGAAACATCTTGGCAAAATATGTTCAACATAATGTTATTTTCTTAGCGCGAACTGCGCGCACTGGACCTCAACCTTCAGGAGGAACTCAATGCCATATCCGCCGGGCCACCGCACCGAAGTAAAGAAGAAAATCATCGACAGCGCTCGACGTCTTTTTAACCGCCACGGCTTTGAGAATGTTTCCATCAGCCAGATCATGGCGGGGGCTCAGCTCACCCATGGAGGTTTTTACTCGTACTTCCATAGCAAAAGCGATCTTTATGCCGAGGTCTTGAATTGCTTTTTTACGGACCCCGAGTGGAAGAACTGCTGGGAAGGCGTACACGTGGACCTTTCTGCGACAGACGTGGGCGCTCAAGTCGTCAGCGCGTATTTGTCACGGCAGCATTTTGAGGACGTCGAGAATTCCTGCCCCATGGTTGCGTTGCCCACCGACGTCGCGCGCAGCGGGGTGAGCGCCCGACGAGCCTTCGAGACCGTTTTTCGTGCCATGGTCAGCGTGCTCGAGCGGAGCCTGCTCGACAAGCGCCAACCCTCGCGAGTGACTGCCCAGGTCATCGCTGCGCTGAGCATTGGCGGCATGGTGGTGGCCCGCACCTTGGTAGATCGCGCTCACGCCGACGAACTGCGCGGCTCGTGCCTCGCCGTCGCTCTGCAGTTGGGTGGCTGGGGCCAGGGGCCGCACTCCAGAATCCAGCCTGTCAGCCGGTCGTCCAGTAATGGGAGAAGCAGAACGAGCCGTGAGGTTCGAGCCCAATCGGCGTCACGGCGAAAAGTCTAGCCTCGCACACTTCAGCGCTGGTGAGCGGGCGCCGGCTGCTCGGCAACGAACACGATGCCCGGATGAAAGAGTGTGCCTGCCAGGCGGGTGGCAATCGCTATCAAGTCGCGCTGTCCTTGAAACACTTTCACTTGCCTTGCCTTGGAGAAGTCCGGCAGGTTGACCGAGCGCCCGCTCCGAATCCGGGCAGCCATGTCGTCCGTCGCTGTGACCGAAGGCATCTGCGACAGCAGCTTGCGGGGATGGATAAAGAGCTCGTCCCAAGCCGCGCTCCGCGCCAGTTCCTCGATCTGCTCGACCGTATGCGCGTCAGCCAGACCGAAGTCCGCAACGTGCGTGCGCCTTAACGAAGCCAGGTGCGCTCCACATCCCAGTTCCCTTCCCAGATCGTGCGCGACCGACCGCATGTAGGTTCCTGACGCAACGTGTGCCCGAAACTCTGCGAGATCCGCTTCGCACGAAAGAATTTCGAAGCTCTTGATCTCGACCTGCACCGCCGCCAGCACAACTTCTTTCTTCTTGCGAGCAAGCTTGTAGGCAGGCACGCCCTGAATCTTCTTGGCTGAAAATGGCGGAGGCATCTGCTCGATCACGCCCTGAAACTTCGCAGCCAGCTCGCGGAGGCGATTCACATCAAGCGTGACCGCTTGCGGCTCACCCAATGCTTCACCTTCAGCGTCATAAGTGTCAGTCGAGAACCCAAAACGAATCGTGCCTTCGTAACTCTTCTCAGACGACGTGTAGAACTGGGCGAGTCGTGTGAGGTTGCCCGCAACCAGCGGCAGGACACCAGTAGCCATGGGATCGAGTGTGCCGAGATGTCCCACAGACTTCTGTCCGAGCATGCGACGAACGCGGTTCACCACGTCATGCGACGTGAGGCCGCCAGGCTTATCGACGATGAGGACGCCGTTCATGAATAGGCTTCAATGTCACAACGATTCGATTTGGTAATCGTGTGAACGCAAAATTTGGTAACTTAACGACTGCACGTGTGGTCTGATTCGGCGAGCGTTGGGCTGCCGCATCGCGTGGCGCACATGATTTCCGGTTGCGTGCGCAGCTTGCGGCGAGGCGCACGCGAGCACGCTTCGTCTCTATCAAGTTATCAAATTGCCCGATCCATCGAACAAGAAATATCGATCAGAAAATCTGAATGTTCCCTCTTCGCGACGACCAGCCCATCTTCAGTACGCCGTTCGTAACTTATTTTCTGATCGCTCTGAACCTGGTGATTTTTTTCTTCGAGTGGCAGATGGGTTTGCAGAATCCTCGAGGATTGAATCAGCTCATCTTCCAGTTCGGAGTTGTGCCTCGCCTCGATGTCGGCTTGCTCACAGGCACACCGGCATTCGCACCCACAGCTGCTATCCTCCCCATGTTTACGTCGATGTTTCTCCATGGATCGTGGCTGCACGTCCTCGGCAACATGTGGATGCTCTACATTTTCGGCGACAACATTGAAGACTACCTTGGACATTTCAAGTACTTGCTGTTTTATCTGACGTGCGGCCTGGCGGCCGCTGTGACGCATATCGCCTTCAACCTGAACTCGAAGGCACCGACGGTCGGTGCGAGCGGCGCAATCGCGGGCGTGATGGGTGCGTACCTGATTCTCTATCCGCGCGCGCGGGTCCTTATCTGGTTCCCTCCGATCTTTCTGTTCCAGGTGCCTGCGTGGTTAATGCTCGGGTACTGGGGCGTGACCCAGTTCGTGAACGGCGCCGCGACTTCTATCTCGCCTGCGGCACAGCAAGGAGGCATCGCTTTCTGGGCTCACGTGGGCGGATTCGTAACTGGCATCGTGCTCATCAAGACTTTCTCGGAGCGGACCCAACGGCGGCGGTATGGGGCCTGGTAGAGGATCTTTCTACTGCGCTGGGCTTTTCAGGACGGCACACGTGGAACGACGGGCGCTCGGCAGGGGATTCCTTTAGGCCTGCGAGGCTTGAAGTAGCAACTCCCTTGGAGGCTTGGGGCGCTGCATACGGGTATGGGGTCCTTCGCTCCGCTGAGGATGACAAGCTTGTAGTCGCGACTGGTATTCGGAATCGTGACATGGCAGGGAGTGCTTCACTTCTCGCGATGGCAATGATCCGGCTTGATTGCGATGACAATCACCCAGGGTTGATAAGAATGACTAAAAACTACGTTGCGTTGCTGCGCGGAATCAATGTGGGCGGAAAGCATGTTGTCCCCATGAAGTTGCTTGCGGAGATGTTCGCCAACGGCGGTTGCGAGAAAGTGCGGACCTACATTCAAAGCGGCAACGTGGTCTTCACCGCGTCACCGGCGGTCGCGCGGAGCATCGCAGAATGCGTCGGGAAAGAGATATGCAAGCGACTGGGGCACGAGGCGCCCGTGGTCCTACGCAGCGCGGAGCAATTCGCCCAGGTGATCGGGCGCAATCCATTTGCGAAGCGCAAGGACTTCGAGAACTTCTCGCATGTCCTGTTTTGCAGTGAAAAGCTTCTGCCTTCGAACGTGAAGAAACTCAACCCACAGCGCTCTCCCGGCGATGAATTTGTGTGCCGGGAACAGGAGATCTATCTCTGGGCGCCAAACGGCGTAGGCAAGACCAAACTGACCAACGCTTATTTCGATGGTGTGCTGAAGACAATCTCCACCGGCAGGAACTGGCGAACGGTGATGAAACTTCAATCAATGTTATAGACCGCCGTGTTTTCCCCCGCGCAGTCCGATCATCCCCACTTCAGAGGAGCCACTTTTACGAAGGATCGGGAACTGCAATGCCGCTGCTGGTCAGTCCATCCGAACAAGAAGAGCCAACCCGGGCCGGATTTCGGTTGGGAAGCGTCTGCGTCTCACCCTGCAGAGGTCCGCGATTAAACTTGCAGGTATGGCTCATGCGCTCGGACGATCTCAAGCGGTCGGGAGCAGGATCAGGAACCGAGACGCCAAAGCTGGTCAGGCCATCAGAACAGGTGGAACCCACCGCGGTTGCTTCCCGGGTTGGGAGCGATTGGATCTGGCCCTGCAACGGCCCGCGATTGAATCTGCACGTGTGGCTCATGCGCTCAGAAGAGGCCGCGCCGTCGGGCGGGTCCGGGACCGTGATACCGCTGCTGGTCAGGCCGTCGGAACAGGCGGTGCCGACCAGGGTCGCACTCCGATTGGGGAGTGTATGAGTCTGGCCCTGCAGAGGACCGCGCGTGAATTTGCAGGTATGGCTGGCCTCGTCCGCCGCGAAGGCGGCGCAACTGAGCAGAAGCAGGCAGAGGAATAGGGTTTTCATCGTATTCTCCGGTCGATTTGACCAGAAAATAGCACGGCAGATTCGGGGCGAAAACGGTACGAAGGGGTTGATCCTTCGCATCGGATTCCATTGTTTCTGGCCAGTCCTCACACTGGACCGCTCGATGCCCTGCTGGTTGACGATCCTCTTGGTTCATAAGCTCAGAAGAACTTTGCCTGAAACGCCCGATGCCGAGCCCGCGATTGCTCCAGTAAAGTCGCAAGCTTGGGTTGGCCGCGCAGCGGTTCTAACAAAGGGTCCGTCGCCTGGTACGAATAGGCGAAGAAGCCGCCGGTGATACTACGCTCGAGCGCGCGAAGGGCGGAGTCGGTGTCACCCAGTGCACTGTAGGCCTGCGCGATCTTGTAGAGCGCCTCCGGATCACGGACGCCGCGCTGCTCGATTTTCTGCTCAGCTTGCCGTAACAAAGCGGTTCCCAACTGTTTCTGATGCAGAATCGCGTATCGAAGAGCCTCTCCTACTTCGGCCTGAACCAAGCTGGGATCGAGACGGAAAGCGAGTTCAAAGTCTGAAGCCGCAGCCGCATAATTTTTCTGGTAGTACTCTCCGAATCCCCGATAGAAGACCGGAAAAGCAAGGTCGTTCACTACGGGAAGGCTCGCCACGAATTTGTCGTAGTCGCCTAAATAAAGATAAGCGTTCAATGCCGAACTATTGAGCTTTACACCCGGATCGAGTTGCCGGGCGCGTTCGCACTCGGCGGCAGATTCTTTCAACATGCCTCCAAAACGATAGGCATATCCCAGTTCCCAATGGAGTTCGGCATGATTGGGATTGCTGACGAAAGCCTGGCGCAAAATTGGCACGGCATCTTCGACGCGACCCGTGTCGGTGAAGAGGTTTGCCATGAAAATGCGCGCCTCGATCTGGTTGGGATCGAGCGCCAGGGCGCGCTGGTAGGCAGCAAGCGCACTGCGGTATTGATTCCGGCCGCCGAAGTTGAACGAGGCATTGGCCTGGTAGGCCTTGCCGAGGTGGGCCCAAGTAAGAGCATATTTGGGATCGATCTCGACTGATTT
>Ga0210388_10004536_pt1 | contig 10870 bp, 9 predicted proteins | sample IncBWC19OmetaG_FD_155485 | JGI IMG/M metagenome (GOLD analysis project Ga0210388, IMG submission 155485) | Forest soil microbial communities from Barre Woods Harvard Forest LTER site, Petersham, Massachusetts, United States - Inc-BW-C-19-O ...
CGGCCAAGGTGGCGGCTCGCGTGCGTTCTGCGACCGTATGAACTCCTGGGCGCAAGGCGAAGGCCAGCCCGGACTCGGCTACATCATGTGGCGCGAAGGCGGTGAGGGCGCAGGTCCGCTTGCCAACAATATCGGCCCAGAGCGGACCGAGGCGATCCGCGCCCAACTCGGATTGAAGGAAGGCGATGCGGCGTTCTTCGTCGCGGGTGATCCCGACAAGTTCTGGAAATTCGCCGGCCTTGCCCGCACCAAGCTCGGTGAGGAATTGAAGCTGATCGACAAGGACCGGTTCGAGTTCTGCTGGATTGTCGACTTCCCGATGTTCGAGTGGAACGAGGAAGAGAAGAAGATCGACTTTTCGCATAACCCGTTCTCGATGCCGAACATCGAGCCGGAAGCGTTCCTGGCGCTTGACCCGGGCGACCACGAAAAGTTGCTCAGCCTCAAGGCCATTCAGTACGACATTGTCTGCAACGGCACCGAACTATCGTCAGGCGCGATCCGTAATCATCGTCCCGACGTGATGAAGAAGGCCTTTGCGATCGCGGGTTATCCCGAAGAGGTCCTTGAGGCAAAATTCGGCGGCATGCTTCGTGCGCTTTCATTGGGCGCACCGCCGCACGGTGGTATCGCGCCCGGCATCGATCGGATCGTCATGCTGTTGTGTGGCGAGGAAAACCTGCGCGAGGTGGTCCTTTTCCCGATGAACCAGCGCGCGGAAGACCTGATGATGGGCGCTCCCTCGGAGGTCACGCCGAAACAGTTGCGCGAGCTTCACATCCGGCTCAATCTGCCGCAAAACTGATAGCAGATACCACCGAGATCGATTGTTTCGGGGCGACAATAAAGCCCCCGGGGGAAGCGAATGTCCTATTCTGAAGACCTTCACGCTGCAGCGCTCGCCTATCACCGGCTGCCGCGGCCCGGCAAGCTCGAGATCCAGGCAACCAAGCCGCTCGCTAATCAACGCGACCTTGCGTTGGCCTATACGCCTGGCGTGGCCGCAGCCTGCACCGAAATCGCCAATAACCCGGCGGAAGCGGCCTCGCTGACCGCCCGCGCCAATCTGGTCGCGGTGGTCACGAACGGGACGGCGGTGCTCGGCCTCGGCAACATCGGCCCGTTGGCTTCCAAACCCGTGATGGAAGGCAAGGCGGTCCTGTTCAAGAAATTTGCCGGCATCGACGTCTTCGATATCGAGATCGCGGCTGACACCATCGAGCGCGTGGTCGAAACCGTGGCGGCGCTGGAGCCGACCTTCGGCGGCATCAACCTCGAGGACATCAAGGGTCCGGAATGCTTTGAGATCGAGGATCAGCTCAAAGCGCGGATGAAAATTCCGGTATTTCATGACGACCAGCATGGCACGGCCATCATTGTCGGCGCGGCCATTACCAATGCGCTGTTCTTGAGTGGAAAGAAGCTCTCCGACGTCAAGATCGTCTGTTCGGGGGCAGGTGCTGCGGCGCTCGCCTGTCTGAATCTTCTGGTATCGATGGGCGCCAGGCGGGAAAACATCTGGGTTTGCGACATCGAGGGCGTGGTCTACGAGGGCCGCACGAAATTGATGGATCGCTGGAAATCGGTCTACGCGCAGAAGACCGACAAACGCGTGTTGGCTGACGCGATTCCCGGTGCTGACATTTTCCTCGGCCTTTCGGCGCCCAACGTGCTGAAGCCGGAAATGGTCAAGCAGATGGGCGACCAGCCGCTGGTGATGGCGCTGGCCAACCCTAACCCGGAGATCATGCCGGACGAGGCGCGCAAAGCCCGCCCTGACGCGATGATCTGCACCGGGCGGTCCGACTTCCCCAATCAGGTCAACAACGTCCTTTGTTTCCCGTTCATTTTCCGCGGCGCCCTCGATGTCGGGGCAACCGCAATCAATGAGGAAATGAAAAAGGCGGCGGTGGACGCTATCGCGCAACTGGCCCGCGATCCGCCGGTGGATGCGTTGGCGCCGGGTTTCGACAGCGGGCAGGCGCAAGGTTTCGGCCCGGGTTCGCTGATTCCGAGTCCGTTCGATCCGCGCTTGATCCTGCGTATCGCGCCGGCAGTCGCCAAGGCGGCGATGGATTCCGGCGTGGCGAGCCGGCCCCTTCCGAAGTTCGAGGAATACTGCATCCAGCTGGAGCGCTTTGCGTTCCGCTCCGGCCTCGTCATGAAGCCGGTCTTCGCCAAGGCCAAGACCCAGCCGGTGCGTGTCATCTACGCGGAAGGCGAAGACGAGCGTGTGCTGCACGCCACGCAGGTGGTGCTGGAAGAAAACGTGGCGCGGCCGATCCTGGTCGGCCGCCCGTCGGTGGTCGAAGCGCGGATCAAGCGGTTTGGCCTTGCCATCAAGGCCGGCAAGGATTTCGACCTCATCAACCCCGAGGACGATCCCCGTTATCGCTCCTATGTCCAATCCTACATCACGACTGCGGGGCGGCACGGCGTGACGCCGGATGCCGCGCGGACCGCGGTGCGGACCAACGCCACCGTGATCGCCGCGCTTGCGGTCAGCCGCGGCGAGGCCGACGCCATGATCTGCGGCGTCGAAGGCGGCTATATGAGCCATCTGCGCCACGTCCGCGAAATCATCGGCTTCCGGCCAGGGCTAAGCGACTTCGCGGCACTGTCGCTGATGATCACGAGCAAGGGCGCTTATTTCATCACCGATACCCAGGTGCGGCCGAATCCGAGTGCCGAAGAACTTGCCGAAATGGCGGCGCTGGCAGCCGTCCACGTCCAGCGCTTCAACATCAAGCCCAAAGTCGCCTTCGTGTCACATTCAGATTTCGGCAGCTATGACACCGAATCGTCACGGAAAATGCGTCGCGCCACCGCACTGTTGCGCGAGAAGCATCCGGAAATCGAGGCGGACGGTGAAATGCAGGGCGATACCGCACTTCTGGAAGCGGCGCGCAAGCTGGTCTTGCCGCATTCGCACCTTGAAGGCGTGGCCAATATCCTGATCATGCCCAACCTCGACACCGCCAATGTGGCCTATCAGATGATCAAGGCACTCGCCGATGCGTTGCCGGTGGGGCCGATCCTCATGGGGCCGTCACGACCAGCCCATATCCTGACGCCGTCGGTGACGGCGCGCGGCATTCTCAACATGACGGCGATTGCCGCCGTTGAGGCGCAGGAGCGCGCTGGCCGCCAGCAGCCGTCGCTGTTTGCCTGAGCGAGGTAGGGAGCCCAAGTCTAAGAGAGCCCAAGTCTAGCCGGAAATCGATTGAATATTTGAAAAGCACGCGCGGAACGACCATAATTGCTCCGCCATTCCTGAGCTTGCGACCTAGAGGGGCCGATAATGCCAGCGTTTGTTACATTTGGACGAATTTTGTTCGCCGTGCTTTTCGTTTTCTCGGGAGCCTCCGAGCTCCTGGACCTGTCGGCAACGGCCCAAATGACCGAGAAGATCGTGCTTCCCGCGATCGTGGCTCCCTATACCGCGCAGCTCGAGACCATCACGGGAATGCCGATGGCGCAGATACTGGCGATTGCGGCTGGCGCGGTTGAGGTGATCTGCGGCCTCATGATTGCGCTGAACCTTGGCGCGCGTTTCTTTGCGATCGTGCTGATCCTGTTTGTGGTGGGCGCGACGTTCTATTACCACGACTTCTGGAATCAGACCGGCCCCGAGGCCAGAAACAATCTGGTCCACGCGCTGAAAAATCTGTCGATTATCGGCGCCTTGTTCATGATTGTTGGAACGGGCCGCTCGTCCAAAGCCCAAGAGCCCGCTTACGACGTCTGAGACGTCCGCTGCCATGGCGTGACGGTGACGCCGTTCGCTGCGTCAAGAACCAGGCTTTGGCCGGGTTTGAGGCCGTGGCTTGAGAGAATTTCCTGCGGCGTTTTTTTCGGTACGCCGGAGAAGACCGGTTCACCGCCGGGCAAAGTGACGTTCGGGGCCTGCGAAAGCCAGAACGTGTCGTAACGATCCATGAACATGTCGAACACATCAGGTCCGCCAATAATGGCGATCGTGCCTTTGTGAACGCCGGCGTGGTCGCACGCCGCCTCGAACGGGGCCGCAGCGGGATTCCACAACGTCGTTTTGGGGTCGGATGGGTCGTTAGCAACGTCAGCGACTTTGCGCGTCACCACGATCCGCTTTCGCTGCGGTGAGTTTGGCTGACCTTCGTGCGAGCGGCGGCCGTGGACGATCAGGTCGGCGCGATCGAGACCAGCCGTGAAGAACTGCTTGTCGCCCTCGAATTTCAGCGCCTCCGGCATCACGTGCCGCTCGTCCGCCAACCTTCCGTCGGCGGATACGATGACATAGGCTTCGATGCGGAATGCCGGCACAGTGTTTTACACGATACTATTCCGAAATCGTCTGCACCACGCTCGATACCGGCCGGGAACTGACGGTGGGCAGCTTGGCGTCTTTCAGGACTTCCTCATCGTATTGCGGAAGGGTTTGAACGGGCGCCTTCGCCTTCATCTGCACGACCTTGTAGCCACCTGCCTTCAGCTTGCGCAGCAACTCGGGCAGAGCCTCCGCGGTGTGCTTGTGAAAATCGTGCATCAGGATGATGCCTTTGCCGAGCTTGTCGAGCTTCTTCATCGTGACGTCGATCACTTGCTGGGCGTTGCGTGCCTTGAAGTCGAAGGAATCGAGGTCGCAGGAGAACATCGCGATGTTCCGCGTGCCGAGATAGGTCACCATCTCCGGCGGGTGCTGCAAGGCAGGGAAGCGGAAGAAGGGGGCCGGCGACACGCCGCCCAGCGCCCACTTCACGGCGGAAAATCCCTTCTCGATTTCCTCCTTGCGCTGATCTTCGGTCAGCTTCTTGTTGGTGAGCGTTGCGTGCGACCAGGTGTGCGCGCCGATGGTATGGCCGGCCGCGGCGACCTGCTTGAGGATTTCGGGATAGTAGGTGGCGTGTTTGCCGATCGAAAAGAAAATCCCGGTCGTGCACTCATTGGCCAGCGTCTTCAGCACGGAGGGCGTGTTCTCCGGCCACGGGCCGTCGTCAAAGGTCAGCACGACTTCCTTGTCGCGCAGGAAATCGAGTTGCTTGAAATGCTCGAAGCCAAATCCCGGTCCGCCCGTCGTATCGATCTCGACGACGCGGGCAATCCCAAGCGCGTCGGGATTGGTGCAGGGCGGCTTGGCCGGCGCAGGTGTCGCTACAGGAGCGGGGGCTGCTGCGGCAGCGGGTGCGGCGCCGGGCTTGGCGGGCGGGGTTTGCGACCACGCCGCTCCCGTCGCGCAGAGTGAGATCGCGCCTGCAAAGGTGAGTGCTGCCGCAATACGCATCGTGGTTTTCCCTGTTGCTGACCGCGTCGTGCCCTGCTTCGTGCGGCCGAGCGCGATTTCCCCCGCGCCCATCATAGCCGAGTTGCGGCATTACGCCATATCGGCTTTGGCAGGGTGCAGGGTTGGGGATATCTACGGTTCCGGGGCGTGAAAAATCTTCAGGACCGCGCGGGCGGACACCAGGGCAGCGGCATCAGCGGCATGTAATACTGGTTCCAATCGCATACCGATTCCGGTCCGCGGCTCTGAAGCGCATATTTGATCGGCTCGGCCTGGCTGATCACGACCTGCAGCGCAAAAAGAATCAGGGCGACCGGAAAGGCCCATTTGTGAAAGCGCAGATCGCTTAAGCTATCGAGCAGGAGCGCGCCCGAAAGGATGATCAACGGGTCGGTGAAGATAAAATATTCCGACTTCAATCCGCGCCGCACGCCCAATGCGTCGATGCCGGCCGCCACCATCAGCAGGAGCAAGGCCTGGATCGCGACCTGCTTTTCGCCTCGCATCCATGCATAGACGATCCCGGGCACGATCAACCAGATCAGGAACACGGTGGGACGCGGCGAGGAATGCAATACGAAGGAATACCGGGCAGCGACCGAGGCAATGCCGTCGAGCAGCAGCGAGAGGATACCCGAAAGGCCTGATTGGTTGGCGGCGGCTGCCGTTCCGCCGTCGACGAATTTCAGCATCTTTTCGAGCGGATTGAACACCGCAATCACATTGCTGGCATTGTAATCGAGGTTGAGTGCGAGCAGCGCTATCGAGGCGCCAGCGACTACTGCGGCCATCGAGGCCAACGTTTCAGTGATACTGACGCGCCATATCGCGGCATAGGCCAACACGCAGCCGCCAATCAGGAGCACTAGCGCCACCTGATAAACTCCAAAGCGGCCGAACAACAGCGGACGAAATCCCGCCGCATCAAGCAGCGTGCGATCAAGGCCGGTGGCGATCAGCGGCCATGCGGCGCTGACCACGACAACGGCTGCGATGATTGAGATGACAGCGAGCGCGAGGGCCGGTCGGCCATTGCGCCAAAACGGAACGCTAGCGCTTGTTGTGCACCCAAACGGCAATATGAGCATAGGCAATGCCGCGATCAGCAGGATCGCCTGCACCTTGTTCTCCAGGCCCAGTACGCAAAGCCCGGCCGCAAGCGCCATCCAGAGCGGACGCGCGGAACACGCCCGACGCCCGTTCACGATCAGGATCATCAGCGCGAAAATGACCGGGCATGCGGCGACAAGCTCGGTGCGCAAGATACGCTCGTGCACGGCTATGCCGCCGGAAAAGGCGAATGCAAAGGTTGCGATCAAGGCGAGACGCCAGTCGCGCACGACGGCACGGATGAGGCTTGCGAAGACCAGAACGCTGCCCGTTGCGAGTAGCCAGGCGACCAGCCGGCCGGCGCGAACAACACTGGTCATGGCGGCATCGAAACCGTGAGGATCGGAAGCCGCAGGCATGCTCGACAGCGAATAGGAACTGAGCAGGCCGAGGCCGTGCAGCATCTCGAACCAGATTTTGACGATGAGGATGGTGAGATAGCCGGTGTGGTCGAAGAATTGCTGCGGCTTGCCGTCGTTGAGGACAAGCGCGTTGTAGATCACCATGAAGTCCATATCGGCGTTGCGCCAATAGACCACCGCGTAACCGTAGAGAAAGAAGGATACCGCAAGGCTTAAGACGATCGCGGCCAGTGCCGGCCACCAGCCGAGAAAGGTCAGCGGCGCCAGCGCGTCGAAGCCGGCGCGGGTTGAGGGCCGGGGCGCTGAGGTCGGGGATGGGTCCATGCCGGCGGTCTTTTAATGCATGAACCGGAAAAATGGGAACCGGTTTTGTGTCCCATCGTGCACTGGCAGTGCCAACGGCCGGCGCCTAAGGGGCCAGCCGTTCGGAGCGGCTAACGCAGCGAAACGATGAAATCCGTTCCTTCGCCGGTTTCTCCAGCCGCGATGCCCTGATCGGAGACGATGATCGACCCGCCGGTCGAAACCGCCTCGTAGATCTTCGCCATGACTTCCGCGGGGAGGCCGAGACGGTCCAATGCTTCGGCCGGGTTATCGGGCGTAGGCAGCGGCTTCGCCTCGATCGGACCTGCGCTCGCAACCCTGCGGCTGCGCGTCATGCGCTCCTCCTCAGTGCGCCGGTTGGCGGCTTTGGCGGGCACGGGCAGTGAGACCACCGACCAATGCAGGATATTGGCATCGTTCTTGTCGACCTGTGCGGTGAAGATATGCGTGCCAAGCGGCCGGTTGTCGGCGGCGATCGTTACGGGCACGTCGAAGAGCGGCGCGAGGTTCTGCCGAACGTAAAGTTTGGAATCCTTGCGGCTGACGAAAACCGCGATCTGTTCGGTTTTCTTCAGGGGGGGGCCGAGTTTCGCGAGATCGCTCTTGAGGTCTGCCTTGAGCGGCGCGCTGGTTGTCGCGACAGGCGCTGCCGCCGGCGCCGCCACCGTTTTGTCGTCGGGCTTGGCCGCTGGTTCAGGTATCGCGGGCTGAGCGGCGGCTTCGGCCGGTTTGGCTTCGCCGTCTGCGATCTTCGCCGGTTGCGTTTCGATCGGATTCTCGCCAGCCGTCTTCACTTCCGCAGAAGCCGCCTCGTCATGCTTCACGGTGTCTGGATCGATTTCCGATTTTGGAGCGTCCGTCTGGCCCACGGTCGCCAATGAGTCCGGCTTGTCGGAAACCGCAGCTTCGGCTTGTCGCTGCGCGGTGTCCGGTGTTCCGTTCGTCGAGAGCGCTGCCGGCAACTTGCCGCTGGCGTCTGCCGTCCTCACCTTGTCCACGTGGCCGACGGTCGAACGCAACTCGACCTTGGTGTCGACTTCTTTGGTTTCGGCAGTAGCCGGCGCCAGGCTGGCATCGTTCTGCGCCGACTTTTCTGTCGTCTTGATTGCAACAGCATCCGCTTTCGTCTCTTCCACGGCGACCGGTTGAGGTGGGACCTTTACCGATGCCAGCAGGGGATGCGAGAAGCTCGCCGGCGTAACATCGCCCGGCGTGATGATGACGCGCGCGCTCATTCTGGTCCAGCCATACATCTTGACGGCGAAAGCCGGCGGCATGCGGATGCAGCCGTGAGAAGCCGGATATCCCGGAAGCACACCGGCGTGCATGGCGACGCCAGACCAGGTGATCCGCTGCATAAACGGCATCGGTGCGCCGCTGTAGATGTTGGAGCGGTGGAATTTTTGTTTTTGAATGACACTGAATACGCCCATTGGCGTGGGGTGGCCCGACATGCCGGTAGAAACCGGCGACTCCGCGAACAGGCCGTTGGCGTCGTAAACGCGAAGTTTTTGCTGCGCGATCGAAATCGAGATGATCAGCGGTCCCTGCGGCTTGGATTCCTTCTCGACGACAGCGGATTTCTTTTCACCGAGGCGACGAGTTTTGGCGTTTCTTGCCGGAGCCTTCGGCGCGGACTCTGTGACAGCGGGCGCAGAATCCTGCCAGTAGTAGATCGCGGCTTCCGTCTGCGATGTGGCTCCGAGCGTTCCGGTTGCTGCAAAAACGGCGAGCTGCCAAAATCGTTTGGCTCCCCAACAAATCCCTCGTCCACTCACGCGTATGCCTTCCATCTTCCATCTTCCGATCGAATGTTGCAGACGCGATACGCGTTCACCAGCATAACGCTTCCAGGGCCTGCGATTTTGGCCTCGAGAGTAACAAAAAAGCCTCACCTAATCTTAACAACCGAACCGCTTTAACCTTCCCCTCACTGTGGCTGCCCCTTACATCGGGGAAATCCGCCGGGTCGGCTAGTTCGAGTTCCGCATCGAATCCCGTTACGTGGTAGCTCACGGCGGGGCTTTGAATTAAGCCACGTTGGATCAATAGCTTGCTGGTGCCCTTTGATTCCGAAATTGAGGGATGTCGCCGTTACGCCAATTTCGGAATCGGGTATCAGGAGACCTTCATGACACGCCTTACACGACCCTGTGAGGGGGGATCGAAACTTGGGCTGCTGCTGGCAATCGTGTTGCTGGCGGCCGCAGGATCACCGGCGCTGGCGGCCGACGATCCAGATCTGATCTTTCGCCGCTCCACGGTGTTCAAGTGGCTCAGCCCCAACGACAAGCTTGCGACCTATGGCATCGACGATCCGGAAGTGGAGGGCGTGGCCTGTCATTTCACGGTGCCTGAGCGCGGCGGCGTGAAAGGCTGGCTCGGATTAGCTGAGCAGGTGTCGGACATTTCGCTTTCTTGCAGCCAGGTCGGCCCTATCCATTTCAAGAATAAGTTGGGGCAGGGCGACGACATGTTCCGTCAGCGGCGGTCGCTTTTCTTCAAGAAGATGCAGATCGTGCGCGGCTGCGATGCCAAGCGGAACGTGCTGGTCTACATGGTGTATTCGGACCGGCTGATCGAAGGTTCGCCGAAAAACTCGACCTCATCGGTGCCGATCATGCCTTGGGGAGCTAGCGATACGGCGATCCAAAAATGCGGTGAATTCATCGAATAGGTTTAGGACTTCTCAGCGCTCAGGATTTTGGAGAGATCGGGCGTGGACGCACCCACGGCATTCTCCGGGCGTTGGGGTCGCGGTATCCCACCAAATGGACGAATTTTTGCGGCGCTGATTCATTCTCGTTGCGGCCATCAGCTTGGCGCTGTTCCGCCATGGCGCCACAAATCTTCGTGGTCTGCGCCTTACGTCCGGCGAGATTATCGACATCGGGGGTGCGGTTACCCATGGGGGTCAACGCGCAACACCGGACAAAGTTGCTTAAAATCGGAAGTGGTGCCGGGAACGGAAAGAAGCCTTGCGCATTCCGGCGTGCTCAAAACTCAGCCGGTGAACGGCCTCGGTCGCCCACGGCGGGCGACAATTGAAATCGTTGATTTTTTGCTAGGGGCTAGTCTGCTCGGGTCGATGCGAGCGGCTGGCTATTTTTGCTTGGGTCCGGCACGCGGGACACATTTTCGGCCGGGAACCACCCCGGTGGGTGTCATCTTGGTGCCGGAGACTTCCTTGATCTGACCGGCGGGACACGTCCCATCGTCCACCTTGACGCGCTGGCCGAGCCTCAACTGGCCTGCAGCCGGCTCACTGGACAGAGGCTGCGCCGCCATCGCTGGCAGCTGCGCCAATATTCCAAAGGCGGCCAGAACACAGAAAGCCTTCAACACAGCGCGCGTGCCGAATACTTCGATGGCGGATGAGGGAGTGCGATCGATCGTCATCGGAGCTTTTCCATCGTCGGTAACGTTCTCGCCAGATCTACTTCTAGCCAAGTCTATTGAGATGGCTGCGATTCTCAAAGCGATCCACATATCGTCGACGCAACGCTGCGGGTCTCAAGGCCACAGCGCCGCGATGATGGCATCCAATCCGTCCGTGAGCGCGGCGGGGCCAGGCTGCAAGATCAGCGGCGACTTGATCTCCACCACCCGACCGTTACGGACGGCGGGAATGTCATCCCATCCCGTCCGCCGCTTGATCTTGTCCGGAACGACTTTCTTGCCGCACCACGACGCCAGGATGACGTCGGGCGCCGCGGCTCGCACCAGATCCGGCGAAACGATCCGGTCCTTCGCCGACTGTCGAAATCGCAGGTCGGGCAATATGTCCTCACCGCCCGCAATCTCGATCAACTCG
>Ga0210388_10004537_pt1 | contig 10870 bp, 9 predicted proteins | sample IncBWC19OmetaG_FD_155485 | JGI IMG/M metagenome (GOLD analysis project Ga0210388, IMG submission 155485) | Forest soil microbial communities from Barre Woods Harvard Forest LTER site, Petersham, Massachusetts, United States - Inc-BW-C-19-O ...
AAGAGTGGGCCGAGAAAGCCGTGCTCGCGGGCGTGCGGCGTGAGCGGATTGTGCTCGACCCCGGCTTCGGCTTCGGGAAAAACTTCGAAGAGAATTATCCGTTGCTGGCGCGTTTCAACGAACTGCAGGTCGCGGGATTCCCGCTGCTCGCGGGCACGTCGCGCAAGTCGTTCATTGGCCGCACCCTTGGCCAGGACGGCAAGGATGCTCCGCCAGAGGCTCGTCTCTTCGGGACTCTGGCCACACAGGTGGCACTAATTCTGAAAGGCGCACATATTATTCGCACTCACGACGTAAAAGCCGCCGTGGAATCCGCGCGGGTGGCCGACGCGATTCTGCAGGCGCGCTGAACCGGAATTTTTCTCTCACGAAAATTATCCGCCCGACTGGTCGCGACGAGCGACGCATTTCGTTGACTGGAGGTCTGCCCACCCTTAAGATGGGGCGTCCCGAAAGCCGTGCTATCAACCGGCGCTATCAACTGATGATTGGCCAGACCCTATCGCATTACCGCGTTGTCGAAAAGCTTGGTGGTGGCGGCATGGGTGTGGTCTACAAAGCCGAGGACACTCGCCTCCGCCGCTTCGTAGCGCTCAAGTTTCTGCCCGACGATGTCGCTAAAGACCCGCAAGCGCTGAGCCGCTTCCGGCGCGAAGCTCAAGCGGCCTCCGCCCTGAACCACCCCAATATCTGCACTATCTACGACATCGGCGAAGAAAGCGGCCAGGCTTTCATCGCCATGGAATATCTGGAGGGCTCGACTTTAAAACATCTGATCGAGGGCCGTCCGCTCAAGACGTCCCAACTCCTGGACCTGGGCATTCAGATCGCCGACGCCTTGGACGCCGCGCACACTGGCGGAATCGTGCATCGCGATATCAAGCCGGCGAATATTTTTGTCACCCAAAGAGGTCAGGCCAAGGTTCTCGATTTTGGCCTGGCGAAGCTCACTCCGCAGAGCGGCCAGCCCGTCGATGCGTCGGCCGCCACGATTGGAGCCTCGAACGTCATCAGCGCCGATCAACTCACTTCGCCTGGGACGGCGATGGGCACGATCGGTTACATGTCGCCGGAGCAGGCTCGCGGCGAGCCGCTCGACGCTCGTACCGACCTGTTTTCGTTCGGCGTCGTGCTCTACGAGATGTCGACCGGGCAGCAGCCATTTTCAGGTGCGACCTCTGCTGTCATCTTCGAGGCGATTCTGAACAAGACGCCGCTTTCGCCGGCCCAGTTGAATCCCGGGCTGCCCGTGCAGATGGGCGCCATCCTGGGCAAGGCGCTTGAAAAGGATCGCGATCTCCGCTGCCAGAGCGCGGCGGAACTTCGCGCCGACCTCAAACGCCTTAAGCGCGATAGTGATTCGTCCCGTGCCGGCGCGAGCGGCGTGGTTGCGGTGGTCCCCAGCGAGGTGAACAGCAAAGAGAAAAAATCCGGCTCCGACAGTGAGACCGCACCGAAGCGTGGCCGGCTGTTTCCCATCTTCGTCGCATGTGGATTTCTGCTCACTCTCGCCATCGGATTATTCCTCGGCAAGCGCATCTGGGAATCTTCGGCAGTCAGCGCGCCGCTGTATCACGAGATTACTTTTCGCCGCGGCGAAATTCGCTCCGCCCGTTTTGCGCCCGATGGCCAGACCATCCTCTACAGCGCCGCCTGGCAGGGAAATCCGGTCGAGACCTTCTCCGCGCGCCAGGGCATGGTCGAGTCGCGTTCTTTAGGACTAGGCCGAGCCGAGCTGCTGGCCATTTCCTCGAAGGGTGAGATGGCTCTTTCCCTGGGCAGCCATCCCGTCGGTACCTGGATCAACGTTGGCACCCTGGCCCGCGCGCCTCTAGCCGGTGGCGCGCCTCGTCCGGTTCTCGAGAATATCGAGTGGGCGGATTGGTCGCCCGACGGAAGCAATCTCGCCGTGGTTCGCAATGTGGCCGGCCGCGACCGGCTCGAGTATCCCGTCGGCAAAATTCTCTACGAAACCAGCGGCGGGTGGATCAGTTATCCGCGCGTTTCTCCCAAGGGCGATTTCGTCGCCTTCATGGACCACCCCAATCAAGGTGACGATGGCGGCTCGGTTGCGATCGTCGATCTCTCCGGCAAGAAAACCGAACTGACCCGCCAGTGGTATGGAACGCAAGGTCTCGCCTGGTTGCCGGACGGCAAGGAAATCTGGTTCACCGCCAGCGAATTGGGACTGTTTCACTACATCACAGCCGTCAACCTTTCGGGCAAGCAACGCCTGGTAACGCGCGTGCCCGGTTCGCTGGTAATGTTCGATATCTGGCGCGACGGCCGCGTGCTGCTGGCCCGCGCCGACCGTCGTCGCGAAGTCATGGCCTTGAGCGAAGGCGCGCCCAAAGAGCGCGATCTTTCCTGGCTGGACTACTCCTATCCCGCTGACCTTTCCGCCGACGGCAAAACTCTTCTCTTCGATGAAGAGGGAATCGGCGGTGGCGTGCAATACGGCGACGTACAGGACCTGACATACGCGGTTTACATTCGCGCCACTGACGGCACGCCCGCCATTCGGCTGGGAGAAGGCGGCGCTACCGCGCTATCGCCCGATCAGAAATGGGTCATCACGGCAACCCCCACTTCGCCCGAGCAACTGCGCCTGTTGCCGACCGGCGCCGGTGACACGCAGTCGCTCACCAATGATTCGATCAACCACCAGTGGGTTCGCTGGTTCCCCGACGGCAAGCGTTTTGTTTTCGGCGGAAACGAGCCCAGCCACGGAGTGCGGCTCTACGCGCAGGATACTTCTGGAGGAAAGCCGCAGGCGATTTCTCCGGAAGGAGTCGATGCCCAGGCCTTCGCGGTTTCGCCGGACGGGCTGTCCGTCGTTGGGATTGGCCCCGATCAGAAGGGTTACATCTTTTCTCCCTCAGGAGCAGATCCTAAACTCGTGAATGGCATGGAACCAGGCGACATTCCCATCAATTGGAGCCAGGACTCACATTCGATTTATCTCTACCGGAGCGGCGAGGTGCCGGCCAAGGTCTACCGCCTCGATCTGGCCACCGGAAAGAGAGTTGTCTGGAAGGAAATTGCCCCGCTCGATCCCACCGGCGTCTCCACCATCGGTCCCATCCTGATTACTCCGGACGGCAAGACCTACGTCTACGGCTTCCATCGCACGCTCGGCGATCTCTATCTGGTGGAAGGCCTGAAATAGTTCACTGGTGATTTCTAGAACGCCTTCCCTGAGTCCAGCAGAATCGTCACCGGCCCATCGTTCACCAACTCCACCTGCATCGTTTCCTGAAAGCGACCGGTTTCGCAGCTCAACCCCGCGGCCCGGATGCGCTCGACGAAGAACTCATACAGCTTCCGTGCCTGTTCCGGCGGAGCGGCCGCGTCGAAGGACGGACGCTTGCCCCGCCGCACGTCCCCATACAGCGTGAACTGCGAGACCGCCAGCACGCTGCCGCCGACATCCAGCACGCTGCGGTTCATCTTCTCGTCGACGTCCTCAAATATGCGCAGGCCCGCGATTTTCTCGGCCAGATAACTGGCGTCCGCTTCTGTGTCGTCATGTCCCACGGCGAGCAAAACCAGCAGGCCATGGCCGATCTCACCGCTGGTCCATTCCTTAACGCTGACTTTGGCGCGGCTTACGCGCTGCACGACGGCTCGCATAGAAAGCCTAATTACTGATCAGAGATTCATGCCCGGCCACGCACTGCCAGCGGCCATCGCGATACGCATAGACATCGGTGAAGCGAACTTTTGCCAAAGTCTTGCCCTGCGGGTCGATGGCCGCAGCCATTCCCCGGATGTATCCGAAGTCGCCCTGCACGTGCGAATGCAACTCCGACAGCTCATGATGAACCGCGCGAGGCTGCGCCGCCTTGGCCAGAGTCGTTGCTCGATCGGTGAGCTTGCCATCAGGCCCTGCATCTTCAAATTCATCGCCCAGCAGGCAGCCGAGCGTCACCGTGTCCTGATGCTCCAGAGAACGAGCCCACGTCTGCTCCGCCTGGATCAGGGCATCACCATCTTTCGCCTGTCCCGTCGGGCACGATGATGCGGCCGCCATTGGGCACAGCAGCAATAGCCATAACGCAAGTCTCACGTTGTTCCCCATATCCCTCCTGCTTGTCATCCTGAGCGGCGCTTTTTGCCGCGAAGCACCTGTGCACTCCGCTGGATTACATAGTCCTTCGCGCAAAAAGCGCGCTCAGGATGACAATCCAATGGTTCGGATCGCATATCCGTAGTGCGAAACTTCATCATACCGTTTCTCTACCCCGCCCAACGTTTGACCCCGGCAACGGCCAGCCATTAGGATTTAACCGTGCAATCTCAATTCGACTCGCGCCGCGCCGGAAGTAGCACGGCCTTTCCTTTACACTAATTCATCGGGACAATTACACTACACACTCGCCTTTTTCCGGATCGCAATGCGGGATCGCAGTGGGTAAAAACGCGCATAACGACAGGCATCACGACGGGCAGAATTGCGCAGGCCAGAGCTTGAATAGGGCCGCGATTGCGCAACCGAACCATCGAATTCAAATCTAATCGAGGCAAGCGAGGAGAAACATGGCAGCCGTAGACGAAAAGGTAAAGCAGATTATCGTGGAGCAGTTGGGAGTCGACGAGGGAGAAGTCACCGCCAGCGCATCGTTCGTGGACGATCTGGGCGCCGATTCGCTCGACACCGTCGAACTGGTCATGGCTTTTGAAGAAGCGTTCGACATCGAAATTCCCGACGAAGACGCAGAAAAAATCCGCACCGTGCAGGACGCGGTCGACTACATCGGCAAACACGCGAAAGCGGGTAAGTAAATTTGGGACGCAGGGTCGTAGTCACGGGCCTCGGCCTGATCTGCGGCGTGGGCAATTCCACTGACGTGGTGTGGAAGGCCCTGCTCGCGGGCCAGAGCGGTGTCGGCCGCATCACCGGCTTTGATGCCAGCAATTTTGCCTGCCAGATCGCCGCCGAGGTCAAGAACTTCGACCCGCTGAATTACATCGAGAAAAAAGAAGTAAAAAAGATGGGACGCTTCATCCACGTGGCAATCGCCGCTGCCGATGAAGCCATGAAAATGTCGGGCTTGAAAGTTACGCCGGAAAATGACGAGCGCGTCGGCGTGCACATCGGGTCCGGCATCGGCGGATTCGACATCATCGAGCGTGAACACACCGCGCTCATGGAAGGCGGCCCGCGCAAGATTTCCCCGTTTTTCATTCCTGCCGCCATCGTCAACCTCGCCGCCGGCCAGGTTTCCATGCGCTTCGGCGCTAAAGGTCCGAACGAGGCCACGGCCACCGCCTGCACCACCAGCGCCCATTCCATCGGCGATTCCTTTCGCATCATTCAGCACAATGACGCCGACGTCATGATCGCCGGCGGCGCAGAAGCCGCCATCACTCCCATGGGCGTCGGTGGATTCGCCGCCATGCGCGCGCTCTCCACCCGCAACGACGCGCCGGAGAAAGCCAGCCGCCCCTGGGACAAGGACCGCGATGGTTTCGTGATCGGCGAAGGCGCGGGCATCCTGATCCTCGAAGAGCTCGAATTCGCCCGCAAACGCGGCGCTCACATCCTCGCGGAAGTAGCCGGATACGGCATGTCCGGTGATGCCTACCACATGACCCAGCCCGCACCCGAGCACGAAGGCGGGTTCCGCGTGATGCGCAACGCGGTTCGCGATGCCGGCGTTACGCCCGACGTCGTCGGCTACGTCAACGCTCACGGAACTTCCACGCCCATCGGTGATGCGCTCGAGGCGCAGGCCATCCGGAATTTCTTTGGCCAGCGTAAAGTTGCAGTCAGTTCCACCAAATCCATGACCGGACATCTGCTCGGCGGCGCCGGCGGACTGGAAGCCGGCATCACCGTGCTGGCCCTGCGCGATCAAATCCTGCCCCCAACCATCAATCTGGAAAATCCCGAGCCCGATACCTCCGGCATGGACCTGGTCCCCAACTTCGCCCGCAAAGCGGAAATCGAATACGCCATGTCGAACTCCTTCGGCTTCGGCGGCACCAACGGTGCCCTGCTATTCCGCCGCTGGACCGAATAAATTCGCTCGGCAATCCGCGGCACAGCATGACACCATCTTGGTCCGCTCTAATATTCCGATCCGTTATTCTGATCCGCGTGTCCCCAAAATTCCTCAATTACGAAATTTCCCAATTACTCAACCCCCCGCAAACCCCTCAATCCACGCGGCTTTCGGCTCGTAATGTACCTTCTCGCGCGGCCGCATTCGCAGGCTTGGTCCTTTGTGACTTTCCAACCGTGGCCAGCCCATTCACAATGGATTTGAAAGTGAAGTCGTCGTCCCCTCGACTATGGATAAAGCTTTCGTCCTCGCCCCCAGCCCCACCCATCGCAAAGCCGCAGCCCGCGCCGCGTTGGTGGACCTGAGTGAAGCATCGCGAACCCTGCTGCAGGAATGTTTCCGCCAGTTCGGCATTGAGACCGTTGCCATGACAGGTCAGTCTGGCGACCGCCTGCACAAGGAAAAATTCGAAGCCTGTGTGCTCAGCCTGAGAGAAGGCTCTGCGCCACTGATGGAAGCGGCGCGAACGTCGCCCTCCAACAGCCGGTGCGTCCTTTACGGCGTCGGAGGCAATGCGCAGGAAGCCATGCGTTACTCCAAGTACGGCATCAACGCCATGTTCCACGAACCGCTGGAACGGCCGGCCGCGCTCAAGCTGGTGCGTGCCACCCATAATCTGGTGCTGCATGAATTTCGCCGCTACGTGCGCGTCCCGCTCATGACCGAGGTCTCAGTCGTCGGCGAAGGCCACCGCCTGGTCGCCAGCAGCATCGAGATGAGTACCGGCGGCCTTTCGCTGAAGAGTCCCGAAGAAGTACAGGTGGGCAAGAGCGTGGAAATATCATTCTCATTGCTGACCCTGCCGCGCATCAGCGTGCGCGGTACCGTGAGCTGGCGCAAGCCCAAGTCCTTCGGCGTACGCTTCGATCCCAACGACGAACGCCGCCTGAAGGTGAAAACCTGGATCGATTCCTACCTGGAAAACTAAATCGAATCATGGAGCGGCGGACGCCCCCGTCCGCCCCATCGCTGCGGCGGGCAGTGACCGCCCTGTTCTTCCCCCAAGGTATTGTCATCTTGAGCGAAGTGTGTCGACGAGCGAAGCGAATCGGCGCGCGCAGTCGAAAGATCCCTGCAATCTTGTCGTGCTCTCGGAGTTGCCGACGCCCTCAACGCCCTTTGAGATCCTGGATGACCAGAGTATGAGCGTCGCCATTACAATATCCGCGTGCCCGAAGCCAGCACTCGCGAAGCCCCGACACAAGCTGGTCTTCGCACGTTTACGCTTGGCCAGCGCATCGCCCTCAGCCTGATCTCCGCCGCCGGCTACTGGTTCATCCGCCTTATCGGTCCCACTCTCCGCGTCAGCGCTTCGTTCGAAGACGGAGCCCAGCACGCCCTTGAAGATCGTCCGCTGATCGCGTCCTTCTGGCATTCCTGCATCATTCCGTCGGCATACATTTTTCGCGATCTCGGCATTCGCGTCATGACCAGCGCCAGTTATGACGGCGAATACATCGCGCGCATCATCCAGCGATTCGGCTACTCCGCGGTGCGCGGATCGAGCAGCCGCAACGCCGTCGCGGCCCAGTTGGGAATGCGCCGCGCCCTCGAAGAAGGCTGGACCGTCGCTTTCACTCTCGATGGTCCCCGCGGCCCGCGCCACACAGTCAAGCCCGGACCGGTCGCGCTCGGCCGCGCCTCAGGTCTGGCCCTGACCACCTTTCACGCCGCCGTCGACAAGGGGATCGTGCTCAACAGTTGGGACAAAATGGTAATCCCCCTGCCCTTTGCGCGAGTCCTCGTGCGCGTGGGCAAGCTGATCCACGTTCCCGCCGGCGCGAGCGACGAAGATCTCGAACGCCACACCGCCGAACTGCAAGCCACGCTCGATCGTGTGTGTGAATTCAGTGAGGCGAACGTGAGTAAGGTAGGGTCGGGAGACTTTCCGCTGTATATGAGGGATTCGAGAATTGCAGATTGATGATTTCAGATTTCAGATTGAAGAACTGGAAACCAGCGAATCGGTCAATCTGCAATCTAAAATCTGCAATCTGCGATTTCTTCCCTACTCCAGTGTCGACCCCAGCAGCTGGTACCGGTACTTCTTGCCATCCCAGAAGACCACCGACGAACTGCTCTCGCCCTCGCCCGTTTCTTCCATGTAGATGCCAAGGATGAGCTTTTTCTTGATGGTCAGCCGTTTCACCGTCAGCGTCTTGAAGGGCAGGTTGATCAGCAGGAATTTGGCCTTGGGTTTTTCCGCGCGCCACGCGTCCTTGTCGGCGCCATGAATGATCAGCAGGCAAATGCCGCGCCGCTCCGGTTCATCCGAAGCAAACGTGGACGTAACTTTCACGTCGCTGTAGCCGAGAAAACTGTCGTACGGATCGGACACCACAAAGGAGTATTCGTCCTTGTCCGCCATCGGATTCTTGCATCTGGCGGCGACGACCAAATCCTCGATGCCGTCATCGTCGAGATCGGCAACAAACTGCGGCGGTCCCGGCAACAGCGAACAGTTATCGCCGAACTGCTTGTGAATCAATTCGTCAGTCACAGCGGGCGACGGAGACTTGGCATGCGTCGGCGGCGCAGGCGGCAGCTTCTTCTGAGCGGCGGCACTGAGCATCATGAAAGCAAGCACTGGGAGGAGGAGCAATTTACTGGACGACATGATTCCTACTCTAGTCCCGTTTCAGCCGAGCGGGTAGAGACTGAGTAGTGACGGAGGTAACGGAAGTGCGGGCCTCAGGATGACAAAGCTTCATCCCCGCCGAAAATGTTCCCACCCGCGCGCCTCCAGCGTAGAGACACCGCCGCCATCGCGCACAGTAATCTTTGCAGCGCACTTCACCACGCCGATCTGCGTCAACTCAACTCCGGCAATTCGCGAGGGAACGCGCCTACCCGGCGGCGCCGTAAAGAGCAGTTCGTAATCTTCTCCGCCGTGCAGGGCAAGCTCGAGATCGACTTCGTGCGCCGGCTTGCCGACCAGCGCCCGGGGGATGAGCGACGCGTCGAGTTCCGCGCCCACGCCACTCTCCTCGCAAATGTGCGCGAGATCGGTCGAAAGCCCGTCGCTGGTGTCGATCATCGCCGTGGCCAGCCTCTTCTCGCGCAGAATCCGTCCAAGTTCGATCCGAGGCTCGGGAAAAAAGTGTCGGGGATAATCGCCGGGCTTCAGCTTCTTCTTCGATTTCTTCTCCAGTCTCAAAACAGCCGCCGCCGACCCGCCGAGTTTCCCGCTCACAAAGATGCGATCACCCGGCCGCGCCCCGGAGCGCAACACAGCCCTGCCCTTCGGGACCGTGCCCAGCACAACAATGTCGGCCAGAATTCCGGCGGGAGATTCAGCCGTGTCGCCCCCGGCCAGGGTCACCTTGTATTTCCCGGCCAGCCCGATCAGCCCCCGCAGGAACCGTTCTACCCAGGCTTGTGGCAGGTCGCGCGGCACTGCGAGCGACAGGAACGCAGCCACCGGCGTGCCACCCATGGCGGCAATGTCGCTCAGTCCTCGCGCCAGGCATCGGTGCCCGGCCGATTCCGGAGCATGCCAGTCCCGGCGGAAGTGCACGCCTTCCAGGCTGAAGTCGGTCGTGACCAGCGTCTCCTGCCCCGGCGCCAGTCGCAGCACCGCGCAGTCGTCCCCAATCCCAGTAACGACAGCTGCCTGTGTGGGGCCGGCACTCTTGCCCGCCTGCCCTTGCCAGCGAAGTATAGCCAGACGGCGAATCCACTCGATCAGCGCTTTTTCGGCAAGCGGCACAGTATTTCCTAATATATAGGCCCGATCCCGCCGATCCCATGCTCGGAGAAAATTGGGTGCTTAGCGGCTGTGGCCAGCTGGCGGCCCGATCCGCGGACCAGCCGTCACCCTGTCCCAGTGGCCGCCGGTTACCCGCCTTCGGTAACCCTAAAAGGGCGTTTTGGGTCGTTGACAGGGGGAACCCAGTTTGTTACCGTTAACCAGTCATTCACAAAACCTTTGGCCGAGCTAAGTTCTGCATGCGGTATGAATTGCAGACGAAGACTATAAATTTCAGGCTCTGGTCGGTGTTCCGGTAGGCGTAGGGCGCGAGAGAGTTTCCATTCCCAAGATGGGAGCGTAGCCCGAAAAAGTCAGGGAGTCCGAACAGGCGTTCTGCAACCTCAGACACTTTGCCTGGCGTTCCGGACCTGATGATTCAAAACTTGGCAGTTCGGAGTTAGAGGAGCGATTTGCAGAAACGCTTTTACATCCTTTTTGTGGCCCGCGGGGACGATGGACAACTGCGCAAGATTTCCATCCCCGTGCATTACCTCTACGTGTTCGTAGTCGGCGCCGCTATCGGATTCCTCAGCCTGACCGGAATTGCCAGCTCCTATACTCGCATGCTGCTCAAGGTGTCGCAGTTCAACCAGCTGCGGACAGAGAAAGATCAGCTCAAAGACAATTACTCCCGCCTCGAGCAAGTAGCCAAAGAACGCGACGTACAGGTCGCGTCCCTGGGTTCGATTGCTGGGGAAGTTTCGGCTCTCTACGGTTTGAAGGCCCAGCCCACGCTGGTGACCGCGACTTCCGAACAGGTTCAGGCCGCCGAGGTAAGCTCTTCGCTCGACCAGTTGCACGCCCTGCGGACCTCAGCCCTGACCGGAGCGACCATGGTCGGCCTGACCCTCGGCCTGACCCGCAACGCCACCACAGCCGACTGGTTCAAGGCGAACTCAGCACCCAACCTCTGGCCGGTGGAGGGCCAGGTAACCGGCAGCTTTGGTGAGCGCATCGATCCGTTCAACGGTGAAGGCGCATTCCACAGCGGTGTCGATATTGGCAGCAACTTTGGGCACCCGATCGTCGCCCCGGCCGATGGAGTGGTCAC
>Ga0210388_10004538_pt1 | contig 10870 bp, 7 predicted proteins | sample IncBWC19OmetaG_FD_155485 | JGI IMG/M metagenome (GOLD analysis project Ga0210388, IMG submission 155485) | Forest soil microbial communities from Barre Woods Harvard Forest LTER site, Petersham, Massachusetts, United States - Inc-BW-C-19-O ...
CGTTGCTTGGGGAAGTGCGCGTCACGGCCAGCGATGCGGGCGACGACACTCCGCCCGACGCGCTGTTGCCATGCGACCTCGCTCAGCAAGCGGGCGCGCGGCTGGTCACGGCGCAGATCGAGCTGGCCGAGAAGCTCCGGCCCTGCATAGAAGCGGAGCAAATTGATCGGAAGATCCAGATGTTTTGGGGCTGTTTCAGTCTCCGTGCCAGTGCCGAGAAAGATCACCGCGCGCGCGCCCAAGGAAAACGCGCGTTCCCAATTGGCCGCGCTCTCGTAGTCGAGCACGACGATCTTGCCTTCCGGCGAGCGAGCTTCGAAATCGGCGGCCTCACCTCGCCCAGCGTAGATGAGCGGAGCTTCGAGTCCGCCGGATGCCGTGACCGGAGGCACGACCAAGTTCGGTCGAAGCGCGAACAGTGGAACCGAGACGCCGTCGATCTCGAGGGAGCAGGCGGTGGTGCGAGGCTCCCACACCGGCAGGCTCAGCTCGAAGATCTGCGTCACGCCGAGTCCGCGCAGGCGTTCGCGCACGTACGCCTCGGCGGCGAGCGCGGCGTCACTCCCAGTTTGCCTGTTTGGCGCTCCAGTGAGCGCCTTCAAGTCACTCAGGAAGGCCGTCTCTTCCGGGCTCTGACTCGCCTCATCTGCGCGCGCCGACGCGGCGAAATGAAGCACGAACAGCGCGCACATCAGCGCGCGGAGCAACAATCGTCGTAAGGAGCGCGGGGTCATGACTTTTCCCGCATCGAACCGACAAAAATGGCAATGTCCGCGCGGCGCTCGACGCGCTCGACGCGACCATCACGAATCCACATGATGCGGTCAGACACGTTGAGCAGACGGTGATCGTGCGTCGAGCACACGATGGTCACGCCGCGCTCACGATTGATCTTTTGTAGGAGGTCGAGCACGTCCTGGCCCGTTTTGAAGTCGAGGTTCGCGGTTGGTTCGTCCGCGAGCAGAACGCTCGGTTCGTTGCAGATGGACCGAGCAATAGCCACGCGTTGTTGTTGGCCACCCGACATTTCCATCGGACGGTGCGACCAGCGGTCAGCCAGCCCGACGAGCGCGAGCAATGCCATGCCTCGCCGGCGCGCTTCGTCCGGGCCGACGCCCGCGAAGGTCATCGGAACGGTGACGTTCTCGAGCGCCGTCATGTAGCGGATCAAGTTGTAGCTTTGAAAGATGTAGCCAATCTTTCGGCAGCGCAGGAACGCGAGCTCGACCGCGGACAATTGCGCGACGTCGACCTCGTCGATCAGAATGCGACCGCGCGTTGGGGCGTCGAGCGCGCCAATCATATTGAAATACGTGCTCTTCCCCGAACCCGAAGGGCCCATCACGGCAATGAACTCACCGCGCACGATCGTCGAATCGACCCCCGATAGGGCGTGCGTCGTCGCTTCACCCGCGCTGTAGCTCTTCTCGAGCCCGAGCGTTCGAATGATCACCGCCTTTTCCGAGGCGTTGATCGCGTGCGGCGTCTGCTGCGCTGGGTTCTGGGCTTCACTGCTCATGATCAATCGACCCGCATGGCCTCCATGGGTGACAGCCGAGCCGCGACGAAGGAAGGACCGATGGCCGCAAGCGCGGCAAGCAGCACGCCCAGCGCCAGCGCGACACCGAGCGCGAGGGCAACCTGACCCGCTGCGCCGTGCGCCGTGCCGAGCAGACCACCGTACTCCGCAAAGCCTCGGGCAAGAGCGAGCAGGCCGCCCAAGAGCAGCCCAATGACGCCACCGATGACGCCTTGAATCGTGGCCTCGAACAGAAACAGCGTCATCACGAATCCGTCCAAGGCGCCGAGGCACTTCATGGTGGCGATTTCCGAGAAACGCTCGCCGACCGACATCAGCATCGCGTTTGCTACGCCCACCCCGCAGACCAAGAACGACAACAGAACGAGCCAGGCATTGCGCTCGGAGATCCCGAAGCGGGCGTTCGTGCTGGGAGCCTCGTCGCCCGCGGCCCGCTCGACCCGCTCGGCGTGCACGAATGTCTGCGCCAACACGGCAAGCTTCGCGGCGTCCAAGCCCTGCACGCCAGCGCGCGCCAAGATCGCGGCCACCGCGGACGCGCGAGCTTGGCTGCCCTCGACTTGGCCGAGCACACGTGGCAACGAGAGATCCGAAGCGGAGACATCGAGCTCACGCGCGAGCTCACCACGCGCCGGATCGCTGACGATGGCGCGCTCGATTTGCGTGCGGTCGCGCGCCTGGATCGCGAACGCGGTCAGGTCGGTCACGCGCCACAGCGCCGGATCGAACCCCTGCTCACCCGCCACTTGCAGCAGATTTGCTGGTGGATGCTCGAACAATTTTCCAAGCCGCGCCTCCGCGAGTGAGTCCTGATCGGAGCCGGAAAAACGTTCACCGAGCCGCGCGATCGCTCGAGCGTGCCCCAGCACGACGGCTTGGACGACTTCGGCGAGCAGCGGGCGTTCGGAGAAGACGAAGGCCCGCAGCCGCGCTTCACTGCCGAGCGGCACACGCAAACCAAAATCCGACACTTGGGCCAGGAAGTGCTCGATTTGCCCCGGTTCCGCCAGCGCAGCGCCGGCTTCGTCCGTCGTTTGATCGCCGAACAACGCAGCGCGCTGAGCGGGCGCAGCCTTCGCGAGATAGCCGTCGAACTGCTGGAATGCGCGCGCTGCGCGTTGCGCGCGCTCGAAGCGCTCGGCCGACACACGCGACCACGCGCGGTATTCGCGCAGGCGGTGTGGGTCGCTACCGGCGAGCCCGTCGATGACCGTGCGCGGGCTGTCGGCGTTGCCCAGGCGGCTTACGATCTCGCCGAGCAGGCGGCTCGCGCGGAGCTCATTCCAAGCGCTGCGCTGGGTTTCGTGCTCGACGACACTAAACGCTAGCATGTGCGACAAAAACGCGACCGCTAGGGCCAAGATCGCGATGGTGATGCTGGCGCGAAATAGCCGGTGACTCATGCCGGACAACGCCAGGCGAAAGCAGCGCGCGAGGCTGAGCCGCACTTGATCTTTGGCGATCAGCTCCTTCAAGCGCGCCTCACTTCTTCGGGCACGAGCAGCGCGACCAAGTTGCGCTCGGCCAGCGTGCGCAGAAATTGCGCCACCATGGCGCGCGCTTCATGGAACCTGAGCTGATGCCGCTGGGCAAAGTCGTCCACGATGGTTCCGAAGGACCGTGAGCCATCACAGGCGAGCCAGACCTCTTGCCCGAGCCGGTCGAGCGCAAACCCCTTCTCGCGCCGCAGAGGCAAGGCCAGGGACAAAGCGCGCAGCCACGCTGGGCGCGCTACGGGCACGAAGAGCACCACGCCCGTGCCCGTCTGTTCGACGCGAACCGCGCCGTTTTGCGCGGGCGTCGTATTCAGCACACGCATCGGGTCGAGCGCCGCTTCAGCGACCATCTGAAGGCTCCCGGCTAGCGGCCGCGCAGCACCACACGCGCAGCGACGCGCCATTCGGTTCGATTCGGCGCGACTCACGGCGCTCTGTCTCGAACACGGCGTTCTGCTCCGGACACTCCCAAAGCGTGATTTCATGCTCCGTGGCGCGGCCCAGCGCGCGCTTCAAGAGTGCGCCGCGCGCAAAGCCCCGCGCGCGGGTCGCCATGTGCGTGCCGACCGTGCGGCTTTCATAGTCGCGGAACTGAAGCTCCGGGTTGCGCGCTTGGATGGCCCGCGCCGCGTCACCGTCGAACCACGCGCGCGCCATGCCGGAGCGCCGGATCCTCAAGCGATCCGAGGAACGTTCGCCTGGCGCGCTGAGGCGCTCGAACTCCAAGCTCACGTCGGCGGGTTTTACTTGGCTTGCGCAGGGCGTGAAGCCTTCAGGCAGGGTGGCATGCACGCCGAACGCGCGCACGGTGCGGTCCTGCGCACGCGGGCAGAATGCAAAACCCGCGAGCAGCGCTCCCGCAAGGGTCTGGTTTTCCGGCTCCGCCGATCCAGGCAATTCCAGCTCGATCAAGCGACTAGAGGCGGGGTCGAAACGAAGCGCATGAGTGACTCGTCCACCGGACGAGGTTTCGCACTCGAGCACGCGAAAGCCGAAGCGGTCACTTTGAGCGAGCACCTTCTCGCCGGCCGTCAGAGGCTGACTTTCGAAGTCGCTGAGCAACCGCTCCAAGTTCGGAGCGCGCGGACACGCCGTCCAGCTCACACTCAGCCGTTGCCTCACGCGATCGACGAACACCAACGAGCCCCGATCGAAGCCGATGCCATGACGAACGATCTCCCAATCGTCTGGCACGCGAAAGCCGAGCGCGAGCCAGCTGATGGCTTGCGGAAGCGCGGGGACGGATTCGCTGCTCGGCATGATTTTCGCGCTTTCAACCGGGGAAAATCGTGTACGCGGCGGGCGTACGACCAGTAAAAAGATAATAGCTCGCGCCGACGATCATCCACAGTAGCCCTGCCAAGAGCTCCCCCGCGATGACACCGATCATCAACGGGCGAAGCGCGCGGTAGCCTTTCGCCCCGGTCGAGCTCGTAGCGCCCCACTTGACCAACCAACCGATCAGAAACGATGGGCCAAAACAGAAGATGGGGTAGCTACCCCACACCAGAAACGCGACGGGATGAATCGGCCACCACGGCAAACGCAAGCGAGCAAATGCCGTCCCAAGCGCCAGGAAGAGCCCGAGACCGGCCCAGGCGTAGGCGCCACTGCTCGGGTGAAGCAAGCTGAGGCTCGCCAAGCCGTGCGTCGCCGTGGCTCGAGCCAACGTGCCCGCCGCTGCTGCGTCCGAGGTAGCCTGCGAGAGCGCGTCGAACGCATACGTCGGCAGCTCGTCCTTGCCCCATGAATTGCCAACTTGTACGAGGCTGTGGTTGTACTGCAAAAATAGCGTGATCCCGCCGGCGAGCACCATGCTCACGAGTAAGACGGCGATGAACCAGGGCGTGCCGCGTGCGGGGCTCGGACCGTCATCGCGGTCGACTAACTTCAACGCGTTGCCGATGAACGGCATGTACAGCTCGCGCTGATCGAGAAACAGCACGACGCTGGCCAAACTGAGCACGATGTACGCGCTCGGGCCGAGCGCCTGAAACCCGGTCAGCGCACTGATCACGCCTACCGGTGACCACGCCGTCTGAATGAAGAATGCTCCCGTTTCACAGACGACCCGCGTCACCACCACGAACACCAGCAGCTCGAGCGTAATGAACGCAGCCGATAGCCAAAGCGACAAGCCAGCCGAGCGCACGACGAACACCGCGGCAATCACCGACACCAAGCAGGCCCTTGCGGCCCACGGCGCGTACGGCGGCGTGCCCGGCGCGCGCCGACCACCCCAAACACTCCTCCACACGTTCGCGTAGTAGCTACGCCCCGTGTAGGCAATCATGAGCGCCACTCCAAGATAGCTCCCAAAGCGCATCAGATTGCTGGCCTTCGCCTCGAGACTGCCGGTCTCGAGCTGCGAGCCATAGCTGAGCATCAGCGCGCCCAATGCGAAGAACAGGATCTGCGAGATGCCGAGACTGAAGGACACCTGCGTCGCCATGAAGAACGAGAAGGCGATCACGGACGGATAGAACGTCGGATAGAAGAAGCCCCAGGAACCGGCGACGCGCCGCACGTTGGGCAGCAGGTCTTGCAGCGCGCCAAAATCGTATTTTCTCGGTATTTCCGGAACCCAATCGAACCAGGCGTGTAACCCGTTGACCAGGTGGAGGGAGAAGAGCAAGCCCGCGCCGAGCCAGAACAGTCGGTTCTGAGCGACCTCGGGTAAGCGTAAGCCGGCTTTGCGCTCCGAGGCCTCCGTCAGAAAGCGAGCGATCGGGTAGGGCAAGAGCTCGCGCTTCGACCATTGCGGATGCACGATGAGCGCGAGCGCAAACGACGCGAACGCCAGACACAGCGCGCAGCCCGCCCACAACCTCAGCGTCGGCCACCACATGCGCCACGGCAACTGAGCGGGTGAGAGCTGCGCAGAGCGACTCCGACCTTGAAGCAATGTATCGACCGCAAACGGGTCGGCGCGACCCCCGTCGAAGAGCGCGCCGTCGCCGGCCGGCGGTGGAAGAATCAGGTCCGGCATCGCCGAGGCTAAAAGCCAGCGATTCCGCAACACGGTGTCACGCGCGTCGAGCGAGCCTGGCGCGCGCTTCAGCAGCGGCGCGACCGCCGAGGGCAACGTCACGCCGCGAAACGCCGCGGGCTCGTAAAAATCAGGCCGATTGAGCGCAACGTTGAGCGCAGAGGTCAGCTCGGCGACTCGACCGGTATCGAATTCGCCGTCCAGGCCCGCGACGAAGCTGCGTTGTGCGGCAGGTTCGAGCAGCGTCCAAAGGCGCTCGGAAGGATTGGGTGCGCTGGACGCAGCGCGGTCGCGTGCGCTGACGAGACGAACGCCGAGCGCCTTCCAGTCCCGGACCTGACCCTGACCGAGCTCCGGCGAGCCGCCCGGCACGTAGCTCATCACGTTCTGTGATTGCCAGCTCGCCTTGGTCTTCACCCAATGCGAGGGCATCACTACGGCGTGGGTGAAGATGCGGAAGAAGTTGGACCCGGACCAGCCGCAACCCATCAATCCGAGCGCCGCAATCGTCGCCACCTCCGCCGCGCTGAAACCCCAACGCAGGCGCACCAGCGACAACGCGGGGCCGACGGCGAGCAGCAAGAAGACCGCGACGCCGAAAACCGAGATCGGCAACTGATTGCCGATCAGCTGCGTCTGCCCGATCACCCAATCGTTGAAATAGGTACCGAGCGAGATCGCGAGCGCGAGGATCGAGCCGATGGCGAGCGCACGGACGGACATGAAATGCTTTGCAGAGCGGGAGCACGACGGACCAGCGTCATTCCCCAAACGCGAGCCCTTTTAGCCGAGCCCACGGGCGAGGTCGATACCGCAACGCGATCACTCTGCGTCGCCGCTCGCGACGCAGAGACTGCCGCGCCGGGCGCGCGGAGCAAGTACCGGACAAGGTGGTTTCCAGCGAGCATGAGTGGTTTACTCAATCGCATGAGAACCCGCGGTGCTTCGCTGAGCGCAGGCTCCACGAGCACGCGCTCGCACTGAGTAGACTGGCTCACGGGAGAGTAAAAATGACGATTTCGGTAACCGTCTGGGGTGAGAACGTCCACGAAAACACGAACGCGGTCGTGCGCGAGATTTATCCGAACGGCATGCACACCTGCATCGCCGAAGGATTGGCGCTCGATCCCGAAATCATCCCACGCACGGCGACGCTCGAGCAGCCGGAGCATGGGCTCAGCCAAGCCGTGCTCGATCAGACCGACGTGCTCACTTGGTGGGGCCACGCGGCCCACGGCAAGGTCGACGACGCGATCGTCACGCGCGTGCAGAAGCGCGTGCTCGAGGGCATGGGGCTCATCGTGCTGCACAGCGGGCACTATTCGAAAATTTTCAAACGCCTACTCGGCACCACCTGCTCGTTGAGCTGGCGCGAAGCTGGGGAAAAAGAGCGACTCTGGGTGACCAACCCCGCGCATCGCATCGCGCGTGGTCTCGACGGCTACTTCGAGCTGCCGAACGAGGAGATGTACGGCGAGCCCTTCGGCGTGCCGGAGCCGGAGGAGCAAGTCTTCATTTCTTGGTTCGAAGGCGGCGAGGTCTTTCGCTCGGGTTGCTGTTGGCGCCGCGGCGCAGGCAAAATTTTCTACTTTCGCCCAGGCCACGAGACGTACCCGACTTATCACCAGCCGACGGTGCAGCTCGTGCTGCAAAACGCCGTGCATTGGGCGCAGCCCGAAGCGACACGCTGGGTCGACGCCTGCCCGAACGTGCCGATCGAGAACGCACTCGAGCCGCTGGTCCAAAAAGGAGCCACCCTGCACAAGCCTGGGCAATCGGGCTTTCGCTGAGAAATTCCCGCGCTTTGCACGCCGCACGCGCGAGCCTGCACGCGCTGTCGCGAGCGCGCGAGCGCGAGCGTGATGGCTGCACGGACTTGCGTGACGTAACTGTCTCACCTATGCTTCGATCCGTTCCCATGCGCTCGCCCCGTTTTCACTTTTGGTTTGGCTATTGGCCCGCGGTAAACGCGGCGTCAGGGCCCAGCCTTCTCTTCTGAAAACAGAGTCGAGAAAGCAAAAAACCCCTGGTCGCCGCGGCGCCCGGGGGTTTTTCGCTTTGTCCCTGCAAGCCCAACCCCGCCCGAATCAAAATGCTCGAAACCAAAGACCTCCGAATCGTGGATACGACCTTGCTCAAGAGCCCAAACGACGTGACCCGCGAGCTCCCTCTGTCAGAACGCGCCGCAAGCGTGGTGTTCAGCGCGCGGCAAGAGATCCAAGCCGTGCTTCGCGGGGAAGATGCACGCCCACTCGCCATCGTCGGGCCTTGCTCGATTCACGACCCGGATGCTGCCATCGACTACGCAGGGCGCTTGCTGGAGCTGAAACGACGCTTTTCTCAGGAGATCTTGTTGGTCATGCGCGTGTATTTCGAAAAGCCGCGCACGACGGTCGGCTGGAAGGGACTGATCAACGACCCGCGCTTGGACGGCAGCTACGACATCCCCACGGGCATCCGCAGCGCGCGTCGGCTGCTCCTGAACCTGGCCGAGCTGGGCATGCCAGTAGCCACCGAGATGCTCGACCCGATCATCCCGCAGTACATCGCAGACTTAGTGTCGTGGACCGCGATCGGCGCGCGCACCACCGAAAGCCAAACCCACCGCGAGCTGGCCTCCGGGCTGTCGATGCCGGTCGGATTCAAAAACGGCACCGACGGCGGCCTGAGCGTTGCCATCAACGCCATGATCGCCGCATCGGGCCCACACAGTTTTCTAGGTATCGATCCGAGTGGTCACGTCGGGGTAGTTCGGACACGCGGCAACCCGCACACGCACCTCGTGCTGCGCGGTGGGAATCTCGGACCGAACTACTCGAAAGCGCACGTCGAAGGCGCCGCGCGCGCGTTGGAAAAAGCGCACGTCAATGCTCGCGTGCTGGTGGACTGCAGCCACGATAATAGCGGCAAAAATCACCTCAAACAGCCCGACGTCTTGGCCGAGGTGGGCGCGCAACTTCGAGCCGGATCCATGGCTATTCTCGGCGTGATGGTCGAAAGCAACATCGTCGAGGGCAAGCAGGAGCTCGGCGCCGACAGAGCCCGACTCACTTACGGCCAGAGCATCACGGATGCTTGCGTCGACTTCGCGACCACCGAACGCATGCTCGAAAAATTCGCCGACGACGCGGCGCGCCGCAACCCGAAGCGCGCCAGCGCATGACCGGCGCGCTCCCGCAGCACTAGTTAGAGAGCAGCGCCGCGCCCGGCCGTGTCTGACCGCCTTTGGTCGGGCGCACGCGTTCGGGCAAGCTGCGGCACAGTGGATCGGCGCCGATAGTGCCCTGTAGCTCGGACAAATAGCTCGGCGCGCTCACTCGTTCGAGCTCCGTGCGCGCGTGAGCCAAGCGTTCGCCGATGCCGAGCCGCGCCGCTTCGTCGCGGTGACTCGCCAAGGCCATGAACTCACTCAAGCTGTGCACGTGGCGTTGCCACAGCGCGACGTCGCGCGCTTGTTTGGTCTGCAATCGCTGCTTGTACCAATCACTGCCGAGTAGCGCTTCGCGTGTGAAGAGCGCACGAATTTCCGGATGGCTGATGTCCTTCCCCTCGAAATGACCGTGCGCCATCACGTGCAGCAACGCACGCAGCGGAGGACACGCATCATCGATGCTACCGTCGGTAAAGTACGCTTCCGCCGCGTACTGCTGGGCCTCCATGATGTTGTTCACGCCGTCGGCAAACACGGCGGCATCTTGAATTTCCGGCTTCAAGATTTCTTCCGTGAACACCGCAGCCGGGTTGTCGAACACGCGAGCGAAGAACGTGTGCACGAACTTCGCCGTGATGCGGTAGCCGAGCCGGCTCGCCAGCACCTTCTTGCCGTCGAACTCGTAGTCCTCCAGCTTTTCCAGGTGTCCGGCCTCGATCAGGTTCTTCGGATCGCGCTCGGACGGGAACAGCCGGCACCAAATCTCGGGGATGAGCAGGCTGATGTCGTGATCGACGCGATACTTTGGTCCGATGTACCCCGCGGCCGAGCTGAACCCGGCATAGCCACAGAGCAGCATCGAGACCAACGCGTTGTTCAAATCCGCTGTCGCGGACAGCGCGTTGAACGGTCCCTTCGTCAACGCACCCTCGGAGCCCGCTCCGGTCGTGCTCGGGGATTTACCGGTGACCGAGCACACGTAATCCATGAAGAGCTCGGGCAGCTCTTGATAGTGAATGGGCCCATACACGCACAGCGCGCGCACGCCGTCTTCGGGCGGGTTGTTGCGCCGTCCAGAGAGCACGCTGATCACCGGAAAAATGACCGGTTCGGGCAGCCGCAAGCGGCGGTACAAACGCGCGCCCATCTCGGCGACATAGCGATCGCGCGGTCTCGACACGTCCGGCCGCACCTGCAAATAGCGCGGGTTCTTGCTGGGCTTGCCGCCGACGATGCGCGGCTTCGCGGAACAGATCGAATAGCCCTCATCATCGCGCGCGGCATTCTTCGATACGTGATCGCGCATCGGTTCGGTGAACGCGACGTGCACCGCAACCTCTTCGACGATCTTGCGCGAGTCAGCGGCCGTCAGCGGTTGGAAATTCGAGACGAACAGCCCGGGCCGCGACATGTCGTCTTCGGTTTGACGGTCGAACCCCGGGTGGATCGCTTCGTCGGGCCGTTGGAACAAGCGAAACTCACAGTTCTGCGACAACTTCAGACTTGGGTGTCCGCTGTATTCCGGTGGCAGTCCGAACAACTTGGAAGCAGGCACGACCACCGAAGCAGTGATATCGTCCTCCATCTGCACTTTGTCTGCCGCGAGGAAATCTTGGCGCAACTTGTAGGTGCGCCAAGCGCCGTCGGCTTGTAGACCCACACGCAAATAGCTGCCGACGAGGCGACGCTCGCCG
>Ga0210388_10004539_pt1 | contig 10869 bp, 5 predicted proteins | sample IncBWC19OmetaG_FD_155485 | JGI IMG/M metagenome (GOLD analysis project Ga0210388, IMG submission 155485) | Forest soil microbial communities from Barre Woods Harvard Forest LTER site, Petersham, Massachusetts, United States - Inc-BW-C-19-O ...
GACAGCGATGACCGCCGGGATGCCGAAGAGCGAGCGTTTTGCGGATGTCGATGCAGTGGCGGAGTCCATCGTCACGGCGATCGACAAGCGGCGGGATGTTCTCTACGTTCCGTTCCAGTGGGGACCCATCATGTGGGTGATCCGGAGCATCCCGGAGCGAATATTCAAAAAGCAAAATCTGTAATTTGGGGATGACGCATCAAGATTCTATGAATTTTGGTTGATTCCCAGTGGAGAGAATCCCGGAATCACGGGGCTTTTTGATTGGGCATTAAATTGCTTACTAATATCTCGAATACCACAAGTTTAAAGAAGCTATCGGCCACTTGAGGCAGTGACGTCAGTTCTTGTCAGAGTGACTTGGCGTCTTCACAGGCAGCGCGCACCGCACGAACCATGGGCCCCTGTATCTAGAAGTGCATTCCTGATTTGAATCTCCGAGACGAGGCAATTTCATGAAGATGCTATTCCGCACGCCTTACATCCTTCTTCTTCTGGTTGTTGGTTGCTTTTTGATCGCACGCCCCGAGGCGGCCTCCGCGCAGGGTATCGTTACCGGCACCATTACCGGAACCATTACCGACGCATCGGGAGCCGTCATTCCCAATGCCCCGGTGGTTGCAACCAACACGGCAACTGGCATCAAGATAACGGGAAAGACGAGTAGTGCGGGAGAGATCTCCCTGAAGGATGTGCCGATCGGTACCTATACGGTTGTCGTGACGGCGCCCGGATTTTCTCCGTTGACGGCGAACAATCTTGAGGTAACCTCGGGCGGAACGTCGAGCATCGGCAATCTGCACCTTGCGGTGGGCAATACGGCGGAGCAGATCGAGGTGAGCACGGCGCAGAATCTCCTGGAGACCTCTCAGGCGCAGATTACGACCACGTTCGACAGCCAGAACATTACAGATCTGCCTACGGGCGGCGGCCTTGACCGTCTGGCCCTCCTGATCCCCGGCGTCGTGCGTACGCTCTCCAACAACTTTGCGAATACGAACGGAGTGGGTTTTTCCTCGAACGGGCAACGTGGCCGCTCGAACAACTTCGAGATTGATGGACAGTCGAATAATGACAACTCAGTGACCGGACCGCAGTTCTTCTTCCGTAATGAAGATGCTCTGCAGGAATACCAGGTCCTGACGAATAACTTCGGTGCGCAGTATGGACGCAACGCCGGCTCCATCATCAACTACATCACCAAGACTGGCACGAACGCCTTCCACGGATCGGCTTTTGAGAATTATTTTGGGTCCTGGGGCAGTTCGCTTACCCAGGGACAGAAGAGCGCCTTGCTCGGATTCTGCGCTCCCGGACAGGTGAGCGCACCGGGAGCTGTTTGCTCCACTCCCGTCGTGCCGCGCGTTACCGCCAATGAGTTCGGTGGCAGTGTTGGTGGTCCGGTTCTCAAAGATCGCCTATTCTTCTTTGCTGGGTTACTCTTCCGACGAGTTACGAATGGCGCCTCGCCGTCCATCTCGACGACTCTGACGCCGACCCCGACCGGCCTGCAACAGTTGGCTTCGGCATTTCCCAACAACGCCTTCGTCGCCTCTCTCCAGAATCAGGGCCCCTATTCGGTCAAGTCGGGAAATCCTTCGCCAGTGGCGACCAGTAACGTAGTCGTCTGCGCCGTCGCAGTGACGAACAATAACTGTCCATCAACTTCGCCGAGCGCGACCGTTCAGTTCGGAACGATCCAGCGGCTGCTGCCCAGTACTTCGAGTGACAACGAGCAAATCTACCGCGGCGACTGGCAGGCAACCAATAAGGACCGCTTCTATCTTCGCTACATGTACCAGAACGCTCCGACAAACGTTTCGGGCGGAACTATTTCCACCGGCAACTATTACAACACCACAGACAAGGTTCATTCGGTTGGCGCCGACTATACCCATACCTTCTCGCCCAACTGGGTGAATCAGCTACGCTACGGCTTTCAGCAGGCGACCATTACCTTTGGCGACGGAGGCTATCCGGGTTGTGACGACGCAAACCTCTTGATCTGTCCTTCAAGTATCTCGATTACCGGTTTCGCCGGCTACGGCCAGGCTAACAATATTCCTCAGGGCCGCATCGTGAAGGCGACGCAGGCGCAAGACAACGCTAACTGGTCGTATAGAACTCACCAGATTACCTTCGGTGGCGAATTCGACTATCAGAACTCTCCCAACGTCTTCCTTCCCAATACCAGCGGAACGTTTGCGTTCCAGGGATTCGACTATGCTATGGCCGGCGTAGCCAGTCTGAGCCTTGCGAACGGTAATCCGAACATTCCGTTCAAGGAGCCGGATTGGGCTTTGTATTTCCAGGACGATTGGAAGGTCACTCGCAGTCTCACCCTCAATCTTGGTCTTCGCTGGGAGTATTTCCAACAGGCGGTCAATCTGTTACATACCCAAAGCGTAGCGCGTCAGACTGGTCCGAACCCAATCTGGCTCACTACCCTGCCGCTTAGCCTCACCACCTTCCCGTACATCCCGGAAAACTATAAGAACTTCGGGCCTCGCATCGGCTTCGCCTACAATCCGCCGAATCTTCCGGGTACGGTCATTCGCGGCGGCTTTGCGATGAACTACGATCCGCAGTTTTACAACCTCTTCCTCAACGTCTACACCTCTGCCCCGATCGTCAATACCGGCGTTATTGCTTGCACGGGACCGGGTACGGCAACCAACTGTCTTCCTTCGGGCGGCACCACCAATGCGCTCGTAAATGCGCAGAACGCACAATATAATCCAACCGGAGTTAATCCAGGAACGAAAACTCAGAGCTCCGTCCTGTCTCCGTTCAAGAACCCGGTAGCGGAAAACTATACACTCGGCATTCAGCAACAGATCAAACACTTCGCCGTCGCAGAGATTCGCTACGTTGGGAATCACTCCTACGACAACTTCCAGTCGCTGAACGGAAATGCAGCAATCAACATTGCTCCGCCAACCTCGACAGTTACGGTAGCGCAGGGTTACAAAACGCTGTCTCAGGCGTTTCCCGCAACGTTCCCGTCATCGACGTATTGCACCACAGCCGGTTCTGTGGGTCTCGGATTCCAGAATTGCAATCTGACTTACCAGACTTTGCGGGGAAACACAGCGTTTAGCATCTACAACTCCGTGCAGGCCCAGTTGAGATTACAGAACTATCACGGCTTCATCGTAGATGCAGCGTATACCTTCAGCCGGACGATCGATAACGCCAGCGAAGCCTACAGCACCGACGGTGGCGGCACTACTATCAACACCTCGCAGAGTCCATTCAACACAAACTACGGTGAGCGTGGGGTCAGCGGCCAGTCCTATCCAAACGTCTTCTCTATGGCCGCGACATATAAGATACCTGCCTTCTCGGAGCAGAAGGGACTGGTAGGGCGCCTTCTTGGCGGTTATTCGATCAACACAATATGGTCCTACAACAGTGGCCAGCCTTACACGCCGTATCAAAATACGAAGGCTAATCCCTACCAGGGAACCGGCGCCACGCTCATCCCAACTGCCAACCAGGGTCAAGCACTGTTTAGCTTCTGCGACCCGTATTACAACGTCGGGGTGCTGGGCTTGGATACTTGCCGGCCGATTCTCTCCAACCCCGCTGCTCCAAACACCTCCGTCGGAATCAATGGCGGCCCCGGGGTGGGATATCTGAACTTTGCGAACGGTCAGCCGATTGCTCGGAATGCTGTTCATTGGCTGATCAACAACGAGTACGAGGCAGAGGCGCTCGGTAACCCCTATCCCGGCGTTGGCCGCAATACCCTTCGCGGGAACACTGTCAACCAGCTCGACATGAGCTTCTTCAAGACACTCCGGATCAACGAGAAGGTGTCCGCCCAACTCCGCATGAACGTCTGGAATCTGCCCAACCGTGCGTACTACCAGACGCCGGACGCAGCCATCAACGATGCGAACCCGACCGTTCACAACCCGAATTACGCGTCCTTTAACACGTTCCTCGCAAACAGTGGAACGCTGATTACGGCCCCATTTGGCAAGGGAACGCGCAATATTCAACTGGGCGGAAAGATCATCTTCTAACTCGTTCTATTCCTTACACTTGCCGGAGCCCAAAGGCTCCGGCATTTATTTTTTGCCATTTTCTGCCCAAAAAACGCATGTCAAGCCCCAAAACCACCTAACTCTTTACCCAGCAATGATATCCGAGTGGCATTTTAGTTCCCTTCAATCCCGTAGAATTAACTTATAGATCAGAGAAAAGGAAAGCCCCGGCCGACAGCCGAGCTAACTCGTTTAGAAACAATATTTTGAGGTGTAACCCTTTATTTATGAATATTTTGCGGGTCAATCGCGAATCTAACAAGCATGGAATCAGCTATTTGCGATGCTACATAGGGGGAGGGGGGTACCCCACCCGCTCTAGGATGTAGAAACGCTCTTACCGTCCTGCTGCTGCTGTGCCATCTGTTGCTGGCGAGTCGGCGGGGCTGGCTGCTCGGGCAGACGTGTGGCTTTCTCAACGAGAGTCGACCAGTCTTCCGGTACGGGGAGCTCCTGATCGAAGGCTGGGGTTTCCAGGCTTGCGGTGACCCGTACCGCCACCGTCAGCTCGCTGGCTGCGCGGCCGCGAAAGATGCCGTGAGTCGGCGGGACGTCCGCGTAGTCGCGGCCGATTGCAGTGCGAATGTGGCGGTCCCCAGCGACGAGCCAATTGGTAGGGTCGAACCCGACCCAACCAAGCTGAGGCAGCAGAACTTCGACCCAGGCATGGGTTGCTGAGTTGATCGACCGGTCCATGTCGCTTTCGCCGTGGAAGAGATATCCGCTGACGTAGCGGCAGGGAATCCTAAGCTTCGAGCGAACCAGGGCGATCATGATGTGGGCGAAGTCCTGGCAGACGCCGGTTTTTGTCCCGAGCGCGAGATCGATTGGCGAATCGACTTTGGTCGATTTCGGTTTGTAGTCGAAGTGTTCGTATATCTGCTGATTCAGGTGGTGCAACACCATCAGAGGATCGTCTCGGCGGCGCACTTCGAGCTGTTCTGCGAGCTCGTCCAGCGCAGGCGATAATTCGGTGAACTCACTCGGCAACAGCATCTCCCAGTAGTCGCCCTGCTGAACCATGGTGTCGAGATCTCGCCACGCGTCCGGCGCCAGGAAAGCTGGAATCTGCGCGGCGGGCTGAACTTCAACCAGCGATTCGGCGACGATCACAAGCTGGCCGTGCATTCCGGGGATGTCGAAGTGGTGGACGTTGTTCGCCAGGTGGTCGCGATAACTGAAGACCCGGCAGCGAGGGCTCACGGAGAGATGAAAGGTGTGGCAGCGCTGGTTGTGGTCGCTGCGCGGATGCATCCTGGTCTCCATCATGCTCTCGCTGACCGGATTGCTGTAGAGAAACTTCGTCAGATGGCGAATCGAGTAGTACATTGTGGAGTCTCCTCGCGACTTGAAACTCGCTTGCTTTAGAACGGCCAGTAAAAGAGCCAGCCCAGCCGCCAGCGCTTCTGCTGGTACCAGACGATGGCCGGCAGCAGAGTTGCAAACGTAGTGGGCAACAATAGTTGGAGCCAGAACTCGCGCGTGTGAAAGATGCTATCCAGAATGGCGCGCGTCGCGCCCTGGGCAAATGCGCTGAGCAAGAAGATGGCGAGTGAGGCGCGGCCTATCCAAGCGAGCGCGCTTCCGGCTCCATGTTTTTCGAGGAGCCTGGCCAAAAGAAAGAGGGCCGCCGTGCCCGTGAGACCGAGACCGATATAGCTCCATCGCGTTGCGGCCCCGAAGAGATAAATTATCGCCGTTTGGAACGCCGCCAGAAGAGCGAAGCTGAAAAATGCGGGAGTTCGCGGGACCCGCTCGAGGCAATAGATGCGCGTTCCGACCCACATGCCGGCAGCGAGAAAGCAGAACTCGCGCAAGACCTGATTGGTCAGCGGCGGTCCAAATGCGGGTGTTACACCGATCGCGGCGGCGAGGACAAACCGCAGCCAATCGGGAAACCTGTTTGTTAGAAGCGCGAGCATGAAGCAGAAGAAGAGAGCGAAGAGGAACCAGCTAGCGTCTCCGTCAGCTACGTTGACGAGGAAGGTGCGCCACTCGAATGGCTCCGCGCTCATCTGGAAGCGTCCGATCAGCGGATGCAGAGCAGTGTAGATCACGGCGAACAGGAGATACGGATAGAGAATCGACTTTGTTTTTTCTGCGGCAAAGTCGAGTTTCCCTCGGCGCTTGATGCTCCGGTGAACAAATAGTCCGGCGACGAAGAAAAATGCCGGCATGTGAAAGCTGTAAATTAGCGCGCGAAAGAAGGAAGCTGAAGGAGTCGTCCACCAGCCGCGGTGAACCATCCCCTGCGCAGTATGGCCCAGAGTGACGAGAATGATCGCCACGCCTTTGACGATATCGACGAGCTCGGATCGCGCGCCGCTTGTGATCGGCTCCCGCAACTCCGCCTTGGTCTGAAGGACGATCATCTATCCGGCCAGCGCAGTTTGAATGGAGTAGTCGACATAGAGCTCGTAGATGGTGGTGTGAATGGCCCGGCACTGCGCCTGAATGCTCTCCAGGTAACTGACCACGTCCTGGTTCAGCACCTCATCGACACTGCTGTAGCTCAATGACGCCTTCAGGCGCCCGCTCAAGCGTTGCAGGCTCATCGCGCGGCTCTTGCCGCTGTCACCCTGAATCTTCTCGACTGCGTTTCCCACGCTATCGATGGAAAACCTGACGGAATGAGGAAACTCTTCGTTGAGTAGGAGAAATTCGAAGATATGTTTCGGGGTCAGGTCTGCCGTGTACACCTTGCAGTAGGCCTCAAAAGCAGTCGCGGAGCGGAGCAGCCCCATCCAGTCGAGATACTCGTAACCTTCGCCGATGCTTTCCGGATGCTCCCACAGATCGGAATGATAGGCCTCCAGGAGGAGCGCTGTAGCGGAGGCTCGCTCGATGTATCGGCCAACCTGGATGAAATGCCAACCCTCACCATGATTCATCGTTGAGTCAGTAACACCCTGAAACTGGTGGACCGCTTCCATGACTGACTGCAGAAAATCGCTCGGACGCGAAAGTCCCTTTGCGAAGTCCTCGGCCTGCCTTTCCATTTGCATCTCCGGCCGCGTGACCTGGAGATAGAGGCTGTTGAGGCGATGCCACTGTTCGGTCGAAATCTGCTCGCGGACCTGCCGCGCGTTTTCTCGTGCCGCGATGATGCAAGAGAGAATCGAAGCTTTGTGCTCAGTATCGAAAGTAAGTGCCTGAGTCAGCGAGTACGGATCGCCCGTCCACTCTATGTCCTTCGGCTTGTTCAGAGCTTGAAGAACGCGTTGCCATCGCCGCTCTGCGCTGGCGGCCGTTTCATCGAGCATCAAATTCAGGTTTACATCCAGCAGACGTGTCGTGTGCTCGGCGCGCTCGAGGTACCGGCTCATCCAGTACAAACTATCGGCAACGCGGCTCAGCATTGGCATCTCCGTTCACTGGTTCAGCACCCAGGTATCTTTACTGCCTCCACCCTGCGAGGAGTTCACAACCAGCGAGCCACGCTTGAGCGCCACTCGCGTCAAGCCGCCGGGCACGATCGTTACCTTATCGCCAAAGAGAACATACGGCCGCAGATCGACGTGTCGAGGTTCGAGTTCGTCGCCGATCAGGCACGGCGCGCGGGAGAAGGAGATCGTGGGTTGCGCGATGTAATTGCGCGGGTCGGCCTCGATCTTCTGGGCGAACTCCTCGCGCTGGGCATTGGTCGATTGCGGGCCGATGAGCATTCCATACCCGCCGCTCTCTCCGACGGCCTTGACGACCAGTTTGTCGAGGTTCGCGAGAATATACTGCCGTTCCTTCGGTCGTGTGGGCAGATAGGTCTCAACGTTGTTGAGAACGGGGTCTTCACTGAGGTAGTACTTGATGATGTCGGGAACGTAGGCATACAGTGCTTTATCGTCCGCGACACCCGTGCCGAACGCATTTGCGAGAGTTACGTTTCCTGCGCGATAGGCGTTGAACAATCCGGCTACGCCAAGAACTGAATCTCCACGGAACGCCAGCGGGTCAATGAAGTCATCGTCGACCCTGCGGTAGATCACATCCACGCGCCGCAGACCGTTGGTCGTTCGCATGTAGACGATATTGTCGTGGGTCACCAGATCACGGCCTTCTACGAGCTCAATTCCCATTTGGCGGGCGAGATAGGCGTGTTCGAAGTATGCCGAATTGAAGACTCCGGGAGAGAGCAGAACGATGTTGGGTTCAGGCCTGCCTTCGGGGGCAAGCGAGCGCAGCGTTCCAAGCAAAATCTGCGTGTACTGCTCAATGGGGCGCACGTTGTAGTTGCGAAACAGTTCGGGGAAAATCCGCTTCATCACCCTGCGGTTGGTCAGCATGTAACTGACGCCACTGGGGACGCGAAGATTGTCTTCGAGGACGACAAACTCGCCGCTCTCCAGGCGGATCAGGTCTGTTCCGCAGACAGCGACGTAGACATTGCGCGGAACCTGTAACCCAGCCATCTGCCTGCGGTAATGCTTGCAGGTGTAAACCATCTCCCGCGGGACGATGCCGTCTGCGAGTATTCTGCCCTCGTTGTAAATATCTTTGAGGAAGAGGTTGAGCGCGGTGATCCGCTGGGTCAACCCCATCTCGACGGTCTCCCATTCGGCGGCCGTGATGATGCGTGGCACCAGGTCATATGGGAAGATCTTTTCGGTTCCCTCTTCGCGGCCATAGACGGCGAAGGTGATGCCTTGGTTCAGGAAGCTGAGGTCAGCTGCTTGCTTTCGGCGCTGCAACTCGTCCGGGGGCAGGGAGATGAAGTGTTCCAGCAATTCTCTGCAATGAGCGTGCAGATTGCCGGGATCCGCGAACATCTCGTCGTAGGCATGGTCCAGCAGGTAGTTCTTCAGTGCGGTGCGCTCGAGATAGGAGGACTGGGCTGGCTGCATGGAGAAGCCTTGAGTATAGCGGGACACGGAAGAGCCAACAAACCCAAATCTTGGTGGCTCGCGATGATGCTGATTTCAAGTCGTTAGCCGCTGATTCACCGTATCTTCTTCGAACGAATCGCGACGAGGCAGCCAAAGAAGGGGCATCTGGGCTAAACTAGAAGTGACGCCCACTTTCCAGAAAAGCCCACACTCAGGCGCACAGACAGGACCACATCGCAGTGAGCAACTCAACCGCAGTCGCAGTGAAACCCATCTTCAATATCGCCATCATAGCCCACGTCGACCATGGCAAGACCACCTTGGTGGACGCCATGCTGCGCCAGAGTGGCACCTTCCGCTCCAACGAGGCAGTGGCTGAGCGCGTCATGGACTCGAACGACCTTGAGAAGGAGCGGGGCATCACGATTCTGGCCAAGAATACGGCCCTCTACTACCACGACAACAAGATCAATATCGTTGATACTCCAGGTCACGCCGACTTTGGCGGGGAGGTGGAGCGTGCGCTGAAGATGGTGGATGGTGTGGTGCTGCTGGTGGATGCTTCGGAGGGACCGCTGCCGCAGACTCGTTATGTGTTGTCGAAGGCGCTTGAGGCGGGATTGACGCCGATGGTGGTGATCAACAAGATCGACCGGCCAGATGCGCGTCCGCAAGAGGTGCTGAATGAGGTCTATGACCTGTTCATCGACCTGGATGCGGATGAGTCTGTGCTGGACTTTCCGGTTCTGTATACGAATGGGAAGCTGGGGACTGCGACGACTGATCCTGCGGTTCCGGGAACCGATCTGCAGCCGTTGTTCGAGCAGATCGTTACGACGATTCCGGTGGCGAAGGGCGAGCCTGAAGGGACGCTGCAGATTCTGGTTACGAACCTGGATTATTCGGACTATCTTGGTCGGCTTGCGATTGGTCGTGTGTTCAATGGGACGATGCGAACGGGGCAGGAATACAACGTTGCGAAGCTCGATGGGACGTTCAGCAAGCACAAGATTACGAAGCTGTTCAGCTTCTCGGGGCTGAAGCGGACTGATATTGACGAGACGCAGGTTGGCGATATCGTTGCTATTGCGGGAATTCCGGGAATCACGATTGGAGAGAGCTTCTGCGATCTGGAGGATCCGAAGCCGCTTCCGCCGATTACGATCGACGATCCTACGATTGCGATTCAGTTCAACGTCAATAATGGGCCTTTTGCGGGACGCGAAGGCAAGTTTGTGACGTCGCGGAATCTGCGCGATCGCTTGGATAAGGAGCTTTTGACGAACGTTTCGCTGAAGATGCAAGAGACGGGTTCGCCTGACACGTTCAAGGTGCTTGGTCGAGGCGAACTGCAGCTTGGAATTTTGATTGAAATGATGCGGCGCGAAGGCTTTGAGCTGATGGTGAGCCGGCCCGAGATTGTCACGAAGCGGATCGACGATCAGCTGATGGAGCCAGTGGAGCATCTTTACATCGACGTTCCGGAGAGTTTTGTTGGAACTGTGATCGAGCGGCTTGGGCCTCGTAAGGGAGAGATGGTGAAGATGACCAACCACGGGTCAGGGCGGGTTCGGATGGAGTTTCGTGTGCCCAGCCGTGGGCTTATCGGGCTGCGCTCGGAGATGCTGACGGAGACTCGCGGGACGATCATCATGAACTCCATTGTTGATGGTTATCTTCCTTACCAGGGCGAGATTCCGCAACGTGCTTCTGGTGCTTTGATCTCAGACCGGCAGGGGACTACGACGGCTTATGCTCTCGAAGGACTACAGGACCGCGGGATTCTCTTCGTTCCGGATGGGATTGAGGTCTATGAGGGCATGATCGTCGGCGAGCACTCGCGCGACAACGACCTCGACGTGAACTGCGTGCGCGAGAAGAAGCTTTCGAATATGCGGGCTTCGGGCTCGGATGACGCCGTTCGACTCGTTCCTTACCGGCAGCTCACGCTGGAGCAGTGCATCGAGTTCATCGCGGAGGACGAGCTGGTTGAGGTG
>Ga0210388_10004541_pt1 | contig 10868 bp, 8 predicted proteins | sample IncBWC19OmetaG_FD_155485 | JGI IMG/M metagenome (GOLD analysis project Ga0210388, IMG submission 155485) | Forest soil microbial communities from Barre Woods Harvard Forest LTER site, Petersham, Massachusetts, United States - Inc-BW-C-19-O ...
CACATGCGCGTCGGGCAAAAGCCCCATGCAACGCGAGTGGTCAGGACTGTCGATGATGACTTCGTGAAACCCGAAACCCTCAATGCGCCGCCGCAAGTGCTGCAGGCTGCGGTTCGGCTGCGCCTCGCTCGACAGCGCCGCAAATTTGTTGGGAATCACTCTTACCGCCCAGGGCCCGCCGTTGGTTGGAGTGCGCATCACCTCCGCCAGAGTCTTGCTCTCGTTTCCCGGACAAAACGGGCAGCTCTCAACAAAGTCTGGCACGGGCTCGACCACGCGATGCGTGGCCAACTCCTCGGGCCGCTTGGCCCGCTCGGTGGCAATGATGACCCACTCCTTGGTGAAGAAGTTCTGGCGCAGCTCGGGCATTCGGGGATCCCTCCAACTCCTCCTATCGGCAGGCGGGAACTTTTCTGGAGTTATGAGGGATGAGCGATGAGTGATAAATGATGAGTGATAAATGATGAGCGATGAACGATGGGTGACGAGCTTTCCGCGCGGGAACCGCCGAAGGGTCTGCGGTACGGCCCCGGAAGTAATCATCCTTTCGCTACTTGCCCGTTCATTTCCCGGCACTAGAAGCTGGTGTTGTCGTTTAATATAGTCTTGTCATTCCGACCCCCGAGCGAACGCAAGGGGCGGAGGAATCCGCTCCCCCTCGACTGTTATAGAATTCCAAGTATTCTGATTGAGAAAACCTGATTGAGAAAATATGACCCGCAAAATTCCTATTGGTATTCTCGGCGCCACCGGTGTCGTCGGACAAAGATTCATCCAGATGCTGGAGCACCATCCATGGTTTGAAGTCGCCTGGCTGGCCGCATCCGACCGTTCCGAAGGCAAAGTGTACGCCGAAGCCGCGCGTTGGCGCCTGAAGACGCCGATTCCGCCCGCAGTGGCGGTGATGACCGTTTCGCCGGCCACTCCCGAAGGCGCGCCCAAGATTATTTTTGCCGCTCTCGATGCTTCCATCGCCGCCGAAATGGAGCCCCGCTTCGCCGAAGCCGGCTGCGCCGTCGTTTCCAACTCGAGCGCGTTGCGCATGAAGGAAGACGTACCGCTGGTCATCCCTGAAGTCAACGGCGGCCACATCAAACTCATCGACGTGCAAGCGTCGCGCAAAAAGTCAGGCGGATATGTCGTCACCAACCCCAACTGTTCGGCCATCGGCCTGGTGCTGGCGCTCGCCCCGCTCCACCAACAGTTCGGTCTCGAGACTGTAATGGCGGTGACCATGCAAGCCGTCAGCGGCGCGGGATATCCCGGCGTGGCCTCGCTCGACATTCTCGGCAACGTGATCCCCTTCATCAAAAACGAAGAAGAAAAAATGGAAGAGGAAACGAAGAAGCTGCTCGGCCGGCTCAACGGCAGCAAAATAATCCCCGGCGACTTCGCCATGAGCGCGCAATGCAACCGCGTCGCCGTCGAAGACGGGCACACTGAGTCGATTTCGATCCGGCTGAAGAAGAAAGCGAAACCCGCAGAAATCATCGCCGCCTGGAACAGCTATCGCGCCGAGCCGCAGGAATTGAAGCTGCCCAGCGCTCCCGAGCGTCCGGTCGTCTATCTCGAAGCCGCCGATCGTCCGCAACCGCGTTTCGACGTCGACATGGGCGCCGGGATGACCACCGCCGTCGGACGCCTTCGCCCGTGCGGCGTGCTCGACTGGAAATTTACCGTGCTCTCGCACAACACCATCCGCGGAGCCGCCGGAGCCGCCGTGCTCAACGCCGAACTGCTGAAAGCCAAGGGATACCTCGGCAGGGAAAACGAGTGATCCGCCGCCTTGACCTTGGCTGGCGTGATTTTGGGTGGCGCAGCGCTTCGAGCGCTGCGACGAAGCCTTACTTTTCCGCAACGGCTTTAGCCCCTGAGGCGCGTCACTTAACTTACCCTCAACGTCCCATCACCATCCTCTCCAGGAAGTCCTCTCGATGATCGTCATGAAGTTCGGCGGAACTTCCGTGGAAGACGCCAAGGCCATCGACCGCGTTGCGTCCATCGTTGAAGGCCGCCTGGCGCAGAAGCCGGTGGTCGTGGTCAGCGCCATGGCGAAAGTGACCGACACCCTGCTGACCATGGCTCGCGCCGCCGGAGAAGGCGAGCGCAAGACCGCGCTCAAACTCTGCCGCTCGCTGCAGGAACGCCACTACAACACGGCGAGTGAATTGCTCGGCACAGCACGCTTCACTGAATTCCATTCCGAACTGGGTACGGATTTCGAAGCACTCGACGAGTTGCTGCGGGGAATTTCCGCCGTCGGCGAGATCACGCCGCGCACCACCGACCACGTCGCAGCGTTCGGCGAAATGCTCTCCAGCCGGATCGTCGCCGCCGCTTTCGCCGCCCGCGGACTCAACGGAGTTCACGTCGATTCCCGCGACGTGCTATTTACCGACAGCGCCTACATGCAGGCGGTTCCACAATATGAAGAAACCAACTCCAGGCTGCAGGAAAAAGTTCAGCCTCTGTTGGAATCGGGGCAAGTCCCAGTGATGGGCGGCTTCATCGGCGCGAACCGCGCAGGCATCACGACGACCATTGGCCGCGGCGGCTCCGATTTTTCGGCAGCCATCTTCGGCGCCGGCCTGGGCGCCGACCGAATTGAAATCTGGACCGACGTCGACGGCATCCTCACCACCGATCCGCGAATCTGTCCCGAGGCGCGAAGGATTAAAGTCATTAGCTTCGACGAAGCCGCCGAACTCGCGTATTTTGGCGCGAAAGTTCTGCACCCGGCAACGGTGCTTCCGGCCATTCAGAAAAATATTCCCGTCTATGTGCTCAATTCGCGCAACCCCTCATGCGAAGGCACACGCATCACCACGCGCGCCCCGCAAGGGAAAAATATTTTCAAAGCGATCGCCGCCAAAAAGCGGATCACTATCGTCGACGTAGCCGCTCCCCGCATGCTGCTGGCTCACGGATTTCTGCGCTCAATCTTTGAAGCCTTCGATCGCCACAAAGTATCCATCGACGTGGTCTCGACTTCCGAAGTTAGCGTCTCCCTCACCGTCGACTCCAATCAGGCGATTCCCGCGCTGGCCGCCGATCTCGCCAAGCTAGCCGACGTAAAATACGAAGGACGCAAAGCGATCGTCTGCCTGGTAGGCGAAAACCTGCGCAACACGCCGGGAATCGCGGCCCTGGTGTTTCGCGAACTCGCCGACAAAAAAATCCGCATGATCTCGCAAGGCGCCTCGGAAATCAACCTGACCTTCGTGATCGAAGAAGACGAAGTACCCAGCGTAATCCAGCGCCTGCACAAAACATTTTTCTCAGAACTGGACCCCGAAGTCTTCGCGTAATCCATCGCGTCAATTTCGCAATCCACTCTGCGTCAATTTAATGCTGAATGTTGTCATTCCGAACCGGCGCGAAGCGGCGGTGAGGAACCTGCTTTTCCTGGCAAAACATAAAAGATCGCCGTGGAAGAGCGGCCCTTCAGGGCCGCGTTAAGCGTCTAACTTTTGAACAAGGCTTTAGCCGCTGCGGTAAGCTGTTGAGCATGATTCTCCTGATTCTAGGCCGCGGAAAAACCGGATCACTCGTAGCCGAAGTCGCCGCGGAGCGCAAACACGAAATCCGCGTCATCGGCTCGAATGAAAACGCCGCCTGCGCCGCACTCACACCTGAAAAGCTGCGCGACGTCGACGCCGTCGTCGACTTCACGGCTCCTCACTGCGTCGTCACCCACATCGAGGCCTGCGTGAAAGCCGGCAAGAACATGGTCGTCGGCACGACGGGCTGGTATGGCGAAATCGACCGCGTCCGCGCGCTGGTCGAACAGCACGGCACCGGATTCGTGTACTCCCCCAACTTCTCTGTCGGCGTGAATCTTTTCTTCGACGTCGCCCGCACCGCCGCAGCAGCCCTGCGCCACGATTACTCTGGCCAGATTTTTGAGCGCCACCACGTTCAAAAAAAAGACGCGCCCTCCGGCACGGCGATCGTGCTGCAACAAGTCATACGCGAAGCCAGCGGCCACGCTTCCAACAAACGGGACGACCTCGAAATCACATCCTTCCGCGAAGGCGACGTCGTCGGCCTGCACGAGGTCGTGCTCGAATCCTCCGCTGACCGCATTTATCTATGCCACGACGCCAAATCCCGCCGCGGATTCGCCGAGGGCGCCGTCCGCGCCGCCGAGTGGCTCGCGGGCAAAAAGGGCTTCTACAACTTCAAGGATGTCTGGCGCGAACTATAGAGACGTTGCTCGCAACGTCTCTCTGTCCGCCTGAACCGCGCATGCCCGGTCGAGTTTTCTCTCCGACCCCATTCGCGTTATCTTATTCCTATGCAACTCCGTGGGTGTGGCACCGCACTGGTAACTCCGTTTCGTCAGGATGGTTCGATCGACGATACCGCCCTGCGCAATCTGATCGCGTGGCAGATCGAGTCGGGCATAGATTTTCTGGTTCCGTGCGGCACGACGGGCGAGACGCCCACGCTTACCCATGACGAATGGCTGCACGTGATCGACACGACAATCGAAGTTGCGGCGGGACGCGTGCCCATCGTAGCCGGAGCGACTTCGAATTCGACGCTCGACGCGGTCGAGAAGGCAAAAGAAGTCGCCGCCCGCGCCGATGTTAACGCCATCCTCACCGCGACGCCTTACTACAACAAGCCCACGCAGGAAGGCCAGTACCGCCATTTCAAGGCCATTGCCGAGGCTGTTGGCGACAAGCCGGTCATTCTCTACAACGTGCCTGGACGCACCGCGGCGAATCTTGAGCCTGCGACGTTGGCGCGTCTCGCCGAAGTTCCCAACATCGCCGGCGTAAAAGAAGCCAGCGGAAACATGACTCAGATCGCCGAAGCGATTGGTTTGGTGCCTGAAACATTTCTGGTTTTCTCTGGGGATGACTCGGTCACGTTGCCAGTCATTGCGCTTGGCGGCGTTGGACTCGTTTCGGTCGCTTCCAACGTAATTCCGCGCGAGATGGCGTCGCTCACTCGCGCTGCGCTCGCGAATGATTGGGCTGCGGCGCGCGTACTGAATCGCAAATATCTGCCGCTGATGCAGGCCAACTTTATCGAGTCGAGTCCGCTGCCGGTGAAAGCGCTGCTCGCGATGATGGGCAAAATCGAGGAAGTCTATCGCCTGCCGCTGCTGCCCATGCGCCGCGACACGCGCTCGCGCCTGCAGAAAATCGCCACCGAAGTAGGGCTGATCGCCAAACCAGCGAGTCCCGCCGCTGAAGCGCCGGAATTTTTCATCTACGAGAACTGGGCCGCTGGCCCGCGAAAGATCGTCCTGCACCGCGGATCCTGCGGCCAGTGCAGCCATGGCAAAGGACGTCCTGCGGGCCACGACGTCAATCACGCGCGCTGGCACGGGCCTTATCCGTCGCTGCCCGAGGCGCGCGAGACGGCTCATGCAATGACTGGCGTGCTGATCCGCAGCGAGTGTAAGTGCGTGTAAATGCAGAAGTCTGAAGGCAGAAGGCAGAATGAAGAAGTCAGAATGCAGAAGTAAGACTCGGCATTTACTTCTGCATTCTGACTTTTGACTTCTGCCTTTCCTTTATACTTTCCCCGCATGTCTTCCCTGAAATCTTCCATCGAGCGCCTGGCCTCTCTGGGCGAAGTTGAGCACGATCCTGAGGCGCGGAAGACATTTCTTGAATTTCGCGACCACCTCACACAGGGAAAAATTCGCGCCGCGGAAAAAATCGGTGAGAAAGAAGACGCGCACTGGATCGTCAATGCCTGGGTCAAGCAGGGCATCCTGCTGGGATTTCGCCTGGGCGAGCTCACCGATATGACTTCCGGCCTTTCGTTCGTCGACAAAGACACCTTCCCTGCCCGCCAGTTCACCGTCGCCGATCGGGTGCGCGTCGTGCCCGGCGGATCGTCGGTGCGGACCGGAGCTTACGTTGCGGCTTCGGTGATCTGCATGCCGCCTATGTTCATCAACGTGGGGGCTTATGTTGACGAGGGCACCATGATCGATTCGCATGCGCTGGTCGGCTCGTGCGCGCAGATCGGGAAACGGGTGCACCTGAGCGCGGCGGCGCAGATTGGGGGAGTGCTTGAGCCCATCAACGCTGCACCGGTAATCATCGAAGATGACGTGCTGGTTGGCGGCAATTGCGGGGTTTACGAAGGAACTCTGGTGCGGGCGCGGGCGGTTCTGGGCGCGGGAACGATTCTGACGCGCTCGACGCCGCTTTATGATTTGGTTCGCGGTGAAGTTTATCGCGCTACTGCCGACACGCCGCTGGAGGTTCCCGAGAATGCTGTCGTGGTTCCAGGTTCACGCTCCGTGAAGCAGGAGAAGGGGCCTTGGGGATGGAATCTTTCGCTCTACACACCGGTCATCGTAAAATATCGCGACGAAAAAACCGATCGGGGGATTGAGTTGGAGGACTGGCTGCGCTAGTTTGGTGCGAGCAGCCCGAACATTGGGTGTACCCCCTCCCCCCTCCTATCCTTGGAATCATCGGGTTAGCACGGTAATAATATACTTGACAAAATAGACTATTCGGCCTAAGATTTCTGCATGGAACCGACGAGCCTACAAGAAGCGATTCTCTACTTCGACAATCCCGCCAACTGCCGCGAGTATCTCGTAGCCCGTCGATGGCCGAATGGTGTTGAGTGTCCACGGTGCGGCTCTAAGAACGTAATTTTCTTGGAGAAGTATAACCGCTGGCACTGCCGCCAGAAGCACAAAGCGCCACAGTTCACGCTCAAGACTCAGACGATTTTCGAGGATTCGCCCATTGGCCTCGACAAATGGTTGTGCGCGATGTGGATGATTTGCAATGACAAGAACGGCGTCTCTAGCTGGGAGATTCACCGCGCACTGAAGGTTACGCAAAAATCGGCGTGGTTCATGATGCATCGCTTGCGTCTCGGCATGAAGGAAGATTTTGGCTATGGCCCGCTAAATAAGATCGGCGGCGAAGGTCACGAAGTTGAAGCGGACGAAACTTTCGTCGGCGGCAAAAAGCAAAACATGCACAAGGCCAAAAAGATACGATACGAGGCTCAGGGCGGCTCTTCCGGTAAGACCATTGTGCAAGGAATCATCGACCGTAATCTTCGCAAGGTTCGCGCGTCAGTCGTGCCGAACGTGAAGCGCGAAACACTACAGAAGGAAATTCTCAAGCAAGTGAAGTACGGCACTACGGTCTACACCGATAGCGCCGTTGCATATGAGCAAGGAATGCAGTGGCGCTTCGTCCATGAAATGGTGGACAAGACCGAAACCTACGTGCGCGGTCGAGTTCACGTCAACGGCGTCGAAAATTTCTGGAGTTTACTCAAGCGCGGTCTGAGCGGCACCTACGTTGCGGTCGAGCCGTTCCACCTTGAGCGTTATGTCGATGAACAAGTGTTTCGCTATAACAATCGCGCTACGAAGGACAATCCACTGAAAGACGCTGACCGCTTCGATGCTGCCATTCGGCAGATCGTTGGGAAGCGACTCACCTACACCGAACTCACGGGCAAGGATGAAGCAAGGCAAGCGTCAACGCAGCCGTTTTGATTTGCGGCGACGATTGAAACGAGGCGCACCGCCGAAGGAATCCGCTTCGTCGCTTTCCCTGCCGCCCGATACAATGGGATCATTCTAAAAACGAAAAGCCCGGCACAAGGCCGGGGCATTTCGATTGGAACTCGACAAGCCAATCGTAGCCCTTTCTTCGTGCTGGACGCAAGAGCAGCAGGGCTATGGAAGAACTACCATTGCCGGGCCTAATCCCCGGCGACCCGCAGAATCGTCTCTCTGTATCCGCGCGGCGGCGCGTGGAACGAGCGCATCTCGAAGCCGAAAGAATCCGATGGGAAGCCGAAGCCAATATCGATGCCCGACACCTTCCCGAAGGGAAAGAACGGTATCTTCGCAACCAGGCTGATCTACGGGGTGCCCGCGTCGTTCTGAAGGTGCTTGCGACAGAATTTGACGCCGCCGGATTCACATGGCGAGAGTATTGGTCCGCCATGAGGGAGGAGATCGAAAGTGCCGGAAACTCACTTTCGCTTTCCGGTGTGCAGAGGCGTTTGCTTGAGGTTGAATTCCACCACCCGCCAGATCGAAAACCCGCATCTCGCCAGAATCCACCCATTGTTCCTCTTCCAGCGAAGGCGCAAGAGTCGGTCGGATCACAAATCCAACGACTGCGTCTGGAGTGCGATTGGACAGAAGAGGACTTGGCCGAAGCAGTGGATTTGGATCTTCGATCAGTGCAGCGCCACCTAGCGAGTGACGCGGCACCTCGCGCGTTAACCATAAGAAAGTATGAAAAAGCGTTCTCTAAGCTATTGAAGAAAGAGATAGTTATTACTCAAATGCCGTAGAGTGCCGTAGAGATGCCAAGATTCTCGCCGTGGTGATGTCCCTTCTTCGATCCCATAATCGTGGGATCAGGTGTTCGGAAAAACGGTATGTCGTGAGGAGGGATATAGCCAGAACCACCACAGAGGTTCACCGTGGTTTCCGGCGACAACACAAAGGCCCCTTGCGGGGCCGTGGTGAGCCGAGTGATGCTGGCTGTATTGACGATGCAGCCGTTATTATAACCCCGTTGGCCAACGGCCCAGCAGATCACCGCTGGGCTATTGCTTTTGGCGGTATAATCGGCGCGTGAAACCACTGCCAGCGCCAAACGTTCCCGGAAAGACCGAATTCGAGCGCTTCGACAACGCTATGCGACAAGTGCTCACAGTCTCCAAGGAAGAGATGCAAAGACGAGAAGCGGAATATCAGAAGGAACGCGAGAAGAAAAGGCGACCGAAGAAGTAGCGCCGCCGACCCTGTCACGGCAGGATTCCAGCCTAAGCTCAATCCACTGTTTTGCCAAGTATATTATTACCGTTAGCACGAAATTCCCGGCAAAATCCGGATATCAAAGAACTTAAATACTAAAATCCTTGAAACATTGGACTTAGCGGCGAGACGGATTGGCTTGTGCCAACCGTCACGGCCTCGACCATCATCGCGCAAGTGACGGGCTGTGGACAAGGTTGGATGTCACAACGGTCTGTGGATTTCGGCCCGGCCACTTTTCGCGAAGGCGGGGAGATGTGGGACCCAGCCGTAGAATGGTAGTGGTTCGAGCCAAGGTGACTGCTATCCTTGGCGGCGTCTTGACTAGGTCGTGGTCGTATTCAAGAATCGGCCGCAGGTGGCTCAGTGATTTCCTCTGACGAAACCGCTCTCCGCGAAAGAGGTATCGGGTCGGTGCTCCTCTGGTGTTCGCCTTCTCTGTTGGGCCTCGCGTCGTTCCTTGTTTCGTTCCCGATCTATCGGCGCACTCCGTTCTGGCCTCACCTGGAAATTGCGGAGATTTTTGCCTTCTGGTTCGTCTTCATCACACCGGTCACTACAGTCGTTGCGATCGTCATTTTCATAAGGCGATGGGGCGGCACTAAAGGGCTTCTCAGAATAATAGGGTCGTTGGCGGTCAGTGTTGGTGTTCTCGCAAATGCATTCGTCTTGCTTGGTATGGCGGGATAGCTGTGCCGGAAAGAGGTCGCCGTCAACAATGCATCTGCTCTGGAAGTTTCAACTAGTTCACCTCAACATCCAGCTTCCCTGCACCGTCCGACTTGACCTGAATCTGCGCCAGCTTTCCGATCGCTGCGTCCGCTTGCTCTAACCTTTCCGCTGCATACGTGCTTGTGATCCCAATCACTTTCATTCCGGCGGCTCGCGCTGACTCAATTCCTGCGGGTGCGTCTTCGATCACCAGGCAGTCTGCTGGATTGAATCCCAGCTGCGCTGCGCCCTTCAGATACGGCTCGGGATGCGGCTTTCCGTGGATTACGTCGTCGGAGGTGACCAGGACTTTCGAGACTGGCAAGCCGCAATAGCGCAGGCGATTGGTGGCCAGCAAGCGCGATCCGGAGGTGACCACGCCCCATCGTCCTTGGGGAATCTGGCACAGCAGATCGGCGGCGCCGGGCATGACGGTTACGCCACGCTGGTCGCCGGCCTCGTGATTTTCGATGGCGCTGGCTTCGAGGTCGGCGTTCAGGTGCGGGGCCACGCGGCGGATTACCTCGACCGTGCGGACTCCGTGGGCGATGGCCATGATGGCGTCTCCGTCGACGCCTTTGCGTTGCGCCCACTCGCGCCACTCGCGGTCTACGGCGCGGGTGGAGTCGACTAGAACTCCGTCCAGATCGAAGAGGATGGCGGCGCAGGAGAAAGTGGGCATGTCTATTTTGTAACAGGTCGGCGCTTTAATGTGGGGCGGACACTCTTGTCCGCCAAGTCTGGCCCGCATCGATCATCATCCCGAACGCTCCCAGAGCAAAGAATCCTGGATATCTCGGGCTATTGCCGCTGTCGGCAGGCGGACAGGAGTGTCCGCCCCACACGAGCAAGGCCTAGCCTTCGAGAACGATGGTTTTGCCAGAGGCCTCCAGCACCTCCTGCTGCGCGCGTTGCCGCAGCGTCAGATGCCTCTGGCGGAAGTGCTGCTTGGCGCGTTCGCCCCAGGCGCGGACGAACCAATAATTCAGGGCTGCGCCGATGGCGGAGCTGGCCAGCGGAATCACGCGGCCGGCCCATTTCTCGACGACTTCTGTGCTGGCCTTGGCGGCGATGCTTTGGATGACGCGGGGGACGAACTTGTTGATGACTTCCTTTTCGAGGAGTTCACGGCTGATGTCGACTCCGGCGGCGCTGGCCGCGGCGATCCATAATTCGGCGATTTCGTCGTCGGTGTTGAATTCGAATCCGTAGAGCAGGCTCAGTTTCTGGATGGTGCGCATGGTGATGGCCGACAGAATGCCGAGGTCGGGGACGATGGTTAGCAGGCCGCCGAGGCCGAGGCCTGCGCCTTCGACGGCCGCGACTTTCATGCCGCTGCGGATGATGGAGTCGGCGACCACGTCGAGTTCGCCGA
>Ga0210388_10004542_pt1 | contig 10868 bp, 8 predicted proteins | sample IncBWC19OmetaG_FD_155485 | JGI IMG/M metagenome (GOLD analysis project Ga0210388, IMG submission 155485) | Forest soil microbial communities from Barre Woods Harvard Forest LTER site, Petersham, Massachusetts, United States - Inc-BW-C-19-O ...
CAGCTCAAAGCCAGCCACACCAGAAAAGTAGCGATGAGTAGAACCGTTATCCGCAGGTAAAGGATTCGGTTAGTAATTTCACCACGCCATTTTTCCCACAAGAAAGCCACGCAGCATGCAATCAACCCCGCCGCGCCACGTGTTTGCGTACAGAATGCGGCGCACGCAAGAAGGGCCCCGGCAGCAATGATTCGCGGATATGTGCGGCGTGGAATGAGGATCGCGACGGCGAGAAGATTGGCAACGGAGCTGAACCAATGATGAGTAGCATCGAGCCGGTCGCCAAACAGGATTACCACGGCGAATAATGCGCTAAGCGCAGCAAGAGAAGGCCGAAGAACAAATCGCGAGCAGCGAAACACGCAAACCGCGAGTACCAACCCCAAAATAAGAATGGCCCCGTTGATGGTGGACATACCAACGCCCGAAAGACGGAAGAATGCGGCGTAAACGATGTCGGTTCCGGGCGGAGTGAATTGATGGAAGTCCTTCAAAAACACCTGGCCGGATAACATCCGGGAGGCATAGGTCCAGAAAAAGTCTTCATCGCCAGTGCGAAAATAGGGAATTCCGGAAAGGCTAAACAGCGCGGTGAACAGAAAGCAGGTTGCAGCTCCAAGAACGAGTAAGAACCACCGGCTGTATCGTGCGCCATTGACTATCAGGTCCGGCGACGGTTCGGCGCCTCTCTTGAAGAATCCCGCTTCCGGGATCCGGGAACGCTTATTCTCACTTTCATGCCGGCCCGACTCGTTCGAGACCAGCAAACTCAGGAGATGCATTTTCTCACCTTAGGCGGTTACCGGCGTCTATTCTCCGCATCTGAGTTACGATCTCGAATGGGACATGGTCCGCTCACCAAACATCCTCATGTGGGAGGAGGACTCTAGAGGCTCAAACCGTTACAGTCCACTCAAATAATGTGCTTGATTGTCGGCCAAGATGCAATCGTGAATTGGCCGTTTCCGGAAATCTGAGCGACCATGCGCGGGAAATATCCGGCGCTTGCCTTCCCATTTAATTTCAAGCATCACTCCTCACCCAGACCAAGAGGCAAGACCGGGACGCTGGCCGCCTTTCGGCAGATGCTCCCCGCTCCGTTACCATCAATCCATGCTTCGCGTAAAACTCCTCGATCCAGCCGCAAAGGCTCCCGTTGTCGCCCATCCGGGCGAAGACCTGGGCTACGACCTGTTTGCCCTCGAAGCGGCTGCTCTTGCTCCTCGCGCAACCGTTCGCGTCCGCACCGGCGTCGCCGTCGAGGCCCGCCATCCGGCCACCGGCGTCCCCCTCGGGCTCCTGATCCGCGACCGCTCGTCCATGGCGGCGAAGGGAATCGCCACTACCGCCGGGGTCATCGATGCCGGCTATCGTGGCGAAATCCTCATCCTAATGACCAACCTCGGAGACACGCCCGTCGAAATCCGCTCCGGTGAGAAGATCGCGCAGATGATCCCGGTGCCCGTGCTGACCGGCTCCGTCGAAACGGTCGATTCGTTAGAAGACTCAGCTCGCGCCGACAAGGGATTTGGCAGTTCCGGCGCCTAGCCCACCGTTCCGCCGGCTCGATTCGCGGCCTGGAGGCCGTCTGCTGCGTCAATAAGGATAGGCCTCCGAACATCGCCACCCTGGGAAATTGCGTAAACTGAGAAAAACCGGCCCTCAGCTCCGCGGAATCTGAGCAGCCCTTCCACGCGCAGGGACTTTGGCAAAAGGGCTAAAAAGGGACCCACCCAATTCCGGCAGGGACGGTCCCGGCAACGAAAGCGTATCCATGCAATTCTTTGAAGCCTTCAAACTCGCGCTGCAATCCCTGTGGGGCAACAAGCTGCGCTCCATCCTGACGCTGATCGGCGTGGTGATGGGCGTGGCCTCGGTCATCATGGTCATTACCCTGGTCAACGGCGCCAACACTTATGTGAGCACGAAGATCCTGCGCCATGGCGCCGATGTGTTTTCAATCAACCGGATGGGACCGGTTTTCTCCGCGCAGGATTACTTCCGCTTTCAGAAGCGCAAAATTATTCGCATCGAAGATTACGAGGCCGTCGAGGACGGCTGCACCGAATGCACCGAAGTGGGCGTGCGGCTGGATCAGGTGGTAAGCGTGGTGCACAACGGCCACTCCAGTACCGATACCGACATGCGCGGCATCACCTGGACCATGGTGTCGCTGGACAACCTGGATGTGGTGCTGGGCCGCGGCTTTACGCCCGCCGACGACTCGAAGGCCACGCACAGCGCCATTGTGGGTTATGACATCGTGGATAACCTGCTGGGCGATGGCGACCCCATAGGCAAGGAGATCCGCGTGGGCGGCATTCCCTTCACCGTGGTGGGAGTGGGCGACCGCCAGGGCAAAATGCTGGGCCAGTCGCAGGACAACTGGGTCGCTGTGCCCATCTCCACCTACCAGCAAACCTACGGCTACAACGACTCGGTCAACATCTACGCGCGGGCCAGCGGCACGCCCGAATCCATGGAGAGGGCAAAGGATGAAGTGCGGGTAATGATGCGCGCGCGCCGCCACAACGCGGTGGGCCAGGATGACGACTTCGAGATCCAGACCAACGACACTTTTCTCGACATCTGGAAGCAGATCTCCTCCATCTTTTTCGATGTGGTCATCGGCATCGCATCCATCTCGCTGGTGGTGGGCGGCATCGTCATCATGAACATCATGCTGGTTTCGGTAACCGAGCGAACGCGCGAGATCGGCGTGCGCAAGGCGCTTGGCGCCAGGCAGATGGATGTGCTGCTGCAATTCCTCATTGAGAGCGGAACCATGGCGCTGCTGGGCGGATGCATCGGCGTTTTATTCGGAGTTCTGTTCGCAAAGCTCATCACCGTCATTATCGGTTTCCCCACCAGCGTGCAGTTGTGGAGCGTGCTTCTGGGCCTTGTCATGGCCACCGCCACCGGCATTTTCTTCGGCGTCTACCCCGCCAGCAAGGCCGCCAAGCTGGACCCGGTTGTGGCGCTTCGAGCGGAGCTCTAAAGGCAGCTAACAGCTACTAGCCTCTCGCTGCTAGCTGAAGAACCTGTTCCAGGCGGCAGAGTGGGCTGAAGAGTATCGAGAAAGAAGGCTTATAGCTAGAGGCTAGAAGCTGGCAGTTAGGAGCTGATTTTTATGGCGCAGGGGCAGACAAGGGAATCCATAAGAATGGCGCTTGACACGGTGCGCGCGAACAAGCTGCGCTCGGGGCTCACCATCCTTGGCATTGTCATTGGCGTCACCACCGTGATCGTCATTTCATCGGTCATCAATGGCCTCAACAACCGCGTCACCGACTTTGCCGACTCGCTTGGATCCAACGTCCTGTGGGTCTATCACATTCCGTTTGCCATCGGCCGCCCCACCACAGAACAGCTTACGCGCAAGAAGCTTACCCTCGAAGACGCACTGGCCCTGCGCACTCTGCCCCACGTCGCGGCCACGGACGCCGGAATCCGATACACCAAGGCATTCGAGCTCGGCGATATAAGCGCCAAGTACGAGGGGCACAAGGTCGCGGGCGCGATTCTGAAGGCCGACACAGCTGAGGTTACCGATACTCAGAATCTTGTGTTGCAGGAAGGCCGCTTCTTCAACGACGAAGAGGACCAGCGCCACGCGGAGGTGGTCGTTCTGGGCCACGATGCGTCAGAGGAGCTATTCGTGAACGGCGAAGACCCCATCGGCAAGCAGATCACTGTCGGCACCAGCCTGTTCACTGTGATTGGCGTGCTCGACAAGCAGAAGCAGCCCTTCGGCAGCGGCAAGAATCCGGAAGACAACGAGCTTATCTTTCCCTTTCGAACCTTTCACTCGCTGCACCCGGAGATTTTGGATTTGGGGATCGGGGTCAAGTACGACGACCCAAAAAACAAGGACCTCGTCCAGGAAGAAGTTCGCGAGATGCTGCGCATCCGGCGTCACGTCAAAGTTGAGGCAGAAGACAACTTCGATATCTTCGGTCCCGACGCCCTTACCAAGCTATGGGGCAACATCACCGGCGGTTTGTTCGCCTTTATGGTTGCCGTTTCGTCTGTAGGGCTGATGGTTGGCGGCGTCGGCGTGATGAACATCATGCTGGTCTCAGTAACCGAGCGCACCCGCGAGATCGGCGTCCGCAAGGCCATTGGCGCCACCAAGCGCACCATCCTTACCCAATTCACGATGGAAGCCATCACCCTGTGCGCCGTCGGTGGCGTTGTCGGCATCCTGGTAGGCGCTGTCATCACATATATCGTCTATTACCTGCCCATCGGCCTGCCCGCCACTCTTTCCACGCTCTGGGTAATGGTCGGCTTTGGCGTCTCCTGCGGAATCGGCCTGGTCTTCGGCATCTATCCCGCCTGGAAGGCGGCCAACCTCGACCCCATTGAAGCATTGCGCTACGAATAACTCTTCTCGGATCAATCGTTTCACGAATCTGGAACCGGAGCGTCAAATACTGCGTATCATCTTCACAAAGCAAGCATCGTCGTGAAGCTCGCTCTGACTCCCTCTCACGGATTGCCATGCAATTCATTGAAGCCTTCAAACTCGCGCTCCAATCCCTGTGGGCCAACAGGCTTCGCACCGTCCTGACGCTTCTCGGGGTGGTCATCGGGGTGTCTTCGGTGATCACCGTGGTCACGCTCACCAACGGCGCAAAGAAATTTGTGACCAGCAAGATCAACACCTATGGCGCAAGCGTGATCACGGTCAGAAAGATGCCGCAAACCTTCCTGACCGTCGAAGAGTATCTCGAGTTCCAGAAGCGGAGAGACGTTCGCTACGACGATTACAAGGCGATCTCTTCCGAATGCAGGTCCTGCGTCTCGGTAGGCGCCGATCGGTCCAACACCGGCAAGGTCGTTTACCAGACCAAATCCACCACCGATTCCACCATCCGCGGAATCACCTGGACCATGCCTCCGCTTGCCAATCTCAATATCGTCGAAGGGCGTTCCTTCACCGAACTAGAGGACGAACACAGCACCCACGTGGCAATCGTGGGAGCCGACATTGTCGACAATGTGCTCGGTGGCGGCGACCCGCTGGGTAAGGAGATTCGCGTCGATGGCGTTCCCTACACCGTGATTGGAGTTGCCGAACCCCAGGGCAAGACGATGGGCGCCAGCATGGACAACTGGGTCGGTATTCCCTTGACGACATTTATCGAGTCCTACGGCTCCCAACCCACCATGGATATCTATATCGACGCGGGCGGCGGCGGCGAGGTGATGGATGCGGTGTCGGACGAGGTGCGGACCATCATGCGCACGCGCCGCCACCTGGCGCCAGGCACGCCGGACACCTTTTCGGTCGATTCAAGCGCTACCTTCGGCGATATGCTGGGAAAGATCGTCAATAATTTCGGGGCTGTCGTGGTGGCCATTGCCGGCATCTCTCTGGTCGTCGGCGGCATCGTCATCATGAACATCATGCTGGTCGCGGTAACCGAGCGCACCCGCGAGATTGGCGTCCGCAAGGCCCTGGGCGCGCGCCGCCAGGACATCCTCCTGCAGTTCCTCATCGAGTCCGGGATCATGGCAATGCTGGGCGGTGTGATCGGAGTGATCCTGGGCATCAGCCTTGCCGAAACCATTAGCTGGGCCATCTCCTTTCCCTCTGAAATAGCGATATGGTCTATTGCCATCGCCTTGTTCGTCTCCACCGCCGTCGGACTCTTCTTTGGAATCTACCCGGCGCACAAGGCGGCCCAACTCGATCCCATTGTTGCCCTCAGGGCGGAGCTTTAACGATGCGATTAATCGACGCAAACCAATCCGTAATGATGGCGCTGGACACGCTGCGCAAGAACAAGCTGCGGTCTGGCCTTACCGTGCTGGGAATCACCATCGGCGTGGCGACGGTGATCCTCATCTCATCGGCCATCAACGGGCTCAACAGTAATATCAGTCAATTCGTCAGCGCCCTGGGAACCAACAGCCTGTGGGTCTTTCGCTTCGACCCGTTCGGCCGCCGCGTCAGCACCGAGGAACTTAATCGCAAACAGCTTACCTACGAGGACGGCGTGGCGATGCGCAGCCTGCCTCATGTGGTTGCGGTCGATCCTGGCGTCACGTATCAGAATTTCAACCTGGGAATCGGAAACGTGTCTCTCAAGTCCGGAACGCGCAAGGTGGAGAACACGATCATCTACGGCAACACGACCGAGGTAAAAAAGACCGCCAATTTCGCGTTGCTCGAAGGGCGCATGTGGACCGAGGGGGAAGAACAGCACAATGCCAGCGTGGTTGTGCTGGGCCACGATGCCGCCGAAGATCTGTTCCCCTACGAATCCCCCATTGGCAAGGATGTTGAATCCGGAGGCGATGTTTTTACGGTGATCGGCGTGCTCGACAAGCAGCCCCAACCCTTCGGAACCGGACGCAACACCGCCGACAACTCTGCGTACTTCCCGCTCGGCGCCTTCCACAAAATCCATCCCGAGATCAAGGACTTCTGGATCACAGTTAAGTACGACGATCCCGCTAACAAGGCGCTGGTCATTGAGGAAGTTCGCGAGCTTCTCCGCATTCGCCGCGGAGTGCGAACAGAGCAGGACGACAACTTCGACATATTCGGCCCGGACACACTGATGCGCCTTTGGAACCAGCTTACCGGCGCGCTCTTTTTATTCATAGTGTCCGCTTCCTCGGTGAGCCTAATGGTGGGCGGCGTGGGCGTGATGAACATCATGCTCGTCTCGGTGACGGAGCGAACCAGGGAAATCGGAGTGCGCAAGGCCATTGGGGCAACCAAGCGAAACATCCTGCTGCAGTTCACCCTGGAAGCGATAACGCTCTGCGCAATCGGTGGGCTGCTGGGCATCGGCGCCGGGGTCCTGTTCACTCTCATCCTGCACTTCGCCGTTTCCTTTCTCCATGCGACTCTATCCCTTGTCTGGGTGCTAATCTCCTTGACGGTCTCCTGCTTCATCGGCCTGGTCTTCGGTATCTATCCCGCCTGGAAAGCCGCCAACCTGGACCCCATCGAGGCCCTGCGCTACGAGTAGCAGCCGGACTCGCCGACTTGCTAGCCTGCGGACTTGCCTACTCGCTGACTTGCTAAACTAGCCACAATCATGCCGCACGTCCTGGCCCAATCCGTGGAGATTGTCACCACGGTGCTCACCATCGCCGGCATGGGCTACTTCCTCGCAGCCCTGATCGCTGCCCACGTCTTTCTCCTCGTTCGCCGCAGACCCACTTCTTCCTTCGCGCCCGGCGTCAGTATCCTGAAATCCCTCAAGGGCCTCGACCCGAACATGCTCGACGCCTTTCGCAGCCACTGCCGCCAAACCTACGCGGGCGAATACGAACTCCTCTTCGGCGTGTCCTCTCCGGACGACCCGGCAATCGCAGCCGTCGAGCAACTAAGGCAGGAGTTCCCCGATCGCTCCATCCAGCTCATCGAGTGTCCGAAGAGCCTGGGCGCCAATGGCAAAGTCAGCACGCTTATCCAGCTCGTGCCCCACGCGAGTTACTCCTACCTGCTCATCAACGATTCGGACATCACCGTGTCGCCGCGCTACCTGGAGCGCGTGATGGCCTGCTTCGGCGCGGAGGGAGGCGGGGGTTTCAAACCCCGCGTTCAGCCGGAGGAACTGGCAGGGGCTTTAGCCCCGGAGATTAGCCAATCAGCTTCATCCGCGCACCCTATCGGCCTCGTCACTGCCCTCTACCGAGGCCGCGCCCAATCCACATTGCCTTCGCGCCTGGAGGCCCTCGGCATCGCGACCGATTTCCAGGCCGGCGTGCTGCTCTCGCGGATGATCGAAGGCGGCCTGCATTACGGCCTCGGATCCACGCTTGCCGTCAGCCGCGCGGCACTCGAAAAAATCGGCGGTCTCGAAACGCTGGTCGATCACCTGGCCGACGATTATGAGCTCGGCGCACGCATCTCCATGGCTGGTTATCGCGTCTCCCTCAGCGCTGAAGTCGTTGAGACGGCCATCCCCGCCTACACATGGCGCGGCTTTATCGATCACCAGCTCCGCTGGGCACGCACTGTCCGCGACGCCCGCCCCTGGGGTTACGCAGGACTCATCTTCACCCACGGCCTGGCATGGGCGATGCTCAACGTAATCGCCAGCGGCCTCAGCCCGGTGAGCCTCTGGCTGTTAGCGCTCAGCTTCTTTCTGCGGCTGGCTCTCGCCATGACCGTCGGTGCCCAGGTCCTCGCCGACCACCAGGTTCTTCCCAACCTCTGGCTGCTGCCCTTCCGCGACCTGGTCGCAATTGTGCTTTGGGCGTTCGGCTTCGCCGGAAATATCATCGTCTGGCGCGGGCAACGTTTCGAGCTGAAGAATGGAAAGCTGCAAAAGACTGCGAACTAGCCTCTAATCCGCCGGGCAGCCGCATCAACTGGCACGCCCATCGCCCACAATGCTATTGTGAGTCCCAAATGCCGTTTGCAACGACCACCGAAGCCGGCGTCTCCATTCAGGGCCCCACAGCCACGCTGCTCTACGACGACTGGTACCCGGCGCTGCGGACGGAAACGCTGCGGCCCAAAAAACTCATCACCACGATGCTGCTCGGCATTCCACTCGTCCTGGGCCGCCGCACCGATGGCCGCGTCTTTGCCATGCGCGACAGTTGCCCGCACCGTGGCATTCCGCTCAGCTACGGCTGGTTCGACGGCAACCACGTCACTTGCCGCTATCACGGTTGGGAATTCGAACCCTGCGGAGGCCAATGCGCGCTGATCCCCTCGCTCTCGACGCACGACCACCTCGACGCCACGCGCATCTATGCCACCGCGTTCCCCTGCGAAGAGCGCGACGGCCACGCCTGGGTCTTCATCCCCGCTGCCGGAACCGGCCGCAAAGGCGACGCCGCCTCGCGCAGACCAGTGCCGGAACTAGCCAAATTCGGCCCACGCTATCGCACCGCTCACCTCGCCGCCGATCTTCCTTGCAACGTCGATCACGGCATCATCGGCCTCATGGACCCGGCGCACGGGCCTTTCGTGCATCAAGCCTGGTGGTGGCGTTCGCGCGCCAGCATCCGGCAGAAGACCAAGCGCTTCGAGCCCATCCCCGAGGGCTTCCGCATGAGCGCGCACGCGCCCAGCGGGAACTCCGCACCGTACAAGCTGCTCGGCGTCTACGGCCAACCCATCGAAACCACCATCGACTTTACGCTGCCCAACCGCCGTACTGAAGTCATCCGCGCCGGCGACAAGTGGTTCTCCTCGCTCACCACCATCACGCCCGTGACCGCATCCACCTGCCGCATCGACGTCATCGCCGCGTGGAACGTCTTCTACCGTGTCCCCTTCGTCACGCCCATCGCCAAATTCTTCGGAGCGAAGTTCGTCCGACAGGACCAGGAGACGATGATCCAGCAATCCGAAGGCCTGCGCCACAATCCGAGTTTGATGTTGATCGACGACGCCGACAAACCGGCGAAGTGGTACTTCGCGCTGAAGCAGGCGCGCCTCGATGCAGCCCATTCTGGCGTCGCTCCCAAGCATCCCATGGATGGGCCGGTGGATCTCCATTGGCGCAGCTAAGGCGCAAATAGGTCACTCACTTCCCTTCATGCGCCTTTGCATTGGCAATTTGCACCAGTCCGGCCGCTACGCTAGAATTCTTCCCTATGTCCACCTATCTGCTGATTCATGGTGCCTGGCACGGTGGTTGGTGTTGGCGCAATGTAGTGCCACTGAGGCTGCTGGCCACACTGCTCTCGCTCCCGACTTGCCAGGTCACGGGGACGACACGACGCCCACTGCGTCTGTCACGCTGAAGAGCTATACCGACCGCATCTGCGAAATTGCCGGCGCCCAAGCGGAGCCCGTAATTCTCCTTGGCCACAGCCTGGGTGGCATGGCCATAACGCAGGCCGCCGAAATTTGCCCGGACAAAATCAAGACTCTCGTTTATATGTGCGCATTTTTACCCCGCGACGGCGACTCGCTTTTGACGTGGGCCTCACAGGATAAGGAGAGCATGGTCAACCCCTCGACCACTTCAGCCTGCCCAGACGGATCGGTCGTCTTCAGACCGGAATATGCGCATGACGCATTTTATGCGAGTTGCTCGGTCGAAGATGAGGCGTTCGCCAAGTCGCGGCTTGTGTCCCAGTCCGGCGCGGTTTTTGGGACTCCAGTCCAAACCACGCCGGAGCGCTGGGGGCGAATCCCTCGCTATTACGTTGAATGCAAGTACGACCGCGCCATATCTCTCGATATTCAGAAGGCAATGCAAAAGGAATCGCCGTGCCAGCGGACCTTTTCCATCGACACCGATCATTCGCCATTCTTTTCAGCTCCGGAACATCTGGCCGATATTCTGGCGCTGATAGGAACCCTGTAAAGAGGCAGCATGCAAGCGCCGGCGATGAAGATTCTTTAGTGGGCAACCGCCAGCCTTGTCACCGTCAGCACGGTAATGTCGTCTTCCTGACCCCAGCGCTGCGCGGCGTCTGCGATCTCAGCGGCTGGCCTGACTGTCAGCGCGGCCATGCGTTCAAATCCCAGCAATTCTCCCTTTGCATCGCGAGCTTCCACTACTCCATCGGACAGAAAGGTTACCGTCCCCGCGGCCTGAATTGCTGTCTCGCCGTAGCTGGTTTGGGTGGTGATGCCGAGCGGAAGATTATTCTCAAGCTGCACCTCGCGCCCATTGATGCATGGAGCGATGTGGCCCGCATTGGCAATCACCACCCGCCCATCGGGATAAAACCGGGCACAGCAAGCAGTGATAAAGCCTCCGCCGGTGCGGCCGGTGACTGCGTTGTTCAAGTCGTCCAGCAACGTGGCCGGGCGCTTTTCCTTTTCGATTGCCAGCCCTCCCAGCACCGCAGCCACCAGCAGCGCCGCATCCAGGCCCTTGCCACTGACATCGCCCACCACCACCAGCAGCGAGCCGTCGTCAAGCAGTTCC
>Ga0210388_10004543_pt1 | contig 10868 bp, 9 predicted proteins | sample IncBWC19OmetaG_FD_155485 | JGI IMG/M metagenome (GOLD analysis project Ga0210388, IMG submission 155485) | Forest soil microbial communities from Barre Woods Harvard Forest LTER site, Petersham, Massachusetts, United States - Inc-BW-C-19-O ...
GGAAACGGGCCTCGATGGTCTAGACCTCTAACGGATGGCCCCAGCCATTGTACTCGCCGGGCGTGGCCACAAGCGAGCATCAGCCATTATTAGGAAAGGGCGTTCTCGACAGGGATCATCTACCTGCGAAGTGTAGGCGTATGACGGAAGCCCGGAGGATTTAAGCAGCGGAAGCGGCTGCGGGCATGAACTCGTAGCGTTCGATCTTCGCGGCGATGCCCATTAGCCCGTTGGAGGTGGGCTCGACGCGCACAATCTGGCCGAGGCAGCGGATATTGACGTCATTCGATTGCGTTACCTGCTCGGGCAAAGTGATAACGAATTCGATTTCGCTGCCGATAGGGAATTTGGTTTCGGCCAGAAAGTAGAGACCGCGGTAACTTACGTCGCGGGTCTGCGCACTGAGTTCAGTCCCACGCGGTTCGTGCGGCAGCACGCGCAGCGGCAGCGTCATGTTGAAACGACGGGCTTCGCGGCGGTCGGCTCCCTCGTTCATTGCTCCTCCCACTCGGGCTTTAATTTGGAGGAAAGCTAACATCGGCCTCGGTAAACTGCAACGCGAAAGTCAGGAAATTATGTCCTAGTACGAGGTTTTGGGCTCCGCTCGCATCTTCGCGCTGTCCCGCGCTTCGAGTAGTACTGTTACTCCTACGGATTGCTCAAAGCATCCACGAACGCTTGGCCCGAGTGGGCCGCACCCATTTTGTACCGAACCATCGTTTCCCCTTGTGCGAACAACGAGCTTAATCGATTAAAGACGAGGGCTGCATGCAGCGCGAGGAATTCGGTCTTTTTATGGCCTTGCGGTACACTCGCACTTCTTTGGGTACAGCCATGAGCGCAGCACACGAATCTCGCAATTTCTTTCTTCCCGGGCCGGTGGGCCGTTTAGAAGCCATTTTGTGGAGTCCGCCCGCGGGATCGCCACCGCTGGCCGCTGTAGTTTGCCATCCGCATCCGCTATTCGGCGGCACGCTGCATAACAAAGTGGTATATCGAGCCGCCAAATCGCTGGATAGGCTGGGCCTCGCGGTGTTGCGTTTCAATTTTCGCGGAACGGGCCTGAGCGACGGAAAACACGATCGCGGCGAGGGTGAGCAGGACGATGTCCGCGCAGCACTCGATTTTCTTGCTGCGGAATTTGGAAACATTCCCCTTCTTGTTGCGGGATTCAGTTTCGGGTGTTGGGTTGGGCTCGGGGCCGGGTGCGCGGATACGCGAGTCACGTCGCTCGTCGGCCTAGGAGCGCCGGTGAACAACGCGGACTTTTCTTATCTGACGAAGTGTACGAAACCGAAGCTCTTTGTGCACGGCGCGAACGATATTTACGGTGCGGTGACGAAGGTAAAAAGTTTGATCGCCTCATTACCGGGGGAAAACAAGCTTGTCGTTGTCGAAGGCGCCGATCACTTTTTCGTGGGAAAGCTCGATCAAGTCGATCGAGCCATCACCGAGTGGCTTGCCGAACGCCATCCAGAATTGGTTGCGCTTACGCGCCCTCCCCACGGGTGAAGAGCTGGGTAAACTGATCCACCGTGGCCGGCGCTACACTCACTAGCTTCGCGTTGGCGTGGACGTGCTCCACGCGCGACATTCCGACTAGGGCGGTGGTGATCCCTGGCGAAGACCTGACGAATTGCAGGGCGCGCTCGGCGTCATTTTCAAGGCCCAGAGCTTGGGCTACAAACGGCGGTAAATTGTGCGCCAGCTGGCCTTGCAGCAGCGAAGCGCTGGCGACCAGGGTCATCCCCAGATCGCTTGCGGCTTCCATGACGGTCGAGTCCCGCCCGCCAATGGATTGATTGCCGAGCGTGAGAGCTTCCGTCATGCCCAGGTTGAAGGGCAGTTGTAGGAAGCGGAAGCGGTGCTTTTCGCCGGCGATGTCCGTGGCGATTTGCGCCAGCTCGGCGAGTTGCATGGCATCCCGAGCCTTGGCTTCCTGGCGGAAGCCGTTCCACGTGGCCATGCCATAGAACTGAATTTTGCCTGCTTCGGCGGCGGACTCGAGATAGATGAAGGCATCGCGAACGCGTTCAAGGAAATCCGGGCGGGAGACTTCGGTGAGCTGCGTCTCCGGGTTGTGCAGGTAGTAGACGTCGATGGAATCGAGTTCCAGGTTGCTGAGGCTGCGCGCGAGCTGGTTCTCAAGAAAGCGCGGAGTCATGCAATGGCTTCCGGCAACGATGTCTTTCGGGGTGAAGACGCCGGGCTGGAGGTATTCGTGGAAAAAATACTCGGTGGGTTCGGCAGGCATCGAGCCGTCCGGGCTCAGATAGCCGCCTTTGGTCGAAACCACGAGTTCGTCGCGGGAAAATCCTTTCGAAGCGAGTTGTTTGATGGCCGCGCCAATGTTGCGCTCGCTGCGCTGGAAGCGGTAATTGATGGCCGCGTCGAAGAAGTTGATGCCGCTTTCGGCCGCTGCGACGACGGCGGCCGTGTAACTCGCGTCTACCTTCGGGTCGGGCTGGCCCAGGTACGTGCCGATTCCGAGCGATGACATCACCAGGCCGTGTGCTTCGCGAAAATGGCCGTCGGCGGCGCGTCCGGCAAATCGATTGGCATAGCGCTTTGTTCCTTCGAGTGTGGCGGAATGGCTCATGACGCTCCTTGTGCGGGTGTATCTGGCCCGGCCTTTTCGGAGGCAGGCGGTTCCGCGGTCTTGGGAGAAAGGAGCCGCGAACAGGCCCGAAGAATCTTACGGTATGGCCAGTCTTTTTCGCGAAAGAAAATCTCGCCGTGCCGAGGATTGCTGTAGAACCAGCGGGAGATGAGCGCGAGATGCTCACCGAGTTCATCGCGAAGGGCGGTCGCGGACGGCGCCGGGGGGTTCTCTCCATTTTGCGCGGTCGCGGTCTGTCCCTCGAGATAGTCCTTAAAGATGTGCTCGGCGGAACGCGGCTGGCTGGCGATTTCGGCGAAGTGCAAGAAAAACGGCTCGGCGAGGCGACCGGCGTGTACGCCAAAAACGCCGATGGATTGCTCTTCGGCGGAGCGCTGGAGAATTACGGCATCGAGATCGGCGATGCGGCGGGCCAGTTCGGGGCGGAAGCGCAGCGCGGCGTCTAGTTTTTCGATGCGTTTGTGAAGCTGTGCGGCGCGCTCGAAATCGAGATCGCTGCTGGCGCGCTCGCGGTCGTCTTCAATGGAGGTGCGGAGCGAATTGCCATTGGTGTCGAGGCACTGCACGAGCCGCTGGACTTCGGCGTCGTATTCCTCTTTGGTGCATCCGGCAAAGCACGGCGCGAGGCACATTTTCATTTCGGAATAGATGCATCCGGGAAACGTTGGATCGCGGCGGATTTTGATCTGGCAGCGGCGGACTTTGAACAAATCGAGAGCCTGTTCGGAGAAGGCCAGAGCGGATTTTCGGGAAGGGAACGGGCCGTAGTAAGCGCCTGCGGTGGGTAAACCGGTTTCATCCACGGCGATGCTGCGCGTGACGTAGCAGCGCGGATAAGCGCTCGGCAGACTGATTTTCAGGACGGCCGGGGGACGGAGGCGGGCGAGTTTGCGATAGCGTTTGGGGAAAATTTGTTTGGCCTGCTGATAATAGGTGAGCGCTTGTTCAAATTTTGAGCCGGTGAGGCGGTACCGGATGCCGCGTGCGAGTTCGCGCAGGTTTAGGCGCTTGCTTGTTGGATCTACGAGGCCCAGGAGGCGCTGCAAGCGGCGGCGTAAATCCTGCGTGCGAATTAGAAATGGTTCGGCATTTTCCGCGCGTGTTTCGATCAGGCAAACAGCGGGTTTGGGCGGCAGGGCAGTGAAGAAATCTTCGTCCGCGCGCACAGGATCAAATTCGACGCCGCAGTCTAGTTCGAGCACAGTGACAGGATATAACGGAACTACAGGAAGGTTCGCTAGGGCCGGGCAAGGCCCGATGTGAAGCCTGTAGAGATGTGGCGCTGTGAGGCTGATCGATCAAGCAGGAACCCGCCGAAGCGACCATGCGAAACTGTCATGGCTCCGCCGTAGGAATCCTCGCCAGTAATGGCGAGGAGCATGTCACTTCAGCCAATCGAAGGCCAACGACTCCCTACCCATGGCCTCGTCTATCACTGGCTTGGCGATCTCTAGTCCATTCTCGCTGTTTGCGAACATCACCGCACCGGCCTTCGTTTTCGGCTCGGCCATCACGAAACACTTGAATGCGCCATTGTCTCCCCAATGCCACAGCGCATCGGTTCCATCATCTTCGCGCTGAATGCCCCATCCCAATCCCCAAAATAGATTCTTCGATAGTTGTTTCGGCTCGCGCTTGGTGCAAATCCTGCATTCCGGATCGAGTGCGATTTGCGGCGTCTCCATCTCGGCGAGCGTCGCTGGCTTGAGCCCGTTCCCATTGAGAACCGCCTCAACGAATAGCGCGTAGTCCTTGGCTGTTGTGTTCAACGTTGAAGCCGCTCCCGCCTCTTTTGGCTTCCACAACGCAACAGGCTTCCCCTCTCGGTCGTGGCCCGTCGCAGTTAGCGCATCAAAGTCTGGCCGCCATACATAACTGCTGCTGGTCATGCCCAGGGGCGTGAACACTGCTTCGGTAATATATTCGTTGAGTGGTTTAGCTGTGATCTGCTCGACCACGCGCTGCAGGTAGACATAGCCTTCACCCGAGTAGCTAAACCGCTCTCCCGGCGTGAAGTAAATTGGGAGCAAACCGTCATCTCCTCGCCAGTTCGGGAATCCAGTCCGATGGCTCAGGACGATCCGCGCCGTAATCTTCTTGAGGCGATCGTCACCCGCAATATAGGGCTTCGGCAAATAGGTGGTTAGCGGAACGTCCAGTCCCAGCTTGCCTAGCTCCACAAGTTTCAGGACACTGTATGCAAACACCGGCTTGCTCAGTGAAGCCGCTTCAAAAACCGTCTCCCCTGTCACCGGCTGGTCTGTTTTTGCTTCCTTCATCCCGAAACCGTGCACCCAGGTCGTCTTTCCGCCCCGAATCAAAGCAATCGCTAGGCCCGGCACGCCGTCTTTCTTCATTAGTTCAGGAACATCTTTCTCCAGCTGCAGAATTGTAGCCCCCGTGTGTGCCGCGGGCCCCCTCTTTGCCCGCAACATCGGCGAAAAAAAGGGCAAAACCAGTGCGACGGCCCCAAGCACAACAGCCGTTCGTGCGCTTATCCCCAAGCAATTCATTTCTGCCTCCCAAGGTGACCTGAACCCACCCATATAGACGAACCGGAAGGGCCGCGGTCATCTCAGGCACCCCCCTAGAGCATCCCCAGGCTCAAGTTTTGCCGCTTGTGGGAGCTTATCGGCAGCTTCGGCGTAATTTTGCCGTTTCATAAGTGCCAGCCCTTGTGCATTCAGCGCTGCGGCATTTGGAGCTACCTGAGGAGTCGTCGGTACTGTGACCGATTCACTAAGCACTATCCACTTCTCCTCCTGCCGAGATTTCCAGAACGCATTAGTTCACGAAGGGTTGGTGCTCTAGTCAAGTTCCCTGCCGCGGTTGGTCGGTTATTCGAACAAAGTGATCCAGGAGTTGGCTACCAGCAAGGAGCCTATCTGCCTTCTGTCGACTGGGCTAGTGAGTTTTCGTAGGCGGCAATCTTGTCGACGGCGGCCGCTGCGTCCCACATTAGGATCATCCCGCCGCGGCAGCGTTCGAAAAGCTTGGAATCGTGAAGCACAATGGAAAGTGGGTCCGGAGAGTCGCTGCAGCCAGAGAATCCTCCCCGAAATCGGCCCGACGCGATGCCCCAAATTCCGATCTCATAATACGTGCGGAAAGGATTATCTCGGACCTTCGCTAGTAGGTATCTCCCGTCCTGCCACCATATTGGTGCGCCAATGTCGTCGTGCGCGGTGTATTCGACCGGAAGCAGTTCCTCGACCATTTCGCCGGTCAAAACATTCCAGATGCGTAAGTGGAATGTTGAGGAGTGATCTTTGTTTTCGTGACCAGATGTTGTTGCGACCATCGAATCGTCGGGAGAAAAGGAGGCCGCAGACAATTCCCCATCGATATCAATTTTTGCAATCTGCCGACGAGATGGCGCGTCCCACAGCGCGACGTCCCCATTTGCGTACACGGCGATACCGTGCTTCCAGTCCGGAGATGGATAGTAAAGCGACGCTTCGGGTGGCACATCCGGCAAAGAGCCGACCTCCTGCCAGTCCTTGGTGTCGTAAATCCTGATTGCGGGGAGAGTGGTCAAAAACATTAGATAACGTCCATCAGGAGAGAAGTCTGCATCTGTAATTCCAACGAAGCGATTTCCGAGCTGGGGCACTCTCAGAACGCAAATCACGTTGGATGGATTGGTATCCGTGATGGTCACCGCCGGAGCGCCATGAAGAACTTGCCGCACCGTCAGGTAGCGGTCCGGACTGATTGCCAGGATAGTCGTCTCCTCGATATCCGGTCCGCGGAAGCGAAGGGCATCGGCTGGAATCCCTGTTTTACTCAACTCGGCGACGGGCCACTTTTTCTGAGGGGGAAAGTCCAGCGTGATTGGTCGAATTTCAGAATGGCTGACGCAAAGGATTTCAAGAACCGTCTCAGGAGCGTTTGCGAGATCGTACACTCGCGCCAAAATCTTGCTTCCAGTTGCGACTTGCAGAACGATTCGATGACCTACAGGGGGTAGTTTCGAGTGGTCGTCCGGAAGCTGCCCAATTAAATGGTTCAAGCGTTCCAGTTCGTCTTCCGTTAGCTGATCGAGGCCGCCACCTTGTACTCCGAAGCTCCCGCGGCGGAAGGAGGAAACTGTGCCGTCGATTGCGACCGCGCACCCATGAAACGCGATGCGGTAAGAAGGGCCGAAGATTGCGGCAGTTTTGGCGTCGGTTCCGACGTCATCACCCTCCACAACTGTGATCTCAAGCCTGATCTTACGCTGCTGGATGCCTAAGGCTCCTCTGAGAGGCCCGACACGATAATCGCGAATCCAGGATTCATAGAGCAGGCGCTCGCCATCCTCGTTCCTGCGCGGGGCTTCTAAGGATGGGTTACTTCGCGGGGTCTTGTTCTGAGCGCCACATATTACAGTGGGAAGGCAGCCGAGTGCAGCCAAGATCACGGTCGACGAGCATCTCAAAAGCTTCACGTTTTGTGCTCAAGGCGGAGTGAGACGCTGCTCAGTTTACCATCTGGCCAGAAACAGGTGCCATTTGCCTGGCTCCTGATTGTGTCGGAAAACCGGTCAAGTTCCTCCCAGTACTTGATATGGACGATTGCCGCGTTTCGCGGCTTAATCCAACGCGCGCAGAGCAACGTGCCTGCCTTCACGTATTCCCGAAAACGCGCGTCCGATTAAGCACTAGCGTTTCACTGGACTTGGGATTGGCTCCGCGCAACTATAGAATTGGAACCGTGCAAAACGAACTCTACGTGGGCCAACAGAAAATTCTATTCGACCGAGAAGCCACCGCTGCACTATATCGCCAAACAATCATGGTTCCCGGCGCCGACCGGTGCGGTTGCATTTCCTGCAAGAATTTCGTTGCGCAACGAGGGGAACGGCATTCCCCGAGAAGTTTGTTCAATTGTTGAAAGAACTTGGCGCCGACCCGCTCAAGGAATGGGAATTTCGATCTGCCTGATAAGTTAGCTTACCGGCAAGGCCAGTAGCAGTGGAACTTGCCGTTATCATCGTGTGCGGTGATAGGATTACCCACACCGGTTGCGGTTGGAGAAGAAGACCGGGACGGAGCCGTAGGAACTCTGGCTCCATTTAGCAAACGAGCGAGTGATGTTCAAAGGTGAAGTTGCCGAGCCGGGTTTCGGGCATTTCAGAAAGTACAGGCCGAAGTTTTATCAGACTGTGTTGGCCCTAAGTGGTGTGGCCCTCTACCGGGGAACAATAAACGTAAGAATCGACGGAGAGATGCCGCACTTTCCCTTGCCCAATACCCAGAGAATTCTTGGGCAAGACCAGATTGATCTCGACCATAACCAAGACATCTTGATCACACCTTGTGAAATGGAGGGCCGTCCTGGCTTTTGGATTCTTCCCGTTTTCAAGGGAACTTGCAAACCGAATCCCGCGGGTCATTTTCCGAACCAAATTATTGAAATTTCGCTGGTGGAGAAGTTTCCTAACATAGCTCCGGGTTTGACGGTTTCTCTTGAAATCCCGGGTACCCCTCTTCCCCAATGATGGGCTGCGTTATGTTGTCTGCGCCCACCCTGTGTGCGGTAGACAGGGTGTGCAGGGCTGCGAGTTTTCGGGCACTTACCGACTCTAGAGCTAGCCGTGCGTCGCAGATGGTAGACTGCCCACATGGACCGGACGAAATTCGCTGAGAGACTTCGCGTAGCGTCGGTTGCCGCACGTGACTTCGCTCGCTTGGGGATTCCGGACCATGCCGATCAGTGTTCCGGGACATGCCGATCACCGGTTGCGGGGTGATCGCACCCCGGAAAATAGCGGCCAAAAGTCGTTTTGCTTCGAGGGACGCCCTTCTCCAGGCTGACCCAGAAACGCTTCCGTCCGAAAAAGCCAGGTTAGCCCAGGGTTGTCACAACTTGCTGATTTTCCCCTGCTTTGCGCTCACTCCGGCAAGTTTTGATAAAAGTACTCGAGCGACTTCCGCTATCTGGAGTGGAAGCCGCAGAAAAGGCGATAAGAACTAGATTTCTCCCTTCGTTATGGACGAAATGACGGGAGCGGGAGCAACCGGCTGTACGACTATGAGGGCAAAAAATGACGAGGCGCTGGATTTCTCTGGTGCCTTCGTAGATTTCGGTGATGCGGGTTGTTGACGCAGGAGGGATTTGCGTGGACGGCAGTTAGCGGGAGGTCCCGAGGCCGGAGAGTTTGTCGATGCGGTTAGGAAGGTCGGCGGGGTTGAAGATGGGCGGGGAGCATGCGCGGTTGGTGCAGATGAAGGCCGCAGCGCGATTTAGTTCGGGGTATTGGACGTCGGGATTGGGGAGTTTTCCTTCGACGGTATCCCACCACTCTAGGCGCTTGTAGCTCGCAGGATAGCGGAGGGCGGCTTGGAAGAGAGTTTCGGCGGCGGGATCGTTTTTGTGGCCGACGACGGTGAGGTGGAGGGGTGGGCGGCTGATTTCGAGGTCGGCTAGCAGAGCGCTGGCGGCGGGGAGACGGTTGACGACGGGGACTGCGGCGAGAAAGCGCATGGCTTGTTTGGCGAGGTCGTCGTCGTGCGCGTCGCCGGTGTAGTGGAAGAGCAGAGTGGCAGTGCGTGCGACCATGACGTTTTCGTCGCGTTGGGCGTGCGGAATGTAGGCATGATCGGTGGGGATTTTTGTGGTGAGAAAACCGGTGCCTTTGGCGTCGCGGAAATTGGCGTCAATGAACTTCATGGAGGATTCGGCGTTGCTTAGCCATTGGCGATCGCCGGTGGCGCCGTAGAGAGCGACGAAGGCGCGCTCCATGGCGATGGTGTCGCCAAGGTAGGGACCGGCGGCATCTTTTTCACCGTGACGAAAACCCCCACCGGGAAGGGCGCGGTTGGCAAGAATCCATCGGGCGGCGCGAGTAGCGTCGGCGAGAGTTGCTGGGTCGCCGACGGCGTCGTAGAGCGCCACTAGGCCGGTGACCGCCCAACCGTTTTCGCGGGCGTAGATATGTTTGTCGACGCGGGGAATGCCGCGTTTGCGGCGCGCAGCATCGCTCTTGGCGAAGTATTCGGCGCTGTGCTTGCCGTCGATCAAATCGGCGTCCTGGCTGGTGTAGAAGGCGCCCTGCGGCGAGGCGAGAAACGTTTTGAGATAGCGGCGAATTTCTTGGGCGGCGTGTAAATAGGCGGGGTCGCCGAACTGCACGTAGGCCAGCGAATAGATGCGTAGATTTTCCGCCTGCATCTGCATGATCTTTTCAAAGTGCGGGGAGTTCCAATCGCCATCGGTGGAGTATTGGTAGACCCCGCCCCAGGCTGGATCGAGGAGATGTAGTTGCTCGGTGAGAGTCTCGCGAGCCATGTGTTCGGCTTGGGCGTCGCGATTGAGACGGGCGAGGTCGAGCGAGTATTCGACGGAATCCCAATCCAGGAGTTTTTGATCCGTACCCCAGCTTCCGTGAACCTTGTCGTATCCACTTAGAAAGCTTTTCGTGAGTTGCTGGCGGAGAGCGTCGCCGAGGAGCGGGTTCGCGGGGATCTCGAGCTTGGCTTCGGGATTGACGGAAGGGCCGGGCGTGGGGTCGTCGAGGATGGCCTGGAGCATGGAAAGCATTTCGTCGGGAGCGAGATAGCCCTGACGCTTGACGATTTCGTGGCCGTCGCCGTCGAAAACAACAGTGGCAGGCCAGCCGTAGTCTTCGTAGCGATTGGAAAGATCGGGGCGGGCGTCCTGGTCGGCTTTGACGACGATGTAGTGAGCCTGGAGCATTTTGATTACGGCGGCGTCGCTGTAGGTGTTTTCGTCCATGACGTGGCACCAGTGGCACCAGACGGCTTCCAGATCGAGGAGCACGAAACGCTTTTCTCGTTTGGCTTGAGTGAAGACGGCGTCGGACCATGGTTGCCAATCGAGATGAGATCTGGGTCGCGGGGAGGTCTCAGCTGGAATGGATGATGGCGCAGCCATTGCGAGCAGGATGAGAAAAGACAAGATGCGGGTCTTCATAGGCTCCTGAACGGATATACGGAGAGCGTTTGCAATCGGATGTCAACGAACTCGATGGACACATCGATCATTCGATCGGCTTGCTCTCTGATTCGAGGATTCTAATGACAGAAATGAAAATAAGAAGCAAGTAGCCGCTGGGGTCCATAGCTAAGTTAGCGAGCCAATGATTTCTACTTCAAGACCCAGGAGGAGATGACCAGGCGCTGGATTTCGCTGGTGCCTTCGTAGATTTCGGTGATGCGGGCGTCGCGGTAGTTGCGCTCGACGGGATATTCGCGGCTGTAGCCGTTGCCGCCGTGGATTTGGATGGCTTTGTGGGTGACGCGGG